>Ga0163163_10003148_pt1 | contig 13992 bp, 12 predicted proteins | sample S65metaG_FD_119766 | JGI IMG/M metagenome (GOLD analysis project Ga0163163, IMG submission 119766) | Switchgrass rhizosphere microbial communities from Kellogg Biological Station, Michigan, USA - S6-5 metaG | ecosystem: Host-associated > Plants > Roots > Rhizosphere > Soil | place: USA... | reverse complement strand
GCGATCGGTGCGAAGTTGCTTGTGTACCAGGGACAACATTTTCAACTGGTAGAGAAATGGCCTGTCAGGGGCTATCTGTCAAGCATGGAAACGCCAGTTCACTTTGGTTTGGGAACTGCCGCGGCTGATTCCATCATCGTGGTTTGGCCGGACAATAGCTTTATCAAGATTGATGGGAAACTCAAAGACACCACGGTTGCAATTAGCTATGGTGCTGGCATGCCGAAGTTTGACTATGCAAGAATTAAGGCAGCGCAAAATGAGAATTGCAGGCCGATGGAAGACATTACGTCGGCTGTGAAATTGAATTATCGTCATGCCGAAAACCAGTTTGTGGATTTTAACTGGGAACCCCTGGTGCCGCATATGCTTTCTACTGAAGGACCGGCACTTGCTGTAGGCGACCTGAATCATGATGGGCTGGATGATGTGTTTATTGGTGCCGCAAAAAATCATCGTGGTGCTGTTTTCTTCCAGAGCCGCCAGGGGCAGTTCGCAAAAGCCAGCGATGGCGTTTTTCAATCCGACAGCAGTTACGAAGACGTAGACGCGTGCATTGTTGATATCAACAATGATGGTCTGCAAGATCTCATCGTAGCAAGTGGCGGCGATGAGTACACTACTTTGAAGAAATATTTACAGCCCCGACTTTATCTGAATGATGGGAAGCAGTTGGTTTCTCAGAACCAGGCGTTTCAAAATATTAGTACGAATGCTTCTTGCATCGTCCCGGCAGATTTTAATGGCGATGGATTCGTGGATTTGTTTGTGGGCGGCAGGGCCGTGCCCTGGGAATATGGACAGACACCGGTTTCGTTTTTGTTAGTCAACGATGGGAAAGGAAATTTCACCAATGTGACTGCGTCAGTTTGCAAGGAAATGGCCAGGATCGGAATGGTGACCGGTGCTGTCTGGACCGATATTGACAAGGATGGCGATCAGGACCTCGTGCTTTCAATGGAATGGGGAGGTATAAAAGCCTTCATCAATGATCACGGGAAGTTCACCATAAAGGCAATCACCGACCGGAAGGGCTGGTGGAATTTTGTATTACCGGTAGATGTGGACAATGACGGCGACCTGGATTTAATTGCCGGAAACCTGGGTGAAAACACTATGTTGAAAGCGTCTCCACAGGAGCCGGTGAAATTATATTATACAGATTTTGATGCCAGTGGCAAGAAAGAACAATTGATGACTTATTTTCTTGATGGCAAGGAAATTCCTTTTGCAAGTATCGACGAGTTGGAAAAAAAGATCCCTTCGTTGAAGAAGAAATTTTTGTATGCGCGAGATTTTGCAAAGGCACCGCTCGCGGATATTTTCCCGCCAGAAAGGTTGAAACACGCCGATTCGTTAAGTACTGATTCATTTTCCAGCATGGTATTTATCAACGACGGGAAAATGAATTTTGAAGCCAGGCCCCTGCCCTGGGAGGCGCAGCTTAGCACGTTTAGGACAGCGGTGGTGGTGGATGCGAATGGTGATAAGCTGCCCGATATTTTGATGCTTGGTAATTATTATGATAATAATATTCAGATGGGCAGGAGTGATGCAGACTTCGGAACCCTTTTATTGAACCAGGGAAAGGGTCAGTTCAGCTGCACCGGTATTCCTGGTTTGGCAATTAAGGGACAAGTAAGGCAGGTGCGAAAGATAAAACTGGCCGGAGCTGAAGCATTCGTATTGGGAAGAAATAATGACTCGGCGATGGTGATTAGGTTTAAGGGCGAAGGTGAAAGGTGAGGGTGAAAGGTTTGCAGTCTATAATATGGATTAACATAATTCTCGCGCGTTTTGCAACGAACTAAATACGATATTTAGGGTTGCGAAATCTGCGATCCTTTTGAATTCCTGCCTGCCGGCAGGCAGGTTGATTTTTGAATTTTTAATTTTCAAACATGGCTGATAATTCATTTGATGCAATTGTAATTGGTTCCGGAATCAGTGGTGGCTGGGCCGCTAAAGAACTCACCGAGAAGGGTTTGAAAGTATTGATGCTTGAACGGGGCCGCAACTTTGAACATATCAAAGACTATGAAAGCGCAAGCAAGAATCCCTGGGAGTTGAAACACCGGGGTCGCGAAACCGTAGAACAGAAGAAAAATTATCCGGTGCTCTCACGTTATTGGACTTATGGCACCGCTGCATATGAACCCATCATTCCATATTGGGCAAATGAACAGGACAATCCTTATGTGGAAATCAAACCCTTTACCTGGTGGAGAAGCTATCAACTGGGTGGACGATCTATTCTTTGGGGCAGACAGAGCTACAGGCTCAGTGATTTTGATTTCGAAGCCAACGCAAAAGAAGGCGTCGCGATCGACTGGCCGGTTCGTTATAATGAAATCGCACCCTGGTACGACTACGTTGAAAAATTTGCGGGAATTAGTGGTTCCAGGGATGGACTTGCACATTTGCCAGATGGGCACTTTCTTCCTCCCATGGATCTGAATTGTGTTGAGAAAGACGTGGCAGCGAGGATTAAGGAAAAATTCAAGAACAGGCATATGATCATTGGCCGCGTAGCTAATCTTACGCAGGCAATTCCTGGAAGAACGGCATGCCAATTTAGAAACCGTTGTTGGGAAGGCTGTCCCTTCGGCGGATATTTTAGCACGCAGTCTTCTACACTTCCTGCTGCGATGAAAACAGGCAACCTAACTGTGAGGCCTTTTTCCATCGTCACAAAACTTATCTATGATAAAGACACAAAGAAAGCCAAAGGCGTAGAAGTGCTCGATGCAGAAACCAACAAGACTTATGAATATTTCTCAAAGATTGTTTTTCTGAATGCATCATCCCTGAACTCTGCATGGGTACTAATGAACTCGGCCACCGATGTATGGCCCGGTGGGCTTGGAAGCAGCAGCGGGGAACTTGGCCATAATGTGATGGATCATCACTACATGATTGGCGCAAGTGGAACAATTGATGGCTACGAAGACAAATATTATTATGGCAGAAGGGCGAATGGTTTTTACATTACCAGATTCGCGAATTTGTATGGCGACAAGAGAGACTACCTGCGTGGCTTTGGTTACCAGGGGGGTGCAAGTCGCGAAGGATGGAGCCGCATGGTTGCTGAATTAAACGTAGGATCTGAATTTAAGGAGGAGCTTACGGAACCGGGTGGTTGGGTTATTGGCGCAACCGGCTTCGGAGAGATCCTGCCATACCATGAAAATAAGATCTCGCTCGATCCTGCTAAAAAGGACAAGTGGGGATTGCCGGTATTGGCGATGGACGCAGAGCTGAAAGAAAATGAATTCAAAATGCGCAAGGACATCATCACGGAAATAACGGCAATGTTTGATGCTGCTGGTGTAAAGAATGTGACCACCTGGGATAAAGGTCACGCGATGGGCCATGGTATCCACGAAATGGGAACGGCGAGAATGGGTAAGGACCCCAAAACATCTGTGCTAAATAAGCACAACCAGGTTTGGGATGCACCCAATGTATTTGTAACAGACGGATCTTTCATGGTTTCTTCAGGTTGCCAGAATCCCTCACTTACATACATGGCGATGACAGCCAGGGCTGTAGATTATGCGGTGTCGGAATTGAAAAAGCAAAACCTTTAATTCAATTTCAATCTTTATCTACCGACGAATGACTGCAATCAATTTCGGCTTTAAGGGAGGGCAGGGATGCGCCGTGCGGGTTATGTGCGCTCTCTTGCTTTTCAAATCAACTTTATTGTTGGCGCAGGGAAAGGCGGAAATCTTATTTGATCCTGACAAACCGCAGGAATGGTATACCTATACTGAGAAGGACGGGAAGAATAGTGATTCCCTGCACGTGTTCAGTTTTGAGAACAGCAAAACAATTCATGTATCCGGTCAGCGATTTGGATACATCATCACCAACAAATCGTATCGCGATTTTCATTTGATCGTTGAATTCAAATGGGGAGATAAAAGATGGCCTCCGCGCGATACAGTGAAGAGGGATGCAGGTATTCTGTACAATATTCCCGATGGAACGGCAGACCGTGTTTGGCCAAAAGGGATTGAATTTCAAATACAGCAAGGTGACTGTGGGGATTTTTGGATGGTTGACAGTACCACCATCACGCATGCTGATAGTGTAACAACGCCAACGGACTACAGGCGTGCACAAAAGTTCAGGGATGCGGAAAAGCCCAAAGGCGAATGGAATATTGCAGAAGTGCGAATTAAGAATGGAGAAATAACGCACATCATGAATGGTGTAGTGGTGAATAAAGGAAAAAATCCGAGTTCGACAGAAGGAAAAATTCTTCTGCAGTCTGAGGGAGCTGAAATCTATTACAGAAATATCACCGTCAAAAGATTATGAAAACTACAACGTTCCTTCATTGGAGAACAATTAGTCAGGGAGGAACGAGGATTGCATGAAAAAGAATCTCTCTTTGTTTTTGTGGACATGTATAGCGCTGGCTCTTGGCTTTGGCTGTAGTCGCAAGGAAACGCTTTTTACAAAGCTTTCTGCCAACGCAACCGGAATTGATTTTGAAAACAAGAATGTTGATTCCGACACGCTGAATATTCTTGACTACCTCTATTATTACAATGGCGCTGGCGTGGCAGTGGGCGATATTAACAATGACGGGCTGCCGGATATTTATTTCGCCGCCAACCAGGGTGGCAACAAATTATACCTCAACAAAGGCAATTTCAAATTTGAAGACATCACGGATAAGGCAGGTGTGAAAGGCGATGCAGATTGGACAACTGGCGTCACCATGGCGGATGTTAACAGCGATGGCCTGCTTGACATTTATGTTTGCACTGTAGCAAATCATCGGTCGCAAGGTGCAGGCTCACAACTACCGCATACCTATTTCACGCATTCGAAGAACCAGCTCTTCATCAATAAAGGCAATGGGCAATTTGAAGAAAAGGCCCACGAATATGGCCTCGATGTACAGGGTTATAACACACAGGCTGTATTTTTTGATTACGACAAAGACGGCGACCTGGACATGTTCCTTCTTCAGCACTCAATTCATCAAACCGACAACTATGGTGATACTTCACTCAGAAGGAAGTACAGCCCCGTAAGTGGCGGAAAGCTTTTCAGAAATGATGACAACCATTTTACGGATGTGACGATGGGATCAGGGATTATCAGCAGCTCATTGGGCTACGGTCTCGGCCTTGGTGTTGGAGACTTCAACCAGGATGGCTATGACGACTTGTACATAAGCAATGACTTCCATGAGAATGATTATTACTACCTGAATAATCACGATGGCACTTTCACTGAGCAGGTTCGCATGGCGTTTGGCCATACCAGTTGGTTCAGCATGGGAAATGATATTGCCGATCTCAACAACGACGGTTGGCCCGACGTGCTCACAACCGATATGTTGCCCACAAATGAATCGGTACTGAAATCTTCCAACATGGATGAACCCCTGGAAGTGTACGCACTCAAAATGAGTTTCGGCTATTACAACCAGTATTCAAGAAATTGCCTGCAGCTCAATGTGGCACAGGGCAGGCGTTTCAGTGATGTTGGATTGATGGCGGGCGTTGCGGCTACAGACTGGACCTGGGGACCTCTCGCTGCTGATTTTGACAATGATGGTATTAAGGATATTTTCTTCAGCAATGGCATCGTACGAAGATTAAATGACCTTGACTATATCCGTTTCTATGCGGATGCAAGCCTGAGTGTTGCATTGAAGAACAGCAGGACGATGGACAAGGCGGTTATTGAAAAGATGCCATCCGGCAAGGCACATAATTACATGTTCAAAGGATCAGACAGCCTGGTGTATAGTGATCAATCAATCAATTGGGGCTTTTCTTCAACCGGATTCTCTACCGGGGCAGCTTATGCAGATTTGGATGGTGATGGTGATCTCGATCTGGTCATTAATAATATTAATGAGACTGCATCCATCTATCAAAATAATTTGAATGGTTCAAACTGGCTGAATGTTTCGCTCCAGGGTGAAGGCGCAAATCGCTTCGGTGTTGGTTCAAAGATTTTTCTGAAGCTCGGGGACAGCCTGCAATATCAACAGGTTTTTGCTACGCATGGGTTCATGAGCAGTTCAGACCTGGTGGCGCATTTCGGACTGGGCACTCATGCAAATGCAGATTCGCTGATGATTATCTGGCCTGACGGAAAATCACAGGTACTGACGAATGTAAAGGCTAATCAAAAAATCGTGGTGCATCAAAAAGACGCCGGTGCAAATGGTGATCTGCTAAATCCTTTGCGGAAAACGCAAGTGCTCTTTGCAAATGTAACAGACAGCGTGGGCATTAGCTGGAGACACATGGAAGACAACTATATCGATTTTAACAGGCAGGCCTTTATTCCCCACATGCAATCCACGATGGGACCGCACGTAGCAGTTGCCGACGTAAATGGCGATGGCCTTGACGATTTTTTTGTGGGTGGTGGTAAAATGCAACCAGGCCGGCTGTTTATTCAACAGGCAAATGGAAAGTTTTTGCCAGGAAATCAATTGCCTTTCGCCGCCGATTCTGCCAGTGAGGACGTAGACGTATTGTTCTTTGATGCTGACAATGACAAGGACATGGACCTCTACGTTTGTGTAGGTGGTTATGAATATCCTGATGGATCGCCTTTTCTGAATGATCGGTTATACATTAATGATGGTAAAGGAAACTTTGTGAAGTCTGCCGGACTTCCCTCAACCCCATTCAGCAAGAGCTGCGTTACTGCGGCTGATGTTGATGGCGATGGAGATATAGATTTATTTGTGGGCTCAAGAAGCTCTGTGCGTTCCTATGGCACCATTCCGGATTCTTACCTATTGGTCAACGATGGCAAGGGAAATTTCAGCGTAGTAACCGATCAGTGGGCGCCGGGCTTAAAAAATTATGGCATGGTGAGCAGCGCCGTCTTCGCAGATTTCAACAAAGACGGTAAACCAGATTTAGCGCTGGCTGGAGAATGGATGCCAGTGACGATTTTCATGAACAATGGAAAGCAGCTGGTTCGTGCAGAAACAAATTCCCTGCAGGGCACCAGTGGATGGTGGCAAAGACTCATTGCGACAGATTTAGACAAGGATGGAAAAATTGATTTGATTGCGGGCAATTATGGATTGAATTCGAAATTAAGTCCAAGCCCTTCTCAACCCCTGAAGCTCTTTGTGTTTGATTATGACGATAATGGAAGCACCGACCAGGTGATGGCCATTCAACAGGATGGAAAGTATTTTACTTTTTTAGGTAAGGACGAATTGGAAAAGCAGATGCCAGGTCTGAAGAAAGATTACCTGAAGTACAGTGAGTTTGCCAAAAAATCGGTTGAAGAAATTTTCGGTAACAAGTTGGACAATGCGAAAAATTTTGAGGCAAGGGAATTCAGATCTATGGTTTTCCTGAACGATGGAAAAGGGAATTTCACGGAAGTAGAGATGCCCAGGCAAAGCCAGGTAAGTCCCTTGTTTGCGATGACTACTGATGATATAAATGGCGACGGTAAGGACGATATTTTAGCTGCCGGCAATTTTTATGGCGTATTGCCTTATGAAGGCAGGTATGACGCCGGCTATGGCACTGTGGTCATGCAGGAAGGCCGCGACAAATTAAAGGCTCTTAATTATTTGCAAACGGGTCTCATCCTGCGGGGCGAGGTCAGGGATATTCAAAAGATCCGAACGGCCGGTGGCAAGACCTGTTACCTGGTAGCCCGCAACAATGACCGGTTGGAATGCTGGGAAAAGCTGGGAAAATGAAGCCGTATTTGCGATGACGAAAAATTGAAGTAAAAATTTTTATTGAATATCAGGTAGTTATAAAGGTGCTCGTTTAAATTCTCCACTAATTCTTTGGAACATATAGTTCCCTACACCTACCTTTGCAATCCCAAAAACAAAGGGGCATTTCAAACGGCATCGCGGGTTAGCGAGGTGCCATAAAGCAAAAACAATGAGCAAATTACATTTTACAACCAAGCATGCGAACGCGGCTACCGTTAAACGCGACTGGTATGTTGTGGACGGTACTAATCAAACCGTAGGTCGTCTTTGCGCCAAGATTGCGGCTGTTCTTCGTGGTAAGAACAAAGCTTACTACACTCCTCACGTGGATTGTGGTGATTTCGTAATTGTGATCAACGCCGATAAGGTGCAGTTCACTGGCAATAAGATGGAAGAAAAGATCTACATCAATTATTCCGGTTATCCTGGCGGCAAGAAAGAAGAGGCCGCAAAGGACCTTTTAAAGCGTCGTCCCGAAGCCGTGATTGAAAGGGCGATCAAAGGGATGCTGCCGAAAAATCGTTTGGGCAGAAAGATGTTCAAAAAATTATTCGTTTACGCAGGCGATGCTCACCAGCATACCGCGCAGCAACCTAAATCATTAACGTTCTAATTAACCAATCATGGAAAAGCAAAAGAATGCAGTAGGTCGTCGTAAAGAAGCAGTTACCCGCGTTTTCATTAGCAAGGGTACTGGCAAGATTTCTGTGAACGACAAAGACTACAAAACATATTTTCCTTTAGTGTATTTGCAGAACCAGGTGGAATTGCCGCTGCGCACCATTGAATCATCCGACAAATTTGATGTAAAGATCAATGCCGTAGGTGGTGGTGTAAAAGGTCAGGCAGAAGCAGCCAAGCTGGCTATTTCCCGTGCACTTCTGGAAGTTAATCCTGAGTTTCGTCCTGCATTGAAAGCTGCAGGGTTGCTCACGCGCGATCCTCGTTCGGTTGAGCGTAAGAAGCCAGGACGCAAGAAAGCCAGAAGGAGCTACCAGTTCTCTAAACGTTAATTTGATTTTATCAATAATAAAATTCTTTCCCGACCCCGCATAATGCGGGGGTGCCGGGAGGAGCAAAGTCGATAAAAATGGAAAATAACACGTCATTACAGCAACAGTTGTTGGAAGCCGGTGTTCACTTCGGTCACCTTAAGAAGAAGTGGAACCCCAAGATGCTGCCTTATATTTTCGCAGAGAAGAAAGGCATTCACATCATTGATCTCAACAAGACTGTGGAGGGTTTGCAAGAGTCTGCTTCAGCACTGAAATCTATCGCGAAGAGCGGTAAGAAAATCATGTTCGTGGCTACCAAGAAGCAAGCCAAGGAAATCGTGACCGAGTGCGCAAAGCGTGTAAACATGCCTTTCGTTACCGAGCGTTGGCTGGGTGGTATGCTTACCAACTTCAACACTGTACGCAAGAGTGTGAAGAAAATGCAGAGCATCGAAAAGATGCTGAACGACGGCACCTTTGACAGCATCACCAAGAAAGAGAGGCTGACGTTGAGCCGCGACAAAGAGAAAATGGAAAAGGTGTTGGGTGGTATCTCCCAACTGGGACGCGTACCTGCAGCATTGTTCCTGATCGATATCGGCCATGAACACATCGCGCTGGCGGAAGCAAAGCGTCTTGGTATCATGACCTTCGGTATGGTGGATACCAACTGCGATCCGAACAAAGTGGATTTCGCGATCCCTTCGAACGATGACGCCACCAAATCAATTGCAATTATTACCAACTACATCGTTGCTGCAATTGCAGAAGGACTTTCCGAAAGGCAGGTTGAGAAGGCTGAGGAGTCAGATGAATCAGAAGAATCAGCAGAAAGGAAGCCAAGGTTCGAATTGGAATCTGAAGGTGGCGATGAAAAAGGTGGTAATCGTGGCAGAACAGGCGGTCCTGGTGCCGGCGGCGGTCCAAGAGGCAGAGGTGGTAACACCACGAAGAGAAGGGTGCCTTCAGGTGGCGCTGGTGGCCGTAGGCCCGGTGGCGGTCCAAGGTAGTGGTTGCGTGTTCAGGAGATTATCTATTTACAAAATCCCTAAGGGGAAAAAGGAAATACAATGTCAACAATAACGATTACGGCTGCAGATATTAATAAGCTGCGTCAGATGACTGGTGCAGGGATGATGGACTGCAGAAAAGCACTCACGGAAAGCAATGGCGATTTCGATGCTGCCATTGATTATCTCAGGAAGAAAGGACAGAAAGTTGCTGCTTTGAGGAATGACCGTGAAGCGAAAGAAGGTGTAGTGTTGGCTAAGACTACAGCTGATGCTAAAACAGGCATCGCTCTTTGCCTTAGCTGCGAAACAGATTTCGTGAGCAAGAATGCCGACTTTGTGGCTTTCGCGCAGCAGATCATTGATGCTGCAGTTGAAAACAACGTGAAGTCTATTGATGAGCTGAATGCAGTAGCTATTGGCGGTATCAAGATCGCAGACCTGGTTAACGATAAGCTGGCAAGCATTGGTGAGAAAATCGGCGTGAGCAAATTTGCCCGCGTTGACGCACCTTTTGTTGCTTCCTATATTCATGGTGCAAACCGCATGGGTGTGCTGGTTGGACTAAATAAGTCGCTGGCAGATGCAGGTAAGGATATCGCTATGCAAATCGCAGCGATGAACCCTGTTGCAATTGACCAGGATTCAGTTCCTGCAGAAGTTGTGGCCCGTGAAAAAGCAATCGTTACTGATCTGATCAAGAACGATCCGAAGATGGCGGGCAAACCCGATGAAATGATCGAAAAGATCGCCGCGGGTAAGCTGAACTCCTTCTTCAAAGAAAGCACGCTGCTGGCCCAGGCCTTCGTGAAAGATGGCGGTACAACGGTGGCAGATTACCTTAAATCGGTTGACCCCACGCTGCAGGTGACAGATTTTAAGAGAATAGCTTTAGGATAAGAATTTAATCCCGGTCGATGAGCCGGGATTTTTTTTGCCCTTTATTTTGCGACTATGCATGACTTTTGGTCACCAACAAAAGTTTCATCATATTGCAGGCCATAATCCTTCTTCAACACGAACACCATGCAAGCCAGGTTCAAACGAATCCTTCTTAAACTTTCCGGAGAATCATTGATGGGCGATAAAAGTTTCGGCCTTGATCCTGAAGTGCTCTCGCATTATGCGAAAGAAATCAAGTCCGCAAAAGAGATGGGCGTCGAAGTGGCGATTGTAATTGGCGGAGGAAATATTTATCGCGGTATGGATGAGGCGGAGACGGGGATTGAGAGAGCCCATGGCGATTACATGGGCATGCTCGCCACGGTCATCAATGGCATGGCCATGCAGGCAGCACTGGAAAGGGAAGGGCTTTTCACCAGGCTGTTGAGTGCAATCAAAATGGAGCAGATTGCCGAACCTTATATTCGCCGCCGGGCCATCCGGCATCTTGAAAAAGGAAGGATGGTTATATTTGGCGCGGGCACTGGAAATCCCTACTTCACAACAGATACTGCCGGCTCTCTCAGGGCCATCGAAATACAAGCCGACGTAATTCTCAAAGGAACACGCGTGGACGGCATCTACACGGCTGATCCGGAAAAAGATTCTACCGCCACGAAATATGAAAAGATCAGTTTCAGGGAGTGCATCGATAAAAATCTCCGCGTGATGGATATGACCGCCTTCACTCTTTGTATGGAGAATAACCTGCCGATTATTGTTTTCGATATGAACAAAAAAGGAAATCTTGCCAGGCTGCTTTCTGGCGAAAAAGTGGGAACGCTTGTTAGTTCATAGTTAATAGTTCAGAGTTCAGAGTTCAGAGTTCAGAGTTCAGAGTGGCGTTTTCGGTCAGCGATCAACGATTCTTCATAACTTTGCTCATGCGTTTGACCAATCGCATTAAGAACATTCTCTTCAAACCCAGGCTGGAATGGGAAATTATTGCCGCTGAAAACAAATCCACTCAGTCTTTAATCTTCGGTTATGTATTACCGCTTGCATTGATTGGCGCGGTTGCAGCATTGATCGGTTGGACGGTTTTTGGCGTTGATGCCATTTTTGTTAAGCTCAAAGGAATTCGCTGGGGCATATACCATGCGATAAATATCGTTCTTACGTTTACGATTACAATACTTATCGTTAGTTATTCGATTGATATGTTGGCTCCCTACTTTAAATCGGAGAAGAATATTAATCAGTCGGCGAAATTGGTTTGCTATTCTTACACGCCTGTGTTGTTGGGAACCATCTTATCAATTTTTCCCAGTTGGACTTTCATCGGTTACCTGTTTGGGCTATACGGAATTTATTTATGGTTTCTCGGACTGAGCCCATTAAAAAAGACGCCGGAGGATAAGGAGGTTCCATATATGGTGGTGTCAGTGATTTTGGTCATCATCGTGTTTGTGTTGGTGAGGGCGTTGATCGATATGGTTCTACGACCCTTGCTGGGCGTGGACCCATTGCCGGAGTTAAAACTGCATTAAGAGATTGAGCAATTCAAAAGTCAAAATTAAAAATTCAAAAGAAGGCTTATGTATTTTTGACTTTTGAATTTTGAATTGATCCATCATGTCAAATATCAGCGATATAAGAAAAGATTACTTACAGCAGTCATTAACTGAAGACACCATTGCGCCTGACCCTATCCGTCAGTTCGACGTTTGGTGGGCGGCAGCTTTGCAGGCAAAACTTGACGAGGTGAATGCCATGACACTCGCGACTGCATCTGCAGATGGAATTCCTTCTGCAAGAATCGTATTGCTCAAAGGTTATGATGAGCGTGGTTTTGTTTTTTTCACCAACTACCAAAGTGAGAAAGGACAGGATCTGATTGCGAATCCTCACGCCAGCCTGGTTTTTTTCTGGCCTACATTAGAGCGACAGGTGAGAATCAATGGCAGCGCTGAGAAAGTGAGCTCTGCCGAGAGTGATGAATACTTCAATTCCCGGCCCGTCGGAAGCAGAATAGGGGCCTGGGCTTCACCACAAAGTGAAGTGATTAAATCGAGAGATTTACTTGAACAAAATGTGACTGAGCTGGAGCGCAAATATGCGGATGGTTCAATACCTCGCCCGCCACATTGGGGAGGTTTCAGAATCATTCCTAATTCAATTGAATTCTGGCAGGGCCGGCCGAACAGGTTACACGATCGTATTCGCTACACCCTTATTGGGGAGGAGTGGGTGATTGAAAGATTGGCTCCTTAAATCACCGAATCAACCTAATTAACTTTTCTTCTTTGCCGCCGCTTTCTTTGCACTGGCAGGCTTGGCAGGTCTTGATTTGCCAAATGAACCCTTGAATATTTTTCCTTTTTTCGTTTTCTTATCTCCGCGTCCCATATCGAATAATTTAGTTGAGTGAAATTATTGGCAGAAAAAAAAGCAAGACGCCACTGCATCTTGCTTTTTCCCTTTGTACCAGGTGATTATAACTTAGCCTGTAACTCTTTACCAGCTTTGAATTTGGCAACTTTCTTAGCCTTGATTTTGATAACAGCACCAGTTTGTGGGTTACGGCCGTTACGGGCTGCACGCTTAGATACAGAGAATGTACCGAAACCTACAAGCGTAACTTTTCCGCCACCTTTCAAAGTTTTGGTCACTGCTTCAACAAAAGAATCCAGTGCATCGTTGGCTTGAGTTTTTGTAACGCCCGCATCTTCGGCAACCTTTGCGATTAATTCAGCTTTGTTCATAGTAGAGTTTTTTAAAGTATTTTAACGGCAACAAATATATACGCTTTTTAATTGCAACAAAAAATTTTTGGACAATTTATGAAACCCTTGGAAATAGTTAAAATCCACACCGGACAAGGTTTTTAGAAGAATTTTAAAATTAGCCTATTTTTAGCCAAAAACCCGCTGTGTCTTGAAAGTCGCTACTGTGGCTCATTTCCGGGCGAGCATGCTGAAAGTCTTGCCAGTAAAGGGTTTGGCGAGAATATACAACATTTTTTATTGTGTGAGGATTAATAATTTCTTTTCCACAGTTAGTGCACAACTTCCATCGCTGACCGAAAAGCGACAAATTTATTACCCCACTTGTCATAAGACTTCTGCCGAAGCGAAGACGAAAATTCCTTAATGTAAAAGTTATAGTCGGCCAGATTTTTGGCATAAAACTGCACAGCAAAAGTGGGGCCATCGGTATCGTCCACCTCCAGCAGCCTCACAAGCTGGTATTTATAAAACATTTCGGTTGCCAATACCTCGGGGATATGCACATCCTTCATCCACCGAAGCCAGTGCTCGTGGATATTCCATTCCAACTTGATCGTAACATTGTAAATGACCATGTG
>Ga0163163_10003147_pt1 | contig 13993 bp, 7 predicted proteins | sample S65metaG_FD_119766 | JGI IMG/M metagenome (GOLD analysis project Ga0163163, IMG submission 119766) | Switchgrass rhizosphere microbial communities from Kellogg Biological Station, Michigan, USA - S6-5 metaG | ecosystem: Host-associated > Plants > Roots > Rhizosphere > Soil | place: USA: Michigan... | reverse complement strand
TAAGCAGCGGCGGGCCGCTAGGAAGATCTGGCGTGATCCCGACACCGAGGTCAGCCGCCGTGGGCAACTTCGAACCCGGAATATCCTGCTGTGTGTTATTGCGCTGAGCGGTAAATCGGAATTCGTTCAACAGCGCGTTGGTGAAGGTGCGGGTATAGGCGATATTCGCAAAATAGTTGTTCTGCTTGCGCCCCGCGGGATATCCGGGAACGTTGGCGAAGTAGAACGGTTGCAGGAGATCGGCTCTGTTGCCGCCAATGGTAAAGGAGAGCTTGTCCTTGCTGGTCAAGGAATAGTCCACCTTCACAGTGAGTTCATTGCGATTGTCAGTGGCGCTTCCGCGTGCGGGAAGTTGACCATTGTCGGCGGTCGGAATGAGACCGGCGGCAATGTACTTCAAGGCAACTGGATCAATCTTGGTTGGATCGATGATCCCTTGCGCGGCCAATGAGGCGTTTGGCTGGAAGTAAGGATGGCTCTGCAGGAAGCCTGCTACCGCATCGACGTCGTCTGACTGTGAGAAGTCGCCATTCAGTTCTGATGGGGTAAAGACTGTCGTCGTTCCCGAGGTTCCCAGGCCGGGCGTCTGCACTTGGGATTGACGTTGGCCCTGGTAGCCGACGAAGAAGAAGAGTCTATCCTTCAGCACCGGACCGCCCAGGGTAGCGCCATATTGATTGCGCTTTAGAACGTCGCGTGGAACTCCGAGCGACTTATTGAAGTAACTGTTGGCATCCATTGCGTCGTTGCGCAGGTAATCGAATACGCTGCCGTGGAACTGATTACCGCCAGATTTTGTGACGACGCTTATGATGCCGCCGCCGTTTCTGCCATATTCCGCCGTGTAGTTGTTCTGCAAGACGCGGAATTCAGCGACGGTATCCGGGTTCGGAGAGAACACAACGCCGTTGTTCAGCAGGTTGTTGTTAATGCCGCCATCGAGCAGGAACGTAATGGAGTCGCTTCTTCCGCCGGCGATGCTGAATGTGCCCGAAGCGCCGGTGTCGTCATTCGTTTCAGTCACACCTGGCTGCGACAACGCAAGGTCAAGCGTGTTACGGCCATTCAAAGGGAGATCGATGATGGATCGGCCGGTGACGGATTCGCCGACGGTGGAGCTCACGGTCTCGACACCCACGGCATCGCTCGCGACCTCGACAGTTTCCTGGGCGCTGCCGACCTTCATGGTGATGTCGAAGCGCAGATTCTGGTTGATCTGCAGGTTCTGCTGCTTCGTGACCAAGGTCTGGAAGCCGGCCTTCGCGGCGTTCACCGTATAGTTTCCGATGGGAAGGTTCAGGACGCGGAAGGTTCCATCCGGTCCGGATTTTGTAACGTTCTTCTGTCCGGTTGCGGCATTGGTCACGGTGACTTCTACACCGGGAACGACCGAACCTTGGGGGTCAACGACGGTGCCAAGAACGGTTCCGGTGGCATCCTGAGCAAATGAAGCACTCACGAACAACACGGTAAACGCCCATAGCAACAAGCAAATAACTGCGACGCTTTTTTGTCGGTTGCGCAGCACTTAGAACCTCTCTCTTTTTTTACGCAGCTAGGGAATCTATGAATGGGGTGAGTGAGGATACTGACTTTTCAGAGCGGGCGTCAAGAGGTGGCGGGTGATTCCGACACCTTAGTAATAACAGAGTGATGAATGGTCAAGGTCCTGTGACGAATGGCCGCAAAATGAGGGGTTTTCCGGGCGAATTAGGCGATTGTTTATAATCACCGCCACTCTCACGGAGGCGTATAAACTTGCGAATCTGCACGCGGTTCGTGGTTACAGCATTGTTTGTGCCTGCTCTGCTTTCTCTCTTGGGCTACTCACAACAGACACCGTCGGCAAACTCGAAACCAGACACTCTCTCTATCGACGAGTACTTCGAACTTGTCGATTACAGCAAGATTGCGATTTCGCCGGATGGGCGAAGCGTTGTCATTGCGACGGAGCGCCCTGATTGGAAACAGGATCGCTATCGAGAGGACTTGTGGCTGTGGCGCGAAGGCATGAACACTCCTGAGTTGCTCACGAGCTCTGGACATGATTCGAGCCCAAAATGGTCGCCCGACGGAAAATGGATCGCCTTCATCTCGGACAGGGTTTCTGCGGAAGGGACGGCCGACGAAGACGAGAACGTACCGAAAGAACCAGCGGTCTCACCTGCGCCGAAGATGAGAGATGCCGACGCGGACGACAAGAAAGAAAGTTCTGCACATATCTATGTGATCAGCGCGAGCGGTGGCGAGGCGATTCCTATTACGAGGGGGATCGAGGAGATCCATGCTTTCGCGTGGGCACCGGACTCTTTAAGCATCTACTTCGCAACGAGAACTCCCTGGAGCAAGGCGAAGCGAGACGCATACAAGAAGGACTGGAAGGATGTTATCCGTTTCCGGGAATCGGAGCGGGGGGACGTCATCGCGAGGATCGCTATACAGGACGCAATCGCCCGGGTAGCTGCCTTCTCACAACACGATAAAGAGGCCGAGCCGAAGAAGGCGACGGAAACGGCGGAGACGCCGGGGTCGGTGGTGATTTGCAGTACTCCGCATCGAGTAGCGGATCTTGCGATCTCACCAGACGGAAAATCGTTGGGGTTTAACACCGACTCGGTTTCACAGCGCGTGGAAGGTATTGCGAGTTATGAGATTTACCTGGCGCCCGCCAGCGGAGGACAAGCGCGCCAACTGACCCACAACCAAGCCATCGAGTCCCGACTGCGCTGGACTCCGGACGGGCGATCCATCCTTTTTGAAGTGGGCATGGGTTCGGTGGAACACAAGTATGAGGATGTGCAGAAGCGACTGTATTCGGTGGATGTTGATTCGGGTACCACGCACCGATGGGCTGGGGAGTTTACAGGCGCCATTGAAGACTGGGCGGTGAATCCTAAAGGCGGCGTTATCGCAGCCGGCCGAAGCGGAACCGAAGTGCCGTTCTACTCTACGACGGGTGCAGGCTCGAAGCTACAAGCGGCGAACGGCTGGAAGGGTACGTATCAGAAGATCGCGACATCGCGGGGATCTGCGCGAATCGCATTTGTCTACTCGGCGCTGAATAAGCCAACGGAGGTTTATTTGGCTGAGAGCCTGGACAAGCTCAGCGAGGCCAAGCCGATTACGGCATTCAACCGGCGTTACGCTGACTACACGTTGCCGCAGGGAAAACCTTACCAGTGGAAGGCGGACGACGGAACGACGGTAGAGGGCATGTTGCTTTACCCGCCGGGAAAGTTCGGCGAGAAGAACCTGCCGACCTTCGTCTTCATACATGGTGGCCCCGCAGATGCGGACGGAAATAAGTTTGGCGCGGATTGGTACGACTGGGCAATCCTGGCGGCGAGTAAGGGCTGGCTAGTGTTGCGCCCGAACTATCGAGGATCGTCGGGATATGGGGACAAGTTCCAGTTGGAGATAGTGCCAAAGCTAGTATCACGTCCGGGGAAGGACATCCTTGAGGGCGTGGATGCGTTGGTGAAAGACGGGACGGCGGATCCGAACCGGTTGGTGATCGGCGGATATAGCTACGGCGGCTACATGACGAATTGGCTGATTACGCAGACAACGCGCTTTAAGGCGGCGGTGACCGGTGCGGGAGCAGTAGAACACGCGGCGAATTGGGGCAACGACGACCTGACGTTCGACGACGCGTTCTACCTGGGTGGAACTCCGTGGCAGGCGCAGAGCAACTACAACAGCGAGGCCGCGCTGTTTCAGTTCGACAAAGTAAAGACGCCGACGCACGTAGTTGGGGGCGCGGAAGACGTACGCGTGGCTGTCGCAGAAGACTACTTGCTGGAGAGGGCATTGAACGCGGTCGGAGTACCGAGTTCCCTGCTCATCTTCCCGGGCGAGGGACACCCGCTGGCAAAGAATCCGTGGCATGGGAAGATCAAGGTACGCGAAGAGTTGAAGTGGCTGGATAAGTATGGCTTGGGAAAAACGGACTAGCCATCCGGTTTGAGTTGAGAGATTGGGCACACTTGGAGGATCGAGTGTGCCCTAATCATTTAAACTTGTGTCATGCGCAAGGCCAATTGTTATTTCATATATTTCATCGCCATTTTCATCTTCTCAACAATCTCCGCCTTCAGTGCGGATAAGCCATGCACTCCTCATTTTTCGGCGACGCAAGTCTGGCAGGGCGCCGATGCCGCTTACTCGATTCCGTTGCCGGACGGACGTAGTGTATGGATTTTCGGGGACACGATTTACGGGTCAGAACGAAAGCTGGACGGCGCGGAGCCGCGCATGGTGAGAAACAGCACGGCCGTTTCAACATGCAAGGACGGTAACTTCGCAATCGATTACGTTATTCGTAAAAGCGGGAGCGGCAAACCGCTGGACTTCTTCCAGTCGCGCAACCGGAACACCTGGTACTGGGCGCTGGACGGCTTTTATCACGATAAGAGTTTGTATATGACGTTGCTGTGCTTACGTAACAAGCCGGTGACGGCAGCTGATCCGATCGGGTTCGAAACGTGCGGAGCCGACATTGCCCGCATCGGCGACTTGGATGCCGATCCGCAGGACTGGACGATGGAGTACTTCCCGCTTGTGGCAGACGGCGTGAAAGCGTACCCCTCGGCAACCACGGTGGTGAGTGGAGACTATGCTTACCTCTTCGGGCTGTATGAGAATACCGAGCGACCGCTGCTGGTGACGAGGATTCCACTGGATGGGCTTGGGAATCCGCAGAAGAATTTGCAGTACCTCGCGAAAGATGGAGCTTGGAAACCTGGGTTTGCACCTGCGGACGCGAAGCCTGTGATGGACAACGGCGTGACGGAATTGTCGATTCGCTACCACCCGGAGATGAAGAAGTGGGTAGCCGTGATGATGGATCCGAAATTGACGGGAACGGTGATCTTGCGAACAGCTCCGGAATTGACGGGTCCGTGGGCGCAAGGACAGGCTATCTATCGTGTACCAGAATTGCGAAAAGACTTGGCGGGATACGATTCCGACACTTTCTGTTACGCGGGCAAGGAGCATCCGGAGTTTGAAAAGGGAGACCTTCTCTTTACGTATGTATGCAACACGATGAAGGTGCCGAAGCTGGTGGAGAAGTTAGATATCTATTATCCGCAGGTGCTACGTGTGGCAATGCCGAAGGAATAATACCGACCAGGTTTTGCCTGGATGAAAAGGTCAGGGGGCGGCTGAGGCTGCCCCCTTCTTCGTTACGACTCCTACCATTCCCACCAGCGATGCGAGCGGGTCTTTGCGTCGTGTGGAATCGTCAAACGCAGAGTCTTGGTTTCATGCGGAGTCATTGCGACCTTCAGCGGAAGCGGAACCGACTGGAGAACGGTTTCTTCGGTCATGCTTGTGAGAGCCGCCTCGGAGACTTTCAACCGGGTGGTGACGGTTACCTCTGCGTTTGTTCCCGCGACTTCCTGTAAACGCAAGGTGTAGTGGTTCGGGTCGCCGTCAGTGCTCGGCTTAAAGGCGAGGATTACTACGTTCGGAGCTGATAACGAGAAAAACGAGTCGCTCGGTTGCGCAGGTGCCGTGTGAGGCAGGAGCGCGGCGGCGAGCATTGGAACGGTGGATTCGATGCTGGAACGATACTGTTGTGCGGTGTCTGGGATTCCGCCGCCGGATGAAATCGCATAATGGAAGACCAGCGGAACTCTCTCCAGGCCGGGCTCGAGATTGGCAAAGTTTGTCATGCCGAGCTCGCGCGTATCGCCCTGATCCTGCTTTTGCAAGGCGACGATCTGTAACGAGTTCATGAAGGTGTTTTTGTCTTTAACTCCGGGCAGGCCAGGGAGGTTGAAGAAGAAAGATTCCTGCGATGCGACGGAGACATAGGCCGGCTTGCCTTGCGCGTTCCCGGTTAGCATGACTTCGTGCTGCGGAACTGCGGCGTCGGTACGCGAGCCTGGCAGGTAGTCGTCAGGATCGCGATGGAATCCAGTTCCGTTATCAACCCAGACGTTTGCGGATCCTTCGAAGTGGAATGGGAAGTTGAAGGAATAGGTTTCGCCGGGTTGAAGACTGGCTACATAGGGCATCTTTGAACGATCGAGATGATTTTCGATTTCGATCCGACGTTGTCCACTGGGGAGGGCGATACGAGTCTCCGGGTAAAACGAGCCGGGACGACGAATGGTCAGAGTGGTGGCAAGAGCGTTCTCCTGGTGCGAGATTTCTACCGCGCCGATTGGCACCGGCAGGTTGGCGAACCAGGTGCGACGTTGAAGAGAGTTGAGGCCATCCCCCTTCGGGTCGAGCAGTTCGATGCCGCGCTCTTTGTCGAAGAGGCTGGTGATGTTGCCGTCGGACTCGCGGACGGTCAAGCGGTAGAACGCGTTCTCGATATGATTCTTGGGTGAAGCTTTCTTTGATGCTGAAGCGGGAGCCGGAACGGCTGGAACGATTGCATAAGTGCGATAGCCAAAGCTCGGAACATCTTCGGCACGGAATGCAACACGATCGGGTGCGGCAGAGTGCGAGAGCGCGATTTTACCGGTGGTGCCATCACGCAACGCCGCCGTAGAGGCGCTTGGTAATTCCACTTCGACGTCGCCGGTACGCGTCCAGCTCGTGGGATTAAAAACTACTACGGAGTTGGAGGTGGTCGCGTCGGTCTTCTGCGCAAAGAGCGTTTGCAGACCCTGATCCATCAGGTACTCGATGTCGGCGCGTGCTTCGCGTGTGTAGTCGGCATACTCGCGATTTTGCTGATCGGTTTCCGCGCGTGTCATCAGCTTCGGCCAGCCCACCTGTGCGGCGCCGGAATGCTCGTCATACTTCAGCAACTTCAGACGTGCCTCTTCGAAGTTTCCCGCCGGAAAACTCGTGGCCTCGCGGAAGGTCAGCAGTGTCCACAAAGATTCCGCGGCTGTGAAGTTGTCCTGCGACCAGCGGGCGTTGGCACTGATCTTCGGAGAGTTGGTCTTTACCGCCGACCACAGGCCACTCCAGTCGCCAGCGTAGGTTGGGAACTTCCCTGCATTCTGCGACTCAAGGTGACGGAAGAACTCGGCGGGGGTTGCGATCACGATGCGAGGGGACTTACCTGCTGCGTTCCAGGCGCGAACGCTGGGCATCAGAGTGTCACGCTCCCAACTCGGCGGGATGAAGTCATGCAGGTAAAGGAGCATGACGGAGTCGTACGGATATCCGGAGTCCTCATACTTCTTGAGCAGCTTGTCGACGCCGATCTGCATGATTTCCATCGGAGGCTTGCCATTCAATTCCTTCGGATAGAAATGCTCCTTCGTGTAGGGCTCCATGGCGAGCGGATCGATGTAGTAGTCGGCCATTGCCTCGGTGTATCCGCCGAACTTGCTTTGCGTTTGCCAGGTCAGCACCTGGCTGCCGTCGGGCGACTGCCAGTAGAACGGGACTTTACCGGGAGAGAGCGAGGTACCTCCACCGATAAAGAGGTTGGAACCGTTGACGAAATACTTGACGCCGCTGCGCGCGAGGACTTGCGGAAGTCGAAGCGTAAAGCCCGGGACATCGTCCATCATCGCGAACTCAGTTTTTATACCGAGTTGTTTCTCGATCGACTTCATGTCGTAGACGATCCTGTTCAACTGCTCGGCGCCCATGAACTCGGTATGCATACTGCCAAATACTGCCGAGACCTGGATTTGTCCCTTGTTGACGAGGTCGACGAAGTCCTTGATCTGCTTGGGATCCTTGGTACGAGCGAGCCATTCGCGGATTTGCCAAACGCTTTCGATGGTCCAGCGGAATTCTGGGTCGGCCTCACAGTTGGCAATCACATCGTCGATGTGCGGCTTGAGGCGGGGGAGAACCTCTTCCGGTGGCGCGATGAAGCCGAGATCCCAATGGCTGCTGGGGATGACGTAAATGGTCTGGATGCGATGACCGGGTGCGCTGGCGGGAGTCTGCGGCCAAGCCGTGGTTCCGGCGACAAACATTGCGAGTATAAGAAGTCGAAGAAGTGCGGTCTTCATTTGGTGTCTTTGGGACCTCGTGCAGAAAAACGGGGCCTCCCGAAGGAAGCCCCGACCAAGTTTGTTCAGGACAGGGCTAGAAGATCACCTTCAAAGCCAACTGGGCCTGACGCGACGTACCGGTACCGACGTGAGTGCCGACGGTGGATGTGCTTCTTCCGAAATTCAGGTCGTCGAGGTATCCCGACGGGTTGGCGAAGTTCGGATGGTTGAGCAAGTTGAACATCTGGCCGATGAACTGTACTCCGACCTTTTCGTTGATCTTGGTGAGTTTGGAGATGCCGAGGTCAACCTGTGCGAAGCCGGGTCCGCGACCCGCGTTGCGCGGCAGATTGCCATATCCTAACGCGGCCGCAGTAAAGGCACCACGATTCAGGATATTGTTCGGTGCTCCTGATCCCTGGATAGAGACACCGGGGACAAGATCAGGACGAAGTTGATCGATGCCCAGGAACGGTGCGGAATTTGCAATGTTCACAGGCAGCCCAGAGCGAGTTTGGAATAGAGTGCTGACCTGCCAGCCTTCTGCCAAACGACGAGGCATGAAATGAGCAGCCGGCACATCGTAAACGGCGCCAAGGGTGAAGTTATGGCGAACGTCGATATCTCCACTTGCGTAATCGCCGTGCACATCGGCTGAATTCTGGTACGCACCGAGCAGGATGTTAACGGCGTCATCCAATTCGTGCGACCAGGTGTAATTGGCATCCAGCGTCAGGCCATTGGCTACCCTGCGACGAACACTGGCTTGCAAAGCGCTGTAGTTTGAATCAAGGAAATTGCCGAGGCGACGGATGTTTCCGAAGTTCGGGCTGAGGTGGTTGGGTCCACCGAAAGCGTCATAGTTGAGTTCAAGACCTGCGTATGCTGCTCCGGCAGGCAACTTGATGCCACGGTTCCCAACGTAGTTGAGTTCCATGACAGTGTCTTTGAGTACTTCCTGCTGAATGCCGAGGCTCCAGTGACCTGAGTACGTGTCGCGCATGTTCTGATCCAGCGCGTTCACGCTCGCGGGCAGAGGAGGCGTGCAGGTGGGAAGGCTCGCTGGCAGGGGATAGGCAATATTAAAGGCCGGAGTACAAGAACGTACTCCGAACAACAGGTCGAAGATGTTTACGCTGAAACTCTGCTGGTAATTTCCAGCAAGTGACAGAGCCGCTCCGGTTAACAGCGGGTTGTAGAAGATACCTGCTCCGGCACGAACGACCGTTTTCCCTGTTCCAAATGGATCCCACGAGAAGCCGATGCGGGGAGCAAAGTTGTTGCGGTCGGGCTGATATAAAGCAGCGCCCTGCGGCAACAGCTTAAGAGTCGGCACGTCGAAATTGCCGATCTGGTCACCCTTTAAAACGGAGTTGTATTCGTAACGCAGGCCCAGGTTTACCGTCAGGCGCGAAGTGAGCCGGATGTCATCCTGGATAAAGCCGCCGAAATTCGTATTTTCGACGCCGACCATGGTGTGTCCGAGCGTACTAACGGAGAAGCCGTTGTTGTTGAGAAAATCGCTGATGCTCAGGTAAGCAAGAAACTTCTGAGGATCGAGCGCGTCGTGGGTCACATTCTTGCGGATGTCGAACCCGAAGCGGAACTGCTGACGTCCCTTAACCCAACTTACCGTGTCCAGATACTGAATGGAGTGCTGCGGACGACGGTTTGAGAAGAGTGCCGGACCGGGTGTGAGACCGATGCTGTTGCTGGCAACGCAACCAAATCCAAAGAAGAAAGGACACTGGAAGATCGGGAAGTCGCCACCGCCGCCCAGAGAATCAGTCTGCGGACGATTGAGTGCAACGCCGAATTCGTTCAGAACATTTGGATTGAAAGTGTGATTCCAAGTGATCTTCGCGAGGTGATTGCGGCTATTGGACGGAGAAACCTGGTCCGTGGCAAAGCCGTACTGCGTGCTGGTGAAGGAGTCGGCGATGTCATAACGCAACGAGAAGGTGTCCTTCTGCGAAGCGTTGTAATCGAGCTTGATGCTGCCGGTATCTTCACGAAGCGTGTTTTCCAAATTCCCGTCAAAGTAAGCGAGATCGTTGCGCACAACGGTGGTTCCGGTGCTGTCCGTTACGGTGACAGGTCCCGGACGGTTCGCATGGGGAATGGCGTCCATAACGGGTTGCATGGATGGGACAGCCAATGCCCGCGTGGCGTCGGTGTATACAAAGGCAAAAGAGGGCGTGTCAACGGTCTGACGCACACCCTCGTAGTTCACGAAGAAGAATAATTTGTCCTTCTTAATGGGTCCACCGAGGTTTCCGCCAAACTGATTCAAACGCAATGGCGTGTCCTTGGTTGAAAAGTAGTTCTTCGCGTCCATGGCGTCATTGCGGAAGTATTCAAATGCCGTGCCGTGCACGACGTTTCCGCCTGACTTCGTGATGACGTTCACGACGTCACCGCTCGAACGGCCGTATTCAGCTGAGTAGACGCCAGAAAGGACCTTGAATTCCTGGATAGCGTCGACAGAGGTTCGGCTGATGCGGGATTCCTGACGTCCGAGTTGTGTGCTGGTGGCGTTGACGTCGATTCGGGTGGCGTCGGTGCCATCCAGAAGAACGTTGACGCCCGCAAGGCTCGTCTCAAATCCGCCCAGGCTGTTCTGCCCAAACTGTCCCGTGGTAACGGACCCGGGGACCAGCGCGATCAGCGAGGTGAAATCGCGACCGTTGAGCGGCAGGTTCGAGACGCTCTTGGAATCAATGGTGGCGCCAGATTCGCTCGTGGTTGTGTTTACAGTCGCGGCATCGGCAGAAACATTGACGGTTTCGCCAGTGCTGCCGATGTCGAGAGTGAGATCGGCACGCGGGGATTCTGCCGGATGCAGGATGATGTTGGAAACAACTTCAGTCTTGAAGCCCTGCTGCGCAACCTCGACCTTATAAGGGCCGACGGGGAGGCCCTGGACGGAGTATTCGCCCACAGAACCGGACTTTGCTTCCCAAGTACGACCGGTCTTGGTGTTGGTAATCTTAACGGTGGCGCCGGAGACTACGGCTCCGGACTTATCGTGGACGGTACCGACGATGCTTCCCGTGTCGAGCTGTGCCCAACTCTGCACAGATCCGAGGACGAGGAGCAGAAACAGAATCGCGCATACGTGCCATAGTGGGCGGTTTGCACTGCGCATACAGGTCTCCTTCTTTCTACTTCGTGATTGCGCGGTGGTTCCTGGACTTCACGCCAGCCTGCACCGCAGCCAAGGCCGGCTCCTTCGAGTTCGTTTTTCCACGGGATTCTTCTTCTTCCAGGAATTCCGCAGATTGCATGTGTTGACGTAAAAGTTTTTCGGCGTAGAGCAGGTCGTCGAGCACGGCTTTGCGCGCCAGCTCGGCGTTACGATCGCGAATGGCGCGGTAGACACGGTCGTGACGCTTCCAGTGGGTATCCATATTGTCGATGAGCGGCAGTACGCGACGGCGGGCTTCGGACGTCGCGTGATAAAGCATGCGCATGGTCGTCTGCAACGCCACGTTGCCCGAGGCGCTCATGAAGGCCTCGTGGAATTCGATATCGTGAACGTGGAAGAGATTGGGCTCTTCAAGATCGGTCTTCATCGCTTCAACAGCGCTGGCAATACGATCAAGGTCAGAACTTGTTGCACGACGAGCAGCGAGAGCGGCGGCCTCCGGCTCAATGATCTTGCGGAGTTCGTAGACTTCAAGGTGTTGAACTTCACGCAGCAGGATCATCCACTGAAAATGCTGGTTCAAGACGCGACTGAGGGACGACTGGATGTATGTCCCATCACCCGGACGTGCCTTTAGCAAGCCCAGGAACATAAGCCCCTTGAGAGCTTCGCGGAGTGAACTCCGGCTGACTCGCAGCATGCGCGCGAGTTCCGGTTCCGGCGGCAGACGATCTCCCGACTTCAATTCTCCTGACTGGAGGAGACTCTTGATGCGGAGCGCGACGGTATCCATTACCGTTTCGCGACGGATGGGTTCGATATTCATGAACGCCTGCGTCTTCTTCGGCCTTCGTTTCAGGGACCCTGTCATCTTCACTACTCCCTTACTTTGTCCTACATGGTGCTCTGTGCGAGCTCCACCTGATCTGCGTTTCAAAATGCGACTACGCTGGTTCCACAGTTACGGGATTACGAATTGAGCCCAGGCCTTCAATGGAGACTTCGACAACGTCGCGATCCTTGAGGAACAGCGGCGGGTTGCGAAATACGCCCACGCCAACCGGAGTTCCAGTCGCGATGATGTCGCCGGCTTCGAGGGTGATGGACTCTGTTATGTGTTCTATAAGCTGGGGCACACCAAAAATGAGATTGTTCGTGTTCGAATCCTGGACGGTCTGACCATTGATCTTCGCGGAGATGCGGAGCCGGTGAGGATCGGCCACTTCATCGCGTGTGGTAAGCCAAGGCCCGGCGGGACAGAAGGTATCGCAGGACTTTCCGCGGGTCCACTGTTTATCGCCGAACTGCCATTTGCGGGCAGAAACATCGTTGAGGACCATGTATCCGGCGACGCAATCGAACGCATTCCCGGCCTTGACGCCTTTCGCTCGCGAGCCAATGATGACGGCTAGTTCGGCTTCATAATCTATGTCTGGATTGACTCGGGGAATCACGATGGGATCAAAGGGTCCGCTGATACTCGACGGAAACTTGGCGAAGAGTAGAGGCTCGGTGGGGAGCGTCAATTTTGCCTCTTCGGCGTGGTCGCGATAGTTCAACCCGATAGCGACAATTTTAGATGGACGAGGCACCGGACACCAGAGATGAACCTTCGACAATGGCAGCCATTCATTCCAATCGCGATTTGCACGCTCTTCGAGATGACGCGCGGCGTCGAATGCGCGCTCGCCTTCCAACAGGAAACGTTGAATGTTCGTGAAGAAGGATGCGTCCGCGCCGTGAGCGAGCGCTAGCGATGAAAGCGAAGTGACGGCCTCGTCGTTGGCAATGCCGAAATGCTGGCGGCCATCGAGTTCGAAGGTCACGAGACGCATGTATGGGCGGCTCCGGATGGAGTGAATAAAACCACTCCGGTTTTCCTTGACAGTGCAGCTGGCCAAATATATATGTCAAATGTCGGACAAACAAGCAAATTTGTTTGACGTGCCGGGAACTCACATTTCCGAGCTGCCGCGAGACGACATGCGACCCACCATTCCGCTCGATCGGTTCGAAGTTTTTGCCGAAGGACTGGACCATCCCGAAGGGCTCGCCTTCGACCGAGAAGGGATTCTCTGGGCTGGGGGCGAACAAGGCCAGGTGTATCGCATCGACGGCAAGGGGCGCGTGACAGAAGTAGCGCGACTCGGCGGGTTCCATCTCGGCGTCACGGTCTCCGCCAAGCAGGACTTGTTTCTGTGCAATCTCCTAAAGCACACGCTGGTTCAGATCGACCGCAAAGGGAAAGTCCTGAATAGCTGGGATCGTGCCGGGAGCTATCGGTTCCGCACTCCGAATTTCGCGGTGTTTGACTCGGATGGGAATCTTTATTTTAGCGATTCCGGCGAGTGGAAGAAGAACGATGGCCACATCCTGGTACTGCGTCCTAATGGGAAGGTGGAAATGTTCGCCGGACCGTTCGCATTCCCGAACGGACTCTCGTTAAGCGCGGACGAACGCACCTTATATGTGGTTGAGAGCACTGCGGACGCCGTAACTTCCCTACCGATCCGCCCGGACGGGAGCGCCGGAAAGCCACGCAAATTCGCACGCAATCTGCATCGCGTTCCGGATGGCTGCGGCTTCGATGACAAAGGAAATCTCTACGTAACCACTTACGCCTCGGACGACATATACAAGGTCACCCCGGGCGGGAAGGTCTCGCTTTTTGCGCATGATCCCTGCGGAACGATGATCGCGAGTCCCACCAATGTTGTGTTCGGAAGTGACGGTTATATGTATTTTGCGAACCTGAGCAGGTGGCACATATGTCGCGTGCAAGCCGGCGTGAAGGGCCAGTTGCTCGCGGGCGAGCGCTGATTCGCTGACAGAAGAAAGGGCCGAAGTATGAAGATCACGAATGTGCGGTGGACACCCGCATTCATCCCCATTGAAGCGCCACTACGTTATGCCTTCGGCTCGC
>Ga0163163_10003143_pt1 | contig 13999 bp, 12 predicted proteins | sample S65metaG_FD_119766 | JGI IMG/M metagenome (GOLD analysis project Ga0163163, IMG submission 119766) | Switchgrass rhizosphere microbial communities from Kellogg Biological Station, Michigan, USA - S6-5 metaG | ecosystem: Host-associated > Plants > Roots > Rhizosphere > Soil | place: USA... | reverse complement strand
TGACCGTGAACGGCAAGCCGCCGGCGTCGGCCATGAAGCTGCGCGACGATGGGCAAGACGATACCGACGAGATCCTGGCGAACGGCGTCAGCGTCGTCGTGCACAAGAGCGGCGATCGCATCGCGCTTCGTGTCCGCGACCCGCACGGCGAGAGAGCGAGGGCGTTTCGCGGCTTCGACTGGTTTCCGATCAGCCGCGACTATCGAGTCAGCGGGCGCTTCATTCGCGATTCCGTGCCCCACGACGAACGCGTCGTGAACACGTTCGGCGACGTCGACACCTACGTGAGCGAAGGCGTCGTCGAGTTCACGCTGAACAACAAAGTCCTGCGGCTGCGTCCCTTCACGACGCGGCCGAAGCATCTCTACATCGTGTTCAGCGACGAGACGAGCGGGAACGAGACATATGAAGCCGCGCGTTTTCTCACCGCGGAGCTGCGCGACGACGGCACGACGATCCTCGACTTCAACGAGGCGTACAACCCGCCGTGCGCGTTCAACCCGTTCACGACCTGCCCCATTCCACTCCAGCAGAATCGATTGCACGCCAGGGTACTGGCCGGCGAGAAGAAATACCCCGGGCACGTCGAGCCCGCCGCTCCGATCACGCGCTGACGGCAGCAGGATTCGCGCCGCCACCGCGAGCGCCACCTCATGTACAAGGAGCTCCTCGCCGCCGCGGCCATCGTTCTGACGTTCGTCGCGTTCGTGCCTTACGTGCGATCGATACTCGCCGGGCAAACCAAGCCGCACGCATTCTCCTGGATCGTCTGGGGGCTCGGCACGTTCGTCGTATTCTTGGCCCAGCTCGCAGACCGCGGCGGCCTGGGCGCATGGCCGACCGGCGTGTCCGGACTCATCACCGCCGGCATCGCGGTTCTCGCCTACCGAGGCCGCGCCGACACCTCGATCACGAAGGTCGATTGGGCCTTCTTGGGCGTAGCGCTCGCCGCGTTGCCCTGCTGGCTCCTGACCTCCAACCCGCTAGTCGCCGTCGTGCTTCTGACCGGGATGGACCTGGCCGGATTCGTGCCGACGTTCCGCGTCGCGTTCCTCCGTCCGCGCGACGAGCACATCGGTTTTTATTCGCTCGGCGCGCTTCGCAACGCCGTCGCCATCGCCGCGCTCGAGCACTACTCGTGGACTACCGTCCTATTCCCCGCGGCCGTCGGCGTCGCCTGCGCGCTGTTCGTCGCGATGGTTGCGTGCCGACGGACTCAGCTTCGCGGTCGGCGAGAGCGTGGCGGCGCGGCTTCGGAGCCAGGCTCGTAATGGAACTCGACCAGATAGACGTTGCGCCCAGGGCCGTGCTTCGCGACCTTGAGTAGATCGACGACGCCCGCGAAACCGGAGCGACGAGCGAGCGCGGGCGTGATGTCGTCGAAATCGATCCGGTGCAGCGCGTCGACGACGATGCTTCCCGGCGGCAGCGCATAGCGATTGCCGACTCGCACGTGCGCTTTCTGCCAGATCCGCACGCTGCACGTGATCTCGCCGCGCTTGATCGGCTCGCGAAGGCGCTTCGTGAACAGCACGATCGAGCGCTCGCCCGATGAAGCGCCGATCGCGGGCTAGCGCGGGACCGGCTTGCCGTAGATCTCGATCTGCGCGACGTCGGACCAGCCGCCGGGACCGTGTCCACTCGCCGGCATCAGATCGACGAAGCCAACCTCGTCGACCTTGCTCAAGTCCGGCTTGTCGACGAAGTTGCCGGTCGTCACGAGCCGCTCGGGATCCAGTTTCAGCCAGCGCACGCTCGCGATCGACAGCTCGCCGACCAGCCAGTCGAGCGACGACGCGTCGGTATGATCGCCGACGAGCCACGTGCCGTCCGCGAGCTTCACGATCGGCCGGATCTCGTGGAAACCCGACGTCTTCACGTTCCAGCGAATCCGCGCGAGACCAGTGAGATCGACGTAGCGCGTCTTGTCGCGCAGCGCGAGCCCGCACGGCGTCGTGCAGAGACCCGTCCAGACGTGTGTCGGGTTGTTCTCGTCGCCATCGGCGCCGGTGAGCTGAATCTCCTTGCTCGACGCGCCGTAGAGCTTGAGCTCGACGTTCGTCACCGTGACGCTCGCGGGCGTCACTGGGTGCTCGCCGCCGCCCGGGATCTGCTTCCAGTCCTCTTTGACGAACAGCGGCGGACGTGCGACGCGCGGCCGTTCACCCGGCGGCTCGGCGGCTCGAGCTGCGGCTGCGGATGCCGGCGGCTGCGCGATTACGGCGAACGACAGGGTTGCGGCGAGCGCCGCCACAAACGACGCGATCACGATCGACATCCGCATGGCATCTCCCCCGAGCTGCGACTCTCGCCAGTATAGCGCTCGGCGACTTTCGGGCGTCTCGCGGTCGGCGCATGATGCCCGCCGACATCGAGGAAGGACGAAACGGAAATGACACGAACGCAGCTTGCCGGCTTCGGGCTCGGGCTCGCACTGCTCGCAGCGTCCGGGCAAGCGCCCGCGCAGACCAATGTCGACACCGTCGTCACGAACGGCAAGATCCTGACGGTGGACGCGACCTTCGCCGTGGTCCAAGCGCTCGCAATCGATCGGGGTCGGATCGTCGCGCGCGGCACCGACGCCGAGATGGCACGCTATGCCGGACCGAAGACCAAGGTTATCGACGTCAAGGGCGCGACGGTAATCCCGGGACTCATCGACAATCATTTTCACTTCACGCGCGGCGTGCAGACCTGGCATCAACAGGTCCGCTTCGAAGGCGTCGACTCGCGTCGAGACGCGCTAGCGCTCCTCGCTGCGAAGACTAAGACCCTGCAGCCCGGCGATTGGATCATGGTGCAAGGCGGCTGGACGCCACGGCAATTCGCCGATGCGCCGGGCGGATTTACGCTCGCAGAGCTCGACGGCGTCGCGCCGAAGAATCCGCTGTTCGTGCAGGAAGGCTATGCCGTCGTCTACGCGAACAGCCTCGCTCTCCAAGCGGTCGGACTCGATCCCGCGGAGGGCGCGCGGCGCAATGCCGCCGGACTCGTGTCGTTCCAGCCGCCGTACGCGCTCTATGACGCGATGCCCGCGACGTCGCCGGCGCAGCTCGAACAGAATCTGACGGACTTCATGCACGAGCTGAATTCGGTCGGTCTCACGGGTGTATACAGCCTCGGCCAATCGCAGCTGCTCGCGGCGCGAGCCGCAAAGGGTCCTCTGCCCGTTCGGCTCTGGGAATCGCTCGCGTACGACGCGCACGATCCCGCTTCGGAGGCCACGGCGGCGGAGCTCATCGCACGCACGCACCCGAATCAATTTGACGGTCAGCACGGCATCTTTGGCCTCGCCGAGGTGCTCTATGGGCCGTTCTTCGACCTCGCTCCGCGCAAGGATCCTTGGCCGGCGGAGATCATGAACGAGTACGGCAAGCTCGCGACGGTCGCCGCGCGCGCGGGGTGGCACGTTCATCAGCACGTGATCAACAACTCCGCTGTGAGCGACCTGCTCGACACGTTGGAGAAGGTGAATGCGACGCAGCCTCTGAACGGCCTCCGCTGGACGCTCGGCCACGTCTACGACATCTCCTCGACGAACATCGCGCGCGCGAAGGCGTTGGGGCTGACGCTCGGCGTGCACGGCGCCGCAATGCAAGCCGGCGCGCACATGCCGCTCCGAAAAATCGCCGAGAGCGGAATCGTGTTCGGGTTGGGAACCGACGCGACGATCGTGTCGCACTACAACCCATTCGTGACGCTCGGCTGGCTCGTGAGCGGGCTCGACGTCGGCGGCAACCGTGTGCTCGACGAGACGCTCACGCGGGAGGAGGCGCTGATCGCACACACGCGTTCGAACGCGTACCTGTTCTTCCAGGAGAACACGCTCGGCTCGCTCGAGATCGGCAAGCAGGCGGACCTCGTCGTGCTCGACCGCGACTACATGAGCGTGCCGGCGGCGGAGATCAGGCGAATCAAGCCGACCCTGACTATGGTCGGCGGCCGCACCGTATACAGCGCCGCGCGCTAGCAAACCGCTTCGTTTGCCGCCCGCTTCGTCTGCCGCCCCCGGCTCAACGCTGCCGGCTGCTATTTCCAGCCATTCTTCTGCGCCGCCATTTCGGCCGCAGCGTCGAGCGGCTCGTCGGCGATTTGGGCCTCGACGGCAGCGCGCACGGCCGCCGGCATCCCGGAGCCGGCCTGCTGATAGTTCCCGGGTTGCGTCTGAGCGCCCTCGGCACGCGCGAGCACGCGCACGCTCCACGAGCTCGCTTCGCGGCAGGCAACACCGCTCAGCGTGTCCGCCTGGCGGATCGAGAACGTGCGACAGAGCTCGCCGCCTTTCGCTCGGAAGCTCACGCCGATCTGCACCGGCGCAGAGCGTGACTGCTCGCTCGCAAGCTGGTTCGTAAGCGCGTCGTCGAGGGCCGCCTGCGCCACGAGCTTGCCGCTTTCCGTGCCGATCGAAGGTCGCGGCGACGTGAGCACGCCTCGGCCTACGACGACGCCGACGGCGACGCTGGCCGCGATGGCGAGCCACTGCGGCCAGCTCCACGACGCGGCTCGTGTGCCCATCCTGTCTCGGCTGCGCGCCACAGGAGCGCGACCGGTAGCCACGACTCGGTCGTCGCGGGCGGCGGCCGGCGCGCCGCGAACTGCGTTTAGCAAGCGCTCGGGGACCGGCTCGTCGAGCACCGAGGCGTACGCGCTGCTCACCTTCGATCGCAGCGCGCGATGCTTTTCGACGCGGCGGGCGAGCGACGGATCGGCGTCGATCGCCGCCTCGACTTGCGCGCGCTCCACCGCGTCGAGCTCACCGTCCGCATACGCCATCAGCTTTTCGTCGGGAATGCTCACGGCAAACCTCCTTCCGCTCCACCGAGCAGAGCCTCGAGCGTCTCGCGCGCTCGCGCGAGCCGGCTCGTGACGGTGCCGATCGGCACTTCGAGCACCGCGGCCGCTTCCTTATAGGCATAGCCCTCGACCAGCACGAGTGCCACGACCATGCGCTGCTCTTCCGGCAGCTGCGCAAGAGCTGCCTCGACGGACAGGCGCTGGATGTGCGCTTCGCTCGCCGCGTCGGCAACGTTCTCGCCCGCCTCGGCGACGGTGAACAGGCGATTGCGTCGCTTCTGCGCGCGCGTCTCGTCGATCCAGGCGTTGCGAATGATGCCGAACATCCAGCTATCCAATCTCGAGTCGGGACGCCACTGATCGAGTCGTGACAATGCGCGCTCGACCGCGAGTTGCACGAGGTCGTCGGCGTCGTGCGAATTCCTCGTCAGCGTGCGCGCAAAGCGCCGCAGCCGAGGCAAAATCTCTACGAGTTGCCGTTGCACCGCTTCTAGCGCGTGACCCATGTCTCAATCTCAATACGATCGGCGAGGTGATTTTCTTCCGAGCCTCCCGGCGGGCCAAACATTCGACTAATGTGGCCGCATGCGCAATGGCCGGATCAGATTCAGAACGGGTTTTCTATCCATTGGCGTGATGCTGGCGCTCTCACACGCCGCGCTCGCACAATTGCCGCGCCTGCCTTCCCCGACGCTGCCCGGCGTGGACCTGCCGAACATCGGCGACACGGTGAGCGGTACCGCGAACGGGGTCACGCGCGACGTCGACAGTCGGCGGCTCACGAGTCTGCGCGCCGTCCGCGTTCGCGAGCTACTGCGAACCCAACGCGCAACCGTCGAGCGGGACCCGAACGGCGCTCCGGCCATGCGCGCCGAGATCGTCGCTTTCTCGCCCACCGAAAGCGCGATCACGAGCGCGCGCTCCGCCGGATTCGTCGTGTTACGCGACACGGTTCTGGACGGGCTCGATGCGCGAGTCGTCGTGCTGCGCGCCCCAGCTGGATTGTCGACCCGACGCGCGCTCGCTCGGTTGCGCGCGCTCGATCCGAGCGGCGCATACGACTTCAATCACATCTATCTCGAGAGCGGCGACGTCGAGGCCGAGGTCTCGCCCGCGAACGCGGAGCAGACCGATCGCTCCACGCCGACCGAGACGGCGGCGACGCGCATCGGACTCGTCGACGGCGGCGTCGACGCGACGCATCCGGTGTTCGAGGGCGCGCTGATCCACCGGCACGGCTGCGCGGACAAGGCGATCGCGAGCGTTCATGGGACGGCGGTCGCCTCCCTTCTGATCGGCCGGTCCGAGCGGTTCCACGGCGCAGCGCCGGATGCGGAGCTCTATGCCGCCGATGTCTACTGCGGCCTCGCCGACGGCGGCGCCGTCGACGCGGTCGTCGAAGCGATCAGCTGGATCGCACGCGAGCGCGTTCCGGTCATCAACGTGAGTCTAGTCGGTCCCCGGAACGTCGCGCTCGAAGGCGCGGTGCGCGCCGTCATCGCGCGCGGCTTCATCATCGTCGCGGCGGTCGGGAACGACGGGCCGGCATCGCCGCCGCTCTATCCCGCCGCGTATCCCGGCGTCGTCGGTGTAACCGGCGTGGACGCGCGCCAGAAGGCGCTCGTGGAAGCGTGCCGCGGGCCGCAAGTGACCTTCGCGGCGCCGGGCGCCGATATGGCGGCCGCGCTGCTCGCGCCGTCGTTCGCGGCCGTGCGCGGCACGTCGTTCGCGGCTCCGATCGTTGCAGGGCTGCTCGCCGCGCGCATGCGCGAGCCGGACGCCCGGGCTGCGCGGCGAGCCGTCGCTGAGCTCGTCTCGCAAGCCGTCGACTTGGGTGCGAAAGGCGTCGACGAGACCTATGGCAACGGACTCGTCGGCGGCGCGATACGCACCGAGCCCGTCCTCGCGCTGGTCGGGCCGCCCGCCGCGACGGTCGCCGGCTCGGCCCGGCGTTAAGTCAAACGCGCGCACACCGGCGGACCGCGGCACGCGGGCTCGTTGAAGGCGCAGGGAAGAAATCGCCGAGCCGGGTCGTAGTCCTCTTCAGAAGGCCGCGAATGGTTCGCGGACATGGAGGAGACGAGGACCATGAATACGAAGCAAATGTTGATCGCGAGCGCTGCGGTGGTTGCGGTGTTGTCGTGCGCGGTGCCCGCGCAAGCCCAGCTTCTTGGCGGCAACGCCGGCGGCGGGCTCGGCGGCGCGCTGTCGGCTGGGCACGGCGCCTTTGGCGGCGCGGGTCAAGCGACGATGGGCGGATCGATTACCGCCGACACGCCGAGAATGAACGGCGTCGCCGAGACTTCAAGCCGTGTCGGCCGTCGCGTGAAGAACAGCGCGGAGACGACGGCGGCCAGCGGCGCGAGCAACGCGCGCGGCGTCGCGCATTCGAGCTCGACGGCGGCCTCGAGCACCGCCGATGCCAGCGCGGGCAGCGCGAGCTCGTTCGGCTCGACTCTCGACGCCGGCGTGCAGCGCGGTGCGACGGCACCGTCGGCGGAGCCGGGGCTCAGCGCGGCGGGCGCGATGAGCGGCGCCACGCAAGCCAGTGTGCAACGCACGCAGAAGAGCGCGCCGACCAGCGAGCCTGCGAACGCGCCGCAACATGTCCCGAACGTCTCGGTCGCGGGCGACGGCAACGCGCAGGTGAGCGCTACGCGCAGCGGCCGCAGCGTCGATGCATCGACCTCGGCCGATGCGGCGGCGAGCGCGTCCGTGCAGCGCTAGATCGAGCAACGCGCTGGAGCGCGACACGCGGTGGGGCCTAACGAGGCCCCACCGTTTTTTGTGGTGCTCGTCTCGGCGCAGCTGGTTAGAGATCCGCGACGCCGGTCGGCGGGGCGCAATCGAGCTCGCTAATTCGGCGGCTGCAACGGCGGCCAGTTGCCGTCGAACGGCGGCCAGTTCGGCACGAGCGCGGCGGGATCGGGGTAGTACATGGCCGCGTAGACCTCGCGGATCTTGCCCTGCTCGATGAAGAACCACTCGCCGAGCAGATTGCGGCGCATCTGCACGCCGGGCTTGCGTTGGAACAACGCGAGGCCAAGCACGGCTCCCGCTTCCGGATCGACGACGAGGTAACGGCGGGCGGTCACGGCGAAGATGTTGGTCATCGGGCCCTCGGCCGTGCAATCCGTTTCCCCGCCGCCGGCGATGGGGCGTTGCGTCGTGAGACTGCCGTTCTCGACTCGCACGCAGCCCGTATGCGCGATGATCAGCTTGCCATCGTGTGCCGATAGTCCGTCGAAGTAGCTGTTCGTGATCGCAACGAGATCCTCGCGCGAGAGACGCTCGCCCTTCGGGATCACGCGCTCCGGCGGCGGATGCGCGATCAGATAGTCGGGATCGTAGAACGCCGCGTTCGCTTGCGCGCCGGCGTTCGGACCAATGCCTGGATCGCCCTTGCGGTTGATGACCCATTCCGCTTCAGTAATCTTGCGATCCTCGATCCTGAGCCGCAGCGTCACGATGGCCGGACCGGCCGCCTCGTCGAGCGTACCGAAATAAGCGGCCTGCTCCGTCACCGCGTCGTAGTAACGGCGCTGCAGCTTGCCGAGTGCAACAGTGGACTGCCAAAGCCCGGTGCCGGCGCTGCGCGCCGCGGCGTTCTCCGTCTGACGGAAGCGAATCGAGAGAGGCGCGGCCTTCGGATCATGCTTCACGAGCGCGACGAGGTAGGCGTCCAACGTGGACTTGAGGCACGCACGGTCGCACGTGGCGGCTTGGGCGCTTGCACCGACGAGCGTGAGCGCGGCGACGAGGAATATTCGCAGCATGCTGCAACTTAGCAAGCCGCGGGCCGGCCGCCAACCGGCGAGGCAGCTAGATTTCGCTGGACCGTGCATAGGCGTACTCTATTTCGACTCGAATTCAATCCCACAGGCGTGACTATGCATCCGATTAAATCGACGCTCAGACTCGGGTTCGCGGCGACGACCTTGGCACTAGCCACCGCGGCCTACGCGCAAATCAACGATTCCATTCGCGGCGCGCCGAGCGAGGCCAATCACTTCGTGGAAACGCCGAAGGGTTGGAAGAACCCCACGACGCCCTGGGGTGAGCCCGATATTCGCGCCAAGCTCGACATGATGCAGGCGTCTGGTGTGCCGCTCGAGCGCTGCGCGAGCAGCTACCGGCCCGGCGCGCCCCCGTGCGACCCGAACAAGAAATGGCTCACCGAAGAGGAATACAAGCAGCGAGTCGAGCAGGCGGCGGCGCGCGGCGACCGCAGCACGCAACTCGCGAAGCAAGGCAACTTCGGCGGCGCAATACTCGCGGGTCAACTCGACCCGAACATCCCTCAGCGACAGACCAACCTCATCGTCGATCCGCCGAACGGGATGCTGCCGCCGGTGACGCCTGCCGCGAAGAGCCTCGCGCTCAAAGTCGGCAGCGACTGGGCGCTTCCGGGCGAGAACATCAACTTCCAGTCCGCGAGGGATTTCGACAGCTGGGACCGCTGCGTCACGCGCGGGTTGCCGTCGATGATGATGCCGTATCGCTACAACGGCGGATTCAGGATCGATCAAGGGCCGGGCTACGTGGTCTTCAATATCGAGATGATCCATGAGGCACGCATCATCCCTACCGACGGTCGCAAGCCGCTCGATTCCAACGTCCGGCAGTATCTCGGTGCGTCGCGCGGACACTGGGACGGGACGACGCTCGTCGTGGAGACGACCAACTTCCGGACCGACCCGCCGATCAACCAACCGTTGATCAACTTGGCAGTGGTCGGGTCGCCCGCCGGCAACCGTTTCCCGATCAGCGACAAGCTGAAGACGACGGAGCGGATCATCCGTCTCAACGACAACACGTGGCTCTACGAGATCAAGACCGAGGATCCCGACATCCTCACGGCGCCGTTCACCGTGCGCTACCCGATGCGGAACAATCCGAACTACATCACTCCGGAGTACGCGTGCCACGAGGACAACCAGATCGTGCACAACTACGTGACGACGAACCGCTACGAGCGCGCGCATCCGAAGCCCGAGCCCGCGCAGCCGCCGGTCCAGGTGTCACCGGAAGTCGGCAACCTGTTGGCTGGCAAGTGGGTGGGCACACCGAAGATCCCGACCGTCGACGACAACATCGAGCTCGAGTTCACGAAGAACAAGGACGGCACCGTGAACGGCAAGTTGATCGGCACGAACTTCGGCAAGATCGACAAGCCGCTCCGGAACTTCAAGGTCAACGATCGACAGATCGACTTCACGTTTCCGAACGTCGATCCGTGGAGCGTCTCGGGCAAGCTCGGCGACGACGGCACGATCACCGGCATCGTGTTCAGCATTCAGGGCGGCACGACGGTGACGTTCAAGAAGCAGGCCGGAGGCTGATCCCGGCCGCGCGCGGCGCGCCCGGGCCGACGCGCCGCGTCCCGAGTTCGCCGCCGCCGCGCCAAACGCCCCGGCGGCGCAGCACCTCAGTGGTGATGCGGCGACTGCGAGCGCCGCCAGGCGTAATAGTTGTCGAGCGCCTGGAGCTGCGGCAAGTTGGGTATCGGCCGCGCGCTCGACTTCGCGTCGAACACCATCGCCTGCTGCGACGTTTCCGTGAACGCCGGCCACTTCGGTAGGCCGACGCCGTTCGGATCGCCCGTCTTCGCGAAGTTCACCCAGTAGCTGCTCACGAGCTCGGACATCGCCGTGTCCTCGGCGCGCGGCTGGCCGCCGCGCGCGTCGAGCGTGCGGAACACGTAGCCGAGCTCCGCGGCGTGCGTCGCGCCGGCCGGCGACTCCGGCGTGCGGTGATCGAAATAGTAGACGTACGCCGCGCCCTTGCCTTTCGACGACTGAAGCCGCGCCCACGTCCACGTCGACCACGCGAACAAGCTGTCGCGCATGATGTTCTTCGTCGCGGTGGCGGCGTCCGCGTCGCTCGCATGCGGATTGGCGGAGAGGATCTTGTCGGCGCCGTCACCGTAGCCGTCGCGGATCATCTTTTCATACGCTGCCGGCGTCGTGTTGCCACGCGCGAACAACGCGCCTTCGTCGGAGTTCGTGCCGATCAGCACCGGCGTGTCGTTGAACTTGCCCGCGCTGTAGAGCATGTATTGATCGGTCGGCAGCACGTCGCCGTCGAAGTTCGGCCAGAAGCCTCCGCCGAGCCCGGGCGGCAACGCCTTCTGGAGTTCGTCGGCGGACACCTTGCGCGCGTCGGCGAGCGATTTCGCGCCGAGCTTCGCGAACAGATTCACCCCGGCTTGCTCCGCAACTGCGAGCGTCGGCGTCTGCTGGCCGCCCTCGGCCGCGTGGCGCGGCGGGGCGAAGTTGCCGCCGCTCTCGGAGATCGCCTTCGCGAAGAGTCCGTTCGCCGCGGGTGACACGCTGAGCATGCTGACTGCGATGCCGCCGGCCGACTCGCCGAAGATCGTCACGTTCCGCGGGTCGCCGCCGAACGCCGCGATGTTCGCTTTGACCCATTCGAGCCCCGCGATCATGTCCTGCAGACCGTAGTTGCCGGACCCATGGCCGCTCTCGCGACTGAGATCCGGGTGCGCGAGGAAACCGAGCGGCCCGACGCGATACGCGACGCTCACGAGCACGACGCCCTTCTGCGCGAGCCGGGCGCCGTCGTACGTCGCCGAGCTCGTCGCGCCGGCCGCGAAGCCGCCGCCGTAGATCCAGATCATCACGGGCAGCCGCTCGCTCGCGGACTTTGCCGGGGTCCAGACGTTCAAGTACAGGCAGTCCTCGCTCACGCCTTCGGGCGAGCCGATGAACTTCAGCATGTTCGCGTCTTGCATGCAGGCGGGCGCGTAGGTGGTCGCCTTCTTCACACCGCTCCACGCGACGACAGGCGCCGGCTTCTTCCAGCGCAGCTCGCCGACCGGCGGCGCGGCGAATGGGATGCCCTTGAACGCCGCGATGCCGTTCGCGGCAGTTCCTTCGATCTGTCCGCCGCTCACGCGCGCAATCGTGACCTGCGCGCTCGCCGCGAAGCTCAGCGCGCACAACAATGCGGCCGCCCCGACATGACTCTTCCAGTTACTCATGACTTCTCGCCTCGCAGTAGAAACCGTCGCAACATGAACGGACTTAATGTGATTTCGAGGGCCCCTCCGCGGAGGGACTGCGCGACTCGACGCTCGGACCGACCATTACTTCGCCGGGACTGAACCCGAGCGCCGGCCTATTCCTTCCAGCCGTCCGGCAGCTCGGTGCCGCTCTTGATCAGACGCGTCTTGTAGCGCCAGTGACCATCTACCTTCACGAAGGTGCTGTATTCCTTACCTTCTGTGATGACCTTGACCGGATCGCCCTGCTTCTCGATGACGTGCTCGGTATAGACGAGCTGAGCCGTCGCCGTCTTGCCGTGCACGACGATCAACGGATTGCCGACGACCACGATGAACGAATAACGCACGGGGCGCGGCGGTCGCGGCGGCTGATCGGCCTTCGGCGGGCCACGACCGTAGGCCTCCATGATCCCGTCCTTACCTTTGAAGTGCCGCTCACCGAGGATGAGCTCGGCGTCGTCAGCGTAGAAGTCGGCGAAGTTCTCGGCATTCTCTTTGCCGAAGTTGTTGTAGTAGCGCGTGATGAGGTCCTGGATCTGGAGGCGGTCCAAGACGTTCTCCGCTTTGAGCTCCTCGGCAGACCACGCCGACGTGGACGCTACGGCGAAGGCCCAGGCAAGGCCCACCGCGCCAAAGAATGCCCCGCTTCGAGTCCCGAATGATTTCATGGCGATCACCCCCGCGGATTGTTGTTGTGCGGCCAGCCTAGGGGAATCCTCGAAACGCGGCAAGCAACGAGCCGCCGCCGCGCTGTACAGCCGGAGGTCTCGGCCGCAAAATCGCCGTGTTAAGGCGAGCGGCAACAGTGGCTCAATCCTCGACGCCGAATAGAGCAGCGAACGCGGGCGTGACGACCACGCCAAAACGGCCGTTGGCACGGGCAGTGGTCGCGTTCTGTCTCATGCTTGGGTGCCTGACGGGCGCGCACGCGACCGGCAATCTCGCGGCACTGATCCAGTCGGGCGACCGCGCCGCCGCGCTCAAAGAGATCGCCGCGGGCGCCGACGTCAACGCGGCACAGGGCGACGGCACGACGCCGCTGATCTGGGCCGTCTATAAAGTCGACGCCGAGCTCGTCGCGACGCTGCTCAAGCACGGCGCGAAGCCGAACGTCGCCAACAAGTACGGGTCGAGCCCGCTCGCGGAGGCCGTGAAGATCGCGGACTCAGGGATAACCAAGCAACTGCTCGACGCGGGCGCCGACGTCGAGTCGCCGAACGCGGATGGCCAAAGCGCATTGATGCTCGCGGCGCGCACCGGCGCGCTCGAAGTCGCGAAGGAGCTCGTTGCACACGGCGCTAACGTGAACGCGAAGGAAGCTTGGCGCGGGCAGACGGCGCTGATGTGGGCGGTCGACGCGAACCAAGCCGAAATCGCGCAGCTGCTGATCGCCAAAGGCGCAGACGTCAACGTGCGCGCGCTCGCCAACGACTGGGATGCGCAGATCACCTCCGAGCCGCGCGGGCAGTACCGCCCCACCGGCGGCCTCACCGCACTGCTCTATGCCGCGCGCTCGGGCTGCTCGCGCTGCGTGCGCTCGATCCTCGAGGCCGGCGCCGACATCGATCGCCCGAATCCGGACGGCATCACGCCGCTGATGATCGCGATCGACAACTTCCACTACGACACCGCGCGCCTATTGCTCGACTCCGGCGCGAATCCACACGTCAGCGATTGGTACGGACGCACTGCTCTCTACATTGCCGCCGACATGAGCAGCTTCAGCTTCCGCCTCGGCGCGGCGCCGCCCGCGCCGAGCGAGACGACCGCGCTCGACGTGATCAAGCGCCTGCTCGACGCGGGCGCGAACCCGAACCCGCAGCTCAACATGCATCGGCCCGGCCGCGGCGGCAACAGCGGCCGCTTCGTCGACGACTTGCTCACGACCGGCGTGACGCCGCTACTGCGCGCCGCGATGGGGCACGACGTCGAGGCGGTGCGCGCGCTGCTCGCGCACGGCGCGCTCGTGGACCTACCGAACGTGATGGGCGTGACGCCGCTGATGGGCGCCGCGGGCGTCGGCGTGTCGGGCCGCGATCGGCGCGTCGGCCTCGACGGCGACATCCAGACTCGAGTGATCGCGACGCTCGACGTCCTGATCGCGGCGGGCGCCGACGTGAACGCGCGCATCACGGACATCGACAGTCGCACGGCGCGCATCGCGCGAATCAGCACGATGAC
>Ga0163163_10003140_pt1 | contig 14003 bp, 9 predicted proteins | sample S65metaG_FD_119766 | JGI IMG/M metagenome (GOLD analysis project Ga0163163, IMG submission 119766) | Switchgrass rhizosphere microbial communities from Kellogg Biological Station, Michigan, USA - S6-5 metaG | ecosystem: Host-associated > Plants > Roots > Rhizosphere > Soil | place: USA: Michigan... | reverse complement strand
TGGGCGGCAAGAGCGAGCGAAGCCAGCAGCAGGAAGGTGTTGACCAGGTGGAGCGCCAGCGAATAGACGCGGCCTACCGATTCGTTCCCGGCTACGTGGCCTAGCAGAACCAGCGACGCTCCAAGCAGTGCTTCGGTGAGAATGAATACTAAGGACCAGGTGGCCCAGCGGCGAGCCGCGTGGCCGTGCGCGAAGAATTTTCGCGCCCTGGCAAACATCACGCCGACCAGGACGAGGGCCACGCCGCTCATCGCCCGGTGGGTAAGCTCGATCACGGTCGCGCTTTGCGAAACTTTGGGTAAAACCTCACCATTGCAGAGAGGCCAGTGTCCGCCACAGCCCGCTCCGGAGCCGGTGGCTCGCACCAGAGCGCCCCACAGAATCACCGCGACGTTATAGGCGAGAACTCCCCAGCCGAACGTGGCAAAGCGGCGTCGCTGGGTTGCAGGCAGGCTATCGGAGAAGGGTGGCGAAGCGCCGGCGCCGGGCGCACCCGCTATGCCGTCGGCCACTGGGAGCCTGATGCTTCCTGGGAGCCTCATGCTTCCAGGATACTCGCTAGGCCAGCGCACGCTTAACGGCGGAGATCTCGGATGCCAGCGCGCGTTCGGCGGCGTCGGCAGTGACGGGCTTGGAAAACAAGAAGCCTTGTCCGGTCTCGCAGCCGAGTTTAAGCAACGTGGCGCACTGTTCCTCTTCCTGGACGCCTTCGGCAACCACGGTCATGTGCAGGCTGCCGGCGAGGCTAAGGATGGTTTCGACGATGGCGCAGCTCTCCGTGTCCACGTTCAGACGCTGGATGAAGGAGCGGTCGATCTTGAGGGAATCGAACTGCAGCGTGCGCAGGCAGCTAAGCGAGGAATAGCCGGTGCCGAAATCGTCCAGTTTAAGACCGACGTGCAGGGAGCGAAGCCCCGACAGGATTGTCTGGACCGAATCAAGCTCCGGTATGAGCGCACTCTCGGTAATTTCCAGGTTCAACGTCTCCGGCGGAATTCCGGTTTCGGCCAGCACGCCTTCCACGGCTTCGGCAAGTTGCCTGCCTGCCAATTGTTTGACGGAGACATTTACATTCATCGACAACGGAGCCGCGCGAGGAAACCTCGTCTGCCAGATTTTGAGCTGGGTTGACGCCTGGCGCAGAACCCAATTTCCCAAGGGGATGATCAGGCCGGTATCTTCTGCAATAGGAATGAAATCCAACGGCTGGATCAGGCCGTATTGGGGGTGGAGCCAGCGCACTAGAGCTTCGAAGCCGACCGCGCAACGAGTCCGGAGATCTACGATCGGTTGATAGAACACTTGCATCTGGTTCCGTTCCAGCGCCTGATGGAGGTCGATAGCCATGGCCATGCGGACATGAGCGCGGCGGCGCAGCTGCGGGTTAAATGTCTCCCAACGGTTGCGGCCTTCCCGGCGCGCCTCGAACATGGCCACTCTCGCGTCACGCAAGAGTTCGGCGGGACGTGTGTCCGGGTTGGAGCCGAAGGCGATTCCCGCACAGGCACTCACGGAAATCTGAGAACTGTCGAACACGAGAGGCCGCGAGAGACAGGTCAGGAGTGTTCTCGCGAGCGCTTCCGCTTGCTCCACCGGCGCCGGCTCCAGCAGAAAAGCGAATTCGTCGGCTCCCACGCGTGCCAGCACGGGAGCGGGGTGAATCGCCGATTCCGTAATCGCCTGGCGGAACCGGGCCGCGGCTTCGATCAATGCCTGGTCTCCTGTATGGTGGCCGAGATTATCGTTCAGCATCTGGAAACCATCCATGTCGAGCAGCAGCACAGCCAGCGATTTCCCAAGGCGGTGCCGCGCCAGCGCTTCTCCCAAATGGCTCAGAAACATAATCCGGTTGCCGAGGCCGGTCAGAGGGTCCAGTAGCCGATTTTCGCGATCGGCCTGGGAGCGCAAAAGCTGGGTCTGGATGCGCGCGTCCATAACCCGCAGGTCGATCGGTTTGACGACGTAATCGTTTGCGCCCAGATCGAACGCGTCGACGATGGCTCCGCTATCGTTGAGCGCACTGACCATGATGACCGGCAGTTCGCTAGGCGAGTGTGTCGCGCGCAGCAAACGCAGGAGGTCGAGCCCGCTCATCCCGGGCATCACTTGATCCAGCAGGACCAGATCGTAGTGCGCCTGATTAATCTTGGCGAGAGCCGACGCCCCGTCTTCGGCGACTTCGACCTGATAGCCGCTGCCAGTCAGGCGGCGAAGAAGCAGATCGCGATTCTGAGGGTTGTCGTCGACGATCAGCAGTTTGCAGGGATCCGGTGTCACAGACCCTCTCTTCAGCGGACGCTATTGTGCACCGCCGTGGGATTCTTTTCGGTCGAATCCGTCGAATCTTGAGGACGTTAGCGGCTGCAAAATCTTCGTAGGCTAATTACGTTGACCTCAGAACCCGGCTTATGGTACCCATAGACTATTCCAAGGTTCTCGCCCTCTCGGGGGCGGGTGAAAAGGGAAGCGGGTGTGAATCCCGCACGGTCGCGCCACTGTGAACAGCGAGCGGACCGGCAAGTTGTAGCCACTGTTTCTTCGGAAATGGGAAGGCAGCCGGTTTGCGATGACCTGTCAGTCAGGAGACCTGCCTTGGTCAAGGAGGCGCGTTACCTCGTCCTATGACGACTAAACTTTTCGTATTATTTTATGCTTCGGCTTTGGCCGTGGCGATTGCGGGCGAAGCTCCATCCGTGAGCGGTTCCGTAAAAGATCCCCAAGGGCGCCCGGTGGCGGGCGCGGCAGTCAGCCTGTTTTCGCGCAGCAGCAGCACGGCGGCGGCGACCACCAGTAATTCGCAAGGCGCGTACCGCTTCGAGGAAGTCGCGTCCGGCGACTATCTTCTGCGCGCCGAGGCTCCCGGATTTGCCGCGTTTCTCGATGACCGGCTGCATGTCGATGCGCCTCTCACGCGTGACATTTCCCTCACATTGGCGGGAGTTCGCGAGGAAGTGGTGGTGACGGCTTCGGGCACTTCACAATGCCCCGATGAAGTCTCGAAAAGCGTGACCGTCATCGATCGCTCGGAATTGGAGCAGCGGGATGTGTTCCCTCTCACCGGCGCGGTGGATCTTGCACCTGCGGTTCGGGTGCAGACACTCGGCGGACCGGGGCAGGAGGCGGCGATCCATATTCGCGGGATGCGCGATATCGACACCGCGGTGCTGGTAAACGGAATGCGATTGCGCGACGCTGCGATCATACATGGCGACGCCACCGGGTTGATCGAAGATCTGTTGTCCGTCAATCCCAGCCGCGTGGAGGTGTTGAACGGTGCGGGATCTTCGCTCTACGGGACCAGCGCGATCGGCGGCGTGGTGAATATCGTCACCGACGATGGCGGCGGGAGGACTCGCGGCAGCGTGCTCGCCGAGGGCGGATCGCTCGGGACCATTCGCGGGCGAGCGCAAGTGGCGGGCGGAGGGTTGAATGACCGTCTGCAATACAGCGCCGGACTGGCGTACACGGATGTGACCGAGGGCGTCGACGGCGACGACCCGTTCCGTGACGCGAACGCACAGGGCAGCCTGGGCTACCGGCTGTCGAGCACTATGCAGTTGCGCGCGCGCTTGTTTGGCGGCGATTCGTTCGCTAAGAACAATTCGAGTCCCGAGCAGGCGGCCACCGTGCCGGCAAACGGGATCATCGACGCGATACCGTTCGTCACATTCCTTCCGGGCGCCGACGACCCCGACAGCAGACGCGCCGGCAGGTTCTTGAACGGAGCGCTGGGCCTGGAAGGGCAGCCGCTGGCCAAACTGAATTATTCGTTGTCGTTTCAAACCCTGGCATCCAGCCGGCGTTACAACGACGGACCGGTGGGCACGGGCTTTCAGCCTTCCGGGCAGCAGCGTTCGGTGTATGACGGACGGATACAAACGGTGAACGCGCAACTCCACTATCAGCCGAGCCCAGCGCACCTCATAACCGGCGGCTACGAATTCGAAAACGAGAATTATGCTTTCGATTTCAAGGATTCAAGCGCTCCCGGCGGAGCGTCTGCAGTAAACGTTACCGAGAAGAGCAACGCCTTTTTCTTGCAGGATCAGACGCGCTGGTTCGGCGGGCGCTTGATGGTAACCGGAGGATTTCGCGCGCAGTATTTTTCACTCGACCGGCCGTCGTTTCTTCCTATGGCCTCGGCGCCCTATCAGGGGATTTCATTCACTTCTCCTTCGGCGGCTTACACGGGGGACGGCTCAGTGGCCTATTTCATCAGGGCGAGCAACACTAAATTCCGCGTGCACGTGGGGCGCGGATATCGTGCGCCCTCGCTCTATGAACGATTCGGCGCGGGGTTCGATTCGTTCTTCGGCTACTCGGTCTACGGCGATCCGCGGCTAGCTCCCGAGCACTCGATTAGCTTCGACGCCGGGATCGACCAAAGCTTTGCAAAGGGGCACGTGCGCGCTTCGGCGACGTACTTCTATTCGCGTTTGCAGAACGTAATCGCGTTCGCCAACTCCCTGATCGGAACGGACCCTTTTGGCCGGTTCTTCGGATATTACAATTCGAAGGGCGGGCTCTCCCGTGGCGTGGAGACGAATCTGGCGGTATCGCCTATTGCGGGGGTGAACCTGTCCGCCAGTTATACATTTGTGAACGCCGTGGAGCGTAACCCGGTGGTGGTGGGGAGTGACAACCTGCGCACCTTCGTGATTCCCCGAAATCAGTTTTCAGCAACGGTCACATGGCGCGCCGGCAAGCGCACCATGCTCACCTTCGACACGCTGGACGCAAGCAACTATCTGGCGCCGGTGTTTTCGGACGCCACTTTCCAGTCGCGGGTATATCGCTTCGACGGTCTTCACCGCATAAATGCCGGCGCCAGTTATCGGCTGCCAATGGGTGAGTTCCGCGCCCTGCGCTTTTTTGTACGCGCTGAAAACCTGTTAGACCAGAACTATTTCGAAAACGGCTTCCGCACCCCGGGGCGGACCGCAAACGGCGGCATTCAGTACGAGTTCTGATCGACGAGCGCGGCTACCACCTCCTGTCGTTTTCGTGCGACGATCTTAAAGAGGAAAGAGGATACATGATCCAGCACACAGTTATTGCCGCGCTTTTCGCCGTCGCCACATTGGCTGCCGCACCCGTGAAGGTGGACCTCAAGGATGCGATGGGGAAACCGGTAGGCAGCGCCACGATTAGCGATGCCAAGACCGGGGGCGTGGTGATTCATATGAAGTTGATGGGGCTCCCTCCTGGGGAACACGCAGCGCACATTCATACGGCGGCGAAGTGCGAAGGCCCGGCGTTCACTTCCGCGGGTGGACACTTCAATCCGGAAATGAAAATGCACGGCCTGGACAGCGAAACTGGCCCTCACGCGGGAGATATGGCGAACTTCACGGTTGGCAAGAAGGGCAAGGCCAACGTCACGCTCGTGAACACGCGCGTGACGTTGGATAACGGCGCCCACTCGGTGTTTACCAACGGCGGCACCGCACTGGTCATCCACGCCGCGAAAGACGATATGAAGACTGATCCGGCCGGCAACGCTGGCGCGCGTATCGCCTGCGGGACCATTACCAAATAGATTTTCGATTGGCACGCAGACGTCTAAACGGCTCTCTATGAGTGGGCATAAGCCCCCTCAGCCCGGGTAACCGCAGAGGTTCTGTACTACCTGCCTCTTGGCCTCGCGGGCGCGGTTTTCTCTATCTGGATGCCCAGGCCAGCGAATGCAGCGGTAGGCGAGTCCACGAACGCAGGCTGCCTATTCGTCATCGTCGGCGTCGTCCCGGCCATCTCCATGCAACCGCCGGAAGTATTTTTTTCTGATCTGGCGAGCTACATCGGAACCCAATTCTGCTCCCTCGTTCACCGAAAAACGATAATGGAAACCCGCGTCAATGCGTGCTTCCGCCATTTCCGTAACGATGTCTCGGGTGTCGGTGAACGTATGGGTGGTGTTGGTAACAGCGCTGGTTACAACTAAAGTAACGTTAGACGTTCCGAAGAAATTCCGGAGCGCGCCGGCAAAAGCCCCGGCCATGCAGCTATGCGCCGACGGATATTCGGGAAAGGCCGGGGTGGCCACGATCGCGGCCCACGAAGCGTCTTTTGCCGTATCGGGATTTCCGTCGATGTCGCCATTCTGAATCGCCGTTATGGGACGCCAAAAGTTGTAATGATATTTCGCATCAAAGCACCCGATCGCGCCGTCCGCGCCTGCCGCGTACAGTGTCGCGAACAACCTGGCGGATTCGAAGACATCGAGGTCGCGTGCAATGGCCAACGCGCGGAACGCCCGCCCGAATTGCTTACCCGCGTGATCGGTCCAGAATAAGGCGACCTCCGTTTGTTGAGGAGTCCTCACGGTGCTATTCAGAAAGCCGAAATCCTTGGTTTCGTTATAGGCCTTGGCCCATTTTTCGCTAGAGAGCTTGGGCGGCGGGCCTGGCCGGAATTGCGATGACGTACTCATTGTGAAGGGGACCACATTGCCGAACCACGTCAGTATGGGAGAGGCGAACGCTGGAGGCGTTGGAATCCAAACTCCCGCAGTCGGCACGGACGGCCAAGTATATGGGACCGTTGCAAGGCGCCCGTCGCCAGTTCGCAGCGCGATGATGGAGTTTGCCGCCGCTAATCCCGCTTGCATGCCATCGCTTTTGGCGCTGCCATCAGAGATCGCCGCCATTGATGCATTGTATTGTGTGGCGAGCGTAGCGGCCTGATCGGGAAACAGATATAAACACATGCGATATGCCGCTTCAATCGTTGCGGCTTCTTTGGATGCGGTACTGGGCGCCGTAATGTCTGCCCCATAGGAATCATATTGGTGATCAATAGCGTTTACTGCGTCAAACACGGCCAGGTGCACGTACGCGAGGTACATCATCGAGCTGGGCTGATTGAACGATCCAGGTGAGGTCGTTTGGTTAGCCGCCACCGCGGCGTTGATGGCGATATTGTTCCAATCGGTAACCGGGTTTTGCGCTCTGGCTGTTGCGAGCCCGATTAAAGCAACAAATATAGTCGCCGATAGACCGTTCGGCAAATGCCGGAATGCTTGCTGGAGTTTATGGAAAGTCATGCCAGAAATTATGCGGGCGAGGCTCCACTCCCACAAGACAAGCGGGGGTATTTTGGGGGTATAATACCCGCGAGTTACCACATGAAATCTGACAGTTCGAAGCCTAGCGCTCTGGAGGCCGAACAACAGCTAGCGAGAATTCTCGCCAGCCCCGGTTTCGTGAAGGCCGAGCGCCTGGGGCGATTTCTTCAATTTGTGGTCAACCAAAGCTTGGAAGGGAAGGCCGGCGAGCTAAAGGAGACTCTCATCGGAGTTGAGGTCTATGGGTCGCCCTCCCGATTACGATCCCCGTGTGGATTCAATTGTGCGCATGGAAGCCTCGCGACTGCGCTCGCGATTGCAAGAGTATTACGCTAACGGCGGCGTAGCCGATCCCGTCGTCATTGCCCTACCGAAGGGGGGCTACTCACCGGTGATATCTGCCCCCCCGTCCAAAGCCCACCCGCCTTCCCGTGGTTGGATTGCCTCCGCGCTCATCACCATCGTGCTACTTGCGGGCTTTTGGTATTGGCGGCCCTCCGAAACCGAAACGATTCCGGCGCACTTTCTTGTGAGTCCTCCTGACGGAACCCGCCTAGCAATGAGGATGCCGAACAAAGCACTCGCTGGCATTTCCCCGGATGGCAAAAACCTTGTCGTGGTGGCTGAAGACAAGGCGGGACAGCGGTCGCTCTGGGTCCGTTCGCTGAAGTCCATTGTTTACCAACACCTAGATCAAACAGAGGGTGCGTCTGAGGCGTTCTGGTCGCCGGACTCGCAGAAAATTGGCTTCATCGCCGAAGGAAAGTTAAGGAAGATTCCGCTCACGGGCGGATCCGCACAGACCATTTGCGACGTTGCCGCCGGAGATGGCGAAGGCGCCAGTTGGAGCAGCAACGGAAGGATCCTTTTTGCTCCGCCTCGTCCGCAACCCGCTGCATTTCCCCAGGGAGCGCTGATTTGGGTTTCAGCTTCCGGGGGCTCCCCACAGCCCGCCACATCTCTCGACAAAGAGGGCGGAGAACTCTCCCATTCCTGGCCGCAATTCCTGCCCGACGGACGCCATTTTCTCTACCTTGCTCGAAACAAAGACCCTGGGAAAAGCGGCGTGTACGTTCAGGAAATGGGCTCGCAGAAGCGCGCCCTTCTGCTCACGAGCAAGACCCAAGCCTCGTACGCCCGGGGCCCCGGCAATGCGGATTACCTTTTGTACCCGCGTGACCGGGCACTTTTGGCCCAACCACTAAACCTGAGCCGGCTAGAAATTTCCGGTGAGCCGGTCCCTGTGGCTGAGGGCGTCAGCTACAACACCCTGTATGGCACCACCACTTTTTCTGTTTCAAACAATGGTGTGCTGGCGTACCGCACCGGCCGGATCAGTTCCGGCACGAGCCCGATCCGGTTGCTCTCTTGGTACAACCGGAGGGGTGATAGGATGTCATCGATCGGCGAGCCTGGTCTATTCGCGCAACTTGCCCTGTCGCCGGACGAATCCCGCGTGGCGGTCGATCGTAATGCGCGTCAAAATGGTGTGCCTGATTGGGACATCTGGACTATAGACCTTGCCAGCGGAGTCTTTTCCCGTCTCACTAAAGGCTCGCACGTCCACCTTCCGGTTTGGTCTCCCGACTCCCGGAAAATTGCAGCCTTTTCGCAGGAAGGAGACAGCTATAGTATTGTCGAAATCCCGCTACGCTCTGGATTCCCAGCTATTCTCGCCCGCGCCCCCTCCACACCTTACTCACTTGAAAGCTGGACTCCCGACGGGCGCTCTATTTTCTTCTCCACCCGTTCCGGATCCTTCCGCTTGCCGTTACTCCTTGAACGGAAGCCGCAACCTGTCTTGAATGCCGAAGTCTTTGGTGGACGCTCGCGTGTGTCCCCGGACGGCCGTTGGATCGCTTACCAATCTGTAGAATCCGGTAAGAGCGAGGTGTACGTTCGCGCCTTCCCCTCTCTCGATCAAGAGCGTCAGGTCTCGAACGGCGGAGGAGTTCAGCCTCTCTGGAGCAAGGACGGCAGGGAACTTTATTACCTTACTCCCAATAGCAGGCTGATGACGGTCGAGGTGAAATCTGGCGCAACGCTGGAGACCGGGAGCCCAAGATCTTTGTTCCAGACCCCCATTGAGGGCAACCCCCTCCTCGCCCAATACGCTGTCAGCGGCGATGGCCAGCGGTTTCTAATGATGGAGAATTTCCAAGAAGGCGCTGGGGCCGCGGCAACCGAACAATTCCATGTGGAGTTGAACTGGTTCGCGGCGATGAACGCAAGAGTACGATAGCCGTCCGCTTTCCATACTAAGGCTTTACGCTTCCGGAGAAGCGACGAACCGGTATCCGATACCGCGTACCGTCACCAAATGACGGGGATGCGCCGGATCGTCTTCGACATAACGCCGCAGCCGCACGATGAAGTTGTCGATGGCGCGGGTGTCGGTATCCTCGCGCAGACCCCACACCTCCTGCAACATGCTTTTGCGCGAGACGGCTTTGCGTTCGTGATCAATCAAGAAGCGCAGGATACTGGCTTCCATCAGCGTCAGCGGATAGACCTTGCCGCCAGCATGCACTTCCAGAATATCGAAGTGAATCGATTTTTCGCCGAATACGAAGGAATCCAGCGCGGAAGTCTTGGGCGCTCCCGCCGCCGGCGCCGTCGAGCGCAGCCACTGTTTCCTGCGCAGCAGGCTGCGAATGCGCGCAATCAGAATTGAAAGCTCGAAAGGCTTGGGTAGATAGTCGTCGGCGCCCGCCGCGAAACCTTCTAGAACATCCTCGGGGCGGCCACGCGCGGTCAGCATCAGCGTCGGCACGAACTGCCCGGCCCCGCGCATTTCGGAGACAACCATGAAACCGTCTTTCACCGGGAGCATGACGTCCAGCACCACCAGATCGAAGGCCGGCTGGATTACATCGGTGCCTGGCGGGATCAGCAACTGTAGCGCGGCCTCGCCAGTCTCGACGGCCTGCACCTGATAGCCTTCGGCTTCCAGGTTGAAACGCAGTCCTTCGGCGAGGTGCTGTTCGTCTTCGACGATAAGGATGCGATCGGGCTGGCTCATTTCGCGATGGGGAGCTGCAACACAAATGTGCTGCCCTGGCCGGGGCCTTCGCTTTCGGCCCACACCCGGCCGCGGTGCCGCTTGGCGACAGAGCGCACAATGAAGAGACCCAGGCCGGTTCCTTTCACGCGCGTGGCGAGCGGTCCGGAGACGCGGTAAAAGCGTTTAAAGATCTGCTTGAGCTCGGATTGCGGAATGCCGGGGCCGTTATCTTTCACGCGCACTTGCACGAAGCGATCGTCTATATTTTCGGTTTCGACGTTCACATGGACGTCCTTGCCGGAGTATTTGACGGCGTTGTCTATCAGGTTGGAGACGGCCGCGCGCACTTCTTCCTCGTCTCCTTGAATGATGACGGGAGGCCCCGGACTGTAGGTGAGCGCGTCGGTGGGCACATGATAGAGCCGGCGCGCGCGGGCCAGGCATTCTTCGACGATGTCTCCGAAATCGATGGCGGAAACGTTCAGAGCCCGCTTGGCGTGGCCGGTGCGGCCGGTTCGCAGAATCTGTTCGATGGTGCCGAGCAGGCGATCGCTATCGTCCAGCATGGTGCGATAGAATTCCTGGCGCTTGGGCTCGTCTACGGACCGAGTCTGCAGGGTTTCCAGATACAGGCGGATGGATGCCACCGGGGTCTTCAGCTCATGCGTCACTGCGTTAATAAAAGCATCGTGCTGGGCGTTGCGCCGAATTTCTCGCACCAGGAACGTGGTGTTGAGAACTACACCCGCGATTACCGCCAGCACCAGCAGGATGCCGAAGAACAGCAGGATGCCGTCGCGCCAGCCAAGCAGAACCCAGCCGACATAGAGCAAGACGATAAAAGCAATCAGTCCAGCGCCCAGCGTGATAAAGACCGCAATGGAGGTGCGCCGTCCGCCGACAACCATGCTCTTAGAGTAGCCCGGAAGCCCAGGAGACTGGAATATACTGCAAAAATGCCTATCAGCCCGCAGACGCTTCGTACTCACCTGGATTACACGGCCTGGGCCGCGACCCGGCTCCTCGACGCCTCGGCACAGTTGTCGGCCGATCAACTGACAAGGGATTTTGGTACTGCGGACAAGAGCGTGGTGGGAACGCTCGCCCACATATTCGCGGCCGACCGCGTCTGGATCGGCAGAATTCAGGGCAACGGGCCAGCAAAATTCCTCACGGACGAGGATCGCGACTTAGCTGTGCTGCAACGCGAGTGGCCAGCGGTGCTTCGCTCCTGGCAGGACTGGGCTGCGGGCTTGACGGACGAAAACGTCGCGCAGGTGGCCTCCTATCACGATTTGAAGGGCAACGCGTGGACCACGCCCTGGTGGAAAATTGTCCTGCACGTGGTCAATCACGGCACCCACCACAGGGGTCAGGTTTCCGGGTTTATCCGTGCGATGGGACACAAGCCGCCACCGCTGGACTTGATCGCGTATTACCGGGAGTTAGGATAACCGCCTAAGCGGCTTCTTGTTCCATAACCAGCGCTTCCGGCTTCACCAGCCGGATGCCCCAGACCAGACCCACGGATCTGAGCAGCTTCAGCGTGAGCCAGGAGATGTCGAGCTCATGCCACATCATCCCGTGGCGCGCGGATGTCTGATGAGCGTGGTGATTGTTGTGCCAGCCCTCGCCGAACGTCAGCACCGCCAGAATGAAGCTATTACGCGAATCATCGGTAGTCTCGAAACGGCGCTTACCGAAGATGTGCGTGGCGGAATTGACCAGCCAGGTGCAATGCAGCCCGTAGACGATGCGCAGGCAGAATCCCCACAGGAACATGGGCAGCCCGCCAAAGGCGAGCAGCGCCAGACCCGTAACCACAACCGGAACCCAGTGATACGTGTTCAGAAGGCGGTAGAACTTGTGCCGAGCCAGATCCGGCGCGTACTTGGCCATGATCTTGTTGTTGTGATTGGTCTCGCCCAGCACGATCCAGCCCATGTGCGCCCAGAATGCGCCCTCGCGCGGTGAGTGCGGGTCACCCGGCTGATCCGATTTCGCATGATGCAGGCGATGCGTGCCCACCCAGAACATCGGGCCGCCTTCCAGCGTCATGGTGCCGCAAAGCGCGAAAAAGTATTCGAGCCAGCGCGGACATTGATACGACTGATGGGTGTGCAGGCGATGATAGCCCAGGCTGATCCCCCATCCGACCGCCACCCAATGGAGGGCAATCGCAACAAAAAGCGCTTTCCAGCTAAAGAAAAAGAAGGCGGCTACCGCGCCTATGTGAAGGCCTGCAAGGATTAACGACGTAACCCAGTTGATTTTTTGGCCGTTGGCGAGTTGAATCGCGTATTTACTCACTTTGTCTCCCGCCCAAGTAGAGTAACAGGCGGACTTGTGTGGAATTGTAAGAGTTGTGTAATTTCGCTTTTTGGATTCAGTAGGATACGGTGTTTGCCTGAGTTTGGGCTCAGGGCCTACTTATTTCCCACCGCCAGCAGAGTCTCAAAGTGGGGGGATTCTTCTTCGCGATGGACGATGGAGATTTCGACGCCCTTGAACCCGGCGTCGCGGAGAAACCGGCCGACTTCGGCTTCGGTGAACCCGAACCAAACATCGGCGTACATATCGCGGGCTTCCTGATAGTTGTGACGCAGGAGATCCAGCACGACGATGCGCCCGCCAGGCTTCAATATCCGGTGGGCCTCGCTGACGGCCTGCTGCGGATGCTGGGCGTGATGCAGCGCCTGGCTAAAGAAAGCCAGATCGACGGTGCCGGTGCGGATGGGGACTTCTTCGATGTCGCCTTTGCGGTATTCGAGGTTGTCGACGCCGTGTTTGCGGGCTAGTTCGGCGCCGTATTCGACCATTTTTTCGGAGTTGTCGATGGCGATTACTTTCTTGGCGCGGCGGGCTAGGAGTTGCGAGAACGTGCCCTCGCCGGCGCCCAGGTCGGCGATGATCAGCGGGGGCATCAGTAGTAATAAGGTTTCGGCTAGGCCCTCCCAGGAGCGGCCGGGGACGTATTGGCGGCCGAATTTCCCGGCCATCTCGTTGAAATAGGAACGCACCTTATCTTGCCGGCGCTTCATGGTATGGAGCAGGGCTTCGGAGTCGTGCTCGGCTTCGGGGATTTCGCCGGCGGCTTCCTGGAGCACTTCCATCAACTGGGCGAAAGCCTTGGATTCGTTGCTGCGCGGCGGGCGTAGGCGGTAGAGAACGCTTTTGCCGCTGCGGCGGTCGTCGACCAGGCCGGCGCTTTTTAGCTGGGCTAAGTGCGTCGAGATGCGGCTCTGGCCCATGTTCAGAATAGTCTGCAATTCGGCGACGGAGAGCTCTTCGCGGGTGACTAATAAGAGGATGCGAATGCGGCTGGGGTCGGCCAGGAGGCGCAGATTTTGAAGCATTGACGCCATACAGGGTTCTGGACTAATATATCAACATATCTTGATTGATAGATACAAGTATTTCGCAGGGCGCACAAGGAGACTGAATGAGTACTGCTATCGCTAGTAACGATTACAAAGTCGCGGACATGAGTCTGGCCGAGTGGGGCCGCAAAGAGATTTCGATCGCCGAATTTGAAATGCCGGGATTGATGTCGATCCGCCGGAAATATGCGGTCGGTAAGCCGCTGAAGGGCGTGCGCGTCACCGGGTCATTGCACATGACCATTCAGACCGCCGTGCTGATTGAGACGCTGATCGATCTGGGCGCGTCGGTGCGGTGGGCCAGCTGCAACATTTTTTCGACGCAGGATCACGCGGCCGCGGCGATTGCTGCCGCCGGGATTCCGGTGTTCGCGTGGAAGGGCGAATCGCTCGAAGAATATTGGTGGTGCACGTATCAGGCGATCAGCCATCCGGATGGCAAGGGTCCGGAATTGGTGGTCGACGATGGCGGCGATGTGACGCTGCTGATCCACAAAGGTTATGAGCTCGAGAACGGCAGCAAGTGGGTGGATTCGCCTTCGGAGAGCCACGAAGA
>Ga0163163_10003138_pt1 | contig 14006 bp, 14 predicted proteins | sample S65metaG_FD_119766 | JGI IMG/M metagenome (GOLD analysis project Ga0163163, IMG submission 119766) | Switchgrass rhizosphere microbial communities from Kellogg Biological Station, Michigan, USA - S6-5 metaG | ecosystem: Host-associated > Plants > Roots > Rhizosphere > Soil | place: USA... | reverse complement strand
GTTCTACGATTTCCCATACGGTGAGGTTGAAGCAGCGAGGGCATCGCGGCAACATCTGTCCTTCCAGTATGTGGCGTTTTTTCTGACAGCATTCTGAAACATACAATCCGGCGTAATCGGCATCTCGTCCTGTCTTCATTGGTGTCTCCTTTGTTATTTGGCGTGGAATATGATTTGGACAGCTTCAATTTCGCGTCCTGCAGGTTAAAACCCACAATGTGATCCTGAAATTCCCCAGGGAATAAAATTGTCTTAATTGCAGTCACGCAACCGCGCAAGCGCGAGCCGTATGGTCTGCGGCACCACGTCGCGCATCCACGGATGCAGGCGCACCACCGAAGGCGCCTGCGCCCGGTAGCGGACAGCCATGTCCAGAAAGCTCAGCGGCGCCGCGAGCGCGAGTGCGCCACGCGTCTCTGCCGGCGACGCAATCGATTCGAATGGGCGGGCATATTCCCGCTCCAGACGTTCGACGTTCGTTGTCGACGCCAGTCCCGCATGCCCGAGCCCGGCCGTCAACGGCGCTATGCTCAAAAATGGATGCGCTATCGCAACATCTTCCCAATCGATGATCACGCTGTCGTGCCCGTCCACGAAGATGTTGCCCGGCCACAGGTCGCCGTGTTCGATTGAATTTGGAATATTGCAAGCTCGCAAAGCAGCGCATCGCTCCGCTAGATTCGGCACCAGCCCGCGCAGTTGCGCTGCTTCTGCGTGCGGCAGGCCGGCCGTCAGCTCCGCAACCGCCGCCGGCAGGGATTCGAGTTCGCGGCGGAGACAGCCCACGCGCTCCAGATCGCCGATGCGTGCCATGCAGGCCACTTGCAGTTCGCCGTAGCTCCGCGCTGCTCGCGCCCAAAGATCAATGTCGTCGACCACCTCCAGGTTGCGTCCCGCGCACGCACCGAGCAGCAACCACCGTCGATCCACATCGGAAGCGATCAGCCGCGGGAGGTTGTCGGGACAATTCTCTGCCAGAAACCGCGTCACCGAATGCTCGACACGGCCCGAGTCGGGCAGCGCCTTGAAGTATTGCAACGAGTGTCCCGTTGCGATTTCCAGCACGCACGACGACGCCCACGATCCACGCACACGCCGTATCGAACCAACCAGGCAAGTTCCAATCGCGTTCGCATAGCCGTGAGACGGGCGCTTGCCAGGCAGCCACGACGGCATTGTCCGCGGCGCCGAGCGCGATCGACGCTGCAGGTCTCCAATCCAGTGAACAACGTTCCACACCGCCGTGCACTTCGATTTCGTGCGCGCGGTCGACGACGCCAGTGCGGATTTGTCCATGATCGAGACTCCGCAGAACCGTCACTCGTATGCCGTAGCGCGATTCGATGACGGCATTCAGTTCACCGACATCGGCGGTATGGCCGTCGCAGGTATCGACCTGCGGCAGCGTGTGCGCGGCCGCTACATCGACGCCGATCATCCCGGCCCGCATCGGATGTCGCACGATCAACCGGTGCCTGTTTGTTGGCGCGCGCAATCGGTTAAGGTCGGCACTCATGGTCTGCTGTTCAGAATCAGTGGGCCGGCGAACTGCTCAGCACGAAGTTGAGAAGACCGTCCAGATTGGTGGAAGTCTGGTCCGGACGAATGCTCAATTTCTCGAAAGGCAGATTGAACCGATTGACCCAGAACGTCGGATAGCCGAAGGATTTCGCACCGGCAGCATCCCATCCCCCGAAAGCCACGAACAATATGTCCTGCTTTGCAAGATGCAGCTGATCCATCCCGAGTCGATAAGCGCGCGGATCAGGTTTGTACGTGTGAATGAGGTCCGTGCTGACAAGGAGGTCGAAAAATCCAGTCAGACCCGCGTTTTCAGCATTGGAACGGAGCATCATCGGATTGAAATTCGAGATTGTGATCACGCGCAAGCCGGATTGTTTCAGTCGGCCAAGAGCGTCGACCGTATCGGGCCACGGCGTGAGGTGTAAATAGGCATTCAAGAGAAAACGCCTGTTGTCCGGAGTGAGCTCCAGCTTCATTGCTTCAGCGGTGTAGACCAACGCGTCATCCGTGATGGCGAAGAAATCAACGTACCGATCTGTAATCGATCGCAGCCAGGCATATTCGAACTGACGCGTCCGCCAGAGGTTCGTGAAGTCTCGCCCTTTTCCGGGAAACACCCGATCGACTTCGGGCACGACGGAGTCGGGATTGAACAACACAAAGCTGTCGAAGGCGATCGCTTTGAATCGGGGTCCGACGGTTTCTGGGCGTGTAGCCTGGACTTTTGCTGCTGCAGATGTAACCGCAACAACAAAAGCGAGAGCGGCAATGCATGTGCGCAATGACCTCATGGTCGAGGCGGCTCCATAAGATCCGCAGCAATGTAGGCTCGGATGGCCGCTGCGTCGATCCTGGGAATATTTCGGTCTAACAATGCCGGGACAAGGGTCTTTCCGATTCCCCGGTTGGCTCCTGTTACCAAAGCGACTTTGTCTTGTATTTTAATGTGTTCTCCAATTGAAGGTCAGGAAACGACAACGCCATTCGGCCTTCCCTTGAGTAAAACCCATCCGCCGTTCCGTTTATTCCCTGCATACCGGTTGGCGAAAGAATCAATGGCAATGCCGACGCTGCACTGCCGAATGACATTTCGGAGGTCCGCGCAAGAAAGGTGGCCCCTACGGGAATAAACCCGCCGGTTTGGGTCTTTAACCGGTATGTGGATCAAGAGAGGGATACCCGTCATTGCATCTTCTGAGATCACTCCCGAAAGCACTTACGTGAATCGACGTCGATTCATCGAGATCGCAACGGGGCTGACGATTGCCGCTTCGGCAACAAACGCGAAGGCGCAGACAAAGCAGGGGCCATACGATACGGACGAAAAACAGACGCCTTATAAGGATGTGACGACCTACAACAACTTCTACGAATTTGGCACCGACAAGGATTCCGCAGCTCGCAATGCGAAGAGCTTGCGGACGCAGCCCTGGAAGATTTCGATAGAAGGCTTTGTGAAGAAGCCTCAGACCTATGTTCTTGAAGAACTCATCAAGGGGATGACGATTGAGGATCGCGTTTACCGCATGCGATGTGTGGAAGCCTGGTCGATGGTGATTCCCTGGCAGGGGTTTCAGCTGAGCGAACTCATCAAGCGCGTCGAACCTGCGTCGCAGGCGAAGTACGTCGAATTTCACACCCTGTATGCCCCGGACCAATTTCCCGAGCAGCACCGGCCGTTTCTGGAGTGGCCGTACATTGAAGGTCTACGGCTGGATGAAGCGATGAATCCACTGACGATCCTCGCTGTTGGACTCTACGGCAAACAGCCACTCCCGAATCCGAACGGCGCGCCTGTCCGACTGATCACGCCCTGGAAGTACGGGTTCAAAGGCATCAAGTCGATTGCGAAGATTCGCTTCGTCGACAAACAACCGGTGGGAACATGGATGAAAATAGCTCCAAACGAATATGGGTTCTATGCGAACGTCAACCCTGCAGTCGATCATCCGCGATGGAGTCAAGCCACCGAGCGGCGTCTGGGTGAGTTTTTCAAAAGGAAAACTCTGCCATTCAACGGATATGCGGACCAGGTTGCATCCATGTACGCAGGCATGGATCTCAGAAAGAATTATTGAAGATGTTGAAACGCCGCCTGGTGAAAGTCGCTGTCTTCCTGGTATGCCTTGTACCCGTCCTATTTCTCGCGATTGGGGCACTCACCGGCAACCTGAGTGCAAATCCGATAAAGGACATTACGGAATGGACGGGCACGTGGGCGCTGCGTTTCCTGATGATCACGCTGTGTGTCACACCGCTGCGTAAGCTCACCGGTTGGAGTGAGCCCATCCAGTACAGACGAATGCTGGGACTGTTCGCATTTTTTTACGGCACCCTGCACTTCCTGACGTATGTGTCGCTCGATCAGTTCTTCTCGATCCCGGCCATTGTCCAGGACGTCTACAAGCGTCCTTTCATAACTGCAGGTTTCACCGGCTTCGTCGTGATGATTCCGTTGGCTATCACTTCCACAAAGAAATGGATCGCGAGGCTTGGTGGAAGGCAGTGGAAGTTGCTGCACCGTTTGACCTATGTCGGTGCGATCGCTGGTGTCGTGCACTATTTGTGGCTGGTGAAAGCGGATACACGCCGTCCCTTGACTTATGGCTTTCTGTTGTTGGTGTTGATGGGATTTCGTCTTCTTAAGTTGGCTGGATCGCACAGCCAGCCGCCCACCCGCACTGGAATCACAACGACGACAAAGCGGTCATTTCGTCCAGTTCGTTGGCTGTCTTAAAAGCATCCATCATCAGGGCCAGACACAGGACGGATATCTGGACTCACAACGAATGTCTTTAAGGAGGACAAAATGGTAAACGTTGGATTGTTCGTTAGACTTGAAGCAAAGCCCGGAAAAGAAAAGGCCGTGTCTGATTTTCTGGAAACAGGTCTCCAGCTGGTCAATGAAGAACCGACCACTCCGATTTGGTTCGCTCTGAAGCTGGGCCCTACCACTTTCGGGGTATTTGATGCCTTCACGACGGACGAGGGCCGGGAGAATCACCTTACCGGTCCAATCGGAAAAGCGTTGATGGCGAACGCCCCGGATTTGCTGGCAACTCCGCCCGTCATTGAACGTCTGGACGTCCTCGGCGCCAAACTCTCCGCGTAGTCCGATCGTCCGTGCGCCATATAGTAAGTTGCAGAAGCGTTGCGACATGCAAGGATCTTCGCTCAACGGCGGCACGAACGGGATGAGGTGATATCGGAAGATGATCCGTCTCACTCCAGTCATCGCAAACCGTGAGTTATGGATGAGCCTTCTCCTCGAGGCGGACGAGTCCGAGCTGGTGATTCGCTCCTATCTGGACCAGGGCGAACTCTTCACGATCGATGAAGATGAAGTGACTCGGGGAGTCGTTCTTATCATCGGCGAGGGGGTCGATCTGGAAATCAAGAACATCGCAGTAGAGCCGGCGAGCCGCGGACGCGGGCTCGGTGCGGCCGCTATCAATCTCGTTATCGATAAGGCTCGCTCGCAAGGGTTTCGTCGCGTGATTGTCGGAACCGCCGACTCGAGCGTTGGAACCGTCCGCTTCTATCAAAGAAACGGATTCCGCATTTATGGAGTTCGGCGCGGGTTCTTCGATGCATATCCCAAGGCGATCGTAGAGGACGGCCTCGTCGCGCACGACATGGTTATTCTTGAAATCGCGGTCCAGCACAGAAAGGCTTTGCGACGGTCTGGCGCCGGCGAGTTCGAGGAGGACGAATGTTAGGTTCTTACAAGCTAATTTCAAAACAGAGATGGGCTGCGTTGCCGCTCCGCCTGATGATCGGCTTTGGGTTTGCAGCTCATGGATACGCGAAGCTCAGCCGCGGACCGGCCGCATTCGGTGCGATCCTGACCGCCATCGGTGTCCCGGCACCAGTGTTAACGGCATGGACGACTTCGGTACTGGAGTTATTCGGGGGCGTCTGCATCATGATGGGTGCATTTGTCGTTCCTCTGAGCGTCCCCCTAGTGGTCGTAATGCTGACAGCGATGTTCAGTGTGCATCTGCAAAATGGCTTCAGCACGATCAAGCTCAAAGCGGTCACTTCATCGGGCGCGGAATTCGGTGCGCCAGGTTACGAAATGAATCTGCTTTATATCGCAGGCATATTAACGCTAGCTTTGGGCGGACCCGGGCCGGCTTCTATTGATGGTTGGCGAAGGAAAAAAGACGAGAGCCGGAGCTGAGGCAGTGCAATGGCTTCGCTGATACTGCCTTCAATCTGGAAGCAACGCGGTTCGAAAGCCAAGGTGGGTCCACTCCGCATGGGTTTCGACTTCGTGAACGTAAGAAAAGTCGCCAGGCTCATTTGAACCCATGGCGTAGCAGGTCGCGTTGCCGTGATCGTCGCGGTAGAAGCCAAGCTCCAGCGATTCTGTTTTGCTCCATTCCGGATGAAACACATTGCCAATCAGATTGAACACCACCGGAGGACAGAGCGTGAGCCGATATCCTTTCGGCAGGACGTTTCGACTTCGCAAGTCCTGATTGACGCGCTCCCCTAAACTCCTCAGCGAGGTGTAATTGTGGGCATAGCGTGTCCCGTGATCCAGATATTCCATTAAAGGATCGCCCGTCGAATCGAAACCATATCGCGTTCCATAGGCCTGATGGTTTCCCGGCAGATACGTTGGTTTCATCGTGGTCTCGACCGCAATAAATTGTCCCTGATGTCGCGCATGACCCGATTCGAACATGCTCCGTATGCTCCTGGAATGGGTACGGCCTGAACTGAAATACGGAGGGCGCATGGGATAGAGACGATCGTAGTAGGATTCGTCCAATGGCATCGCCTCCTTCGTCGGAATGATGTGCCACTCGAAATTGAGGCGGCCCAGGTGCTGCTCCATATCCGTCGAAAGCTCCGGCATTACCGCTTCATCCGTAATCCACAGTGTGTCCAGAGGCCGGCCGAAAAATGCGGCAAACCGTTCGCTTCGCGTCTCTATCCACTTTTGCATTGGATCCAAGCTCCTTACCGGACTGTGATGTTGTGAATGGAAAATGTACGTGCTGTCGCTCGATCCAGTTCGGCAATGGCCTTGCTGAGGTCGGTCTGGGCCTGCAACTCCAGGATCCGCGCTCGAACCATGGCCTGCTGGCGGTCCAGCACCAGGAATACCGTGGAAGTCCCGGATTGAAACTTGCGCTGTTCGCTCTCATATTGCTGCTCGGCAAAGCTGCGTGTGTCCACCGCGGCGCGCAAACGCAGCCTGGACGACTCCACGGACTGCATATTGCCGCGGACATCGGACTGGATCAATTGCTCCAGATTATCTTTTTGAATCTGAATCCTGCGCCCTTCCGCCAGCGACGAACCGAGATTGGCTTCGGCAGTCCGGTTTCGAAAAGGCAATGAAATGTTGACTCCGATTTGAGCTGTCGGGAAATTCCCGTTGAACAAATTGCTCAAGGACTGTCCATAGCCGCCCTCTAATATCGGTGGAACCCCGCCCGTTCCAACCCCGGACGCTGACGACAACGGGGATAGCCCACTCGCATTGGATAATTCATTCAGCCGTTCAATAATCGGATCGAAGCCGGATGTGAACGGATTGATTTTCGGTACTACCGGGTGTCCACCCAGCCCGGCGGAGGTATACCCGCCGACAAGATCGATCTGCGGTTTGGTCTGATTGCGATACAAACGTGTGTTCAGGCTGTTGATTTCCGATGCGATTTCCACCTGGGACATCTCCGGACGGGTAGAAATCGCATCCCGAATGGCATCTGCCAATGCGATTGACGGAGCATTCAGATTCAGGTCCGTGACTGGCCGCAGCGAGTTGTTCCAGAGCGGATCGTTGCGATTTGCCAGTATCAGCGACTTCAGATTATTTTCAGCCCGCGTGAGTTGTGCCTGTGCCGCGTAAACGGCCTGCTCAAACGTTGCAAGCTGAGTGCGCGCTTCAATGACATCCACGGGTGCGGACACGCCCTGGTCCACCATGCGCTGATTGCTGTTCACCTGATTCCGAGCGAGTCCAACCGCGTCGACCTCGATCTTCAGAAATTCATTCGCGTAGACGAGATCGGCATAGGCCTCGACTGTCTGCGTCACGCTGTCCGACAGGAGTTGCCTCAGCTGCTCGAAAGTGAGCGATTGATTTTTTCTGGATACCGCCAGGCCCGCCCGGGCGGCGTCGAATTTGAAATTGCGACCCAGCGGCTGGGTCACGTTGAATGATAGCGCTGACGGAAATTGAGGATTCAGGGTTGTGAAAGCGTTGTCACTGGTTTGCCGCGAAGACGAAAATGAAACTTGGTACGCCGTTCCGGCCCAGGGAAGCGAACCGGAGACCTGAGGCTGAATTGAAACCGCCCGTTGATCGAGCGCGCCACTCGCCGATCCGCCGATCGTGGAACTCACCGGAGTGATCTGATGATAGATCGAACTTCTCAGGCCAAAAACCGGATCGAAAGCTCCCTTGGACGAATCCACGCCGAATGCGGAAATATCGCGTCCGATCCGCGACACCGCGATGGCATTGTTGTTTTCCAGGACCATCCGTATCGCCTCGTCCAGACTCATGGGTACTTCACCCGTAATCCCGATACGCGGAGGCAGAGTAAAGTTTTCGCTCTCCTGAGCATTTGCGGGAGTTGTACCCGCACATATCAAAAAGCTGAGAATCCCGACTACGAAGTACCTCTTCATCGAGTTAACCATGGATTCCTCCTTCGCCCGATCCCGCACCGGAGAAACCCACGCGTGCTCCAATTCGCTTTGCACCGCGCCCGAGATGTCCGAAAAAGACCTGCTGCCGCCGGCCCATCCAGTGCCAGAAGGGATGCTCGCCGAAATCCTCGAAGTAGGAATAGAAGACGGGCACAGCGAGAAGCGTCAGCATGAGGCAGAGAGATTGTCCTCCGACAACCAGAACTCCAATCGATCGATTGGTGGCCGCACCCGGGCCGCTCGAAATAACAAGGGGAAGCATTCCGGCAACCAGCGCGATGGTCGTCATGAGAATCGGACGCAAACGATCGCGATTCGCCTGAATGATGGCGTCATAGCGCGTCATGCCGGTGGCCCGCAATCCGTTGGTGTGGTCAATTTGAAGAATGGCATTCTTTTTCACGATGCCAAACAGGAGAAGCAACCCCAGCCCCGAAAAAATGTTGACGGTCTGTCCCATGACCAGCAACGAAAGAATTCCGAACGGTATGGCCAGGGGAAGCGTCAGCAGGATGGTTACCGGGTGAATGAAGGACTCAAATTGCGCCGCCAGAACCATGTACATGAAGATGAACGACAACGATATCGCGAGCACGAAATAGTAAGCGCTGCGGCCCAGCTCTTTTGAAAGCCCTGCCAACCCGGACGTATAACCTGCCGCAAGACCCATCTGAGCCACGGCAGTATCCATTGCCGCGATGATGGCGGCTTGAGAACCGCCCTGCGCGACATTGGATGAGATGGTGACCTGCCGCTGCCGGTTCATCCGTTCGATCGTGGCCGGCCCGGTTCCCTCTTGAATGCTGACGACGTTGTCCAAAGTAATCGGCCCGTTTTTCGATGGAACGGTCAGCCGCTTCAGCCCTGGCGCACCGCTTCGAAAGTCTCCGGCCGCCTGCATGCGGACGTCAAACTGTTCGGTGCCGGCATTGAAAGTGGAGACAACCTCACCGGCCACCATGGTATTGAGCGCCTGCGCAATGTCGCTCACTCGAATGCCCAGATCGGCGGCGCGTTTCCGGTCGATGTTCACCCGAAGCTCGGGCTTGCCCGTGATCAATGACGTGTCGGCATCCACCACGGCCGGTATTTCCTTCATCTTTTCCAATACGACGTCCGAATATTTTGAAAGCTTGTCGAGGTCCGGACCGGTCAGTACGTATTGAACATCGGCATTTCGTGCGCCGGCGGAGATACCGCCAGCCCGTTGCACGCTGGTGCGGAGCGTTTTGGAGTAACGATTCAGAATTTCGCGGGTCTTGCCCATCAACTGCGCCTGCGAAAGTTTTCTGCTGTCTGCCGAGGTTAACTTCACATAGATTCCCGTGCTGTTCACCTCGCCCGCGCCTCCGATCGTCGTCAGGGTATCGGTGACACCGGGTAGCGTGCGTATATCCCTGGCGACTTCGGTCGCGACATTGATCGAGGCGGGCAGTGACGTTCCTTCCGGCGACCGAAGCGATACTTCAAATGCGCCCTGGTCATCCTCGGGCACGAAATTCTTGCCGATCACCATGAACATCGGAACGATCGCGATGACAACGATCGCACACAAGGTGACAACCGATTTTCGGTGTGCCATGGACCAGTGCAGCATCCGGGTATAGAAGTGATCGATCGGCCGGAAGAACCTGGATTCCTTGGAGCCGCCCTGGTGTCCGGCTTCCTTTTTCTTAAACAATCGTGAGCAGAGCATTGGAGTCAGCGTAAAGGAAACCAGAAGCGACACGGCGATGGCGAATGCCGCCGTCAGTCCGAACGACGACATGAATCGGCCGACAATTCCACCCATGAAGCCAACCGGCACAAATACGGCCAGAAGAGACAACGTTGTCGCCATCACCGCGAGTCCGATTTCGCGTGTGCCCTCGATGGCCGCATTGACGGGCGACATTCCCTTCTCTTCGATATACCGGTAGATATTTTCAAGAACGATAATGGCGTCGTCGACGACAATTCCGACCATCAGGGTCAAGGCGAGCATGGTGATCTGATTCAACGTGTAGCCCATCGCTGACATCAACCCAAAGGTGGAGATAATCGACGTCGGGATGGCAATGGCGGCGATCAACGTCGATCGGATATTCGAGAGAAAGAAAAAGATTACGATGGCCGCGAGGAGGCTTCCTTCGACCAGATGCTTCTCAATGGATCCAACCGCAGCCTTGATAAAAACAGACTGATCGGCGATGACTTCCAGGCGGACGTCCTTTGGCAGGAGGCTGCGAATCTCTTCCACCTTCCTGTTGATGGCGTCTGCCACCGCCACCGTGTTCTTGCCGGATTGCTTGCTGACAACAAGAGTCACCGCCGGCACATCATTCAATAACGACGCACTGCGCTGCTCTTCGGCGCTGTCTTCCGCCACGCCGATGTCCTTGATTTTTACCGAGTAGTCCCCTCTCACGGCAACCGCGATATTGGCAAAATCCTTCGGGTCGATAATGCGACCCATCGCTCGGACCGAGAGTTCGCGTGCGCCCTCGTTGACACGGCCACCCGGAAGTTCCAGGTTCTGGAGGCGCAACGCATTCGCCACATCGGTGACCGTCAGGCGATATGCGCTCATCTTGTCGGGGTCCACGCGAATGCGTATCTCCCGCCGGCGGCCTCCATTGATTCGAATCTCCCCGACACCGTCAATGTTTTCCAACCGCTTCTTGACTTGATTGTCGGCAATGTCGGTCACGTCGCGGAGAGGACGCGGAGCGGAAACGACGACCTGCAATACGGGCGTCGCGTCGGGATCGAGCTTCCGAATGATGGGAGCCTTGGCCGTTTCCGGCAGATCCCCGAGAATCAGGTTGACCTTGTCGCGAACTTCCTGCGCGGCCACATCCCCGTTCTTTTCCAGGACGAAAGTCGCCACCACCTGTGCGGAGCCTTCCCTGGATGTAGATCGAAGCTCGTCAATACCACTGATGGTATTGACGGCATCTTCGACTTTCTTTGCGATTTCGGTCTCCACTTGTTCCGGGGAAGCCCCCGGATTGTTCACCGTCACAATGACGGTCGGCAGATCGATTTTCGGCAGGAGATCCACGCCAAGTCCGAAGAAGGAAAAACCGCCAATGACGGTCAATGCGAGGATCAGCATTGTTGCAAAGACGGGCCGCTGAATACAGATTTGCGCAAGTTTGTGCATAGTTTGTTTCTACTGGCGCACCGCGGCGCCGTCATAAAGCTTATCCAGGTTCTTCGCTGCGAGGATTTCGCCACCGGAAAGTCCTGATAGAATTCGAACCATTCCACTTCCCACCCCGTTTGTATCCGCACCGTTCAGTTGAACGACAAGGCCGTGGGCGATCCCTCCGTCAATAGAGAATACCTGTGCCGATTCGAGACCGGAATTGCCAAGGATGGCATCGCGTGAAACGAAAACCGCCTTTTCCGTACCGGAAAGCAATACGGTCGCCGTCACGAACATGCCGGGATGAAGCTTTGCGTCCGGATTCTGGAATTGGACCTCGACGTTGAGAGCTCGGGAATCCACGTTGACTGCCGCATTAATTGCGCTGATCGCTCCCGTGAACTCTTCATTGGGATAAGCGGCGACGCGAGCGACGACACGCAGGCCGATTCGGATACGAGCCGCATTCGCCTCAGGAATCTGCAGGTTCAACTTGAGCGGGCTGATTCGAACCAGGGTTGCAAGCTTGGAAGACGTGGCGACGTATTCGCCAATTGCAGCGGGTCTCGCGATAATTTGTCCCGCAAATGGCGCCAGCACGACGGTGTCGTCGATTGCCTTTTGCGCCATGGCCAGCTGAACCTGCGCGGATGAAACAGACGCCTGGGCGGTGCCGACGCCTTGATATCCCTGTCGCGCCGAGTTAAGTGCCCCTTCGTATTGCTGCCGGGCCGCCTCCGCCTGAGACTGCGCCGATTCGGCATCTGTCCGGTATTTCTCGTAATTGCTGCGCGAGACGTCGCCGCTCTTGACCAATTCGGCATAGCGGGCCGCATCTGCCTGCGCCAGCGAAGCCTTGCCCTTTGCAGATTCATACGCCGCTAAAGCCGCCTGCACTTCGGGAACTTTTGCCGGATCGAACGTGCCTCCCGATGTAAACCCAATTCTCGTTTCGGCCTGCCGCAATGAGGCATCCGCCTGCCCAACCACCGATCTCGCTTGTTCCAGCCGCAACCGCGCATCGCGGTCGTCCAGGCGCACGACAACATCGCCCTTTTTCACGGAGGCGCCAACATCCACAGGCGTGGCAGCGACAAGACCGGGGCTCTGTGGCGCCAGATCCGAAGACTCACTGGCTTCGAAGGTTCCGTTCGCATCAATCGAAAGCGGCACTTCACGGACCTCGGCTGTGGTTGTCGTCACTTCAATGGCTTTTGCGGCCGCGGGCCCGGAATTCGATGGATCTGCCGATTGCGCCTTGCCACAACCAGCAACCAAAACCAGCAGCAATGGAGCCGCCAAAGTTATCGGAAATGCTGCTGCTTTTGCGAATCTCATTTAATGTTTCCCCCTGGACAATCGTAAATGCGCCTTCTTCGTCGTGGACTTGCCTGACTTGCCGACGACAATGCCGTTAAGAAACAGGCTTGTCGCGGTATCCAGAACGTCGCTTTGCGATGCCTTCACGATTCGAATTCCAAATAGCCGCGTTACGATCGCAAAGTAGGTCGGCAGACCGATGAGAGCAAAAACTGCAATACCCGGATCACATTTCAAAAATGCTCCTTCAGCCTGCCGGCGGGCGACGTAGTCGCGTAGAAATTCATAAAAAGGAAGTCCGATTTTCGCGTTCAAAAGCGAAGACATTTCATGACCCTCGAGCGAGGCGCGGAACATCAGACGCTGAAAGTCGGGATCCTCGCGGTAGGATTTCAGGATCTGGCCGGCAACCGACCGAAACAGCATCTGGTCTTCGTTTGCCGCTGCGAGCCTGCGCAATTCACCCATCCATTCGGGTGCCCCTGCCTGTTTGAGTTTATCGTCCAGAATCGCGGAATAAAGATCCTTTTTAGTCGCAAAGTGGCGGTAAATCACAGCCTCGGTGATCCCTGCGGCTTCGGCAATGGATTTGGTGGATGTACCCTGAAATCCGAATTCAGAGAAGAATTTGACGGCGACGTCTATCAGCTGCTTCCGCCTGTCCCCGCGTTTCATCCGGCGATGGGCAGCGGCGGATGGCCTGCTGCTCATTCCAGTTTCTGTTTTGGCCATCACACGCTCCCTCTTTCGGATCAGTAACTAAGTAAGTACTGACTTACTTTACGGGAGGACGGCAACAATGTCAACTTTCATTCATTATTGGCGGTGAAGACAACGGGCTCAAGGCCGCATCCAGGCGCTGCCGAACTGGATGTAGAGCGCAGCCCCATCGGGCCCGAAAGCAGCGTCCGCCCCCATGTGTAGTTTGCAGCGGCGAGCCAGTTCGTAGCGAAATCCGGTACCACCAGTTGTGACGGAGAGTCTTCCTTCCAGCGTGTCGAGGTTGTTCCAAACGACGCCGTACCCTGCGAAGCCCACGGCGCTGAAGCGCTTCCAGAACTGCCAGCGCAGTTCCGCTTCGCCCTGTCCCAGATTGTCCCGCTGGTAGCGCAGCAACGGAGCGCCTCGCAACGACACGAACGGCCTCACGTAGAAGGGTGCCTCACCATGGGTGAAGCCGGAGTCGCCGCGCAGTCCAAGTGTGAACCGGCTATGAAATGGAATGAAATGCATGCAAGCGGTTCGCCAACATCAACTCCTACTTACACGGAAACATTACCGAACAGAGGCAGGCCCGCCATCGTCGGGGGTTCAAAAGATGAAGGGATCGTTAGTTGTTCAGCCAGAAGATGCTCCT
>Ga0163163_10003134_pt1 | contig 14010 bp, 18 predicted proteins | sample S65metaG_FD_119766 | JGI IMG/M metagenome (GOLD analysis project Ga0163163, IMG submission 119766) | Switchgrass rhizosphere microbial communities from Kellogg Biological Station, Michigan, USA - S6-5 metaG | ecosystem: Host-associated > Plants > Roots > Rhizosphere > Soil | place: USA... | reverse complement strand
TCGCCCACGGAGCGCCTATGTCGCGACCGACCCATAGCGTCGCGGCGGAAAATCGGGCGGATATGCTCGGATATGCGTTCGTCACGTGACGACCGTGCGGCGGGGACGGGTAGGCCGCCACCATGAGCGATCGTCACGTGATGATCGATCCGGATGCCGCGGCGGCGACCACGTGCGGCTGTGGCTGCGGCCGCCCCCTGCCCGCCCCGCCGGCCGCCGGTGGCCGCCGGTGGCCGCACGCCGGTCTACGCCTCCCGGGCCTGCCAGCAACGTGCCTACCGGCACCGTCAGGCCGCCGCCCATGTCACACCCGCACCGGCGGCGGACCCGCCGTCCGTCGCGGCGCTGATCCGCGACATCCACGAGCTCGCCGCCGTCCTGGACGCCGGCGGTACCGCCCCTGCCGATCTGACTGCCGCGGTGCGTGCCGGTACCCGGGATTTGCTCGCCCGCACCGCCCCCGCCGCGGCGACGTCGAGGTCGGGGCTGCGCCTGGTGCCGGAGGATGTGACCCCGCCGGCACCGCCCGAGACCCCCGTGGCCGCTCCGCCCACCCCGGCACCATCACGTGACAGTGAGGATATGAGCGAGCCCCGCACCGGCCGGTCTGGCCCATCACGTGACTGACCGCTGTGTCCTGCGATCGATCTGCCGGCTGTGTCGGTGCGGGGCTCGTGTGCACTCACCGGACGGGCGGGTGACCTCATAGGAGCCTGGCCAGAGGCCCCTTCACTGTCTTGTCCGTCGCTCGGCTGGTGCGTGCCGCCCTGTCGATCGAGGCGTGAAGGACGGCTGTACCAACGATGACACAGCAGCATCAGGCGGTCGATGTCGTAGGTGGCGTGGATACCCACAAGGACGCCCATACCGCGGCGGTGCTCGACACCGCCGGGCGGCAGCTCGGCTCGGCCCGGTTTCCCGCGACCGCGGCCGGCTCGGGCCGAGGCCGAGGGGTCGACCCCGAGCACCAGGTAGTGGTCTTGGTCGGTGGTCATGCGCGGCGTCCTCCCGCTGACCCGATCGGAGGTCGGTCTGGCCCCCTGCCGGGGGCCAGACCTGCGCGTGCATCGACGTGCCGAGGGAGGTTCCTCAGGGCTGATGGATATTCCCTGGGATCGTTGAGTGGTGGCTGTGCCTCCTTTCGCCGTGCCGCTGGGTCGGTGTCGAGGGCCGGGCTGCGGGGCGGCGCCCGCTGCCCGGCTCGCCGTCGCCGCCGTCGGGCTGCCGGCGGTCCGGATGGGTGAGGCTGGGGACAGCCCGCGGTCGTCGGTGGTCGCGGCGACGCTGACCCGGGCACGGATGGCTGGCGCGGCCGGCCGGTCGGAACGGCGCTGTCCCACGCGGCCGAGATGATCGCGTCGAACTCGGCGTGGAGCAGCTCGGGGTCGGAGCAGATCAGGTCGGCCAGCTGTGCCTCGACCGGCTGGACCCGTGCCGTCCCCCGCGGGGTCGTCATCGGTCCCGCCCCCGGGTCAGGCGTTGATGGCCTGGCGGTCGTCGCTGTTGGTCTCGATCGCGATCTTGCGGGGCTTGGCCTTCTCGGCGACGGGGATCCGCAGGGTCAGCACGCCGGCGTGGTAGCCGGCGGTGATCTTCTCCGTGTCCAGGTTGTCGCCCAGGATCAGCTGGCGGCTGAACACTCCGCGGGGCCGCTCGGCGACCAGGACCTCACGGTCCCCCTTCAGCGCCGCACGTTCTGCCCGCACGGTCAGCACGTTGCGTTCGACGTCCAGATCCACCGTCGCGGGGTCCACCCCGGGCAGATCGAACTCCGCCACGAACTCCTCGCCCTCGCGCCAGGCGTCGATCGGCATCCCGGTCGGCCGGGCCACTGTGCCCAGGGTGCCGAACACCTGCTGGCTGAGCCGATCCAGTTCCCGGAACGGGTCGGTGCGCACCAGCATCGGAACTCCACCTCCACGATCACGACTGTGTAGATCAGAGCCTTGGGTCATCCACTTATCTGTGGTGGCTGACCCAGATTTTTGTATAGCATCTGCGGAAGACTGAGGCAAGTCCCCTGGCCGATTGTTCGGGGGAGTCTCTGGAGGCGCCGGTGAGCTCGTCCGATGTCGACCCAGCCCAGGGGGTGTACGGCATCTCGGTGGCCGCCGATCTGGTCGGGATGGATCCCCAGAGCCTGCGCCTGTACGAGCGGCGCGGGCTGCTGGAACCGGCCCGCACCGACGGCGGCACCCGCCGCTACAGCAGCGACGACCTGGCCCGGCTCCAACGGATCAGGCAACTGCTCGCAGCCGGGCTGAACCTCGCCGGGATCTCCAAGGTCCTCGAGCTGGAGGCCGAGAACGCCCGGCTGCGAGCCAAACTCGACCTGACCCAGGCGGACATGGAGCCGCCATCCCTGTCGGCCCGCCCTCGCAGCACGGACTGAGGCAGCAAGACCGCGCCCGCGACACAGACCGGGCACGGGCAGCGTCGCGACGCTGCCCGTCTGACACAACACTACCGCGCGACAGGATGACCACGTGACAACCGACATCCTCGCGCTCCAGCAGGCTTTCGACGACGCCGAGCTGCAGGCCGACACGGACCGCCTGAACACCCTGCTGGCAGACGACTTCATGTCTATCGGCGAGCGGGGCTTCCTCCTCGACAAACGGCAGTGGATCGACCGACACGCTGACTTCGCGTACCTCTCCCTGCGGACAGCCGAGCTGGACGTGCGCCGCTACGAGCGCACCGCGATCGTGCGCTGTGTCCAGCGCAGCCGGGCGACCTGGCGCGGCGACGAGATGACGCTGGCCGTCCGGCTGAGCCAGGTATGGGTCGAGCTGCCCGAGCGATGGCGTCTCGCCGGCATCCAGTTCAGCTCGCTGGATTCAGCCTGAATGGCCACCCCCGCGCCGGGTGCGGGCCACCACGGTGTCAGCGGCGGGCGCGGTGAGGTGGGAGAGCCGTGCGCGCGGTGGGGGGCTGACAGTATGCCGGCCGCGCTGTCGGGGTGGCCGTCGGGTCGGTGTCCTGGCAGGCCCACGAGCAGTAGCCGCGGGCGCCCACGATCGGGACCAGGATCTCTTCCGCGCACCACCTGCACACCGTCAGCACCCACCCATCCTGACCCACCGGCCACCCGGCACCATCCCGGCACCGACCGGCATGCGGCGAGCATGGCGTCCTGGTGCGGGGGTGCCCAACGGGGCGTGGACCTGCGCCAGCGCCCGGCTGGAGACAGGGGGTCCGGTGAGGGGTCCGGTGGGCGGCGGCGTTCCGGCGGTGGAGGGCCGGGGCGCCGTCGTGGTGTAGGGGTCCTGGCCAGCTGTCGGCGCCAGGGTGTCCCCGTGATCATCCCCGGGTCCGGGTGATGGTGGGGGACACGTCCCCGCTGTTATGTCGCGGCGTGCCCGGGAGGTGCCCAGCGGGCCGCGAGCTGACGTTATGGTCCGGTTGTGGACTACGTTGCTGGCCTGCTGGCGCAGAACCGGCTCCTCACCGATCTGCTCGGCGACGCCGACCTGTCACGGCCTGTTCCGACCTGCCCGGGCTGGGATCTGACCCAGCTCATGCGCCACGTCGGGCGCGGGGACCGGTGGGCGGCCGCGATGGTTCGCAACCGGGCCATCGAGGTTCTCGACCCGCGCACGGTCGAGGGCGGCAAGCCGCCGGCGGACCGCGGCGGCGCGCTCGCCTGGCTTCAGGAGAGCCCGAGGCTGCTGCTGGAGGCCGTCTCCGTCGATCCCGACGTGCCGGTATGGACGTTCACCGGCCCGCGGCCGGCGCGCTGGTGGGTCCGGCGGCGGATGCACGAGGCGATGATCCACCGTGTGGACGCCGCGCTCGCGCTGGGCGTCGGGTACCCGCTTGAGGCCGCGTTCGCCGCTGATGGGATCTCGGAGTGGCTCGGCCTGCTCGCCGCGCGGCCCGGCGCCGCGATTCTTCCGGACGGGGCCACTGTCCACCTGCACGCCACCGACGAGGGCCTCGGCACCGAGGGGGAGTGGGAGATCCGCGGCGGCGCGGACGGGATCGGTTGGGAGCACGCTCATGAGAAGGGCGACGTAGCGGTGCGTGGTACAGCCGCCGACCTGCTGCTCGCGCTGCTGCGCCGGATCCCTGGCGGTGACGGCCGGCTGGAGGTCCTCGGCGAGCAGGAGCGCTGGACAAGCTGGCTCGCGAACACCGACTTCTGACCATTCGGCAGCACGCTGTGGTGGCCGCGGGGCTCAGCCAGCGGCGGACACCTGGTCCGCCTACGGTCTCCCGGGACGAGGACGGCGAGGATGCCCATGCACGGGGTGGCCCGATGCGCCCCTGGCGAGCGTTCCGGTGGGGGAGCGGGGCTCCCCGGCCTACGTCGCGTCGAGGTGGATCTGGAGGCGGCGGACGGCCCGCCAGTTGACCAGCGCGGGGTGTCCGGTGGTGGTGCGGTACTCGGTGACGTCCATGTGGCGGGCGGCGTGTCGGATGCCGGCGCGGATGGTCGCCAGGTCGTCGACGTCGGTGTGGACGTCGAGGGTCAGCTCGTCGACGTCGAGGCGGAGCACGGGCACGAGGGGCAGCATCGCGGCCGCCGTGGATCCAGGCCAGTCCCCGGCCGGGTGGTGACGGATCCGAGCATCCCCATTGACGTTGCAAGGTGACCATGTATCGTGATGTCATGGAGATCACCGACACGCCGCCCGCCGTGCCGGACCGGCAGCAGCCCGCGCTCGACCTTGCAGCCGTGACGGCGGTCGCCCGGCACGTGAAGGCGGCGTTGATGCACCTGAGCACGGCCGTTTGGGCCGCTGCGGGTGCCGGGGTGGACGTCGACGGCGAGGGCACCCCGGGCATCCTCACGCGCGCCGCCACCGACGCGGTCGAGAACCTCGACCAGTGGGCCATCGGCCTCGCCGAGGCCGCCGGCGTCGTCCACACCGCCTACGCCGGCACCGAGCAGTGGTGCCACCGACCCGGCGGCGCCCTGCCCGGTCTGGACGGCACGGCCGCGTGGACCCGCGAGCAGGTCCTCGCCCACCTCGCCGACGCCGGCACCCCGGTAGCGGCGGACACCTGGTCCGCCTACGTCGCCCGGGGCCAGGCCCCCGCGCCCGCCCGGCGCATCGGCCGCACCCCGCTGTGGGAACCGGACGCGGTGCGCACATGGCAGGCCGCCCGGCGCGGCCGCGGCTGGCGCGCCAGCACCGCCGACCAGGAGGAGACCAGTGCCACGGACACAGCCCTGGTCGAGTCGGATGCGCAGCGGCGCACCAAGCGCTATCTGGCCTCCCTGAGTGAGGACGACGAGGATGCCCACCCCGACTCGGTCCTGTAGCCTGCCCACCATGGCCGATCATCACGTGATGACCGACCCGGATGCCGCGTCGGCGGCCACGTGCGGGTGTGGCTGCGGCCGCCGGCTGCCCGCCGCCCCGGCCGGTGGTGGGCGGGCACCGGTCTACGCGAGCCGGGCCTGCCAGCAGCGTGCCTATCGGCAGCGTCAGGCCTCTGCCCACGCGACGCCGGCGCCGGTGGATCCGCCGTCCGTCGCCGACCTGATCCGCGACATCCGGGAGCTGGCGGGCCGGCTCGACGCCGGCGAGACCATCCCCGCAGACCTCCCCGGCGCCATCCGCGCGGGCACCCGGGACCTGCTCGCCCGCACCAACCCCACCCCCGTGGCGGACAGTCCGGGGCTGCGCCTGGTGCCCGCGCCCACCGGCGCCCGGTCCGAGGACGTGACGACCGCACCACCGACGCCGGCGCAGGAGGAGACGGTGGCCACGGCGGAGCCGGGGGAGGGCCTGGTCGCCCCCGCCCCGGCGGGAACCGACCCCGGGCACACATCACCGTCACGTGACGATCGCCCACGGCGGCGGCGCGCACCCGCCGAGCGGCCGGTGGTGATCCGCAACGTCGACACCGGGATCGACCACGAACTGTCCGCGCAGCTGTCCGCGGCGGTCCGCGCCGTGCACGCGCTACGCGCCACAGGCGGCGACACCCAGCCCGTGCTGACCCCGGCCGGGACCGGCCGGGCGACGGTCAGCCTGCACGGCACCGCCCTGGGCGCCGTGAGCCGCGCTCCGCACCCCCGGGGCTGGCAGGCCCGCACCGTCACCGGCAGCATCGTGCAGGCCTGGCGGGCCGGACGCATGCAGACCACCCACCCCACCCGCACCGCCGCCGTCGACGCGCTCCTGCTCGACCTCGCCCTACTCGCCGAGCGGGCCCGACCCGCCTCCCTCCGCCGCTAGCCGCGGGCCGGGGGCCGACGGTCACAGGGCCCGGTACCAGGCCCGGGACTCGGGTTCGTGTCACCGGGGGCAAAGTAACTGGCTGAAAGCTTCCTGAACCTGGCCCGCGTTGTGTGCCTGATGCTGTCATGTCATCATTGATTCTGGCATTCCTCTGTGCTCTTCTGGTAGTCGTGAGGTTTGCGCAGGCGTCCATGACTACATCTTCGAATGCAGCCGATGCCCGGTCCGGCGATCGTTTCCTGACGCCGTCCCCCCTGTTCCACATGGGCTGCCAGAGCGCGATGCTGATGGCGCCGCTCGCCAACGATGCGTCCGTCTGCCTGGTGGAGCGGTTCAGCGCCTCGGGGTTCATGCCGACGCTGAGATCGTGGACGCAAGCCAGCCGTTGGATGGTGCGGTGCACAGCGCGGCGCAGGGAGGAAAGATAATGAGAAAGTCGCTGTCCGAAAGCCAAACGTTCGCCGCGGAGCCGCCGGCACGTCCTGAGTTTCCGGCGTTCGACCCGCTGGCGCCGGACCAGAGAGGCGACCCATATCCGGTCCTGTTCCTGGCGCGCCAGGAACAGCCGGTGTTCTGGATGCCCGCCCAGCAGACGTGGTGCGTCACCCGGCACGCGGATGCGTTCGCCGTGCTCAGCGATCCCGAGACTTACTCGAGCAGGAACATGGGAGGGAGGCAGGCGGACCCGCCGCCGGGCTTTCGCGACAGGCTGCCGGACGGCTACCCGACGCGGGTCAACTTCGCCGGCATGGACCCGCCCGAGCACACCCGGATGAGGCGCCTGGTCCAGCCCGCGTTCACCCCGAAGGTCCTGCGTCAGTACGAGCCCATCTTTGCGTCCGTGGCCGAACGCCTGCTGGACGAGGCCGCCGCCCACGGGGAACTCGACCTGATCCGCGAGTTCGGAGGCGCGTACGCGGGGACCTCGATCGCCGGCATGTTCGGCCTGGCGATCGACGACTACGAGCGGTATGAGCGCTGGATCGCCGCCAGCCTCGCCGTCGGCTTCCCGCCGCCCGCCGGCTATGACGAGCCGGCGAGCGAGACGCTGAGGCGCGCCGAGACGCTCGTCGAGGTCGACGAGTACCTCAGCGACCTGATCACCGCGGGCAGGTCGTCCGCCGGCCAGGACTTCCTTTCGACGATGATGCGCGCCGGCGACGGCGAGCCGTCCCTGACGGACGCCGAGATCAAGGGAACCCTGTGCCTGCTGCTGCTGGCCGGGACGCACACGACGTCGAACCTGATCGCCAACATGACGCTGACCCTGCTCGCGGACCGTCCCCGGTGGGACGCGGTGCGCGAGCACCCCGAGACGATCCCTGCTGTGGTCGAAGAGTCGCTGCGACTGCGCGGGCCGAGCCGCGGCGTGTACCGGCAGACGACCCGTGACGTCGAGCTCGGCGGCCAGCGCATTCCGGCCGGGGAGGCGATCTACGTCAGCCTCGCCTCCGCCAACCGCGACGAGGCCGTCTTCCGCGAGCCTGCGGCCTTCGATCCCGGGCGGCCCAACCTGAGCAGCCACATCGCGTTCAGCCGGCGGGTCCACTTCTGTCTCGGGGCACCGCTGGCGAGGATCCTCGCGGCGATCGCACTACGCCTGTTCGTGAGCCGCTTCCCGGACATGGAGGTGATTGGCGGCCAACGGTTCGAATGGACCGCCAACGCGCTCCAGCCGAAGCTGCTGAGCGCCCGCGTCCGGCTCCGGTGAGTTCAGCTGCGCCGACGTCCGGGGCCAGCATCGTCCCGTTCCGGATCGCCGTGTCCGCGGCCGAGCTGGAGGATCTGCAACGGCGGCTGGCCACGGTGCGCTGGCCGCCGGAGGCGCCGGGCGCCGGCTGGGAGGACGGGGTGCCGCTCGGGTACCTGCGCGAGCTCGCCGAGTACTGGCGGACCACCTACGACTGGCGGCGCCACGAGGCGCGGCTCAACTCGTTCGCTCAGTTCACGACCGAGATCGACGGGGCACGCGTGCACTTCCTGCATGTGCGCTCGGCCGAGCCAGATGCGCTGCCGCTCATCGTCACCCACGGGTGGCCGGGTTCGATCGCCGAGTTCATCCACGTGATCGGCCCGCTGGCCGACCCGCGCGCGCACGGCGGCGACCCCGGCGACGCGTTCCACGTCGTCGCGCCCTCGATACCGGGTTACGGCTTCTCCGGCCCGACGCGCGCACCGGGCTGGGACGTCGCCCGGGTGGCCCGCGCCTGGGCCGAACTCATGTCACGCCTCGGTTACCAGCGCTACGGCGCCCAGGGCGGTGACTGGGGCTCGGCGGTCTCCCAGCAGCTGGCCCGCGTCGCGGCCGGGCACATCGTTGGCCTGCACCTGAACCTGCTGATGACCGCCCAGCCAGCTGCGGGCCCCGGGCCGGCCGACCTGTCCGGCGCGGACCACCGCGCCGCGCAATCGCTGATCGAGTTCCGGACGTGGCGGTCCGGCTACCAGCTCGTCAACGCGACCCAGTCGCAGACGCTGGCCTATGCGCTGACCGACTCGCCCGTCGGTCAGCTGGCATGGATCGTCGACAAGATGATGGAGTGGTCCGCTGCCCGCCACGCGCCCGAGGAGGCGGTCGACCGGGACCTGATCCTGACCAATGTGATGCTGTACTGGCTCACCCGAACCGCGGGATCCTCGGCGCGTCTGTACAAGACGCTGACCTCCGCGCAGCCGCCCGCGACGCGCATCGAGGCACCGACCGCGGTCGCGGTCTTTCCCAGCGATATCGCCCAGCCGGTGCGAGCATGGGCGCAGCAGCAGGCGAACGTCGTCCGCTGGACCGAGTTCGAACATGGCGGCCACTTCGCGGCGCTCGAAGCGCCAAATCCGCTGGTTCATGACATCCGCGCCTTCTTCCGGCAACTCAGGCGTTGACCCGCGCCTCCGGCGAGGCCAGCGCGCGGCGCTGGCCTCGCCGGAGGCGCCAGGCAGTGCCGGACTGCCGGAAAAGGCCCGTGAGGAACATCGGAACGGGATCGTCCGGTCTCCAGACGACGTGTCCCTGATGGGCGGTTTCGTCAGTTGATCTAACCTGTCGTCAGGGCCCGGTACTCGGGTCCGTGTCACCAGGCGCCAAGTAGGTCCGCCGCAGCTCGGTTCGCAAGGTAGGGAGGCTTCTGACTAGCGGTTTCACAAGCGACAACATCAACTTCTTCGGGGTCATCAACGTCGACGTCGAAGCCGAACTCGCCAAACTCGACGGATCCGGCTGGCGGCCGCTACGCCCGGCGCAACTGCGCCAACTCGCCCTCACCCCACTCCGCGAGAGCTGATGGGACTCGGAAACGGTCGAAGCCCGCCCGTGAGGATGGCGAGAAGGCGTGCGGGCCGGCCGGGATCGGTGTCCTCGTGCGCGGCGGCGAGCAGGCCCTTGAGGATCGCGACCAGGTCCGCCGCGGTGACCTCCGGGCGGACCGCGCCGGCCTGCTGGGCGCGGGTCAGCAGGAGCGCGAGCGCTTCCTGCATGGCCTCACCCAGCGGACCGGGCACGGCGATCGCGTCGGAGGTGTCCCGCTTGGCCTCGACCTCGGCCCCCAACAGGGCGAGGAAACCGAAGAAGGCGGTGGCGGGATCGTGCTCAACGGCCCGGCGGCGGGCGTCGGCGACGAGATCCGCGACGCGGGCGGCGACCACGGCCTCGAACAGTGCTTCCTTCGTGGCGAAATGACGGTAGACCGTGCCCGCTCCGACTCCCGCGCGGGCGGCGATCTCGTCGAGTGGCGCGGCGAAGCCGGACTCGGCGAACACCTCCCGCGCGGCCTGCAGCACCCGCTGGCGGTTACGGCGGGCATCCGCCCGCAGCGGTGGGCCGGAGTCAGCGGTACCCATTGCCAACCGGGGCGTGCGTTCCGTATCGTCTAAACGGGGTCACCGTTCCGATTCTACGAGGGGAACCATGACGAACAGCCCACGTGAGGTCGTTGAGCAGGTACGGCGGATGGTGGCGGGAGAAGGCGTGGTCTTCGCCGACCTGTTCGCCGAGGACGGGGTGCTGGAGTACCCCTTCGCCATGCCCGGCCAGCCCCGCGAGCTACGCGGCCGGGAGGTGATCCGCCAGTACTTCGCCGCCGCGCCGGCACCCAGGGGGGTGTTCGAGATGGACGGCGTCGAGGCGCTCGTCCGCGAGACCGACGACCCGGAGGTCGTCGTCACCGAGATCGAGCACCACGGCCGGTCGACCGTCACCGGTGGGCCGTACCGGTTCCGGGCACTCGGTGTCATCCGCGTCCGCGACGGCGAGATCGTGTCCTACCAGGACTACATGGACCCGATCGCCGCCGCCCGACTGCTCGGCCGCACCGCCGAACTCGCCGCCGCTCTCACCACCCGGTGAGTCGCTGATCCCGGAACTCTCCAGCCAGTTCGACAAGCCCGGCGTGGCCGTCCAACGGGAGGGATCTTCAAGAAATGATCGTTTCCTGAAGATCCCTCCCGGTAGATAGACAACGGCGCCGGAACCGTCAAAAACTCCTTCAAAAACCCGGTGGTTCAACACCCCCGGGCAGGCCGTTTGCTGAGATGATCGCGGCCGTGACCGCAGCCCTGGAACCCACCGAACTGCTCGCCGCCGAGCCGGCGGTGCTCACCCAGATCCGGATCGGCTACGCCCGAGTGTCGACCTACGCGAACTCCGCGCCGCCGGCCGCACCCGCTACCAGCTCACCGCCGCCAAGCCGCAGGCCACTAGATCATCGCCGTTTGCGGGCCGCTGACACGTTCCTTACCGGCACCCCGATGCAAGGCGGGCTGCCTTGGGGCGTATCACTCCTCGCCGGAGAACCGCTCCCATGCTGACTGGCGCGTGATCCCGAGAGCCTCGCCGATCCTGGTCCAGGTGACGTCGATCGTCACGCGTGATGATCGGCTGACCGAGGGGCTGGCGGCGTGGGCCGTCAGGGGCACGGCGCTCCCGCGGCTCCCCGGGCGCGGCAGTCTTCTGTCTCCGCGGCGCGGGCGGCCCGGGACGCCTGTCGGGAGCGGACGAACGCCGCGCCGAGGAGGGCGAAGAAGACGACCTGGACGAGATCCGATATCACCCGGGCAGCCGTCCCACCGTGCGCGACGCCGACGAGCAGGGAGGCCCCGACAAGGACACCCAGGATCGCCCCGGCGATCCGGCCGGACGAGACACGCGCGGCACCGTTCGCGCTCACGTCGAGGCCGAATATGAACAGCACGAACAGCAGCAGGGTATAGAGGACGAGGAACACCTGGGCCACCTGGCCGCCGGCGGTGATGCCGGCGACGAACGCGCCGCCGGCGACGACGTAGACCACGGTCAAAGCCGTGTTGTGCCGGCCCGGGGCCAGCGCCGACCCGGCCGGCCGGGCCAGCTGCCAGCGGCGCGCGACGAACGTGGCGACAAGGCCGACGACGGCGGTCAGGCCGCCGGCGAGGAAGCTCCCGGTGAGCCGTCCACTGTGGACGCTCGTCATCGCCGAGCCGACGCCAACCGCCGCGAGCAGGAACATCACCGTAACCGCGGCACCTCGACGCCACCTGCTCACCGGCGCCACACCAGGTCGTCCCCGTTCTTCGTCGTGCGCGTTCATGGGTCGCTCCTCCCGGATGGTCCGCACCTTTCCGGCGTGCCGCGACCGTGCCGCGCACTGCCCGGAGCGGGTGCGCCTCCCGGTCCCCCGCGATACCGGGAGCGCGGAAGCGCGCGGTGACCATCCGAGCAGGGGTCGTGGGCCATGCGCGGATCGAGCCGGTGTGCCAGGGCACCTGGCCGGCCGGGATCGCCGGCCGCAGGTCGGGGAAGCGGTGAGCAGTCGCACGATCGTGGGCGACCTACGGCGCGGGATCCAAGATCATCCCATGGCGGCTTTGAGCTCACCTTGGCTGAACCCCATCCAGGGCGGCCCGGGCGGTGTGCGCGACGTGCAGGCGGGCCGGAACGACGTCGACCGGCCCGGCCGCGGGCCCCGGGGTGGTGAGGGTGTCGAGGGCGGCGGCCGCCGCGGCCCGCTCCGGCCGGACAACCGTGGTTGTCGGCTCGGGTGGGGGAGCGCAGGGGTTCGAGGGCGGCGTCGGCGGCCGCCAGGTCCACGGCGGCCGGTGCCGAAGACCTCGCGGGCGTGCTGGTAGCGCCCGCCCTTCCGGGACCGCAGGGCGCGTTGCAGGTCGTGGTAGCCGGCTGGGCCGCCGCAGTCCTCCGGCGGGCAGGCCCAGCAGGGTGACCCGCAGCCGGTGCACACTCACGCGGATCACCGTAGCCGCCGGCGCCACCCTGCCCGCCCGGCCTCGACGACCAGGCCACGCGCGGGGAGCGCTGCCACGACCGCCCCGATCCCGCTCTCACCAGCGCCTACCGGACCGGGGCCGTCGTCGAGAGCACCAGGGCGACGAGCCTGCCTGTTGCGAGGACCGCGTGATCCGTGGGTTCAGGCGGGGGTCGGCTCGCTGGCCGCGTTGACGAAGTCACGGATGTGGGCGGCAAGCTCGGTCGGCTGGTCCTCCGGGATGAGCGTGTAGCTGTCGGCCACCATGACCACTCGGGCGTTCGGGAGCAGCTCTGCGAAGCGGCGAGCGTGCTCGGGCGGCATGATCTTGTCCTGCTCGGCCCAGACGGCCAGCGCCGGCCGCGGGAATCCGCGCAGGCCCTCCATAGCAGGGAGCAGATCCTTGCGCTTGGCGGCACGCAGGTACTTCACGAGGTCGCGGCGGACGGCGCGCTTGCCGAGCAGGGGCGCCAGCCAGCCGTCGAGGACCTCGCGGGGGACCGGCCGCCGGCTCATCCACCCGAATGCCATGGGCAGCCGCCGCAGCGGGCGCAGCCGCAGGATGCCGACCAGCACCCAGACGCCGCCGGGCAGCTTGGCCGCGTACCAGAGGTTCTTGCCGGGCAGGCCGGGCGGGAAGTTCTCGAACGCCTCGCAGGGCGTGATGACCAGGCGCCCGATCCGCTCGGGCCGTTCGGCGGCGGCGAACAGGAACAGGCCGGAGTCGTTGCCGACCAGGGTGACGTCGTGCAGGTCGAGCGCGTCGAGCAACTCGGCGACGAGGAGGCCGATCGAACGCGGCGACAGGTCGGCGTCCGGGCGCATCGGCTCGCGGTGACCTCCGAGGGGAAGGGTGGGGACCACGCAGCGGTAGGAGCCGCCTAGGTCGGCGACCACCTTCCGCCAGACAGAGCCGTTCATGGCCAGCCCGGGTACGAGCACCACGACCGGTCCCGGCCCGCCGCTGTCGCTGTACTCGATGACTCCTGTGGACAGTTCCACCCGGTTCACGAGTCTCACCTCCGGCGATGTGGGGCCGCGGCCAGCATGATGGTCTCAGTCTCGGTGCCGGAGATGTCGACGTAGGAACGGCGCCCCCAGGCGGCGGTGAACGCGTGCAGAGGGTGGCCCTCCCAGCCCATCACCGCCTGGACCACCTGATGCGGCACGCCGAGGGTGGCGGCCGAGGGCACATGGACCCGCCACCACACCGTCGGCGGGCCGACATCCAGCAGGATCACCCGCAGCCGGTGCACACTCACGCCGGTCACCGTAGATCCACCCCGCCTGCCCCGGGACGGCCAGGGCAGCGCGGAGAATCAGACGATCATCACGCGTAATGACCGAGACCCCGCTTTTCGCGCCGGCGTGGACGCCCGTATCGGGCTCCAGAACGACCAGGGCGGCATCCACGGGCGCAAGGTCGTGTACGAGTGGCGGGACGACAAGGACGACCCGACCGGGAACAGCACCGCGGCCAAGTACCTGATCGAGCAACGCAAGGTGTTCGGTCTGCTCGAATTCTCCGTGAGCGCGGACGGCAGCGCGCAGTACCTGGCCGATCACGGCATCCCGGTCGGCGGGCT
>Ga0163163_10003132_pt1 | contig 14024 bp, 33 predicted proteins | sample S65metaG_FD_119766 | JGI IMG/M metagenome (GOLD analysis project Ga0163163, IMG submission 119766) | Switchgrass rhizosphere microbial communities from Kellogg Biological Station, Michigan, USA - S6-5 metaG | ecosystem: Host-associated > Plants > Roots > Rhizosphere > Soil | place: USA... | reverse complement strand
GGAACAGGTGCTATTAATGTCGGTGTAAATGCAATTGCGCATACAGTCACCATTGGTAACGTCACAGGAGCAACAGCGGTTAACGTCAATACGGGAACAGGTGGTTCTACTTATACCACAACAAATGGTGTTTTCACACTGGCAACCGGAACGGGAACTATTTCAATTTCAGCGGATGCAGCGGCCACTACCGTTAACATTGCTACGGGTGCAGCTGTAAAAGCCCTAACACTAGGTTCTACAAACTCTACTTCGTCGACAACATTGAGATCTGGATCAGGTGCGTTAGCAGTAACTTCAGCTAATGGTACATGGACTGCTACATCTGGAACAGGTGCAATGAATATCTCAGCGGATGCAGCTGCTACGACAGTTAACTTGGCTACCGGCGCTGCCGCCAAAACATTAACTATTGGTAGCACAAATAGTACATCGACTACTACTGTTCAGTCTGGATCTGGAGGGTTGGTATTCACTGGAACTAATGGTGCCATCACAATTAATTCTGGTACTGGGACCATAGGAATTTCTACAGATGCAGCTGCAACAACAGTAAATTTAGCAACTGGTGCTGGTGCAAAGACTGTCACATTAGGAAGTTCTAATTCTACTTCTAGTCTTGCTTTAGTTGCTGGTTCAGGCGCTTCTTCTTGGACAAGCACAAATGGTACATTTGCTTTAGCAACAGGAACAGGAGCAATCTCTATTAGTGCTGACGCAGCTGCTACAACAGTTAATATAGGAACAGGCGCGGCAGTTGTTAAAACTATTAATATCGGTGGTACTGGAGCTAACGTTATCGCTATTGGTAATACCCAGACAGGTGGATCTCTTGCCATTGGTGATGCTATGACTACTGGTACTATAGCAATTGGTGGTTCCGGAGCTCAAACAGGAACCATGACTATTGCAGGTGGTACTGGCGCTCAGACAATTAACGTTGCTAATTCAACAGGTGGTAAAACTGTAAATATTGCCACAGGAGCGGGTGCAAATACCGTTTCTCTTGGATCTACAAACTCTACATCAACAACAACGATAAACGCCGGATCAGGTAACGTCAATGTAACAGGAGGTCATTTAGCAATAGCAAGCGTTGCTAAGACTCTTCTTGTTAATGGTGGTGCTGTTACTGACTTTATAGGTACAGGTGTTCTAACAGCAGGTACTCAAACCATTGCAAATACAAACATAGCCGCTGGTGATGTAATTTTAATTTCACGGACTGCTGTCAATGCATCTACAACTTTAGGTGTATTTACATATACAATAAGTGCGGGAGCAAGCTTTACCGTCACGAGTTTAATACTCGGGACGCCGGGGAGTACCCAGACTGGCGACGTGAGTAGTTACGTATACTTTATCGTAAGACCAACATAAACATATAGGGAATCATGAAAACAGTACACAAAATCGAATTGAAACTTGAGGATTTTGAAAAATGTTCAATGGTATTAGATTCAGACTGCCCCTTAGGGCAGTTATTTGATTATGCTTGTTCTCTAAAGCATTTCATCATGCAACGCATGAAGGAAGCAGAAGAGATAGAAAAACAACGACAAGACGCAAAACAAGAATTGGAACAAGTGGGTTAAATATGGCCGTTTTCATTGAGCCACAGCAAATGCTTCCTGCTCCTGAGCTAATAGTAGCCATGACAGGAAGCAATCTAGCTATTGGCACATTACTATATGAACCTGTAAAAATTGTTTTAGATAATCAAAGCACCACAGAAGTGGTTTTATCTATTTCATTGAATGGTGGAAGCTCTCAAATTCAATGGAAAACATTTTCAGCAGGCGAAGCTCTTGTATTAGATGATGATATTTATACCCTTCCAAAGGGTACCATTTTTTATGGTAATGGAGCTGCAAACGGTAATTTTTCTATATCATATATGTATTTAAATAGGACATAGATTTTAGATGAGCCAAATAACTAAGATGAATAGTGGAGGAGGCGGTGGAGGTGGAGGCGTTCCTATAACACCTTTAAAAACCATCTATGATTTTGATGATTTTCTTTCCGCAGAAATTGAACCGCCAGCACCTAAATTAGGATGGGTGACTGTTTCCAATGGCTGGGAAAATTCTCCTGGAACGGCCAGTAATCCTGGTATTATTTTTAATGGTAATAGTTTTGGGGCAAGCGATGCTATTTGCCAACCTCTTGACTCTCCTTCGGCTAATCCATTTCTTTTAGGTGGCAGTGAACTAACAATCAATTGGGTTGTAGATATAGGAACGCTCTCTAATGGCACAGATCGATACATTGACTACATTGGATTAACTGACTCCAATAAAACAGATTTAATGGGTTCTGTTACTCAACCTTTGAACGGTTGTTTCTTTAAATATTCTGACAATCTAAATTCTGGAAATTGGCAAATTATTTGTGGAAATGCGGGTGTTTATACTACCGTAAATACTGCTACCCCTGCTGCTGTAGGTTTTCATAACTACGGAATACACATCAATTCTGCCGGGACAATAGCTACATTCACAATTAATGGTGTTATTGTTGGAACAGTCACAACAAATCTTCCCACAGTCGTACAGATTGGACCTGCCATTTTGATAGAACATATTAGCGGTACGATGCCCTTCCTATATATAGACCTTTATTACTATGTTCAAATCCTGAATACAGCTAGACCAGGAATACAAGATTTTTGGCCTGGAAGTACTGGAAGTGGTGACGTTATCGGCCCTAATTTTTCTACAGATAATGCACTTGCTAGATTTGATGGCACTACAGGAAAATTAATAAAAAATAGTGTTGGAATACTTAGTAATGCAGGAGATTTATCAGGATTAGCAAGCATAGCGGCTAATTTTACTCCTTATTCTGTTATCACTGGGGGTACAACACCAACAGGCCCATTGCAAAATGTGGCCAGTGTTGGAACTGCTGGACAAACACTAATTTCTAACGGTGCAGCAATGTTACCCAGTTTTGGAACATTAGGAATAGCAGGAGGAGGAACCAACGCAACTTCAATGTCCACAAGCACAGGCATAGTAAAATATGATGGGACAAGCTTAGTCACGTCTTCCACAGCTTTAATTGACATTAATGGGCGAATGACAAATTCGGCACAACCAGCGTTTAGCGCCTATCTACCTACAGATGATGCAAATGTCACAGGTGATGCTACATTTTATGTTATAGGAAGTGTAACTGCTGTTACAAAAATATTTGACAATACAAATAGTTTAAACACAAATGGTACGTTTACTGCACCTGTTACAGGAAAATATTTTTTAAGAATGACCTCACAACTAAATACAATAACAACTTCAACAAATCTTCAAGCTAGAATTATTTGTACGAGTCAAAGTTTTCAGGGAGTTCTTGTCAATCCACTAGGTATAGTTTTAGGAGGAAGTTTAATTGTTACAGCAGATGCCATTGTCTCCATGACAGCCGGAGATACAGCAACGTTTAATGTCTTAGCGGCTGGTGGTGCAGGAACTAAAACTGTTGGAGTGAGTGGAGGTACTGGACCATATATTACATTTATTCAAGGCCTTTTATTAGTAGCGTAAAGGATTATATGGAAGAAAACCAAAATGAGTCCGATCAAAAATTAGTCTACATCTCAACATTTTTCGCCGGCCTAACCACAATAGTTTTAATCTACCTATTATTTGCTACCTCATGCACCTATTCTATTACTCAGGTACAGACGCGAGGAAGTGCATCAGACGTCGTGGATGAGACAGCAACGAATACACCTAATACATCAGTCAGCCCAACGATCAAACTACCAGCAGAAGCAATTCTTTAGGGGGAATCATGCCATTGCTTAAAGGAAAGCGCAACATAGGTCATAACATCAAAGAAGAAGAAAAAAGCGGAAAAGGGCATGCCCAAAGTGTTGCAATCGCATTGAATGTCGCTCGCAAGTCAGGAGCAAAAATCAAACCCAAAAAAGGGAAATAATCATGCACAAGAAAATCATGGAGCGCGCAGCTTCCGCATTAAAAAAAGACTCCAAGCATTATGCTAAAGAAGAAAAGAAAGCACCTACCAAAATAAAAAAGAAACACGAAATGGTAGAGAAGAAAGAAGCGATGTCGGCCGCCAAAGACATGAAGAAAAGAGCAAAAAATGCACACGAATACTAGGACCATATCGAGGATATGCTCGAATTGATCTAGAAATATGTGTGGATCATTTTGTTGACGTCAACGATATGTTTCATAAATATGTGTAGACCATTTTCGCGAGTTTAAGAAAATGGTTAACAGCAATGCTAAAACAAAATCTTACTGGGCTAGGCAGATAGAGTATGATGCGCCTATTGATAGGAGATAGTGGGTTCAACTCCCACAGCTCAAGATTTTTAATGTAAAGCAGCTTTACATTGTATTTTGTAAATGCTAATATTCATTTGACTCCAAGGTAGTGTTATAGGGTGAGTGACATGCTCACCCTATTCCTATTCAAACTTACTCGTCATCATCCCAATCTACAGGTCTAGGCTGTTTCACAATTTTCGGTTTACCTTCCCATCTATAAGATTCCGTTTCTATTGTAGGATCTTCAAAGATAGGACATGGCTTTCTAGGACGGCATGCAGATAATTCAGTACTTCCGTATGAATCAACAGTATAAGTTTGTGATCCAGGGTTATACGTCACACATGCCTGTAAACAGGAAAATAGTGTCGTTAATAGACAAAAAATAATCGCGCTGATTTTCATTGTGCTTCCTTTATGATTGAATCTAATGTTTGATAAATCTCTTGAAACGCTGCCATATTACTTCTATCAGCATACATTTTTACTGTTGCTTTTAACTCTAAGAGTCTTTCAAAGAATATCCGAAGTTCTGGAGATGCTGTCAACCCTTCTTTCTTATTTTTTTCCATTTGTTGTCTCCCAGATTTCCTCTCGTTCATTCCAAAATATTTGCATTCTTAATTTTCTTTTTTATGATAACGAGATTTTCAACATCATTATCATTTTTGTCACCATTTTTGTGATAGACATGTTCAGTTTTTTCAAGCTCTCTGCCTATATGCGCTTCCATGATATGGGTATGTAGGCGCTTTTTAACGCCATTTATCGTTTTGTATTGGTAGGTTTTTGTCATATGTCAATTGGTTTTTTTGGTCGATCTTTGCAAAATTCACATTCTGGATCTTTGCATTTCTTCTCTTGCCATATATTGCATCTTTTGCAGAAGTAAGAATCGTATAATTCGTTATAGCTAAGTTTATAATTACATTTTATGCATTCAAGTTTCATAATATTTCCTAAAACTCATCATGTAAAACAATCTTTTTCACAGACATCCAATTATGAATTTCCACTAAAGTAAAATAATATGCTTGCCATGTTGTTTTTAAACATATTTTTTCAGTCATTTTTGTAAGATTTTTTATAAATTTAACATAGTCAAAATCAGCATGTTCATTGATTTTTATCAAGGCTCTCCAAAATTTATATGATTTTAAAAAATGTGGATTACTATTATGTTTTTTTATTATCTCTATGCAAGCCCAGCATTTTTCAAAAGCCGATTGGCTTATTTCTTGAGGAAACTCAAACTCACCTTTTTTAAATTTCCAATTTACCTTATGGCATTTTCCATATAAAAAACCCAATCCAATATTTATGCTAAGATTGTTTTTTTTTAAAAATGCATCAAAATTTTGATATTCCTTATGTCCATTTTTTACATAGTAATTTAAATAATCTTCCATCTGCCAAGTTTTTGCAACATTCAATTCAATAATATCTCCAGATTTTAAGTCTTTATGAATTTCATAGAAAATCTCTATATTTAATTCCTTAGCAGCTAAAAGTCTATGCTGTCCATCTATAACCTCATAGTCTGAATTTAACATGATTGGTCGAAATTCCAATAAATTTCGATTTTTAATAGACTCTATCAACCTTTTAACATGATTTTCATCAATTTTTTGTCGGTTATCTTCCCTGAATTTAAAAATATCATATTTTTTAGTTTTCTGTATCATTATTTTTTTTCCTTATAAAGTCTAAGATTATATCCAATTGCATCTCAATATTTTCAATTTTCTTTTGTAAATGTATGAATGGATTTGGCATTTCTCTTTTTTTAAAATCCTCACTTAATCTTTCATTTGTTTGTTTACGTATTTTTTCTGCTCTTTCCTGGGCATTTAAGGCAGTATACGAAAATAGCCCACCATTCAAACGTATTTCTGATCCTAGGCCACTTTTGCTTCTATTTATTTTTTTACTTATATCTTTAATTGTGTTACCTTCTTTTATTAATTTCTCAACCTCTTGCCTTTCTTCAAATGTAAAATATAACTTAGGTTTTGGAGTTGTCATAGGTTTCAAATTTCTCCAATTATGCATTCAATTTTCATAAAATTACTCTAATAGGCTTGTTAACATGCTCATATCGTTCATTGACTATGCTGCAATTTACAGCTTTTTCAAACATTCCACCGGGGGATTCTACTCCATAAGCCTCGTGAATGTGGCCACAAACTAGTAAACGAGGAAATATTCTTGTAAATAATTGCATTTGTAAAGTTGTACTTCCTACACATACCCCTTTTATGTTTTTATCTAAAATTCCATATGCAGGAGAATGAGTTATCAATATATCAACACCACTCGGAATCAAATTCCATTTTTCATTTAATTGACTTTCAGTATCACAAGTAAAAGCCATGCATTTAGGATTCATGCCTGCAAATATTTTGGTCCATGGAGAACCCCATATCTTTAAACCTTCGAATTCTGTTCCTGAGTCGCAGAGATATTCTGCATATGATACCTGTTCACCTGTATCAGCATTATAAGAAGAAAAAAAGTAAGGATCAGGTTTTATATTAAATAAAGAGTTGTCGTGATTACCTGCAATGACTATTTTTTTTCTATATTTTTGTTCGTATAGCCATTTCTTAAAATAAGTATTTTGTTCGAAAGTATCTCTAGCAGTCAAATCTCCTGCCACAATCAAAAGGTCTCCTCCTTCTAGTTTAGGGTAAAAACCATGAAGGTCGCTAATGCAATCTATAATCATGAAACCTTTTCTTCCTTCATATATTTGTAGATGCTAGCTCTAGAAATTCCGATTTCTTTGGCTATCTGAGATTTCGTCTTTCTTGTAGTTTGCATTGCTTCTTTTAAAAGAAGCACTTTTAAAGGAGCAAGCGGTTTTCCTCCCCTGTATTTTTTTTCTTTCTTTGCTTTATCAATGCCTATTTGTTGCCTTTCTTTAAACAATTGAGAAAAAAAATGAATGAAGGATTTCAGCATGTCATATGCCAACTTGCTCATTAAGTCATTTTTCTTACCAAGGGTGATGCCTTCCCTTACAAAACGAATCTCTACCCCTTTACCTAATAGAAACTCCACAATATCGTCTAGATCGTCCCCATTGCGTCCTAACCTATCCATGCATTCAACAAAAACTATATCATCGTCTCTAACATATTCTTTGAGATCTTGAAGTTGATGCCTGTTTTTTACAGAATATCCGGTTTCAATTTCAACATAAACCTTGTCTAATTCGATACCGATCAACTGACTATCTGGATTTTGCTCTGCTGTGCTAACTCTTTTGTATCCTATTCGTTTACCTGTCATTTATCTAATTCTTCCTGTTCTATCCATGAAGAGCCAATGTCGTTATATCTACTATTTGACTCATTGGAATCTCGATTAAGTTTTGATTCTAAAGCTTTTTCATTTGTAGAAAAATATCCTAAATTTTCTATAGAATTACCATGATTTCTACCCCATCCGTCCTGAATTGACATTCTTACTTTATGGATAAATATTTTCATATGCGTTTACCTGTCATTAATTACCCCAATATGGTCGGCCATTCTTACCTCATTACATTCTTTGCATCGATTTACATCTTTCTTAGGAAACTCATAGCCCATCACAGGCTTCACAATATCCATTGTGCTCTCTACCCATTCATCGCATCCACATTCGCATTTATCTCGTGGTATGTACATTTTTGAGTACTGATCCTCAATCAAAGAATGGATGCAAACTCTAGGGAGAATTCCGAAATGTAGGAATTCACTTTTATTAATCCATTCATCCATCAATTTTTTTCTTAGCCTCGTATCCACAAAAAGGGCAGAAATTTACTTGTGATCCATATTCTCCATTGTTTACAAATAGAAAAAAATCTTCATCTTCAAAACATTCATCTATCGCTGCACCGTGTAAATGCTGTTTGCATGGTATAAAACATAAATGTCTATTTCCATCACTTTTTTCTAAAAGTTTAGGAGTTTTTTCAAATTTACATTCTTCTATCATTTCTTATTTCTCTCCTCGATAGCGCAAAGTCTTCCGTGAAAGTCTCGTATTTCTGCGTGAATTGCTTTCACCTCCTCTCGCATTCCATTATGCAATGATATACTTATTCCAAAAAATGTCAGCATTATCACTAGATTCGATCCGATAGTGGTAAGTACCTGTATCAATGTTTCATTCATTTTTGACTCCTATTTTTGAATAAATCCTGTATGATTTACGTCCAACTTTATTGGAAGAACAGATTCATTCCCTATGTTAATATATATTGGCTTTCTGTAAACTCCGGAAAAATCATGGTGATGTGTAATTTCAATTTTAAAATTGCTTGATATGACTAAAGATGTGCATATAATTAATGCAATTGACAATATTAAAGTTTTTATTAAATCCATTTATTCCACCTTTTTTGTTTGTCTTTCATCGTTAATCATGCAGCATTCTTTCATGCGAAGAATTGTTTTTACTTCGACCATATCATATTTTAGTTTATGCATCTCATGTTCTAGGATTGTCATACGATTTTCGATTTTTTCAATTTTTTTATCAAGACGGCTATATGCCATCCATCCGGCAGATAATAAAATAAAAATTTGTACAATATTAACTTCTTTAAGCAATTCAATAAAAATTTCCATTTTTGACCTCTAGTTTTTGGTTTGTGTGTGATATTTTAACATTGTTGCGCACATTTTGTCAAATGGAAAAGAAACCGACTTGAAAAAAACAAAAAAAATGAAATTTAAAAAAAATGCATGGTTGTCTGCGAATAGTACCCTATTTAGACACAAAAAAAATTATACATAGGAACTATTTTTACATGAAAAAGGAAGCATACAATCATAACATGAGGAGTGATCGGAAGAAAAATCATTAGGCTTGCACATTGCAAAGTCTGCGATGTTACCACATCCACATAAAATAACATTTCCATTTTCATTATAAAATTTAGGCATATCAGAATATCTTTTTCTTAAAGTTGAAACTTCTTGATTTTTTTTTCTCATTTTTACTTTTTCAGGAAGTAATCTATTTTCTTTGCAATATTTGCATTCACAATTTCCCATCCTCATCCTCATTCGGCGGTTCAGGAAGCGGCATCCAATGGGTTGCATGAAAAGTAACAGAATCGGGTAATCGAATCATCGCCCCTATTTCCGATATTTCAAACTCGTCAAAATATTTGTTATACAAACATACATAAAATTGAAATGGTCTTTTTTCATTCCATACTAAGCAAATAGTATCTTTATCAGGTCTTCTTTTCTTCACGCTAATCCATTCCATCTTCATTCCTTTATTCTTTCGTCGTTTATGAAATGTAAACATCTTCCATTTTCTAATTTTATTGTATATGTATATCTATTTATTGAAATTATTTTAGAATCATACTCTTTATCCCAATTTATATAATAAAAAATTAAAAAAGTGGTAGAAAAAATTATAGAAATCCAAATCATTGCAATATACTTATCATTCATCATCTTATCCTGGCATTTTGGGTAAAGGCATCCAATGAGTAACAATTACTTCATAACTATATTCTCTTTTTAATTTTATTTTACTTGAACCACCACAATACCAACATGCTTCCCATCCCCCAACTTTATAATCTTCACTATCATTGCACCAATACGCTGCAAATATAATATCACCATCTGTTCCTAAAAATGGAAGTTTATCTTTTGGCTGTTCTTTTTCAATGCTAATCCAATTCATTTTTCATCTCTATTTCTATGTCTATCTCATCGTAAACATCACGATATGCTTTTATTTCATGATCTACATCTATTTGATCACTCATTTTTACATCACCCATACAGACTCGTTAACAGTAATTAAATGTATTTGGTGGTGATGGTCCGTCAAAATTAGAAGCATCAACTCTTTTCCAAAGATTAACCCATCTACATTTATCATCCGCAAATGAATACCATCCTTCTGATGGATCGCAAGTTTTTTCCTCAGATCCTTGATATGTACGGCATCCTAATAAAACTTCTCTATCACGCCAATAAATCCAAACGACTTCAAATGGTTTAGGGAGTTCGTCTTTTACATTTATCCAACTCATGAAAATAATCCTACATCCTTTGATCGTTTTAATAAATCTTTAGATTGTCTAACCAAGCAACTTATACAAATTACATCATTTTTCAGGGTTGGTAGATTACAATTTTCGCAGGTAATGTAGATATGATTACATGTGCAATCAAGGTAAGGTTCGCCACATTTGCAGCACTCTCCGGACATGGTAACCTCACTTTGACTCACTCATAATATACAGAAGGATTCCGGCTAACGACACAACCATTGTAATGCAAATGATGACTGGTATATATTCCATTTATTCCTCTTTGTTCTTGCTATATTTTTCATAGCTAGACCATAAAATACGAAAATATTCCAAGATCTGATCTAGAGTTGTACCATTATTAAATGCAGATACTATAATAAGTCGTCCCATATCAGCTATATATTGATCTGGATTGACCTTATGTTTTTCAATAAGTGCGGTTAAATCATCCCTAAACTGCTCATTCATATGAAAAAATCTCCCCGTTAGGATAATCAGGCAATGACATCCAATATTCAATGTCTTTGTCTTTTAAAATTTCACCTGAGCAAAATTCACATCCAATTGCTTTTTCTTTCCAAAATATTTCTTTGTCATCTTCATTCTTAAATAAAAATGATATAAATATATTTCTATATTTATCACAAACTAAAACATACTCAGATCTTCGTTCAAAGCTATCTTTTATATTAAGTTCCGGTAATCTTTTTTCTGTGCTAATCCAATTCATGTTTTTCACCATTTCGTAAAATATTAGGTTTTTTTCCTTGTTTTTCCATAAAATTCGAATACCTTTTTACTATCACATCACAATAGATAGGAGATAACTCAATGCCTATGCATTTACGTCCTAATCTTTCCGCTGCGATTAAAGTAGTACCAGATCCTAGGAATGGATCATATACCCAATCGCCTGGATCGGTGTGATTCTGTATTGGTCGGCCCATACATTCTAAAGGTTTCTGTGTAGAATGGTCTGTGCGAGTGTCTTCATCCTTAGACTTCCCAAAAGCATTAAGACTTGCAATTTCCCATATTGTCGTCTGTTTTCTGTCGCCTTTCCAATTATGATTGTGTCCTTTTTTTACTGCATACCAACAGGGCTCATGTTTCCAATGATAATCTCCTCTGCCAAATGTAAAATGTTGTTTTGACCAAATTATATTGGAAATTAGTTTGAAATTGCAGTTTTCTAAATTTCTTGCTACTTCTGCAGAATGTAAAGAGGCACACCAAACATATGCGATGGATCCTTTAAATAAAGAATAAGCTAATGACCAGTCAGATTTATCATCATTTAAAACTTTTCCTTTTGATTTAGCAGTTTTTCTCAACGAAGCATCATAATTAACACCATACGGAGGATCTGTTACCATCAAGACAACTTCTTTTCCATCCAATACACGAGCCACAGTAGCAGGATCGGTACTATCACCGCAGATAAGTAAATGATCGCCTAGCTGATAAAGATCTCCTGGTTTGGTAATTGCATCTTCTTCTTTCGGTGGCTCGACTACTTCTTCGGCTTCATCATCTGCGCCTAACACTTCGGTTATATCTTCCTTACAATCACCTAAAAGTTCATCTTCAGAGAATCCCCAGTTCAAAAGATCGATGGGATCGAACTCATTTGCAAGGATATCGAAATCGAAATTTCCTCTATTTTTATTGCTTCTAATCAAATATTCTCGATATTCCTCATCGGTAAGCTTTCTAGATGGAACCCTAACTTCTATCATTTCTGAATTTCTTTTTAGCTTTTTTAAAGCTTTTACGCGCATATGTCCAGCTATAATCGTATTATCCAAATCGATAGCTATGAGCTCAACATAATCGAATTTTTCAAAAGATGATAGTAATTGTTGGAATTGTTCTTTTGAAATTTGTCTCGGATTTTGCGAATATCCTTTAAGTTCGGATACTTTTCTTTTTTCTGTTCTCCATGTGATTTTTTCCATCATCGGCATCCCTAATAATCTCCTTTAAAACTTTTTTACATCGTTTAAAATTATATAAAATAATCTCTTTAAACTCTTCTAAAATAAAAATATCATTCTCTTTTGCCGTTTCGTTTAATCCTTCAAATTCATTTTGGAATTTTTCAAGATTCTTAATCTTTTGCTTTAATATTTTTTTGTTCATAATATTTTATTTAGTTGCGCCAAAATACACATAATAGATATAATTTTTTGCCGGAGGCAAACTTATGGCAGAGAATGTACAATTAGAATTAAATTTTCAACAGAAAAGCGCAACAGAGCTTACTTTATCATCTATGCAGCAGCAGTTAGATGCTATGAATGAAAGCATGGGAAAGGTTCGTCGGAAGTTATTTGGTGAAATGGGCGAAATGAAAAAGCTCTATGCGGCACTTTTTGCAGAAAATGAAACACTAAAAACTCAGATTAAAACACTTATGCCAGAAAAAACAGAATGGCTTTATCAGAATGGCGAAACACTTTTTGAAGAAAGGAAAACAATGTAATGGAAAATCGTGCATTTGAAAGTATACTGTGCTTATTTTCCCGATTTAAGTATAGTACGCTTTTTTTTCACAACTCTTCGGAATTTCCAAACGGTTCGATTTCTATTCGTATTCCCATTCGCGAGCTTTTTTCCTGTGCATAATCCCAATTCAAACGCACATCTTCGTCGCCACGCCCTTTGATTTGTTTTATTTTTCCATTTTTTGCAACGTATGATTTTCTGTATTCAGGAAAAATACATAGAGCTATTTCGTCCTTTATATACTTGAACGCCATAGGCAAGTTCTCAGATTTATCTAAACCTCTAGAATTTAGCCTGGTTAGCGTTATTTTGCATGGGAGGGGTATTTCCTCCTTTAACCCATGAAACATCGCCCTAATGAAGAATTGTTGCTGTCTATGCCGTTTGCTAGATTTAGACCAATGCTCGGAACTATTGGCTTCGCTAACTGTCGTTAATGGAATCTCCCACATAATTTTAGTCATAAAACATCCATTTTTTCACATAGATCATCAAAAAAATCTCTTGATTTTTCAGGGTCACTAAACTCTAAATCTCTATAGCTGCCATCAATATAATCTATTCGTATTGAATGAGCGTTTAAAATAAACCCTTTAATCGTACTTAGATTTATTATTATATCACTTATTTTTATCCAATTCATTCTAAATCAATCTCCGGTATCTCACAAAAAATGTCTACATGCAACGGGTGTGAGTTATTATTCTCCAAGCTAAAAAAATGTCCATCTAGTTCCATCCAATATGCCATGTGAGGACGAGAATATTTTCCATCTGAATCGAACCAAGAAACTAAATAATTCTTATCGTCTTTTGGGTGTCCATCTGTTTTTTTCTTCAGTTCAGTAAAACGTTTCCAAGCTGGCATCTTTTTTCCCTTATTTAAAATATCCTTATAGTTTTCACTAGTGATCCCAGTTTCATTAAGTAAGCCAATAAAACCTGCTTTCTTAAATCTATCATATATCGTCATATATCTGCTATTTTGAGCTAGTAAGCTTTCCTTACTAGCTCGATTTTTTCTACATAACTTTATTCTGTTTTCTCGGAGATCCAGGAGGAGCTATAAGTTCTCTACCATATCTCCATTCTCGCACTTCTTCAACTTTTATATCTGGATTCTTACAAGCTGCTTCGAAGCCATGATGATAG
>Ga0163163_10003129_pt1 | contig 14027 bp, 14 predicted proteins | sample S65metaG_FD_119766 | JGI IMG/M metagenome (GOLD analysis project Ga0163163, IMG submission 119766) | Switchgrass rhizosphere microbial communities from Kellogg Biological Station, Michigan, USA - S6-5 metaG | ecosystem: Host-associated > Plants > Roots > Rhizosphere > Soil | place: USA... | reverse complement strand
CCTCCAGGCGCGCCAAACGCACGGTGATTTGCTCCAGCACCGGAGTGTTTGGCTCTTTCTTGCCCGACTCCTGCTCGCGCCACCGCCGGAGCGCCAGCTCCCAAAGATTACGCGCGCGAGCGGGATCGTGGTGATTTTCAAACTCCAATTGGCCGAGCGCGAAGAGAATCTCGTAACTATTCGGGTTTTGGCGGAGGCCCTCCCGCAGGAACTCTTCGGCTTCTTTGATCTTCCCCAAACGGCTCCGTAACCAGTAGGCCGCCACGGTATAGGTTTCGATGTGCTGCGGATCCAGCTCGGCAGCCGCCTTAAGCCACGGGAGGATTTCCCGTTCCCGGCCCCCTTCCAAATGCGTATGGCGAGTGACAAAAAAATGCCGACCGAACGCCTCGATCCAATCGCGTGGGGGTTTAAGGAAGGCCATTTCCTTCTCGTGCTCGGCCTCATGGTCGTGGCCCTCGCCTTCCTGGCCGGCCATGTGTTTGGTGTCTACCGGAGCCGATCCACGATCGAAAATCGAGGGATAATAGCCGCTATGAAGATAAATATCGGCCTCGATAAAAAGATGGTTCGCCAGGACTCGGCGCGTATCACCCAGCAGCAGTTTCAAAACGCTCTCATCCTGGCCACGCTTGTTCCAACCCGCCACGCGCGGTTGAAGGAGGGTGGCCAGGCTGAAACTCGCAGCAATCAAAGCGACCAAAATGAGAATGCGCGACCAACGGCTCATGTGTTGAGGGGTTTTCGCCGGAAGACCAGCCAGGTCGCAAACAGCAGCAGCGCGCAGTAAACCGCGGCATAAAGGGTGGCGAGCGCACAATCGATCCAGGGAACCAGGCCCTGGTCGAAGGCGATCAGATCTCTGACATCGTACCATTCGAGGTGGGGGATCAAAAAGTAGAGTGTGTAAACAATCGTTCGCAGCGGCTCAGGCTGTTGCAGGGCGACCTGGTTCAGATGCCGGCCCAGGAGTAGAATCCCGATGACCACCACAAATATGATCGTGGAGTTGGAGGAAGGCGCCGCGAAGACAAGCGAACCGAACAGGACCATGGCCACCACGATTCCCAGCATGACCCACTGCAGCCAGCACGCCTGGAAGTAGGCCAGGACGGGCCAATGGTGCTCGCGGGCGGCCGAAACCGCTCCGAAGAAAAGATAAAAAACCAGCAATGCCGCGCCGCAGGCCAGCCAGCAACCAAAAAACTTCCCCACAATGACATCGGCCCGCGTCACGGGTTTGGCGAGCAGAGGAAAGATGGTCCGGTTTTCCCGCTCCGCCGGGATTTGGCGAGCGGTGGTGGTGATGGCAATGACCAGGCCTGAGGCCCAGATCAACAGCAGGCAGATATCCTTGAGGTAGCGAACCACCCCGCCCTCATTGAACAGGTTCACGGAGCCGGCCAGCAACGTGACGACTGCCGTCAAAACGAGCAGGACGTAGAAATCTTTGCGCCGATACAGCTCCTTAAAAACGACCCCAGCCAAAGCAAGCACGGTATTCATGCAGCTTGCGGGGTGTAACCGACTATGTTCAGGAAGATTTGTTCCAGGTTGGCGTGGTGTTGCTCGACCAGGTCGGCGACCCTTCCTTCCACTTTTAACTGGCCCTGGCTGATGATCGCCACGCGATCACAAACCGTTTCCACCTCGCCAAGTTCGTGCGATGAAAAGAAGACCGTTTTGCCCTCGTTCTTCAGCCGTTGAATGATTTCCCGCACTTTCATCCGGCCGAGCGGATCCAGGCCGCTGGTCGGCTCGTCGAGGATCAGCAAATCCGGATCGTTAATCAGTGCCTGGGCCAGGCCCACACGCTGTTGCATTCCCTTGGAATAGGTTTTGATGGGTCGGCTTCGAGCGCTTTCCAATTCCACCAACTTCAACAACTGGTCGATGCGCTGATCAGCCTGCCGGCGGGGGATGCCGAAAATACGCGCGTAAAAACGGAGCAGCTCCTCGGCGGTCAGGAACTTGTAATAATAGGTCAGCTCCGGCAGGTACCCGATACGCTGCCGGGCGATCGGTTCACGAACATTGACCCCGAACAGGAATGCCTCACCGTCGGTGGGGTTTACAAACCCCAAAAGCACGTTCATCGTCGTGGTCTTGCCCGCGCCATTCGGACCAAGAAATCCGAAGACCTGGCCCGCGCTGATCTTCAGGTTGAGGTTTTGTACCGCCACCCTCCGACCCTTGGCGGGCCCTGTTCCCCGGTACTCCACGCTCAGATTTTTCGTTTCGACGATCGTTTCCATCGTTTTTTTGGACTTGCAAGGTACGGACTATATTTGCGGGCTCCGCGGTAAACAATCACTTTTCCCAGCAAAGCCACTGCCAGGGGAGCCGCGGATCGCCACGTCCGAGGAAACAAAAAAGGCCTGGGATGGAAGCCCAGGCCTGGTTATCGAGTCGAAGGTCTATGGGAGAACGTGCTGGTTGGCCGCCCCACCGCCGGCTGAAATGCAAACGGTAGGCGTGTTGCAATCGACCACCTTATAGCTGTCCAGGAAGGTGGTGCCCCCCGCCGGACAAAGCATCGAGTTTTTCAGATAGGGCGTGACCTCAGTCTCGCCTACCAGGTCGGTTGGGGCGCGTTTATTCTCCAGCGCATATTGCTGAACGGCGCCGTCGATTTGTTTCAGATTATTGAGGCAACCGTCCTTTTGGGCAGTGCCGCGCGCTTTGACATAATTGGGAATGGCGATCGCCGCGAGGAGGCCAATAATCGCAAGCACGATCATTATTTCCACCAGCGTGAAACCCAACCTTTGGGGGTCTTTTTTCTTCATACTGTCGTAATACCTTTCACTACGACGGCGTGAACCAGGTGACAGGCGGGTTAATATTACTTCAATTTGTGTTCACGTATTGCCCGGTCACCAGCCGTGTACCGCTATTGCGGAGCACAAGGGGTGCCAAAGGATCCCATTTGGATGCCGTACAAGCAAAAAGGCTTGGAAATCGCTTTCCAAGCCTTGTGAATTGAGGAAAAACTATTACGGCAGGACGTGGCCGTTGGCAGAGGTGCCGCCCGGGGCAATACAAGTCGGCTGCGTCTGGCAGTCCGTGACTTTATAGCTGTCCAGGAACGCGGTTCCGCCCGCCGGGCAAGCCAGCGAGTTCTTCAGGTACGGGGTTACGTCGGTTTCCTGGACGGTGTCGCTGGCCGCTTTCTTGTTCTCCAGCGCGTATTGCTGCACCGCGCCGTCGATCTGGCGAAGGTTATTGATGCAAGCGTTCTTCTGCGAGGTCGTGCGAGCGCGGATGAAGTTGGGGATGGCGATGGCAGCCAAAAGGCCGATAATCGCGACCACAATCATGATTTCCACCAGCGTGAAGCCCGACTTGCGGGAGGTTCTGACTTTCATTTTAACTATTACCTTTCTGTGTCGCGGCGTGAACAAACAACAGGCGGGTTAATTTATTAATACGAGCATTTGTTCACGGATTGCCTGTTGCAGCCGCGATTCCCTTCTAGCAATTGAAATGCCAACACGCCAGGAGCCGCCACGCCCCGGGGAAACAAAAAAGGGTTTGGGAATCGCTTCCCAAACCCTTAGTCGATTTTTTAACCTAATCAGGGAGGCAGCGCGTGCCCGTTGCCGGATGTCCCACCGGGTGAAATGCAAGTCGGCTGCGTCTGGCAGTCCGTGACTTTATAGCTGTCCGTAAACGCCGTTCCACCAGCCGGGCATGCCAGCGAGTTCTTCAGATACGGGGTTACGTCGGTTTCCTGGACCGTGTCGGTAGCCGCTTTCTTGTTCTCCAACGCATATTGCTGGATGGCGCCGTCGATCTGCCGCAAGTTGTTGATGCAGGCATTCTTCTGCGCTGTTCCACGCGCTTTCACGAAGTTGGGAATCGCGATCGCCGCGAGCAGCCCAATGATGGCCACCACGATCATGATTTCCACCAGGGTGAAGCCGTTCTTCCTGGTTGTGCTTTTCTTCATAACTGATCTTTCTGTTTCACGGCGTGAACAAGGCGACGGGCTGGTTATTATTAGTACAAGGTTTGTTCACGTATTGCCCTTCGCTAACCGTGGCCTCAAACTTAACAGCCGGGAGACCTGAATCAATCGCTAATGTCCATTTTCCCTGTCCGTTTTTGACCCGACGCCGCCCTCGGGTCACTGCCCGAGCTCAGCTCCGACTGCAGCTGTCCCAAAAGGCGGAACCCCTGTATGGGATCAAGACAACCGAGACAAATCCAGCGGGACAGTTTATTTCGAAAGCTGATGCGGCCATCCCATCCATACCTTTTCAACCCCGGGGGAAAAGTTTGCCGCACAAATTTGCCCCTCCACCAAAAAAGGCCACTCTCCCAATAGCGACCAATTCAACAACTCAACCCGGGCCCGGGTTTGCCTCCACGGCTCATGCCAGACTCGAAAGAATCGCCGGCTCCCGCGCCACTCCGTGAAAGCCGTGTAACGTTCCAGGAGCCATTCCGTAATGGAATGACGCGCGCATGATTCCGTTCCGGCGCCGTCCACCTGAGCCCAATAACTTAACCCCTCCCCCGGGGCGCTCGCTACCCGGCCGCTAATCACCCTTGAATGCCCTTGGGGGGAATGATTATAAGCGAGTTTTCCAATGCGGTAGGGCAGGCCGAAAAGCAGCGGCCCCAGGGCGATGCTCAGCCGGTTCGATAACCATTCCGCCAGAAAAAAAATCCCGGGCTCCCGCTCATGGATTACATAGGTCCGCAGGTTCAAAAATGAGTCTGCCCGGAACAACCGGCTCAGGACCCGGCCGCCTCGCCTCGGCCGCATTCCAACCAGATGAAATGCGACCAGGCTGACAAAGGCCCGTCCATCGCGGAGATCCAATTCGAACGGGACCGCTTGCTGCAGGCGACCAGGCTCAACCTCAAAGTGAATCATCAAGACGTTTTTCCAATCAGCGAAGAACAGCGGTTCGTGCGGACGAGTCAACAGCCGCATCCGGGCGGCGTCGACGGGACTCAGGTCCGGGTCTTGGCGGTGGGGCCGGTCATCTCGCATACAGGTCACCGAGCGCGTCCTTCAAGCGGGGCCAACGAAAACTAAATCCGTGCCGCACTAACCTCTCCGGAAAGCAGCGGCGCCCTGTCAGCGCCAGGCAAGCCTCGGTCCTCATCAACCAACACCCGATCCGAACCGCCCAGGCCGGCACCGGCGGACTCCACGGCCGCCGCAGCGCCCGGCGCAAATCTCCCGTGAATTCAGCATTGGTGACCGGCTCTGGGGTAGCCACGTTAAACACTCCTGCAAGGTCTTCGCGATCCAACGTAGCCGCAAAGATTCTGTTCATGTCAGCCAGGTGGATCCAGCTGATATACTGGCGGCCACTGCCGGCGCTTCCCCCGAGACCGAGCCGCGTCAGCCGCCCCATCGTCTGAAGCGCCCCGCCCTCTTTCCCCAACACAAAACCAATGCGCAATAGAACCCGGCGGACCCCGGGAGTCGGAGACTCGTTAAACGCCGCTTCCCAGAGGCGGCAGGTGTCAACCGGAAAGCCTTCGCCTTCGGGAGTGCTTTCGTCACACCAGCGATCCCCGGTGTCTCCATAAATCGCCAACGATGAGCTTTGGATCCAAACGCGGGGCGGATGCGCGCACCGGCGGATCGCTTCGCCCACGACCCGGACGGAATCGACTCGAGAGGCGTTGATTTCCGCCCGGTTCGCTTCGTTATAACGGCAATTAACGCTTCGCCCCGCCAGGTTTATCACGGCATCGGCGCCGTCCAAACTTTCCGTCCACGACCCGAGCTGGCGACCGTCCCAAAAGACTTCGCGCGCCAGTCCGCCTTGCGAGCTGGGTTGCCGCGTCAGCACCACGACCTCGCACCCGCGCGCTACCAGAACCTGGGCCAGACTCTTTCCGAGGAATCCGCTTCCGCCCGCCAGCACGATTCGTCCCGTCTTCATGGCATTTTGTAAAAAGCAGTTAATCGGTGACTGTTCCGGTTTGGCTGGCGCGTGCGTTGCGGCCTGCTAATCAGGACGCGGTTGAAGCCCTGGCCCAAATTGGCCTCGACGAACCGGGCCTTTTCGAACCAAGGAAATCGCGCCACAACCAGGCCGCGTTCCACCCTGCCCATCCTGACCTTCGATTGAAGCCAGGCTGGATGGCCGACTCTGAATTTCCTGGCCTGTTGTCCCTGGCAAAAAAAGCCCGTGTACCGTTCGAGCGCAGACTCGGCCAGCGAGCCCACCGGGCACAAAGCAAGCCCTGGCGTGGACTCAATGCTCCCCTCGTACTGGAAGCGCAGGCCATGCTTCCCGATTACTTCGCCAGAAAGGGCCTCGCGATCCTGCCTGTAATCGATTGTCGCCAAGCTTGCCGACAAGCCGAGCGCGCCCAGCGGGGAGCCCAATCCGAACGGCGCTGAGAGCCATCCCCAGAAAAAGAACGCTCCCGTTTCTTCCCCTTTGCGGACATAGGTCCTGAAATTCAGAAACCTTTGCGACGGGATCAGTCGCAGCAGCGAAGCGGGCGACCAGGCAAGCACAGGTCGAAAACGTTTCATCGTCACCGCCACCAGGCTCACGCAAGCCTGTCCGTCGTAGAGTTCGAGTTCGAACCCGGGCGGCAATTGCCGTTGCACTTCACTGGGCTCCACAAAGTATTGCAGGAACAGGGTATCAGCCCATTCGGCGATCAACATGGCTTCGCTGTCGGCCGCTCCGGGGCGCTGCGGGGCCAGTTTGTTGGGTGAATTGGATCCAGCTGTTCCCGGGAGATTTTCCACTTTCATAATCCGCCTTCGGGCGGTCGCGCGAAAGCGGCCGCGAAATAAGTAGTCGCAAACCCACCATAAATCGCCAGTAACAGGATGTGGGCCATGGTGCGGTGAGGGTTCCTGCGCCAATGACTGCTGCTGTAATACACCACTTGCAACACCGCGCGCAGGGCCCAGAAACCACCGACCCCCGCCGCCAGCCACCGGCCGATCGGGTCCGAGTTGGCGGCCAGGACCCCAGCAAATCGCCAGGTGATCGTCCCGAAGATGAGCAGAGTCACGGAAATGAACCAGGCGTGGACTTGAAAAACCTCCTTCAGCAAGAGCGGCACCCGTTGCAAGTCCGCGCGCCACCCCAGCAGTCGAACCAGGAACAGGTTCAAAATGGCGATGCCGATCTGCAAAAATGCCGCCGTTCGCAAAAGGCAGGAGAGTTTCGATTCAAATGGGTTCATAAGCTTTGGAATTCATAAAACGCCGCCTCGGCAGGAAGCGAAGGCGTAAACGGCCAGGAGGTAAACAAAGACGGCGTTGGTGGCCCAGTAGCCCAGGCGGTAAAGCGGCGTAGTCAAATAAGGCCGCACATCAAAGACAAAGCTCGCGACTACCAACCGAAGTCCCCAAAAAAGGGTGAACAGGAAGCAGAGCCCGCGAGCCAGGGGCTCTCCCCGGGCGATTTCCCCGGCGAAAAAGAATGTCAACAACCCGAACCCGGCCAGCACCAGGCCGATGAACGCCATATAAACAAAGAACAATTGCCGGAGAAACGGCGGCAACGCAGCCGTCTGTTCGCGGAAGCGCACCGCCTTCGCCATGCTGCCCCCGGCCACCAGCAATCCGAGGTGCAAAATCCCGGCGATTTGAACCAGGCCAGTCAATGTCGAGCCCCTCATAGTTTCCTCTCAGCCGGCAACCTTGAGCCGGAGCATGGGTAAAAAAACGTTTCGAACGAAGGCAGGATGAAACAGCCAGAACGCCGGGCCGGCGACCACTGCTATGGTAAAGCACCGGCCCCGCACCCCCTTCCCCAACCCTGCGCGGCGGCCCCCGCCGCTTCGTTCGATCAGACTGCCCAACCCTTGCAAAATAAAGTAGGCAATGGGTAATCCGAAGCCCGCTCGGGCCGGGACGGAAATGACGGCCTCGTGGAGGGCGCCGGAAACCAGATAAACACAAAACATCGCCCAGCCAATTCCCAACCGCGGTGCCAGCGGACGAAGCACGAATCCGCGCGCGAGCGTGCTAAAGGCTGTATTCCAGCGTGTGCCCCAAAACTCCGCCAGCGATCGTGCCAGGATGGGAGCCCGCATGATCGGTTGGAGCGGCACGCCCGCCGCTCGCCAGCAGAGCCCAAGCAAACCGAACGCACCGAAGTGCATTACGAGGACGAAGCCGAACATGCCGACCCACCCTGCAAGGAGAGATGCCGGCAAGACACGCGCGGCCAGCCCAACCAGGATCGCACCGACTACAGCATTGCCTAATGGGAAAGCCCAATCGGTAAACCGGATCGCAGGGACGAATGAAGAGGGAGTGCGCAAAAAGGGGCGTGGGTCCATTCCGGGCCAGAGGCAGAAATAGCTGAACGCTTTGGCGGCGGAGGCGCGGGATGACCCGAGGGCGTTGTGCCAGGTGAGTGCTTTACAGCCGAAGAAGATGGCGCCGGCGATCAGCCACATGAGGAGCCAGGGCGGGAATGAGAGTGCGTTGGGGGCGAGAGCGAGGAGGAGCGGAAAGGCGGTGAGCCAGGAGGCGCTGGAGGCGGGCTTTCCTACTCTCGAATCTGTAATTTCGGTAATCACAGAAATTTGCTTTTAAAAAAATTTGGCAACCTCAACGGCCGGTCAATAATTTCCGGATCTTGTCGCTGATCCGGACGAACCGCGGCAGCGCGCTGGCGGGCCAGGAGCGCACCTCGGCGTACCAGGAGGTAGTTGCCTCGAAGAACTCAGCCAATCCCCGCAGCCGTTCCTGGGTGTAATGGTCGGTCTGTTCCTGCTCGGCCTCGGCGATGCAGTCCTTTAACATCTTGAGGGTGGGATCAATCTCCCGCCGCTTCCGCTCATCCAGGACTACTCTGAACATTTCCCAAACATCCTTCATCGATTCGAAATGGTCGCGCTTGTCGCCCAGGACATGGACCAACTTGACGATCCCCCATCCTTGCAACTCCTTCAGGCTGGTCGAAACGTTGGACCGGGCGACGGCCAGGGTTTCGGCGATCTGTTCGGCGTTTAGCGGCTGGGGGGAGAGAAACAGCAAAGCATGGATTTGGGCGACGGTGCGATTGATCCCCCAGCGAGTGCCCATTTCGCCCCAATGAAGGATGAACTTCTGTTGCACCGGGCTGAGCTGGGTCATTGTTTCTGTCATTTCTGTCTATTCAGAATATACCAGACGGGGCGCAGAGTGCAAGCCCTTTTTTAGGGCGAATCTCAGGCTCGGCAAACGCTGCCTTATTTGGCCAGGTAATATTTCTCGGTGTATTCCCGCACCATCCGCTCGGTGGTGAATTGCGGGACCAGCGTCGCCATGGCGCGGCGCACGCGCTGCAACCATTGCCGGGGAATTCCCTGGGCGTCACGCTGATAAAACAGCGGCACGACCTGCTCGGTCAAAACGCGGTAGAGGTTGGCGCTGTCCAACCGATCCTGTTCTTCGACCGAGTCGGCATGGGCATCTTCGCCGATCGCGAAACCGTTGGTGCCATCGTAGCCTTCGCGCCACCAGCCATCCAAAATGCTCAGGTTCAGGCATCCGTGGCAGCCGGCTTTCATTCCGCTCGTCCCGGAGGCTTCCAGCGGCCGGCGAGGGGTGTTCAGCCAGACATCGCAGCCGGAAACCATCTGGCGAGCGACATGCATGTCATAATTTTCGATAAAAACCACATGCCCCTGCAGATCACTGTACTTGCTCAGATGAATGATATGTTGGATGTAGCGCTTGCCGTCGTCATCCCGGGGATGCGCCTTGCCGGCGAAGACGAATTGCAGCGGCCTGGCTTTGTCCCGCGTGAGTTTGACGATGTTGTCGAATTGCTGGAAGATGAGCGGCGCGCGTTTGTAGGTGGCGAAGCGGCGAGCAAAACCGATGGTAAGCGCATCCGGGTTGAGCAGTTGATCGAACGCGATGAAATCCCCCTGGGAGAGCCGTTGCCGCTGGATGAGCAACCGCCGGCGCGCGAACTCGATCAGTTCCCGGCGCAAATTGTAGCGCAAGGCCCAAAGCTCTTCGTCCGAAATAAAATCCGGGTCGGCCATGCGTTTCCAGAATGCCGGAGCCGTGATATGGGTATCCCAGTCCGAGAGCGGGACGTGAAGCTTGGCAGCTGCCGGGTGTGCTTCCGGGTCGCCGGTGAGTTTCCGGCGCCAAAAACGGCGGACGGTTCCCTTCATCCAGCCCAACAAATGGATGCCGTTAGTAATATGGCCGATGGGGACCTGTTCGACCGTCCGGTCCGGGTAAAGGCCGTGCCACATATGCCGGCTCACCCGCCCGTGCAGCTCGCTGACGCCATTGGCGGCGCGGGAGAGTTTCAACGCCAGGACGGTCATGCAAAAGAGCTCCTGCGCATTTTTCACGTCGACGCGTCCGAGCTTGAGCACTTCCTCGAAGGGCACCTTTAATTGGGTCCGAAACCGTTGCATGGCGTATTCCATCAGGTCGGCGCTGAATCGATCGTGGCCGGCTTCCACCGGGGTGTGCGTGGTGAAGAGGCATTCGGCGCGCGTCTGGCGCAGCGCTTCCTGGAATTCGGTTCCCCGATCCATCTTCTCCCTTAACAACTCCAGCGTGAGGAAAGCGGCGTGCCCCTCGTTCATGTGGAACAAACCCGGAACGACGCCGAGCGCGCGCAACAAACGGACGCCGCCGATCCCGAGCAGCACTTCCTGCATGATCCGGGTGGTGCTGTCACCGCCGTAAACGCGCAGGGTCAGGTCGCGAAACCGCTGCTCATTTTCGGGCCGGTTGGTGTCCAACAGGTAAACCGCCACCCGGCCGACGTTGACCCGCCAGGCGTGGAACGAAACCGTGCTCATCCCGATATCGACCTGGCAAACGATGGGCTCTCCTTTTTGGTTCAGCACCGGTTCGATCGGCAGGTTCTTGGGGTTGAGCAGGGTGTAGTATTCGGTCTGCCAGTTGTTGCCATCGATCGCCTGTTGAAAATAACCCTCGCGGTAAAACAAACTAATCCCGGCAAAACCCAGCCCCAGATCGCTGGCAGCTTTGGCATGGTCTCCGGCCAGCATGCCGAGACCCCCGGCGGCGATCGGCAGGGTCTCGTGGAAGCCGAATTCAGCGGAAAAGTAAGCCACCGGTCGCTCGCTCAACGGACGGGCATTCTCATGGGCCCACGCCGCCTGGTCCTTCAGGTAAGCGTCGAACGCCCGCAAAACATCGCGAACCCGCTGGGCAAAATCCTGGTCCTGCAAGCGCACCCGAAGCTCGTAATCGGAAACCTCGTGCAGCACCGCGACCGCATTGTGGAACAGGTTTTGCCAGCCGCGCGGGGAAAGTTCCTGAAAAATCTCCTGGGCTTCCTGGTCCCAGGTCCACCACAGGTTGCGGGCCAGGCGGTTCAGCCCGGTAGTCAAATCTGTCAGCTCTTTATTAGTCAGCGGTTCATTCGTCATAGGTTCCGTCTTTGCTCGATAGCGGTGCTGCCTGTGCAGCCTCGCCTCCGCTCATGACTGCTCTGTTCACCGCGAACTTTTAAGCGCCATACCGTAGTGAGCGCTCCGGTCGGTCGCAATGCAAATCCATTGGGGTGGAACCCGCACCGGGGATCGCAGGGGAACCGGCGCGCCAGGGACGACGCGCCCTGCCTTAACCGCATGACCGGCGCGTCCGGGACGACGCGCCCTACCCTGCCTTAAGGATAAAGCTGAGTTTGGGGAATGATCGCTTTGGGTATCGACAAGCTGGACCAGGATAATTTCGCGACCGCGTTGCGTGTGCCGTCGTAGTATTCCATCCGAATGGAGTAAAGCTGGCCGGCGTTCAAGCTGATGGTGCCGCTGTTTTCGATCGAGTTTTGCGGGACCCACTTGTCGATCAACAACACGTCGTTTACCCAAAGCCGCACGCCATCGTCAGTCACCGTGTAGAACGTATAGGCCTGCGTGAATTGAGGCTGGACCGAGCCCGTCCAGCGGACAGAAAAGTTGTTGTTCGGGACGCCGGTGCCCGGGGAGCCGTTGCCCCAATCAAAATTGACGGTCGGGTCGACCCGGGTCAGCACCAGCGTCCCCAGGTTCACGTCGCTGTAATAATTTCCCGTCAAGCCGGTGCCGTTGCCGGGCGGAGGCGGCGGCGGAGGCGGGTTCGTGGAAAGCAAGCCATACACGGCCAGTTTTCCAGAAAAGGTCGGGACATATACCAAACCGGCGTTGACGACCGGTGAAGGGTTTTTGGCGAAGCTGCCAAAATCATCCCGGGCGGTGTTTTGGTGGCTGTTATAGATTTCGACGCCGGTCACCGCGTTCGCTGCCCGAAGGACGCCGGGTACCGTGGCGTGGTTGGCATCGCCGCTCCAGGGAATGGTCGACCAGACGATCCCGTTGGAAGATCCGTTGGCAGAGACCCATTGCTGTCCGCCCGGCATTCCGGTCGGCGCTTTCACGCCCTGCCAAAACGGGGTGGTTTGATAAAGGCCGTTGCTGAAGCGAAACGCCTTGAGGTAATCGCCTTCCGCCCAAATGTAAGTTAGCATCCCCGCCGGGCTATTGAAGGAGACTGGCCCGCCGTGAAAATGCCCGCCGGTGACGCTGAACGTCTGCACGCAGGCGTCCTGGCGGTTGCCGCCATAACCACCCATGCTGTCCGCGTTGACCAGGTAAAGTTTGCCGTCCTTTCCGCCCGAGACCAGGAATCGCGTGCCGGGAATGAAAGACACCCCGCACCCGCCCAGGTCCTTGTCACCGGTATTTAACGTGTTATAGAAGCCCGACTGAAACCAAGTTTGGACGATCAAATTGTTATCCATTCCGACGAACGACTGTCCATAATCGCTGCCCCCGCCGGAGCCTTCGTCGGAATCACCGTTGCCGGTTGTTAAATAAATGCGCGCGCCGTCGCCGACCAACCCCCCGCCCGACATCCAGATGCCCGCTTGTTTTCCGTTGGGGGTGGCGTTCCAGGCGGCGACCTGGTTGAGCGTGCTCGCATCGTAGGCCATAACCCAGCCGTGATAATTGCCGCAATCATTGTGCGAGGCCCAGGCGATAAACACCCTGCCCCCTTGCAGCAGCAGACCGGGACGCTGCAGTTGCAGTTTCGGGTCGAAGCTGATCTGACCGTTAACGCTGCCGGCCCCGTTACCCGGCACCACCGCGGTGACTTCCCTCGGCCCGCCGAATTTTTCGGCCCCGGTGGCCAGGTCCAACGCGTGCACCCATTGATGATAGGTTGCATCCGCGTTCTTATTTTTTGTGACCAGGAATAAGGTTTTGGAAACCGTGTCGATCACCGGCGTCCCGATAATGCCGACGTTCAGGGAAATGTCCGTGCAACAGCATTGCACGTCGGCGGCCGGGCACGGAGCGCCGAGGTTCACCGCCCAAAAGGCGCTGGTGTTGGTCGCCACGGTCGCGTCGTATGCATAGACGTTGTTGTCGGCGGTCGCCAGGAAAACAACATTGTGCGTGCCGCCGGCGATGGTGAGGTTTTCGACGATCAGCGGCTGCGGGTACATATCTCCGGTAACCGGGCGCTCGAACACTTTCCCGAAGGTGTTGGAATTGACGTTGGCCAGGGTAAGGACGGTTTCGTTTAGTGTGGCGCCGCTACGAGAACCATCGAGCTTTTGGGTTGGCACATTTCCGGCCTGGGCGGCCGAAACAACCACGAGAAACGACAGCAACGCAGGCATGATTGACTTCATCGGGTATCCTTCCTTTAATCCGTCCGTGAACGGACGCATGGGGTTGACGATATTAATGCACGGCCTCATGAGTCGAACTGGGATCGCCGGCACTCTAAAACACGCCTGGATTTTTGCCAGACTTTATTTCAAATCGATTAATCACCCTGCTGCTGGCGGCCCTGGCCGCCGGGTGCGCTTTCCACATCCGGTCCACAGGTAGCCGCGATGCGGCCGCGCGCGGAGCCAGTTTGGATGGCGACACGTTCGTGGAAGCGGCGCGAGCAGGCAACCTCGGGTTAGTGGATCATTTTCTGAAAGCCGGCATGCCGCCCGAAGCGACGAATCGCTTTGGCTGCACAGCTCTCATGTGGGCAGCCGGGCAAGGCCGGGAAGCGATTCTTGAACGTTTACTGGCGCAGGGCGCTTCGCCGG
>Ga0163163_10003128_pt1 | contig 14028 bp, 10 predicted proteins | sample S65metaG_FD_119766 | JGI IMG/M metagenome (GOLD analysis project Ga0163163, IMG submission 119766) | Switchgrass rhizosphere microbial communities from Kellogg Biological Station, Michigan, USA - S6-5 metaG | ecosystem: Host-associated > Plants > Roots > Rhizosphere > Soil | place: USA... | reverse complement strand
GGGCCGACGGTTTCAGCAGCTTCCCGACGACGACAAGTACAACCAGGTTCAGTTGATGACAATGAGCGCTGTCGACTTTCTCGACCAATGGTTTGAGACTGACGTGCTCAAAGCGACGATGTCAGCCTCAGGGATCATCGGAACTTTTCTTGGTGTGCGTTCACCGGGAACAGCGTATGTACTTCTTCATCACTACATGGGTGAGATCGATGGGGCGTTCCGTTCGTGGGGATTTGCGCGCGGAGGTACCGGGGCAATCTCAAATGCAATTGCCGATGCCGCGCGGGAAGCGGGCGTCGAAATTCGCACCGAAGCAGCTATCGAGAAGATACTTTTGAAGAACGATCGGGCAACGGGCGTCGTGCTCAAGAATGGCGACGAGATATTCGCCGACATTGTTTCCTCGAGTGTAGATCCTCGTCTGACGTTCATGAAGATGATTGGCGAGGAACACTTACCCGATGATTTTTGTGCTGACCTGAAGCGTTACAAGTATCGCGGTTCGTCCGGCAAAGTGAACCTTGCGTTGGATGGTTTGCCTAACTTCAAAGCAATGCCTGGCGAAGGCGCGCACCTGCGTGGCGCGATCTCGATTTCACCGAGCGTCGACTACATGGAGCGAGCTTACGACGATGCGAAGTACGGACGCTTCTCGCGTAGGCCATACATCGACATGGTGATCCCGAGCCTGACTGATCCGTCTGTTGCGCCACCGGGCAAGCACGTAATGTCCTGTTTCGTTCAATACGCGCCTTACAATTTGAAAGAAGGAACCTGGGATGAAAAGCGCGACGAATTTGGCGACACCGTGATTAATACGATTGCCGAGCATGCGCCTAACATCAAGGACTTGATCATCGATCGACAGGTGCTGACTCCACTCGATCTCGAGCGAGACTTCGGCTTGTCGGAAGGAAATATCTTTCAAGGGGAGTTAACGCTCGAGCAGTTATTCTTTCTGCGACCCGCTCCGGGTTGGGCGCAATATCGAACACCAATCAAGAGTCTCTACATGTGCGGATCAGCAACACATCCAGGCGGCGGAATAATGGGCGCTCCGGGCCGCAATGCTGCGCTACAGATGATTAAGGATTTGTGATAGACACCTAAACTCATTGCTGATTGCTGATTGCTGATTGCTGATTGAAAACGATATCTCTCTTGACAAGGCGCAATCAGCAATCAGAAATCAGCAATCAGAAATCTCTTATGATCTATGACGCAATCATAATCGGAGCAGGTCACAACGGACTTGTTACCGCCTGTTACCTTGCTAAGGCAGGGCTCAAGACGCTTGTGCTCGAACGACGCGATATTGTTGGTGGTGGAGCGATCACTGAAGAGTTTCACACGGGCTTTCGCTGCTCAATCCTCGATCACGCCGCTGGACCGTTCTCTCCGCAAGTCGCTGCTGACTTGAGTCTGGCCCAGCAAGGACTGCAATTCATAACTCCCGATGTCCGTGTGTTGAGTCTGACCACCGACGAGCGCTCACTCTGTATTTATAACGACACTGCGCGAACTGTGAGTGAGATCGAGAAGTTCTCTGCGAAGGACGCCCAGGCCTATCCAGAATTTGTTTCCAGCTTTTCGAAGATCGGGAGTGTGCTGGCGCCGATTCTTTCGATGACGCCGCCGTCCATTGATCATCCAACAGCCAACGACGCGTGGCAGTTTGGCAAGATCGGATTAGCGTTTCGCGGCCTCGGGAAGAAAGATGAATACCGTTTGTTGCGATGGGGTCCAATGGCCGTCGCTGACCTGGTAGCTGAGTGGTTCGATACAGAAGTGTTACGAGCTACGGTTGCGGCGCGCGGAATCTCTGGTTCGTTTGCTGGACCGTGGTCCGCCGGAACCAGTTTAGGTTTGTTACTGCAAGCGGCGCTCGATTCGCATCCGATTCCACCAGCCATGTTCGCAAAAGGTGGCATGGGAAGTTTGTCCAATGCACTGAAAGCAGCGGCAAACGCTTTAGGAGTGGAGATTCGCACTAACACAGAGGTCACACGAGTTGAGGCAAGTGAAGGATCTTCTGCCAGGGTGATTGTTCGAGACGGCGAAGAGTTTCAAGCAAGAGCAGTTATTTCAAATGCTGATCCGCGGACGACATTCCTGCGCCTGGTAGATCCAATCGATCTGGATCCGAACTTCCTTTTGAAGATGCGAAACTTCCGCGCCGTTGGATCGACTGCAAAGATCAATCTCGCACTGGATGGTTTACCTGCGTTCAAAGGCGTGGACTCCGAAACCAAACTCACTGGCCGCATTCATATCGGACCGGAGATCGATTACCTCGAACGTGCTTTCGACGCCTCCAAGTACGGAGAGTTTTCGACGGAGCCTTATCTCGACATCACCATTCCCTCGTTGAAAGATCCTGCGCTTGCGCCTGATGGCAAACACGTGATGTCGATTCATGTGCAGTTCGCGCCTTACAAACTTAGAAGCGGAGATTGGAATTCGCGCGGCCAAGAATTCGCAGACACAGTTATCAACCACCTGAGCAGGTTCGCCCCGAAGCTGAAGGATCTAATACTTAGCGGTCAGGTGATAACTCCGCTCGATCTCGAACGGACTTATGGCCTGAGCGGTGGACACATCCACCACGGCGAACAAGCGCTGGATCAATTTTTCACGTTTCGACCCTTGATTGGTTGGGCCCAATATCGAACGCCAATTAATCGCCTTTACCTTTGCGGCGCAGGTACGCATCCAGGCGGTGGACTAACGGGCATGCCTGGAGCAAATGCGGCCCGCGAGATTGTGAAGGATTTCAAAGCAAAGAGAGTGTGATGGTGAGTTTGGGTTTTTCTCTGTGCGTCTCTGTGTCTCCGTGACTCTGTGGTAAAAGCACTAACCTTGACCCACCACAGAGTCACGGAGACACAGAGACGCACAGAGATCAAGAACCAACACCACAAAGCTCAATACTCATGAAGCAGCACCCCAAACCCTCCCGCAGTTTTGCCAGCGACAATAACGCCGGCGTACATTCCGAAATGATCGAAGCCATCAAGGCCGCAAACGAGGGACACGTGATCGCTTATGGCGAGGACTTGTTCACTGCTCGCGCCGTAAAGACCTTTCAAAAACATTTCGGTCGTGATGTCGCAGTCTTCTTTGTGTTTGGCGGTACAGGCGCGAATGTTCTCGGGCTACAAGCGGTGACCAAATCCTACAACGCTGTGATCTGCGCTGGAACTGCGCATATCAACGTCGATGAGTGCGGCGCACCTGAAAAGTTTAGTGGTTGTAAGTTGCTGTCAGTGCCGACGCCCGACGGCAAACTGCGGATTGAATTGATCAAGCATTTCCTGCATGGAGTCGGATTTGAACATCATGTTCAGCCTCGTGTGATCTCAATATCGCAGGCGACCGAGATGGGCACGATCTACACCAGGGCGGAGATAAAAGCACTTTCTGAATTCGCGCATAAGAACAACATGCTGCTACACGTCGATGGCGCTCGAATTTCAAATGCAGTCGTGAGTTTGAATGCTAGCTTTAAAGAAATAACTGCGGATGTGGGCGTCGACGTTTTGTCTTTTGGCGGCGCAAAGAACGGGATGATGTACGGCGAGGCGGTCGTCTTCTTCGACAAGAGCAATGCTGCTGACTTCAAATACATTCGCAAGCAGGGCATGCATCTACCGTCGAAGATGCGCTACATCTCAGCTCAGTTTGATGCGCTTCTTTCCGGCGACCTCTGGAAGCGAAGTGCCGGGCATGCCAATAGGATGGCGAAGATTCTGGCATCCGAGTTGGAAAAAATACCGCAGGTAAAGTTGACGCAACCGGTCGAATCCAATGGTGTGTTTGCGACAATCCCACCGAAATACATCCCGGCACTTCAGAAGAAGTACTTCTTCTATGTTTGGAATGAAGAAATTTCCGAAGCGAGATTCATGACGTCGTTTGATACGACCGAGGAAGATATTCAGAATTTTGTGGCGTTGGTAAAGAAGACTGTGAAGTGAAGAGCGTCTTGTCAGTACCACCCGCGGTAGCGGGTGGGTCAACTAGATCATAGTAGTCAGTCTTCATCAAAATCCGGCAAGTCATCTCCCTGCCCATAGAGCACGTAGTCTATCGCTCTTCCAATACTGCGCTCGTTCCATAATTTTCTCTTGCTTCCTTTGTCGGCCCAGGGACTAAACGTGTGCGGCCAAAGCTTGTCTTCTCGCAATTGTCTTGTCGCGTTCGCTTTGAACGCGTTGAGCACAAGGCTAGCTTTTCGATTTGCTGTGACTACCGTATGCACATGATTTGTGCGGACATTGATGGCTAATAGCGACCATTCTCGACGACGACAATCGTCGCGAATTGCCCCCTCAACACTTGTACGCTGGTCCGCGTTCATCGTGAATGGAGGTCTCTTCAGTCTATTTGAGTTGTAGCGTTGCCACTTCTCGTTGGGCGGCATGTAGGGCGAACGATATCGATTGTGAAAACGATCTATCGAGCCGCGTTTGTCACCATGCAACCAGGTTCCGTATGTACGAAAAGAAATAAAGTAAGCGAGAGGAGGTCAGTGTTGTTCCACATGATGAGGATGAGGAGTCGATCCAAACAATGTTGTGTGATTGGTTTGATACTGACAGTACGGTGAGGACGTGTCAATCCGATATTGATGCGAGACCCACCCGCTACCGCGGGTGGTACTGACCCCGCCACTACGGCGTTAGTGACTTCATCGGGACAGCGATCGAGCTATTGCGACGAAATACTGACCGTACCTCCTCCGCTCCAAGCACGATCACTAACATCCAAAACACGTAACGAAAGCGGAACATCGCACCCACGTTTACAACCACCAGGCCCAACGACATCATTCCTATGAAGGCGATTAGAAACAGCAGCCAGACTGCGTAATTCCGTCTGTTGCTCCACACGCACAGTATCGTCGGAACATATAACAGGTACATGAAAAGTGTTTCGACCCCTGCCAGCATCCGTCCTGCGTGACCACCCGTTCCATTTTCAAACCACATTCGCGGGAATGGTGCGAAACATCCAACGACAATTGCCCGTGGTAGATAACTGATGATGTCAGTCGGGCTGTTCAACCGGACGTCACTATCGATGTTCGATTGTTGCGCGGCATAGATTGAGAATGCTGACCGACGACGTCTTACCTCGTTGACTAACTTAGACCACCAGCCGCCTGACTGTGTGGAGTTGAAACCAATAGCGATCGCCGGTTCAACTACCCTGGTACCGGAAAACCTCACGCTTGGGAGTAACGACGGTACAAGCAGCGCAGTAAAGGAGAGAACGACTAATAGCAAAGCATCGGCTAACAATAATCGGCGCTCGCGCAACATCCGGATCACAAGAAGTGCGGCTGTTATTCCGAGTGCGATCAGTATGACGTTCCACATGTTCCCACGTGTCAACCAGAACGTAGCAACGACAATGCTGGAAGCGATTGAAATCCAAAGTGCTCTTTGCCACGAAAGTGTTCGAAGCAGCAGCAACATCATTGCGAAGAGAAGCGCGAGGAAAAGAAGAATGGAAAGAGGGTCTCGGATCAACTGCGTGGTGTGCACCAGGAATGAAGGCCAAAGACCAACGATCACGGCTGCCATCAGTCCCGCTCGCCGACTGAACACCGTGCTCCCCAGCCAGAAAACAAGAGTAAGAATGCCGAGGTAATAGAGTAGGTTGAGTGGTTCGGCCGCGAGAATGTTGTAACCAAGAATATTTCCTAAGAGGGCGAAAGAGAGGGAATAGAGGCGACAGTGAAGTGGTGCTAGAAGATTAAGCCAGCTGGATAGTCCATTGGTTTTTAAAACTGAAGTCATATCAGAGATGAGGTTCCGGTAGGCAACGCCATCGACGGCGAACGAGATGCCGATACCATTTTCATCGAAAGTGCCGGGCAGCAGATGATGACGGCCGATCAGAAAAATCGACGTGGTGACCACAACGTGGAGAATTGCGGCCACAACCAACCATTGAATGGAAGTTAACCGTAAAAGACGATTCAAGATTTTTTACGAAGGGTCATTAGGATTTGCAGGCCCAGTAGGTCTTTGCCTCACACGAAAGTTGGACCGTACCGGCTAAGCCGCCTGATGTGAGGCGTGGCTCTGCCCCGCCCGCAGGAAGACTTCCTTCTGTTTGGGCTGCGCCCCAAGGATTCCGTTTTACTTCTTGGGACAACACTAGAGGGCGTAGCCCAATAGTTTATGAAGACGCAATGTAACGGCGGGGCAAAGCCGCGCCTCACATCAGGCGGCGAAGCCGATTCGAACGTCCCTATCAACTATGAGCAGCTCAGCCCAGCAAAAGTTTGAGGAGTCCACTGGTGGATGCAATACCGGAAGCGCGATCTGATTCGCCAAGATTCAGAGATCGTGAACGTTGCATATCGAGCGCCAGCTGTTCCTGATGAAGTTTCTGCCGCTCTTCTTCAAGTGCAACTTTTTCCTTTGCGCGCATCGCGTCCATTCCACCTGCACGAATAAACTCAACGATGTGACTAAGCTCATCACGGTCAAACCAGATCCCGTGCTGTTTACAGAGGTCGATGATTACCCCTGAACATCGCGCGAAGTTTGCGCGGTTCATGAGTTGTGAACATTCAGGACAGGGAATGTAGGTTACTTTGCTTACAGACTGTGTCCGGTCGCCACCGGTCAAAGAAGCATTGCCAAGAACGGCAGACTGCTGTTCCTTATCTGCGCAAATCTTTTCGAATGCAGAGGTCGTGAGCCAGAGACCTAAGCAGTGTGCACATTCCAGCACCTTTGAGCTTCCAATGGTCGCTACCTGCATGGCGGTCTTACAACGCGGACATTTCCGTCCTGCGTTGACAACGTCTTCTTCTCGATCAGCGGCTGCACCACAGCGCGGACAATGTTTGCTTCCCACAAACATCATCGCGAAACATGAAGGACAAGCAACGGTGGCGAGCTGAGCGTCACAATATTGACAGTGAGGCGCATCAGTTGAAGTGGCCGCACCGCACATCGGACAGTTGAGTGTTCCGGCTTCCATCAGCGTCGGATTCTAACAGAGGATCAGTGTATGTCGTTCGGGCTTTGTACTTTGCCACATGTAGTTGTTACTTTGTCACCAAAGTCCCAAGTTCAGACGGCCATACTCTTTCAGCGCACGCATGAGTAGCATCCTCGATGAGCTAGTTGAGCATTCACCGGAAATGGTCTCAATGTCTGCTGGTGTAAAGCAGTTGCTCGTACTGGGTCTCGATGTGGGCACGTCAGGTGTGCGCGCGGCATTCATTGATGATCAAGGCGATGAAGTTGCTGCGGTCAAGATCGGTCGTGACACTTCGCTGCTTTCCGATTTCACTGAACTGGATCCCGCCCACCTGATCGATGAGGTTATTGAAGCGGTCGATCGACTTTTGGAATCCCCTATCGCATTCGGAAGAGTTGACACTATTGCTATATCGACCTTCTGGCACAGTCTACTCGGCATAGATGTTAATGGATCGCCTACGACGCCACTTCTCACCTGGGCCGACACTCGCGCGACGCAAATAGCGAAAGCCTTTCGCTCACAATTTGACGAGACTGCTATTCACCGGCGGACCGGATGTCGTTTTCACTCGAGCTACTGGCCCGCCAAACTTCGCTGGTTACAGACCGAACATACTTCTGCTTTTGAACACACGACCACATGGTTGGGATTTGCCGAATACCTCGCCCTGCAGCTCTGCGGTGAAATCGTGATGGGCATATCAATGGCGTCGGCGACAGGGCTTCTAAATCAAAGAACCTGCGATTGGGACTGGGAATTAGTGAACGCGCTTAACGTTGCTTCCGATACGTTACCCGAAATCCGTCGTAGCCTGGATGTACCGCTTTCCGAAAAGTTAATGCTCCGTTGGCCGGCATTGGCGGACACGAAATTGCGCATCATTGTTGGCGATGGGGCATCGAACAACGTTGGTGGCGGGTGTAGTACGAAAGACAGTATTGCGTTGATGGTGGGAACCTCGGGCGCAATGCGCGTGGTCTTCGAAGGAGAACCGCCTGATGAGTTACCACCTTCACTATGGTGTTATCGAATAGATGATCGACGGATCGTGGTTGGTGGAGCACTGTCGGATGGAGGAGGTCTCTATCGTTGGCTTCAACAGTCGCTGATTCTGAACGACGATCCGAAGGAGCTGGCGGGAGAGATAGCTGCGATCGAAGCAGACTCTCATGGACTCACGGTTCTTCCGTTTTGGTCAGGCGAACGCAGCACTGGATGGTCAGGCGACGCACGAGGCGCAGTCCTTGGACTTACTCAACAAACTCGAACGGTGGAAATCGTGCGCGCTGTTTTGGAGGCGATTTCTTATCGCTTTGCTCTGATCGCGCGGGCATTAGAGACGGTGGCGACGGGAGCGGAAATCGTAGCAACTGGGAACGCGCTTCGGTCTTCCCCGGTTTGGATTCAGATCATAGCGGATGTTCTAGGCTCGAGAGTGAGCTTTGGCGGATCGCCGGAAGCTTCTATCCGTGGTGCTGCCTTGCTTGCTCTGGAAGCGGTGGGCAAAATAGACAACATCGAAGCAGTTCCAGTTTCAGTGGACGAGGTATTTGAACCAGACCGGAATCGCCATGCTTGCTATCAGAAAGCGATCGAACGGCAGGAAGAGTTTTATCGGAAGCTGGTTTCGTAGTGAATTGAATTTCTTCCTTTGCGCTCTCTGCGTTTCAGCGGTGTTGGTTTCGAGTCATCTATTAACCGCCGAGACGCAGAGAGCGCAGAGATTACGCAGAGAGTTTCAAAAACCAATCGGAATAGAGAACTAAAATGAGTGCTCCTGTGACGACAGAAAATCCCAACCCACAACTCGATCAGCTGTGCATTAACACCATTCGGACGCTGGCACTTGACGCGGTACAGAAAGCGAATTCAGGTCATCCCGGCTTGCCCCTAGGCGCTGCGCCGATGGCCTATGTTCTCTGGACGCGCTTCCTTCGTCACAATCCGCAAAATCCGAAGTGGGAAAACCGCGATCGGTTTCTGTTATCCGCCGGCCATGGATCGATGCTGCTCTATTCGTTGCTTCACCTGACGGGTTACGACCTGCCGATGGAGGAACTGAAAAACTTTCGGCAGTACGGGTCGAAGACTCCCGGTCATCCGGAGTACAGGTTAACGCCGGGTGTCGAAATAACTACCGGTCCGCTTGGCCAGGGCTTTGCGAACGGAGTTGGAATGGCGATGGGTGCAGCTCACCTCGCTGCAATATTTAACAAGCCGAACAACGAAGTCATCGATCACTTCGTCTACGCGATTGTCTCTGATGGCGATTTGATGGAAGGCGTAGCTTCTGAAGCCGCTTCGCTCGCGGGCCATCTTAAGCTTGGCAAACTAATCTATCTCTACGACGACAATCACGTCACGATCGAAGGCTTCACAAGTTTGGCGTTCAGTGAGAACGTCCCGAAGCGTTTTGAGGCGTATGGCTGGCACACAGTAACGGTCGATGACGGAAACAATCTTGATGAGATAGATACCGCGATTCGCGAAGCGCAGGCTGTGACTGACAAGCCAAGTCTGATTTCGGTCAAAACGATCATTGGCTTTGGAATGCCGACCCAGGGAACTCGCAAAGCACACAGTGATCCGCCAGGTGAAGAGGCAGTTCGCGAAACCAAGCGTCACCTTGGTTGGCCCGAAGACAAAAACTTCTATGTGCCGGATGAAGCGTTGGCGCATTTTCGCGAAGCACTGGAGCGCGGGACTAACCTTGAAAACGATTGGCGCGGTCTCGTGCAAAAGTACAAAGAAGAGAATGCTGAACAAGGCGCGTTGTTGAGTTTGATGTTAAGCGGTGAACTTCCCGCGAACTGGGAAGAGCATCTTCCGACGTTTGCCGATGCGAAACCGATTGCGACTCGTGTTGCGAGCGGAGAGGTCATCAATGCGCTGGCCCCGGTGATGCCAATGTTGATTGGCGGCTCGGCTGACCTGGGCGTTTCGAACAACACCGACATTAAGAGTGGCGGAGACTTTGAGGCGGGCTCTTACGAGGGACGCATTTTTCACTTTGGCGTTCGTGAGCACGCGATGGGATCTACGCTGACAGGGATTTCGTTAAATGGCGGATTGATTCCCTATGGCGGAACGTTCATGACGTTCTCCGATTACATGCGACCTGCTATCCGGCTCGCAGCGCTTTCGGAGGTTCAAGTAATCTACGTCTTTACACACGACTCGATTGGTCTTGGTGAAGACGGGCCGACGCACCAACCGGTCGAACATCTGGCAGCGTTGCGATCCATTCCTCATCTGTTCGTAATTCGTCCTGCCGATCCCGCAGAGGTTAGCGAGGCCTGGAGAATTGCGATCCTTCGTCGTAACGCCCCAACCGCATTGGCCCTTACTCGACAGAAAGTGAATTTGATAGACCGAAATAAGTTCGCAGCGGCGAGTGGACTGCGAAAGGGTGCCTACATACTCGCCGAGGCAACAACGCCGGATGGCGCTCCGACAACACCGGAGCTGATCTTGATCGCTACTGGTTCTGAAGTGTCACTTGCACTTGAAGCGCGAGAACGGTTACAGACTGAAGTTGTACCAACTCGAGTTGTTTCAATGCCGTGTTGGGAGCTGTTCGAGGAGCAGTCGCAGGACTATCGAGACGAAGTCTTGCCGTCCACCGTTAGCAAACGCGTTGCCGTGGAAGCTGGAGTCCCACAAGGATGGGATCGTTATGTCGGACTTTCGGGAGTTGTTGTCGGGCTGGATCGGTTTGGTGCGTCCGCTCCCGGAGACGTGGTAATGCGAGAGTTGGGATTCACTGTTGAGAATGTGGTGAGCAAGGCGCGCGGGTTGTTGTAAGCAACAATCAAATGTCCGACAAGCTTTAGTTTGTCGTATGACGCCACAGATGAAACGGATCAAATGTACAGGTAAATGTAAGAATATTTCCTGACTCGTTTCATCCGTTAAATAAGTGGCCTAATCGCAGGAGCTCAATGAAGATCGCAATTGCCGCAGATCACGCAGGCTATCCTCTAAACGAGCGAGTCATTGCAGAGCTGCGCGATGCTGGTCATGAACTGATTGACTTCGGAACTCATGACGGTTCCATTCCAGACGACTATCCGGACTACGCCAGGAAAATTGGAGAGGCAATTCAGAAAGGCACTTCCGAAATCGGAATATTGATTTGCGGCAGTGGCGTTGGCGCCTCGGTCGCGGCCAACAAACTTCGTGGGATTCGTGCTGCACTTTGTGGTGACACCTATTCCGGACATCAATCACGCGAACACGATGATTGCAATGTTCTTTGTTTAGGCTCGCGTGTAACCGGAGTGGAGCTTGCGCTCGATATAGTTCGTGGGTTTGTAGCTGCCCGATTTACCGGTGAGGAGAGACATAAACGTCGAGTGGCAAAGATTACTGAATTGGAAAATCTTTGAACCAAGCTCGGGGCTTGCGCGTCGATCAGTTGAGCCCTCCTTTACAGTCGGGCTACTGCCCCGAAAGCCGCGCCACGTCAACTTACAATCCTCAAGGCGCCGGGTAGAACTCGAAAGTGCACGGGCGTAACACCGCGGACGTTTCCATCGGCTTCGATCGGCAGCGCATCCTGGGGCGAAAACGTTTCGATTCGCACCGTCTCACCTCGTACGATCTTCACTTTCGGATTGCCCACGTGACCACCTCGATGTACTCGCGATAGCTCGGTAACGACATTTGTTCGCGACAGACCAGAAGCTGTGACCACATCAAGCTTGCCGTCGTCTGCCCGGGCGTCGGGAGATAGCATCATTCCGCCGCCGGCGTATAGTCCGTTGGCCACACCGATCAGATTCATCGGCGCATCGGCCATAACTTGTCCGTCAACTGTCACGCGCACTCTTCTTTCTCGCCAGACAGCCAATGCTCGAAACGCAGCCGCAGCGAATCGAAACTCTCCTGAAAAGTTGCGCAGCAGTATTCCCTGGCCGGCGACGAGCGCGGCAGTATCACCACCTATTCCCATCGTCGATGCATTGAGGCAAATGAAAGCGTTTTGAAAGTCATTGCACCGACCATAAAGGACGTCGACACTCCGAACATTCACTTCGTTTTGAGAAATGAAGGTGTCAACCCAACTTTGTAGTGGTGAACGCTTGCCACGTAGTCCGCGAGCGAAGTCGTCTCCAGTGCCTGCTGGAAATAGTGCCAGCTTTGCATTTGGATTGATTACGATTGGAGAGACATCGAGATCATCGTTGAATGAAAAGAAACCCTCGGCCACCTCGCTAAGCGTCCCATCGCCACCAACGACAGCGATCGTGGTTATTCCATTGCGCAGGGCTTCGCGTGTTTTGACGGTAGCGTCGCCTGGCTCTTTAGTTTGGTAGACATCAAATTTAAGACCTGCACTATCGAGTTGCTTTTTGATGTTGGGCCACGAGCGTCTGGCTTTGGCGGCCGCGTTGTTTATGATGACAAGGAAATGCATGGGTAGAAATTTGACTTGAACTGTTGGGAAAGTTGCAACGCCCAGGTTGAGACTCTATTCCTATATTGCCCGCGAAGCGGGCGCAAGCATATAGCCCAGGGTGAAGCGAAGCGGAACCCTGGGTACGAGTGCTAGAAAGAGTTCTGGCTGCGGAGCAGGCGAGCCACAAATCAAGAGCATCCTCTCGCCCGCTTTCAGCGGGCTAATTCATTGATTCACCTGATCCCAGAGTTGCGCTCGCAAAGCCTCGCTCCACCCTGGGCTATATGCTTGGGCCCGCTTTGCGGGCAATATAGGATTAGAGTCTCAACAGAGGTATCGATGTCATGAAAGCTGTCGTTATCACTAATCCGGGCGGTATTGATGTTTTGGAGATTCATGAAGTTGATCCACCGCCCTCTCCCACGGCGGATCGCGTGCGAGTTCGCGTTCGCGCGTCGGCGTTGAACCGCGCGGACATCCTGCAGCGAATGGGGCGATATCCTCCTCCGCCTGGTGCCCCGAGCAACATTCCAGGTTTGGAGTTTGCGGGTGAAGTTGATTTGGTTGGACCTGAAGTGCGTGAGTGGCAAACGGGCGATCGGGTTTTTGGAATTTGTGCCGGGGGCGCTCACGCCGAGTACGTCAGCGTTCCATCAAGTCACCTCGCGTCCATACCTAACAGCCTTGACTGGGTCGCAGCCGCCGCTGTTCCTGAAGTTTTCATAACGGCCCACGACGCGCTGTTTACACAGGCGAACTTGCAACTCGGAGAAACCGTGCTTGTGCACGCTGTAGGTTCGGGCGTCGGCACGGCAGCGATACAACTGATCAGATCGGCGGGCGCTAAGGCGTTTGGAACGTCGCGGACAAAGGACAAACTCGATCGCGCGAATGAGTTTGGGCTCGCTCAATCATTAGTTGTCGGCGATCCGGCAGACGTCATTGGTGCTGTCTCTGAGTGGACTGGGGGTAACGGCGTCGATGTTGTTCTGGACCTGGTTGGAGCCGCTTACCTTGAAGCAAATCTAAAAGCGCTGGCAATGAAGGGACGCATGATTCAGGTTGGGACTACATCAGGTTCGAGAGCAATGCTCGACTTCGTATTAATGATGTCGAAGAGATTGACAGTGCGCGGAACAGTGCTGCGTGCTCGGTCGATTGAGGAGAAGGCCAATGCTACGCGATTGTTTGCGAAGCATGTGGTTCCTTTGTTGGCTGACGGTTCCGTCAAGCCGGTAATTGATCGAAGCTATCCATTGACCGAAGTTCGCGAAGCACATGTCAGGATGGAATCGAATGAGAACTTTGGGAAGATTGTCCTGGTTGTGGGATGAAGTGCTTTGGCTTTAGGGCTTTTGTTTAGGAAAGAGCAGAGATGAAACTGAGAGGGAGAAGAATAACTCTGACAGTCAACTACATGGTCGGGAAGGGGGCAGAGCGGCAGTTTCTCTAAAAGTCTACCGACTCAAACCTAGCGCGCCACGCAGAGTCAATAATCTCAGATTGGATTATGACTTTACACTTTGATTCGAGTGTCATGATTACCTGCGGGGGCGCGCTAGGTCTGACTAGGTTCAGATCTATGTAAGGACCGCTCTGCCCCCTTCCCGACCGCATGT
>Ga0163163_10003125_pt1 | contig 14032 bp, 13 predicted proteins | sample S65metaG_FD_119766 | JGI IMG/M metagenome (GOLD analysis project Ga0163163, IMG submission 119766) | Switchgrass rhizosphere microbial communities from Kellogg Biological Station, Michigan, USA - S6-5 metaG | ecosystem: Host-associated > Plants > Roots > Rhizosphere > Soil | place: USA... | reverse complement strand
TGCCCGGCACGCGCGCGGGCAGCCAGCGCACGGGCTCCGCGGGCCCGCCCGCGCCGTCGGCTTCGCTGACCTGTCGGAATTGCCAGGGACCAACGAGTTCGATCCCGGGCTTCGGCAGCAGCGGCGGCGCGGGAACCGTCTGTGCGTCGCCGCAGCTTCCGTGACAGCCAACCAGCAGCAGGAGCGAGACGGACAGGCGGCGCACGGCGGCGCAGCATGCCAAAGCCGCCGCCTGGATGCCGGCCATTTCTCCCGGCAGCAGCGCTCTGCTTCAGTAGGCCACGCAGGTCTTGACCAGCTCGCAGCTGTCGCTGCAGCTGACGCCGTTGCAGACCGACGCCTTGCACACAGAGTCGACGAAGCAACGCCCGGAGCGCCTGCAGTCTGTCTCGCCGAGCGACGCGCAGGCGGGCGCAGCTTCGTCTTTCGCGGTGTCGTCGAACACGTCGGCGAAGGAGCAGTCCCCGCCGCTCTGTGGGTCGCAGGACTCGTCTCCGCACGCGCCCAGTACAGCGGCCAGGACTCCACAGCTGCACCAAAAGCGCACGGCAGCGGACAGCGCACGGCAGCTCGATCGACGGTGTTGCATGCCCACAGCTCAGCAAGAGCCGTTCCAGCGCGATTTCGCGCTCCTCGCGCGACTCCAGGCCGCGGACTGTCGCCAGACAGCAACAGTCCGTGTGCGGCGTTCACAGCTCAGCGCACGGTCGGGATCGAGGCGCGGCTCGAAAAGAACGTGCCCTCGGGCTCATCGCCCAGGCAGATGCCGATGTCGCGCGCGGTATGCACCTCGTCTGAGTCCAGCTCGACGCTGCGCGTGCCACCGACCACTTGCGAAAACGGCACGAGCCGGATCGAGTCGTGCAACTGCGCGACCATGCCGCTCTCCTCGCTGTTCGCCAGGTAGCGCACGGCGGCGCAGCCGAGGCGCTGGGCGAGCAGGCGATCGGCGGCCACCGGCGAGCCGCCGCGCTGCAGATGCCCGAGCACGACGGAGCGCGATTCGCAGCCGGTGTGCGTCTCGATCTGTCGAGCCAGCTGCTCGCCGATGCCGCCCAGCACGGCGTGCTCCATGAACACGTCCTTGCCCATCTTGTACAGCAGCTGTCCGCCGCGCTCCTTGGCGCCCTCGGACACCACCACGATCGCGAAGTTGCTGCGCGTCTGATAGCGCGCGCGGATCTTCTCGCAGACGCGCTCGAAGTCGTAGGGGATCTCCGGGATCAGGATCACGTCCGCACCGCCCGCGATGCCCGCGTGCAGCGCGATCCAGCCGGCGTGGCGTCCCATGACCTCCACGACCATCACCCGGCTGTGCGCTTGCGCCGTGGAGTGCAGCTTGTCGAGAGCGTCGGTGGTGGTGACCACCGCGGTAGCGAAGCCGAACGTGACCTGCGTACCTTTCAGGTCGTTGTCGATGGTCTTGGGCACGCCGATCACGCGCGGCAGGCCCCGCTCGAGCAGGCGTGAGGCGATCGACAGCGAGCCGTCGCCACCCAGCGCGACCAGGGCGTCGACGCGCAGCTCCCGCAGGCGCTCGATGATGCGCGCCGACACGTCTCTCGGCACCAGGCTGCCGTTCTCCAGCACGGGGCAGTTGAACGGGTCGCCGCGGTTGGTGGTGCCGAGGATGGTGCCTCCCACGTGCGCGATGCCGCGCACGGCCTCGCGCGTCAGCGGGATGATGCCGGTCTGTTCGCTCTCCAGCAGACCCTCGTAGCCGCGCCGGATGCCGAGCACTTCCCAGCCCCGGCGCAGGGCGCTGAGCGCCACCGCGTGAATCACCGCGTTCAGACCGGGAGCGTCGCCCCCGCCCGTATTGATGGCAATGCGTCGAATCATGGCCCGTTCGTCGTGCGAAGGACCCCCACGAGGCGGGCCCGAGTGAAACTGTAACCTTCCACGCCCCTGGCTACGGCCGGGTTACACGGCCGCGTCATACTCGGGGTGCGGGGTGCCCCCGCGGAAGCTGGCGGGGTGCGGGGTGCCCCCGCGGAAGCTGCCGGGATGCAGGTGTCCCAGCTCGAGGCTTTCGGTTAGGGTCCCGCCCATGCGTTACACCGTTCTACCTGGAACCGATCTTCGTGTCTCCGTCATCGCGATGGGCTGCTGGGCGCTGGCGGGCGACTCGACCTGGGGGGAGCAGTCTGAGGCAGACTCCGTCGCGGCCACACGCGCGGCCCTGGATGCCGGTATCAACTTCTTCGACACCGCCCCCGGCTACGGTGACGGCCTCTCCGAGCGGCGCCTGGGCAAGGGCCTGCAGGGGCTCCGGGACCGGGCCGTGGTCGCGACCAAGCTGGGCCCGGACGCGATGCGCCCCGAGGCGCTGGTCGCCAGTCTGGAGCGTTCGCTACGCAATCTGGGCATGGACCACGTGGACCTGCTGCAGATCCACTGGCCGAGCCGCGAGGTGCCGTTCGCCGAGACCTGGGGAGCGCTGGAGCGCCTGCGAGAGCAGGGTAAGACGCGCGCGCTTGGTGTCTCCAACTTCGGGCCTCGAGATCTGGCCGAGCTCACCCGCTCGGGGGTGCCCGTCACGAACCAACTGCCGTACTCCTTGCTCTCGCGCGCCATCGAATACGAGCTCGTGCCGGCCTGCGCGCAGCAGGGCATCGGCATCCTGTGCTACAGCCCGCTGCTCTGGGGACTGCTCGCCGGCACGTACCGCAGTGCCGACGAGGTACCGGCCGGACGCGCGCGCTCACGCCACTTCGCGCCGGGCCGCCCCCAGATTCGTCACACGGAGGCGGGCTGCGAGCGCGAGACGTTCGAGGCGCTGGCGCGCATCCGGGCGCTGGCCGAGCGTCTGGCGATCCCGATGTCCGAGCTGGCGGTGGCCTGGCTGTTGCACCAACCGGGGGTCAGCGGGGTGCTCGCGGGCATCCGTCGCCCCGATCAGGCGCAGGCCAACGCCCGCGCGGCGGACGCGCGGCTCGACGCCGCGACGCTCGCCGAGCTCGACGCCGCTACCGACGCCGTCAAACGCGCACTCGGTAGCAATCCGGACCTGTGGCAGAGCGGTAGCGCCTCGCGCTTTCGCTAGTAGGACAAACCCGACGTCCGCGCCGGGTTTCGACCGAGGTACTAGCGTCTGGGGCTGGCGGATCTGCCGGCAGCCGCGAGAAGAGGGCGGGCGCGTTGCGGTGTAGAAAAGCAGCATGCAGGGTCGCCGCGCCGCTCCGGGTGCCTTCTCACGGCTGCGATCGCTGTTGCTGTTCGCCCTGGGCGCGCTCGCCTGCAGCGGCGCGGGAGGCGGAGCGCCGCAGGAGGGCGGCGGCTTGCCGCCACCCTTCGGGGAGCGGCTCCAGGGCAGCGCTGGCAGTACCTCGGCCGCGCCTCGGGCCGGGCAGGGCGGACCGGAGAGCTTGTTCGACGCGCAGGACCTGGAAGCTCCGGTGCGCAGCGCGGCCGAGGGCTGCGGCCCGAACCTCACCGGGGTGCTACGTGACTTTCGCGACAACCATCCGGATTTCGGCGATGCCGTGGCCGACGATCGCGGCCTCGTGCAAGCCCGACTGGGCCCCGATCACAAGCCCGTGTACGCGCCGGCGGGCAAGACGCCGACCACCAGTGGCGCGGCCAACTTCGACCAGTGGTACCGCGATACACCCGGGGTGAACCAGAGCACGCCGTTCACCCTGAACTTTGTCGATCGCGGCAACGGGGTTTGGACCTACGACAATCAGCAGTTCTTCCCGCTCGACGGGCAGCTGTTCGGCAACGAATACCAGGACCACAACTACCTGTTCACCTTCGAGCTGCACACCGAGTTTGCCTATCGCGGCGGCGAGGTCTTCACCTTCGCGGGCGACGATGACCTGTGGGTGTTCATCAACGGACAGCTGGTGATCGACCTGGGCGGCGTGCACGCCGCGGAGACGGACCGTGTCGACGTCGACGCGCGAGCCCAGGCGCTCGAGCTGCAGGTGGGCAGCACCTACCCGCTGGAGCTATTCCAGGCCGAGCGCCACCCCACGGGCTCCACCTTTCGGGTCGACACGAGCCTGCGCTTCACGTCGTGCGGCACCATCCTGCTGCGCTGATACCAGCTGCTGCGCTGATACCAGCTGCTGTGCAGAGGACCCGTGGCGTTCGGTGGGCGCATACTAGGGTCGCCAGCACCAGACCAACGCCGAGCCTATTGATCGCAAATACTGCCCCGCCCACCCTCCCGCAGGAGGAATTTAGAGGGTGGGCGGCGGAAAGGGATGGGCAGCCGGCAGGCGGCGGCGCTCGTCGAGAGCGACAGGGCCGCGACAACAGCTGCCGTGCGGAATCAGCGCGCGCCCGTCTCGGAGAAGAACGGTGCGTGCTTGGTGTTCTCGCCGCGGCGCTTCACGGCGCTCGGATTGTTCAGAAAGACGTTCAGCTCCAGCACCTCGCAGCTGCCCTGGCTCTCGACGTTGACGGTGACCTGGTCCAGGTCGATTTTTTCGTACTTGGCGAGCACCTGCAAGAGTTCCTGGCGCAGTTGCGGCAGGTAGCTGTGCGAGCCGTGCGCGCGGCCCTCGCGCGCGACGATGATGGAGAGGCGGTTCCTCGCCAGGTTGGCGCTGGCGGGCTCGGCGTTCGAGCGCTTGAAATAGTCCAGCCACTTCAGCATAGGGGTCATCCTACCGCCGCGAGCGTGGTCTGGTTGTTGCCGCCGAACATGCGGCGGAAGAAGCCCTGCTTGGGGGCGTCGAGGAAGCGCTGCGGGCGGTCCTGACCGAGGAAGCGGTGGATCACGTCCTGGTAGGCTTGAGCGGCTTCGTTGGTCGGGTCGAAGATCACCGGCACGCCAGCGTTCGACGACTGGAGCACCATGGGCGACTCCGGGATGGCACCGATGAAGTCGATGCCGAGCAGGTCGATCACGTCCTTGTGGCTCAGCATCTCGCCCTTGGCCACGCGCGTGGGCGAGTAGCGGGTCAAGAGCAGGTGCGTCTTGACTGGGTCCATGCCCTTCTCGGCGCGCTGGGTCTTGGCGTCGAGCAGGCCCAAGATGCGGTCCGAGTCGCGCACCGAGGAGACCTCGGCGTTCGTCACCACCATGGCGTGGTCGGCGAAGTACATGGCCATGTGAGCGCCGTGCTCGATGCCCGCGGGCGAGTCACAGATGATGTACTCGAAGCCCGCCTTCTTCAGGCCATCGATCACCGCCTCGACACCGGGGCGGGTGAGGGCGTCTTTGTCGCGGGTCTGCGAGGCCGGCAGGATGAACAGGTTGTCCAGCCGCTTGTCCTTGATCGCCGCCTGCCGCAGCGTCGCTTCGCCGCGGATCACGTTGATCAAGTCGTACACGACCCGGCGTTCGCACCCCATCACCAGGTCGAGATTGCGCAGGCCCACGTCGAAGTCGATGGCAATGGTGCGATAGCCCATCGATGCGAGACCTGCCGCCAAGTTTGCCGACGTCGTGGTCTTACCCACGCCGCCCTTGCCTGAAGTGACTACGACTACCTTTGCCAATTGTTCCCTCGATGGAGTTGAGAACCGCTCGAACCTTCCGGCAACCACTGGGCTACCAGCGCCTGCGCTCATCAGCGCTGGCCGATGAGCCACACTAGAGCCTGTATAGAATCCGGAAGTGCGGGGCCAACTTTTTGCAGCGCGCTTTTTTTGCGTCGCGCCGCTGCTGCCGAATCACGCGACGAAACAGCCTGCCGAGGTCACAGCGCGGTGAGAATCAGGCTGTCCCCATCGAGGTGCGCGCGCGCCGGCTTGCCGAGGATCTCGCGCGGCAGCTGATCCGCCATCAGATAGCGGCCCGCGATGGAGAGGAACTCTGCCTCCAGGCCCATGCAGAAGATGCTCGCCTCGGAGTTGCCCTGCGCGCCCGCGAGCGCCTTGCCCCGGAGCGGCGCATACACGTGGATGTTGCCATCGGCGATGATCTCCGCGCCGACACTGACCGGGGCCAGCACCACCAGGTCACCGCCCACGGCGTGGATCACCTGGCCGCTGCGCACCGGCGTCTTGATGGTGAGGCCGGGCAAGGGCTGTTCGGCGGGGTCGGGATCGCGCGGCGGCCGCGCCGGCGCCGCTTCCGCCGGCTCTGTGGGCTCCGCCGCTTCTGCCGGTGCCGAGCCGTCCGGTGGCTCATTGGCGTAGGCGGCGGCGGCGGCGCGCGCCTCTACCCCGCGCCGCGCGCGCGGGTTGGCGAGACCGCTCTGCAGGACGGCCCAGCCCGCCTGCACGGCCTGCACCTGCTGGGCGTCGGTCGGGTTGCGCACCGCCACCGGCACCAGCTTGTGCCGGCGCAGCAGCGCGGCCAGCCCCGCGAGGTCGATGCGCCGATCACCGAGCTCGGTCAAGTCGACCAGCATCGGCGCGTACAGAAAGAACTGCGGCATCAAGCGCAGGTGATCGGAGAGCTGCTTTTCGACGGCGTCCAGGTCTTCGGTCAGCATGTACAGCAGGGTGAGGGCGGGCGCGGTGCCCTTGAGACGAAACGCTTGCTGCCCGTGGCTGACGACGGTGTCTTTCATGGAAATCGCCCTTCCGATCGCCGCGGAATGCGCGGCGGGGGCCCACACGGTACCCCAAAGCAAGCGCTGATGGAAAGGGCTGGTTTTTCCCTACGCGCGCCTACACGGGCAGGGATTCCGCGATCACGGTGCTGAGATAGAGGCCCTCGGGAAACGCGGCCGGGACCGGATGGTCGGGGCCCTGCGAGAGCCGCTCCCAGACCAGCGCGCGCCGCCCTGCGTCGCGCGCGCCGAGCGCCAGCGCGCGCGTGAGCTCGGCAGGTCCGATCGCCGCCGAGCAGGAACACAGCACGACCAGGCCACCCGCGCGGCTCGCGCGGTGCGCTGCCGCCGCTGTCCGGCGCATCGCATCGCCCGCGCGGCCCCGCGCCCCGCGCGCCGGCGCGAGTTTGGGGGGATCGCAGATCACCAGGTCGAAATCGCGCGCCCGCCCGAGCTCCTCGGGCGCATCCGCCTCGACCCAGCGCACTCGTTCGCTCAGGCCGTTGTCTGCCGCGATGCGCGCTGCAGCCGCCAGCGCGGGCCCGCTGGAGTCGACGGCCAGGACCTCGCTCGCGCCGCCGCGCGCCGCCGCCAGCGCCAGGCTGCCCGTGTAGCAGTAGGCGTCGAGCACGCGCCGCCCGGCGCTCAGTTGCTCGACGCGCGCGCGCAGCGGGCGCTGGTCGAAGTAGAAGCCGGTCTTCTGCCCCAGCTCCAGCGGGATGCGGTAGCGCAGACCACGCTCCAGAAACTCGAACTCCGCCAGGCCGGAAGCGCCGCGCAACACGCCCGGTTCGGCGCTGAAGCCCTCCTGGCGGGCCGTGCGCGCCGAGCTGCGGTCGACGATCGCGCGCGGAGCGAGCAGGCGTTCGAGCAGGTCGAGGATGGCTGCGCGCCGCTGCCAGAGCCCGATGCTGCCCCACTGGACGCTCAGCACATCCCCGAGGCGATCCACGATCAACCCCGGCAGGTCATCACCCTCGGCATGGACCAGACGCAGCCCCGTGGTCTCCGAATCCGGCAGCCCGAGGCGGCGCCGGCGCTCGATGGCGAGCGTGAGGCGCTCTTCGAACAGCGCGGCATCGATGGGGCGCCCGGCGTCGCGCGTGAACAGCCTCGCCACGAGCGCCGAGCCGGGTGAGTGCAGGGCCCGCCCGATCGGCTCGCCGCGCGCGTCGCATACCAGCACCTCGGCGCCGGCTTCCGCGCTGCCCTCCCAGCGCGCCACGGCCTGCGCGAACACCCAGGGGTGGCCGGCCCAGATCGGCATCACGTGGCCGCGCGCCAGGATCAGGCGCGGCAGAGCTCGCGCGTCAGACGGCGGGGACATGTCGGGAGGAGCCCCGTGCGCTCACGGCCAGGGCGATCGCGCAGAAACCCGCGGCGACCCAACCCCAGGCGGTCAAGAGATGTTGCTCGATCAGCCAGCCCGAGAGCGAGCCGGCGATGATGCTCGCGATCGAAGACAGGGTCTGCGTCAGACCCAGCACCACGCCCTGCTCGTGTTTGTCGATCACCTGCGTGGCGATGCTGGTCAGGCACGGGCGCAGGACCCCGGTGCCGATGGTCGAAAACGTGATCGCGATCAAGAGCGGCGCGACGGGCTCCACATAGCCGAGCAGCGCGTAGCCCAGCCCCAGGCACACGATGCCGACGCGGATCACGCGCGGCTCCTTGAACACCTTCACCAGGCGTCCGAGCAGGCCGCCCTGGATCAAAATGCCCAGCACGCCCGAGAAGACATAGAGCCAGCCGATCTCGCGGGGCGTGAAGGCATGGCCCTGCCAGCTGAAGCGGCGCTCGGCGAACAGGGCGAAGCCGCTGATGAACATGTAGAACGCCAGCTGAAAGAGCCAGAACTCCACCAGCACTCCGCCCAGCACGGGGCGGCGGAAAAAGCCGGGATAGCGGTGCCACGACAGCAACCCGAGCCGCTGTCCACCGGGCAGGCCCTCGAGGTTGGGGCCGGCGGCACCTGCGCGATTGGGTTCGTCCGGTGGCAGCAGTGTGGCAGTACAGAGAATGCTGGTCGCTGACAGCCCAGCGGCGACATAGAGCGGCAGGCTCATGCCGTGGCGCGAGAGCGCGACCGTGATGCCGGGGCCGAGAGCGAAGCCGACGCCGAAGGCCACGCCGATCAGCGCCAGCGAGCGAGCTCGATTCTTGGGCTCGGTGTTGTCGGCGATGTACGCCTGCGCTACCCCCAGGTTGCCGGCCGTGAGTCCGTCGAGGATGCGACCGAGAAAGATCATCCACAGCGCGTGAGCGCCGGCGATGCACAGAAAGCCGACCAGCGTGCCTGCCTGGCTGATCAGCAGCACGCGCCGGCGGCCCCAGCGATCCGAGAGCGCGCCGAGCATCGGCCCTGCCACCGCCTGACAAGCCGAGTAGACCGGCACGAGCAGCGCGGCCATCTGCGCCGAGGCGCCGAATGTCTCCGCGTAGACCGCGAGCAGCGGCAGCACGATGCTGAGGCCCAGCACGTCGACGAGCACGATCAGGAAGATCGGCAGTAGCGAAGCGCGTTGTTGTTGCACTGGAGTCGAGGCCGTGGCCGTCACGGGGCTATTCATTCCTTGCCGCAGCACCCCTGACAAGGGTTTCGGCATTCCGGGGCTTGACAGGGCCCGTGGCCCGACGCTTCATTGCGCCCGGCAAGCGCGCCGGGAACTTTTCAGCTACGTCAGGTCCGGCCACGCCATGATCCAGAGCACAGACCCGAGGGCAGAAGCCGAATCCGTTCCAGGAGGGGTGGGGCAGTGGTTGCGGGCCCACGCCCTGGTGCTCTGTGTTTCAATCCTGGTCACCGGCGGGTTCGTGTGGCTGCTGAAGCGCGGCGCCCTGCCTGTCGTACCGCCACGGAGCGCCTGGGAAAACCTGAATCCGCTGAGCATGCTCGGATTCACGGCAGCGTTCTTCGCGGTGCACCTGATTCGCTGCACGCGCTGGCGCCTGCTGGTGCAGAAGGAATACCAGCCGTCACTGGGTCGCACCATCAGCATCGCCTTCGTCTCCTACGGTGCGCAGGTGCTCCTGCCGTTCCGGCTCGGCGAGGCGGTTCGCCCCGCGCTGATCCGCTCCCACACCAAGCTGCCACTGGGGACGGCCGCGGGCGTTTCAGCCGCCGAGCGCATCGTGGATGGGCTGGTGCTGAGCCTGATCCTGATGGTCTCGCTGCTCTGCAGCACGCGCCTGAGCCCGCTCCCCGATCACATCGGAGCCTTGCCGATCCCCGCGGCGGTCATCCCCGCGCTCGCCTGGAGCGGGGTGATCGGCTTCGGTGGCCTCGCGCTGACAATGGTCCTGGTCTACGCCTACCAGGCACCCGTGCGGCGCTGGCTGGAGCGCCACTTGGCGCGGGTTTCGCCGAAGCTCGCGCAATGGGCGGAGCGCACCACGGGCAGCGTCGTCGGCGGCTTTGCCTTCGTGCGCGAGCTCGATACGACGCCGCGCTTCGCGTTGCTCACGCTGATCTATTGGGCCATGAACGTGTTCGCCTTCTGGCTCTTGCTGTGGGGCGCGGGGGTCCCTTCGCCGACGCTGCTGCAGGCAGGCGTGGTGCAAGGGGTGATGGGGTTGGGTATGGTCGTGCCCAACGCTCCGGGCTATTTTGGCACCTTCCAGATCTCTGCCTATGCAGCGTTGGTCCTGTTTTATCCGCTCGCGGTGGTGACGCAGGCGGGCGCCGCGTTCGTGTTTCTCCTCTATGTGATCCAGATGCTCTTGACGCTGGGTGCAGGTGCGGTCGCGTTGTTCTGGGGGTTGAAGCCTGTAGCTCCGGCGAGCGTGCCTACCGCTTCAGTAGAGCAGCGCTAGGCGCCGGGCCGGGGACGGCGAATTGGCTCGCAACTTGGCGGCGCCTGTCCTAGTTTTCTGAGGTGCCCCAATCTGATGCAAAGCTCGGCGGTCTGAACACCTCGGGTTTGGCGCCAACAGGGCTTGCAGATTCACTGAGGGCCGCTTCATTGAGGGCGGCCCGATTGAATGCGGCCCGATTGAAGGCGGCCTTGTGAACTTGCGCGGTTGGCAGAACCGGCGCACGGCGCGCACCGATCGCTGGAAGCGCGAGGATGACGCCCCTCGGCTGCGCCAGGAGGTGCCCAACCTGGAGGCCTTGCGCATGAATCTCGAAGAGTTCAGTGGGGGGCACCGGGTTGTCGGCACCAGCCGGATCCAGCATGTGGTCGTGGCGCAGGCGTCGTCGCGCTTCGAGATCCCCTGCGGGGACAACAAGTGCGAGGATGGCGGACACGACATTACCCGCGAGGTGCTGGGGCACCTGCGGGCCGCCCACGAGTCGTTCAACGGCAGCAGCGTGTGCAGCGGCCGGGTCGGCGAGCGAGCTTGCGAGCGCGGGCTCGAGTATTCCGCGCTAGCCAAATATCAGCCCTGACGGGCTGGTCCAAATATCAGCCCTGACGGGCTGGTCTAAATATCAGCCCTGACGGGGCCGGGCACGTCACGCCCCCGAAGGCCGGGGCGCTGCGCCTCTAAATCCAGCGGCGCTGGGGTCGTACTGTCCTGTCTGGCAACGTCCGACATGGCGCCCCTCACCATCGGTCTCCTGATCGACTGGCTCGACAACGACTACGCGAGCTCGCTCTCGTTCGCGTTCTTCGACGAGGTGCGCGCGCGGGGCATGCGCTTTCTTTGTTTCGTCGGGCACGGCCTGATCGACGCCGGCGCGACCCCGAACGCGAGCAACCTCGCCTATCAACTGGCCAACGAGCGAGTGCTGAGCGCGCTGGTGGTCGCCTCGCTCGGGGTGCAGAGCACGCTGGCGGACCAGCGCCGCTACATCGATCGCTACCGCGCGCTGCCGCTGTGCACACTGGCGATGTCCTGCCCGGGGGTACCTCAGATCGCCGTCGACAACGCCGCAGGCATGCGCGAAGCCGTACTGCACCTGATCTGCGCGCACGGCCGCAAGCGCATCGCCTTCGTGCGCGGCCCCGAGAGCCACGAAGACGCAGAACAACGCTACCGCGGCTACCTGGAGGCACTCGAGCAGAGCGGGGTGCCGTTCGATCCGGAGCTGGTGGCGCCCGGGACGTTCACGCGCGAGGCCGGGCGCGCCGCGATCCGGCTGCTGGTGGATACGCGCCGCGCGAGCTTCGATGCCGTGGTCGCGGCCAATGACACCATGGCGGCCACGGCCTTGCTCGAGCTGCAGGCGCGCGGGCTGCGCGTGCCCGAGGACGTGGCGCTGTGCGGCTTCGATGACGTGGAAGACTCGCGCTTCGCCGATCCGCCGATCAGCTCGGTGCGCCAGCCCTGGCGAGCCCGGGCGCAGCTCGCCGTAGAAGCGCTGCTCGCGCAGCGCGAAGGTCGGCCTGCCCCGAGCCAGGTGGTGGCGGCGGAGTTCGTGTCGCGCCGTTCCTGCGGTTGCGGCGTCCACTTCGAGGCGCCACCCAGGTCGCGGCGCCTGCTCGGGCTGCGCGTGAAAAACTGGGACTGGCGCGAGGGGGCGGCCCTGATGCTGGCGCGCGAGCTCGGACTGCGTGGGGTGGTGCTGGACAGCGCGCCTGCCGGCGCCTTAGTCGAGTGCCTGTGGCAGGAGATCGCAGCGCGTCGCGAGGGCGGCTTCCTGCTGCTGCTGGAGCAAGAGCTCGCCGAGCACCTGCTCGACCGCTCCAGCTTGTCTGCCTGGTATCACGCGCTGGGGCAGCTGCGCATCAGCGTGCTCGACCACCTCGGCGAGGACGCCGAGCTGTGCGCCCGCGCGGAGACGCTGCTGCACCTCGCCGTCGAACGGGTCAGCTATGCCGCCGAGCGCCAGCAGGCCTTGCGCCGGCTCGAGTTCGAGCGCCAGGGGCGGCTCCTGGCATTGGCCGGGCAAGCCACGAGCACCGCGTTCGATCCGGAGGGGGTCGGCGTCGCGTTGCGCCAGCAGCTGCCCGAGCTGGGCGTGCCGAGCTTCTTCGTCGCGCAGTACCTGGCGCAGGACGACGGCATCGAGCTGCCGGCGCGTTCGCGACTACTGATCTCGCATGATCAGCGCCGGCGCGAGCCGGTGCTGGGCAGCCGGGACTTCGACACCAAGGATCTGGTGCCCGCCGGCTTCTGGCCACACGAGCCCGACGTCGGCTTCGTGGTGGAGGCGCTGCATTTTCAGAACGAGCCACTCGGCTTCGCTCTGTTCGAGATCGGGCCGCGCCAGGGCGCCGTGTACATGGCCCTGCGCGAGCAGCTGGGCGCGGCGCTGGAGGGCGCATCGCTGGTACGCCAGGTGGCGCGGCGTGCGCTGCAGCGGGAGCAGGCCGAGCGTGCGCGCATGCAAGAAGAGCTGAGCATCGCGCGCCGCGTGCAGGTCTCGATCCTGCCGACCCGCTGGGAGATCGCCGGGCTCGACGTGGCTGCGGCGCTGCGTCCCGGGCAGCTCGCTGGAGCCGACTACTTCGACATCCGCCCCGATCCCGAAGGCGCATGGCTGGCGCTGGGCAGCGCGCGCAGCGGAGGGCTCGGTCCCGGGCTGATGGTGCCGATGTTGCAGAGCATCGTCGCCTGCCTGTGCCGGAGCCCAAGCGCGCGCGATCCCGCGACGCTGCTACAGACCGCGATGCTGGTGCTGGAGGAGAACGTCGAGCAGCGCATGCGCGAGCGCCAGTACTTCAACCTGCTGATCGCGCGCTACTCGAAGGATGGGACAGTGCGCTTCGCCGCCGACTACGCCGGTGTCGCGCTCTGCCGCTGGCACGGCGGCACGGGCCGGCCCTCGGTGTCGCTGCTGGGCGAGAGCCCGCAGGGCGAGTCCGTGTTCGGCGGCGAGTTCTGGCTGGCCCCTCACGACCTGTTGTTGCTCCACACCCAGGGGCTCACGCGCTCCTCGGACTTCGAGGACGCTCCGGTCCACGACGAGCAGATCGCGCTCGAGCTGGAGCGCAACCGGGCCAGTCCGGTGGAGAAGATCCGCGACGACCTGCTCAACATCGTGCAGAACTGGTCGGGCAAGCGCGCTGATCTGTCCGTGATCGTCGGCCGGCGACTGGGGCAGAGCTGAGATGTCGCAGGGCTCGACCTCGATCAGCTCCGCCCCGGCGGCAGCGGCGACACCCGCGACGTCGGAGCTCCGCATCGGGCTCTTGATCGAGTCGCTCTCCGACCGCTTCTGGCAGGAGCTGGTGCTGGCGGTGGATGGCGCGGCACGGCGCCGCGGCGTGCGCCTGTTCGTGTTCATCGGCGGCACGCTCGACGCACCCGAGATCGCGGCGCGCCAGGCCAACCGCTGCTACCAGCTGCCGAGCCCCGCCTGCGTCGACGGGTTGATCGTGGCGCCGCTCGGCTCCTCCGCCGGCCCCGAGCGGCTGGCACAGTACTTCCAGCGCTATCGCCCGCTGCCCATGGCGGCCCTGACCATGGTCTTCGATCAGGCGCCCAGCGTCTGCACCGACAACGTGCGCAGCATGTGCGACGCCGTCTCGCACGTGATCGCCGTGCACGGCGCGCGGCGCGTGGCCTTCATCCGCGGACCGCGCTTGAACGCGGAGGCGGAGCTGCGCTATCGAGGTTACTTGCAGGCCCTGGAGCAGCACGGCCTCGCCCTGCAACCCGAGCTGGTGTTGCAAGGCGACTTCTCGGAC
>Ga0163163_10003124_pt1 | contig 14035 bp, 8 predicted proteins | sample S65metaG_FD_119766 | JGI IMG/M metagenome (GOLD analysis project Ga0163163, IMG submission 119766) | Switchgrass rhizosphere microbial communities from Kellogg Biological Station, Michigan, USA - S6-5 metaG | ecosystem: Host-associated > Plants > Roots > Rhizosphere > Soil | place: USA: Michigan... | reverse complement strand
TTCTACTTCCTATGGAGCAACTCATCGAGCAATTCCTTGAACACTTGCGTTACGAACGCAACGTCAGCGCACACACCTTACGCAACTACGCCAGCGACCTTGAACAGTTTCTCGATCACTTAGCACCCGCGGATCCCAAGTCCGGAAAAAGAGACTCTCCCGAACTAAACACAATAGATCATCTGACAATTCGCGAGTGGCTTGCTGTACTTCACACAGCTCAAAAGAGGAAGAGTTCAATTGCTCGCAAACTCGCAGCGCTGAGAACGTTTTTTCAGTTCCTCGTTCGCGAAGGAATGCTGGAGAGTAACCCGGCGAAGCTTGTCTCGACGCCACGTCTGGAGAAGAAATTACCTCAGCATCTTTCGATCGAAGAAGCGATCAGATTCATCGAAACTCCCGATCCGGAAACGAACCTGGGTAAGCGAGATCGGGCCATGTTGGAATTGATGTACGCGACCGGCGTTCGCGTCGCTGAATTAACGACACTGAATATCGGTGATATCGATTTTCGTAACCAGTTGATTCGTGTTACCGGCAAACGCAGAAAACAACGCATCGTGCCGTTTGGCGAGCCAGCGGCAGTGGCTATTCGAAACTATCTCACCGTTCGCGAAACGTTTCTTGCGAATGCCCCGATTTCCAAACGTGATGAAGAGGCGCTGTTTCTTAATTATCAGGGAACGCGAATCACGACGCGCTCAGTTGGGAGAATGGTGGAGAAGTACATCAAAATCTGCGCCGGCATGCACAATATTAGTCCACACGCTCTGCGACATTCGTTCGCTACTCACCTGCTCGACAGCGGCGCCGACCTGCGTGATATTCAGGAACTTCTGGGACACGCACGGCTGTCTACAACCCAGATCTACACTCACGTTTCAATGGAAAAATTGATCGAGGTTTACGACAAGGCACATCCGAAGGCGTGAGAAGAGCCGTTGTATTGGGAGCGCAGGCGTCCTCGCCTGCTGACTGTGATGAAGGTTTGTGTTTGGACCGCGAACGTCGGCCTTTTGGACTTAGATTCGGAGTTAGCAGGCGAGGACGCCTGCGCTCCCAGCATTAAGGCTCACAAGCTCGGTAGCTCATCGTCCCCATTCTGACTCTCGATGATCACCTGGCAAGGTGCGTCATATCGTGCAGTTGGCACTGCTTCGAGGCGACGCTCATCAATGGGATTGTTGCACCGCGCACACACACCATAAGAGCCTTCTCGAATTCTCAATAACGCCTGATCGATATCCGCCACGATTTGTGACTCTCGCTCCGTGAGGCGAAATGCGATCTCCTTGTTCACATCGATGATGGAAAGATCGACGCTGTCTTTGACGCCATCATCATCTGATTCCAGCGCTGCGGCCTGTTCTTCACTGACCTTCGCGACATGTTGCCGAAGTTGTGCTTGAAGGATTTGACGAAAGTGTTCGAGTCTCTCTGCGTTCACGCGATAACAATTGAACGACCGTGAGGGGGTTGTTCGCTCCCTGCTTTGATTTTTAGTGCAGCGGAGTATAGCACAGCGGTTGTGGGTAAATTGTGACGGAAAGAAATGCTACGTATTGGTCTTGGGACTTTGGTCTTCGGCCTTTGTTCACCGAGCCCAAAGCGATTCTTCAAAATCGTGCCGTCAGACCAATTCGTGCAGCTCTCGGACTTCCGGGCGAGATATTATTGTTATTGTCAGCGTTCAAGTAGTACCTGGTATCAAACAGATTCTGGATGTTTGCCTGCATGCTCCAATGCTCTCCAAATGAATAGAACAGCGCCGCATCCGCTCGCGTGTAGCCGGGCAGCACGACAGTGTTGTCTATAGCAGCGAACATGTCACTGCGATTGATGATTCCGAAACCAGTGCTCAATCCCTTCCAGATCCTCAAGTAATTCCATAATGAAAAAGTATGATGTGGCACTTGCGCGATCAGCGCACCTGCCTTCGCGGCAGTCGTGTCGTGGGTAATGAACGCATCCTGGTATGCGTACCCTCCCACGATTCTCCATCTATTGGTTACCGCTCCATTCATACCGAGTTCGTAACCGTTTGTTCGTTGGCTACCAGTTTGGACAATGCGAGTTGGATCGTTTGGATCGGTAGCTCGTGTGTTCGTTCTGTCTTGTCGATAGAGTGCAGTAGTGACTGATAGGTTATTGCGAATATCCCACTTGGCTCCCAGTTCATAGTTGCTGAACTTCTCTGGCTTTACCTGTTGAGTAATCGATGTCAGGGAAGAGAACTGATCTCCTGAACTCGGCAAATAAGCAACACCGTAGTTCGCATAGACTGAAAGCGCACTTACCGGTTTTATGATCAGACCCGCTCGAGGCGATACGAGTCTGTCAATGCGGCGCAGGTCTTCGCCATTTCGATTGTTGTGGAAGTTAAGATCGAAATAATCGAAACGAACGCCAGTTACAACTTGAACATAGCGGGAGATTTCAATCTGGTCCTGTAAGTAACTGGCAGCCAGATTCGTCTTGATGTGGTTATCAGCATCAGTAGCGTCTTGTCTGAACGTAATCGGAGTGCTGATTGTTGGGTTAGCGAAGGGAACCAGGATTGAGGTGGTCGTGTTGTTGAAGAAGCCAGTGTTGCGAAAATTGTCTGTTAGTTGCCGGCCTAGCTCAGTGCCAAAAAGAACATTATGTTTGACGCTTCCGGTTGAAACCCGAAACGTTGCATCGGTTTGATTGAAAAGATTCTGACGCTTCGTTGCGTTGTTGTAGGCTGATAACGCGACTTTGGACTTGTCAGGTGTCACCGCACCCGGAACGTAATTCTGATAGGAGCGATCGTAATCACCAAAAGTCGTGTGGTTGCGGATACTAAGACGTCCGATTAAATGATCGATCGTTGTGGAAGCTAAATGAACGTTTGCGCGCACACGACTGTTATTCGGATCCCCAAAATACGTGTTGATGGGTGTGTCTGCTGGTCTGAGTTGGAACGATGGAATACCGCGATCAGCTACCCGCTGGTCGCGGAAGAATTCATAGGAAGTTGTTACTGTCGTGTTGTTTGTTGCTGCCCAGGTCAACGTTGGATTCACGCCGTAACGCTCAAGGTTCACAAAATCGCGAAAGCTGTTTGAGTTTTCATAAACACCGTTGGTGCGGACCGCGACCTTGTGGGTGATCTGCTGGTTCAGGTCGGTGGCGAAACGTTTGTTTCCAAACGATCCAAATTGAGCCGTTACTTCTCGAAAGGATGTAAAGCCGGGCTCTTTCGTTACGCGATTAATAACGCCACCGCCACCACCTCGGCCGAAGGTCATTGAATTTGGTCCCTTAAGCACTTCAACACGGTCGACGTTATAGAGATCGCGATAGTACTGGACGTCATCGCGCACACCATTCACAAAGAAGTCTGCGCTACTGCTGTTTCCTCTAAAGATAAGTTGATCACGATTGTTTTCGCCCTGGTGAGAACTTACGCCGGGAACATACGCGACCACATCGGCGATGCTTTGGATCGACTGATCTTTGATCTGGTCTTTCGAGACAACGCTGATCGATTGAGGAATGTCTCGCAGGGGAGTCGCGCTCTTTGTGGCGCTCGTAATGGACTGGGTCAGATAGCCCGTGAGATCGGTGATAGTCACGGTAGCGCTGGCATCGGCCACCTCAAGGACTATTTCAAGAGGCGTTGTGCTGTTGCGCTTGAAGTTCAGGTGCTGTGCCCACGTGCCAAATCCCTCCGCGGTTGCTGTGACGATGTAAGCGCCACGCTCGGCGGTGAATGAAAACTCGCCGTGTTGGTCAGTGGTGACGGTGGTTGGAACCGATGAGTTTTCTCTGTGGGCGACAATAAGAGCGCCGGTGACGGCCGCTTTATTCTGATCGATCACTTTGCCGGTGATTGTGACGGACTGTCCTTGTTCTCCTGAAGCAATGGAGCAAAGACCTAGAATTACAGCGCAAAGTGGAAGTGGTGAGAGACGACTAGATATTCGAGAGCGCATCTACCTTCAATCCTTTTGTAGTAAGAAACAGACGACTAAATGAGCTGGCTTCAAATTGAAATCGGTTTTCAATTTCACCAGACGAGCGGTCAGAATAATCGCAAGTGTTGGATTGGGTCAAGTGCTTGATCTGCCCCGTCTCTGTTTTGTTTGGTGTATTTCCTTAGACCTGTCTATGAAACCTCGGAGTCTGTAGACAGCAGCATCGCGGCGAGTAGCGGAATGGTTAGTTCGTGGTGGCCGGTAATTGAGAATCCACGTCCCGCATTGTTTTCGGTTGGTCGGCGCACAACATTCGTTAGCGGCCGGTAAGATTGAATGAAATCAAAATTTGCAGTCGTGATATCGGTTAAGGGATGGCCCAGGTTACGCACGAGAGTTACGCACTTCAAGAACACCTCGGGTAGGACAACTGCCGAGCCAATGTTTAGGTAAACACCGCCGCCATTCAGCTCGCGAACAATAGTGGCAAGCAATCGAAAGTCTGTGTGGGTCGTTGCACCCAACGCAGCCCCATCGACGTTTGGATGAAAGTGCGCGATATCCCCGCCTATAGTGATATGAGCTGTGAAAGGAATCCTGGCTTCGTAAGTGGCGCACAGAAGAGAATAATCGCGATGCTTTGGCTCGAGATCGAGCAACGTGCGGCCCATTGCCTCACCAAGGCCAATCCCAGACTTTGAACCTTCTTCTGCTGCACGATTGAGAATACGACCCGTCTCTTCTGCGCCTCCGAAAGCTCCCTCCGATAGAGTTGCGTCAACGTCTTCAGAAGTGGAGCCAACCATTGCGATCTCCGCGTCGTGAACCAACACCGATCCATTAGCGGCAACTGCAGTCAGAAGTCCGCGCTTCATCAGATCAATAAGGAGTGGCGCAAGACCAGTCTTGATTACGTGACCACCGATGCCCCAAATGATTGGCTTCTGCAATTCGCGCGCTCGGCGAATACGGCTGACTAACTGTCTCAGGTTTCGTACGGCCAGGATGTTTGGCAAGCGGCGAAGAAACTCGTCGCTCGATAAACCTTCTTCGAGTGGTTTAGCGAAGTCGTTCAAATTCACTTTGCTGGAACGAGAGGAAAGCGGATAGGTCTTTACATCTTTTAGATCGATTGGACGAAAGTTGTCGTCGTACTGGGACATTTCAGACGAGGCTGCGTTTCAGGATAAGGGCGCGGCGGAGTATATCACGCGAGTTCGTTGGCCTGACCGTTGGTATCGCCGTTGCCATTTCCATTTCGCGACAGGCGACCAACTAGTAACGGTTTCAGAGCGTGACCAGTGTGAGAGCGCCGCGATCGTGCCACCTCTTCGGGAGTGCCTGCTGCAACTACGCGTCCGCCATGTTCTCCACCTTCCGGTCCAAGGTCGATGATGTGATCGGCCGACTTGATCACATCAAGATTGTGCTCAATTACGATCACGGTGTTGCCAAGCGACACTAAACGTTGCAGAACGTCGAGTAGTTTGTGAACGTCTTCGAAATGCAAACCAGTTGTTGGCTCGTCGAGGATGTAGATCGTACGACCGGTCGCCCGTTTTGAAAGCTCCTTCGCCAGTTTGATTCGTTGCGCTTCGCCGCCGGACAAAGTGGTTGCTGACTGTCCAAGCTTGATGTAACCAAGACCTACATCCAGGAGGGTTTGAAGCTTCTGGTTTATTTGCGGCAAGTTTTCCAAGATCGAAAGTGCTTCTTCGACACTAGTGTCGAGCAGATCCGCGATCGATTTTCCTTTGTATTTAACTGACAGAGTTTCGCGGTTGTACCTGGCGCCGCGACAGACATCGCACAACACGTAAACATCCGGAAGGAAATTCATTTCGATCCGCTTCATCCCGTCGCCTTCGCAACCTTCGCACCGTCCACCCTTAACGTTGAAAGAGAAGCGCCCTGGTTTGTAACCGCGTTCACGCGACTCAGGCAGCATTGCATAGATCTCTCGCAACGGAGTGAACAGGCCAGTGTAAGTCGCGGGATTGGATCTTGGTGTTCTTCCGATCGGAGATTGATCGATCTCGATGACCTTGTCGACGTGTTCGAGGCCTTCGAGGGTCCGATATGCACCCGGCTCTGCCAGCGAACCATACAAGTGACGCGCTAACGCGTGGTAGAGAATGTCTTCAACGAGCGTCGACTTACCGGATCCCGAGACACCCGTTACGACAGTCAATAACCCGAGTGGAAACGTTGCATCGATGTCTTTGAGGTTGTTCGCCCTTGCTCCATGAAGAGTAAGGCTCTTGCCGTTTGGTGCGCGGCGCTGTGTTGGTAGCTCAATTTTCTTTGCACCACGAATGTAGAGTCCGGTTATTGAATCCGGGTTATCCGCGACTTCCTGGGCCGTACCGTACGCGACCACTTTGCCTCCGTGCGCGCCTGCTCCCGGTCCTAAATCAACGACATAGTCAGCGCGCCGGATTGTTTCTTCATCGTGCTCAACAACGAGCACAGTGTTGCCGAGGTCGCGTAAAGCGGAGAGCGTTTCCAGGAGTTTCTGGTTATCACGAGGATGAAGCCCAATCGACGGTTCATCCAGGACATACAGAACACCGCGAAGTTGTGAGCCAATCTGGGTCGCCAGGCGAATTCGCTGTCCTTCGCCACCCGACAGTGTGAAGGATGCGCGATCAAGTGTGAGGTAACCGAGGCCAACCGTCCGGAGGAAACTCAAACGGTTTTTGATCTCACGTAATATTGGCCCGGCGATCTGTTCCTCGCGCTTGTTTAGTTTTATCTGCTCGAAAGCCTCGACAGAATCTTCGATAGGCAACGAAGTATATTCAGCGATTCCGCGCCCGCCGATTCGAACGGAGAGTGAGTCAGACCGTAAGCGTTGTCCTTTACATTCCTGGCAAACCGTTGGAGAGACAAGTTCCTCAAGTGCGATTCTGATCTTTTCTGACGGCGCTTCGTTTAGCCTTTCACGCAGCCAGTGCAGAGCACCCTTCCAATCACTTTGATAAGAGTAGAGCCCCTGTGTAAACGTTAATTTGGCATTGACCCCATTGAGAAAACCATCCCGTCCTTCTCGAGGCAACTCATTAAATGGAGTGTTGGAGTCAACATTGAAATGTTTACAGACTGCGAGAAGTGCACTTCGCAGGTAAGCCGATCCTTGCTTGTCAGCAGTGCCCATGTAGCCAAGCTTCTCAGGAGTCTGGCTTGCATCGGGAATCAATTTCAGCGAGTCGATTTCCATGACGGTGCCGAGTCCATGACAACGTTTGCAGGCACCGTAGGCTGAGTTGAATGAAAACGAACGCGGCTCAAGGGGTGGAACATTGATACCGCAGTTCACACACGCCATTTTCTCGGAATAGAGTTTCTCCTCACCATCGACTATTGAGATGAGCACCGCGCCACCGGTTAGCTTCAGCGCGGTGCGAATCGACTCAGTGAGTCGCTCCTTGATTCCGGACTTGATTAAGAGGCGATCGACGACTGCTTCGATTGAGTGATTCTTGCGTTTGTCGAGACGAATCTCCTCGTCCAGTGAAACCAGGTCGCCATCAACGCGTGCACGAAGGAAACCATCCTTCGCGAGCTTCTCGAGTTCTTTTTTGAATTCACCTTTTCGTCCGCGAACAATCGGTGCAAGCACCATTACCCGATCGCCTTCCGGAAGTGCGAGGACGTTTTGGACGATCTGATCGACGCTTTGGCGGGTAATGGCAGCACCGCAGACGTGGCAATGAGGTATACCAATCGACGAGAACAGCAGTCGCATGTAATCGTAAATCTCAGTTACCGTCCCGACGGTTGAACGCGGGCTTCTTGAAACAGTTTTCTGTTCGATGGAAATTGCGGGAGAAAGACCGTCGACCGAGTCGACATCCGGCTTTTCTAATTGGTCGAGAAATTGTCGAGCATAAGCCGAGAGGGATTCCACGTACCGGCGTTGACCTTCCGCATAGATCGTATCAAAGGCGAGTGACGATTTTCCGGAGCCGGAAAGACCGGTTATTACTGTAAATCGGTCGCGGGGGATGTCGACATTGATGTTTTTGAGGTTGTGTTGGCGAGCCCCTCGAACGGTGATGCGATCAATTGCCATAGCGCTAGTAGACCGACTACCCCAGCACAGAAGCGAATTTTGTGTACTGGCGAAACAGTCATTCTAGCTGAGCAGATCGGGTCGGGCAAGCGAGGCAGAATATTGCCGATTTGCAATTGACGATTGTCTGAACAAGGAAGAGGTTATCAGAGTAGCGTTCTTCTGGGTGGACGCTTTCGCTTTTTTTAAATCGGCAATGGAAATCCGCAATCGGCAATCAAAAGTTCAATCTCATTCCAACTTCCATTCGACGAGGTGGTTGAGCGGAGGTTGCCTGTCCGAAGTATGGTGAGACAAGCACGCCGTTAAAGACGCCGAGGTTAGTGTGGTTCAGGAGATTGAATGCCTGTGCGTAGAATTCAAGGTGGTACTTCTTAGTGCCGCCCATTCCGATGGAGGGTGGAGCCGCTCCATCCCCGCCACCAATTCGCACCATTCGCACCTGAGGTCCTCCGGTTTGAGGCTGATCTGGTCCGAAGTCGCGGCCCCAGCTTAGACGAGAACCAATTTCCCAACGCGGAGCCCCACGTGCGCTGTTACGACTGATACTGGCAGGGCGGTCATTGATAACCGTGTCCTTGTTGTTGTCAAAACCCGTGGTGATGTTGTAGGGCAACGCTGACGTGGCCTGAACTATTGTCGAAATGCCAAACCCCTTCTTTAGCCGTTTACTGATGAACCCGGACACGAGATGGTGAAAGTCATTTGCTGATGGCCCACGATCAGCGCGCAGATTGAAATTGTTTGTGGGTAAGCTGAATGGACTGTCCGCTTCGTTCGTGCTCCTCATGTAGATGTAGTTCACGTTCCAGAAGAAGCCGTTCACAAAGTTGCCTGGGCCAACGCCTATCATCAGGCGGTGAACAGACGTATAGGCTGAGGATTCGATGCTCGTAACATTACCTGTTGTCGGATCAGATCGACCCGCTCCAGGTAATGGCGGGTTCAAGTTGATGCCGTGAAACATGTGAACACCGCGCTGGTATTGATAGTTGGCCATTATGCGCACGGGTTTCACCGCAGTCGTTTCGATCCCCAGGGACGACTGAATGATGTAAGGCTGCGCGAGATTTTGATCGAGCTGTATCACGCTGGAAGGTGGAATAGTTTGAATTCCGCCGATGAAGGGATTGGGATAACCTGGATTCGCCACAATCAGATCGCGTTGATGTTGACCATCGACACGGAGAGTTTGTTCGTAAGTTTGCGCGTTCATCCAGTCGTAGAAAATTCCCGAGCCACCACGGATGGTTACGTTTCCTTTTTTCAACGGCGACCAAACGAACCCCAGACGCGGAGCAAGATTGAATTTGCCGGGACCATTGGTCTGAAGTTCCTGACGAACACCGTAACTGACAGTAAGATTCTTTTTCACACGGTAGTCGTCCTGGACGTACCAACCTACCTGGTATTGAGAATAGGAAACAGAAGGATCGCCGACTCGCTGTGTGTACTGTGTGGCCAACCCGAGTTGATACGCGGCGAGACTTGCAAATTGGAAAATGCCCAGCGCGTTCGTTGAATCATTACTGTTGTAATGCCCGCCTTCAAGTTGTACTCCAAAGCGAATTCCGTGTTTCTCGAGCGCATAGTCGACATTGTCTGCGAGTTCGAAGTCGAATTGATCTCGACCGCCGAATCTCTGAGCGCTCCCGTCATTGAATGCACCTGGCACGAGAACGGTGCGGCTAAGCGTTACGGATTTTGACGCAAGACTAGTCCAACGTGTTTGCAGTCGAATCTCATTGAAAAACTTTTTGCCGAACACCCCTGAGTCTGCAGCGCGCGAGATGTATTCAGTCTGGTCCTGGGAATAACCTCTCGCCGCAAGGTCAAAGTCGCCGACACCGAGGTTGTTCTGAAGCACGGCGTTGCGTTGAAATTGAAACCGCGCTGTATGAGTTTTGTTGACTGCGTGTTCAATACGCGCGTCGAGATTCAGTCGTCTTGATGGCCGATAAGCGAGGTCAGTGAAATTGCCGGATGGTAATTGTGCGACGATCGTTTTAGCGTCGAAAAAAAGAGAGCCATCAGCGTTGAGAAATAGTGACGTATGGTTCTTCCAAAGCGGACCGTCCATGGAAAGTCCAAAACGTCGCTGCTGCTCCGGTCCTCTAAACGTTGCAAAGGCTTGTCGTGCGTTAAGTGATTCGTCGCGAAATCCAAAATTGAACGAGCCATGCCACGAATTAACGCCTGGCTTGGTGGTGATATCCACGAGTCCAAAGCCAGCGTCATGATTCTCCGCTGCGTAAGGATTGAGTCGAAATCTTATTTCGCGAATTTGCGATTTGGGAGGCAGCTTGCCGCCCCTGAATCCGTTGACACGAATCTGAGCACCTGGGCCTGCAAGTTGATTTATTGCGTTCTCAAATTCGTCTGGATCGTCGGGTAGTTGAGCAATCTGTTCCGCCGTGAGTACGTTGGTGAATGCTGGGCCATTTGGATTTGTGTTGCGTACGGCTGTTTCCTCGGCCACTTCGACGTCGGCCTTGATCACCTCAATATCGAGGGCAATCTCAGTTCGATTGGATCCGGGAGTCAGAGTAATAGCTTCTGTATTCTGTGACTTAAACCCGGCGGCTTCGACGTGAACCAAGTAAAGACCGGGGACCAATTTGTTGAATCGTGCCTCGCCGTTTTGATTGGTTTGAGTTGCAGCCTGCTGGCGCCCGTTGCTAAGTAGTTGTACTTGCGCTTTGTTTACCAGTGCGCCTGAAGGGTCGTGCACAACAACATCGAGGCTCGCGTTGCCAGAACTTTGGGCGAAGGCCAACTGCGATGAGATCACGACAACGACAAACACACTTATCGCACAAGACCGGAGGCGATCGGGGCGCATATTCAGAACTCCTTAGCGCTTTTCAAATTTGTCAGATTTGAATTGCGGGTTCATCTGATACTTCGAAATCTCGAACTCTTCTGAGACTTCTTCACCGGTTAAGAAAGTAAACTTGTGAGGCAGCAATAGACCGTTCACTTTCTTGTGATCGGAGAGGCGAATATAGAAGTCAACCTCTTCGGGAACTGCGGGTGTTTCCGATGCGAGACGTTTCTCAGCATCTTCGCGTGCCTTCTTCATATCTTCAGGCTTCACTTGTCCGCCACCAGCAGACCTCGTCATTGTCACTATTCGCGGCTTTGGTCCTCTATAACTGATGAGCAAAGGAAGGTGACTTGATTTATCGAAGAACAGTCGAACCGCAAACTTGTCTGGCCCAGTGACGTCGATAACTTCTGCTTTTGCGTCGTCAACATCTGACTCGCCCGCGTACTTGTAATCAACAGCAAATGATTCCGACGCCGCTAACGTGATGGCAAGAAGGTACCGCGCCATTTCAACCTGGAGCATGCGGCGCAGTGCGGCTTCCATCTGTTCCGGTGTTGATTGTGCACTGCCTGGTCCACCCATGCGAAAGATCATTGCGCCGCCGCCACCGCTCTGACCATTCCATGCATGATCGGCGTTCATTGTGCGGTAGCTAATCAGCGCCGTGCTGAGTCCGCCCGGATTCATCGAGTCTTCAACCAAATACTTGTCGGGAAGGAGAATGCTGATCTCTCGATCGCCTCCCAGCTGACGTTCGCCGATCATTCTTCGATATTGTCCTGTGATGTTCAGGCTCTGAATTTTATGTAGCTGTTCTTCTCCGCCAACGGCAGCCCGAGCCTGCTTCAGAATTTCCTGCGCTCGAGCGTCATCAGCTAAGACAGGTGATGCCCAAATCAGTAATGCGGCGAGAAGTAATCCCATAGACGCAAGTTTCCTCATAACCTCTTAGCTTTCTATCTCAGTAATTTGAACAGCAACGTAATCTCGTGAACCCATCGCAGGCAGGAGACTGTCTGCATTAGGCACTCAAGGGTCGACTTTGATCTGACGATCTCCCTTGTCAGAAGCTATTCACAGGAAGTCACGGAAAAGTTCCACAAACACAAAGGTGATTTGACACTCTTTCAAAGCGAGTCCTACACTGCGATCAAGAGCTGCGCAGCGCATCGCTCATTCGTTCAGGCGGTCATAGTGAACCTTCCGAACACCCTAACCCTCCTTCGCATATTCATTGTCCCGTTGTTGGTCGTCGTTCTCCTGACGCCATTCTCGGAGAGTTGGTTTGGTGTCCCGAGACACATTCTCGGAGTCTTCATGTTTTTGGCTGCTGCGTTGACTGACTATCTGGATGGACACATCGCGCGCCGTCGTGGGCAAGTGACACGACTCGGTCAGTTGCTCGATCCAATCGCCGACAAACTTTTGATTTCTGCAGCGTTGATCTCTCTAGTAGAGAATCAACTGGCACCTGCATGGGCAGTCGTAATCATCATCGGGCGAGAGTTTGCAGTGACGGGTCTGCGATCTATCGCAGCAGTTGAGGGCGTTGTTATCTCAGCGTCGAAGATGGGTAAGTTCAAAATGCTCGCACAGGTAGTTACGATCACATTACTGATTGGATCTAGCGTAGCGGGCAAGCCACCCGTCGCCAATTTCGGGAGACCTTTTCCAGCAATAGAGTTTTGGTCGGTGCCGGAATTGAGGACGGCTTGGCAACATTTAATCGGAAACGAAGTGACAACCTCCACCGACTGGCAGGTACTTCTATACACGGCGGGTCGAGCGATGCTGTGGCTCGTTGTTATCTCGGCATGCACATCGATGTATGGTTACTTCAGCTCTTTTTACCGTGCGGTCGTTGCTGACCGCACGGCAAAGCAAAAAGCTAAGAGTGCACCTGTCGTTGTTTCCTCTGAATAGATTCCGAGTTTATTGGATCTCTACCCAGTCACCTGTGTGAGCTTCCAAAGCCACGCGAGTGATGATCGCCGTCGCCGTGCGTGCCTGTACATCGATTACAACCATCTCACCCACAACCTTGCGCGGCATTTCCGGTCTGAGGTTTTTGACTTCTCGAGTTGTAATGGGGCGATAGCGATACCTTCCAGGAACGTTGACGAGAAATGTTGAATCTTTGGCGCGCTGGGATTGGGAGGAAAACCCTCCGCCTCTATACGCCTCACTTTGAAAACCGGTTGCCCGACCACGAGCATCCTCTTCATCTTCGACGGTCGTTACACCACCTGCACCTAAAGGTCGAAAGATCGTGAGGTAGTCGCCCGGTGCGACGTGGTCCTCTGAACCTAGATCTATATAGACGACGTCGTTGGTCGTGACCATTTCTCTGCTGTCGCGTGCCATCATCAGTCGCCCGATTGCCTTTCCAGACGGGTCCGCGAACCGATCCAGTTGAACTTCCGAGCGTTCAAGCGGTGATTCGCGATATGGAATCGGGACAAGGATGTCGCCGAGAAGAGTCATTTCGCACGAAAACGTGATCTGGGCGTATGACACGTCCTCCGTGACTTTAAAGACTTCGAGCTGACCAAGTTCACGTACGTAGGTGCCCAGGAAACCTTGCTTTTCGCGAAAGACACCCTTCACGTCGCCCTTGGGGCGAACGATTTGAAAGCGCTGTCCTTCTTTAATGCCCTGGCGAGAACCCCAGTTCAGAAAAACAACGTCGCCTTCAGCGAAAGTGCGTTGTTCGGGCTCTCGTTCGGCTCCAACGATTTCAGGTGACGGTTGGAAACGTTGGTATTTGATATAGCCAGCGCAATACAGGTTTGTCCTTCCGGCTACGTTTGCAGCATTTCGAGCGGACGGCACCACTACCTGAGTAGATCGTTTTTCGGTTTGTGCGGTTGTGGCACCGGAAATGGTCAATACTAGTAATACAAGACAACTGACGGTTAGGAATCGACGAAGTGTCATGTCTAACCTCCTCCTTTTTGCAGATCAGATGAGAAAAGGGCTGTGGATGGCAACGTATTGTGAGCATTCCTCGTCGCCTGTTTTAGTTGAGAGGGGCAACTCCGATCCTACTTTGCGGCTTCTATTCAGGTCAATCTGTTTGTTTTGGGTAGCGCGAACGCTGTGACCGCATGCGTTTTATCTACAACACTAAGGTCGGCTTGCGTTTTTGAAAGGCGCTTGTTAGTATCCGCATTTTGTCGGAATGCGCTA
>Ga0163163_10003120_pt1 | contig 14042 bp, 13 predicted proteins | sample S65metaG_FD_119766 | JGI IMG/M metagenome (GOLD analysis project Ga0163163, IMG submission 119766) | Switchgrass rhizosphere microbial communities from Kellogg Biological Station, Michigan, USA - S6-5 metaG | ecosystem: Host-associated > Plants > Roots > Rhizosphere > Soil | place: USA... | reverse complement strand
TGGAACATTGTGAAGCTCTCTTCCGGTTCATCTGACAAACCAACATCCATTCCGGCCTCGTAATATTTCAAATTCGGCCTTCCCGAAACTATTCGATCGATCGCAACATCCAGCGGCGCCCTGAAGAAAAAAGCAACCGTCGGTTTTACTGCGAAAGAATAGACCTGGCGCACCCAGTCGCGATTACACCCGCGTGCAACATCGCGCGCGAACGCTGTGTAGATATATCGATCAGCGAGAACAATCGCTCCGGCCTTCAAAGGCGGGATGATGTCGCGTTCCGTACGATCAGCAAAGTCCGTAGCGTGAAGGAGGGAGAAGGTGGCCGGCGTGAATAAGTGCCGCTTCTTGGCCCGTCTCGTCGTATCTTTTACCAGAGGCGAAGAGTTCCATTCCGAAAAAAAAACTGGATAACCTTCGGCTTTTAACCATTGATGAAGTAGAGCGAGTTGTGTTGACTTGCCGCTTCCGTCAGTACCTTCAACAACAAAGAGTTTGCCGGGATATTGGTGTTTACCGTAGGAAATCATCGGCGCAGAGACTAGGTTAATCGTGCTCCAGAAGTGTAAACCTACACTTGGATGTGTCTTGGTTACTGAGAACTTTGTACCTCTTACTACACGCCAAATCAAGTTGGTACAACTACGCTTTACTGGATTTCCAGAGACCTTTAACGCGAACAGGTAAGACACCTAAGGAAGTCGGCGAGTTAATCGCAGATGAAAATCTCGGCGAGATTCTGATCATTGGCCCAGCTGCTCTTTGGCTCGCGAAAGTAGGTCTTGTGAGGTCCTAGCGAAATTCCGGCGATGAGGGCCGGAGCATTCGTTTGAATCAGCGTGAATGTAAACCCGTGGCGATAACTAAAGATAGGTCCAAGAGTACTCTTTAGCCATCGGAAATGTCCCGATGATATCAACACTCGATAAGTGACTTAGCGATCACTCACAAATTCTCCATAGCCGGTTCGCTTTTGTGAACGTAAGTGATTGCCGAGAATTTGGTAGAAACATCTCAGACAGACGCCAGTCGAATCTTGATCCTTATCCTCCCGTATTTCTGAGCCACACCAAATACACGACACTTGAAATCTCTGTTTGTCTTTCTCTCTTCTCCGAATCATTTCTTACTCCTTTTAGAACAACCTAGCGTCATTGCGTTACGAGTCTGTAGCACGCAGGTTAAATCGCGCTGAAGAGACAGTTGTGGAACAAGCTAGCCGTGAAATTCAGGTGACGGTCAGACATGCTTCAGTTCAAACAGGAAATAAAACTTTTCGGTGGGCGTTCTGTTAACATTTTGGTAACATCCGTTCTAGCGCGGCTCCCCTTGGTCGCGACGAGATAGTCCCAACCGACGCCAATTAACGACTACGCCGGTCTCCTCTGGGAGGATTAGAAGTGCAACCCAGAATCAGCAGAAATTTTTTAATAACCAGGACATTACGTCTCGGTGCACTTTTGATCTGTCTACTAGCGCCGACAGTTGCCGTACTTGGTAATGGCAATGTCGTAATTCGAGAGAACGTCTCAGCGGGCAAGCGAGAAGAACTTGTGAGTAAGTTGCGGGCAATTACTGGTTTGAGCCGTTTGGGTTTCGATAAGTTCGGTCTGTTGCAGCTAGGCACAGACCATGACAATCGTGGTTCTCAGAGTGCGCGAGATTTACTTGGACGCGCCGTCGAAGGCAACAAGGTAATTGTTGTTGAAGATGCCAGCTCTCGTCCTGACGTAGCCTTTTGTCGAGTTGTGCCAGGTCGATGGCTGTCAGCAAATGGAAACAAGCTGCCTGCATACATTGTCTTAATTGATTTTTCCGACTTTCGACAGATCATCGGTGACGTTGAAGCGCGAGCTGCGTTTGACGTGGGTTGGGGTTTCCTTCATGAACTCGATCATGTGGTTACAGACTCGAGTGACGCTAATGAACAAGGTGACATCGGCGAATGTGAAACCCATATCAACCTGATGCGTCGCGAAATTGGCTTACCTCAACGCGTGGACTACTTCTTTACCGAATCTTCACTTAGAGCTGATCCTAACTTCGGTACAAAATTGGTCCGACTCGCTTTCGAGCAATACGACAGCGGCAGATCTCGCACGCGACATTATTGGCTGACCTGGGATTCAAGGGTTGTCGGTGGCTTGATCGTTAATGGCCAAATAGCAGTGGTCCGTTCCGCCCGCAAACCTTCCAACTAGATCCAATTCAGAGCAATTATTATCTAGGTGTGCTGTGTTTAAAGCGCAGCCGACACTCATATAATCCTGGAAAGTGTCGTCTCACAGATTGATGGCAGTGAGCGTGAATAGTCGCGCGCTTTATTTTGGATCGAACTACCTGACTCCCGGGAAGCGCGTCTAGTGTGAGCGATTGTCTGAAGGCGGTTTTGCATTCAACGATACGGCCCGCAAGCGACTAGGATGTGCTTCCTCCGACATTTTCTGCAGCGTGGAGTGAATCTCAAGTAGGACGTCTTTGAGTTTGAGCAAATCTTGCGGGGAGTTTTTATTTGCCAGAATGGCGGCAGCAATCTCGCTGCTTAGTTCATTGGAAATGGCCATGATTCAAGGGTCTCTGAACCGAAATGCCGAGGTTGTATTTTGAAGAGGGCCATCGTAGTTTTCGAGTGTTACGTCGATGTTAATTCGATGTTAATTAATTGCGGGACTCCTCATTTCCCGAAAGAAACTTCCTAACCTAAGTCCTCAACCCTCCTTAACAAACATTTAAGGCGCAATTCACAGCCCTTTAACTGATCGGGCATATCGTGTCGACTTGAAGAAACAAAGTCTGAATTCGGCGTGACTTCAGTTCTTGAAGTCGAATTTCGAAGTCTTTCCAAAGTCTGATTTATTGGACCATCCATTAACACAGGAGAATCTTATGCACTTCAGTATGCCCCTGCGCTTTAGCCGCGCGTCGATCGTAATAGCTCTTGCTCTCATTTCATTGCTGCCAATGATGGTGTATGCACAGTCCGACCAGGGGCGAATCGTGGGAACTGTTACAGATGCAAACGGCGGAGTGGTTCCAGGCGCCACAATCTTAATCAAGAATGAGCGAACTGGCGAAGAGCGCACCGCAACTACTAATGAAGCTGGCTATTACGTAGTGGCAGCGTTAAGGCCGTCGACTTATACCGTGACGGCGAGCGCACAAAACCTTACGGTGAAAACGACTGGTGTTCAGTTGCTGGTTGGTCAGGAACTGAATCTCGGCCTCACATTGCAAGCCACAGGAGTTGAAGCAAAAGTCGATGTTGTCGCTTCTGGTGATACAGCGATCGATAGCGGCTCAGCTGCTATGGGGGTGAACGTGAGTCCCCGCGAAGTTGCGGCGTTGCCATTGAATGGTCGGCAACTATCACAGTTGTACTTGCAGGCTCCGGGCTCAGTAAACAGTGGATCGGGAACCTATGGTGATATTCGCTTTTCGGGTCGCGCCGTTGAACAAAATGAGATTCGCTACGACGGAATCGAGGGCACCGCGATTATCGATACGTCGCCAGGCAATCTTAACGGCGAAGTCCCGACGCCATTTCGCCTCCAGTCTTCGCTGGAAAACGTTCAGGAGTTTCGAGTCGATTCGAATAATTATCCCGCGGAGTATGGAACGGGAACAGGTGGTCAGATTAGCGTGGTAACAAAATCGGGTGGAAATGCCTTTCACGGTTCCCTCTTCGAATACTTACGCAATGACGCGCTCGACGCTGCTAACTTCTTCGACAACATCATTGGACAAAAGAGCAAGCTGCGTTTGAACCAGTTTGGCGGTTCAATTGGTGGGCCAATCAAGAAGGACAAAGCGTTCTTCTTTTTTTCTTACGAAGGGTATCGACTTCGTGCTGGCATCAATTCAATTGAAACAGTTCCAGGCTTATCATCTCGCATTTGTCCCGGTGGAGTGATTGTAGGTACCACTACAGCGTGCAGTGCCGCGACCACAGCTTTAATTCCTGCGTTTCGCGCGCCGGATGTTGCCGTATTGAGAGTTGGACCAGACCTCTTCGACACGGTCCAGCGTCAGGCGACGAATATAGTAGACGAAAACTCCTTCGCTCTCCGGCTCGATTATAGGATTAATCAAAAGCATTCCACGTATTTCAGATTCTTCCGGGATCAGGGAACGAATGACCAGCCTGAAGGAGTGACCGGACGCAGGGTGCTCATCCGCAGCATTCCCCAAAACGGTGTGGCTGGAGTTCAGTCCGTATTGACGCCTACAGTGCTCAACGAATTCAAGGTTGGCTACAACAGCGCGCTATCCCGAATTAACGGAGTGGCGCCGCCTTTCCCAGGAATTGACTTGTCGGCTTTGTCCCTCAATATCGCGGGTACCGTTGCCGGATTTGCCCTTCCTGGACAAGGAGCCAATGCTGGGGTAGCCAGCCCCGGCGGACTGGTCCGTGCGAACAGCGCGACCAACGGACGGGCACAACCCTACACGCCATACACGGTATCCTTCATCGATAATGTGAGTTGGACTCGCGGAAATCATTCGGTGAAATTTGGCGGTGAGCTTCGCCCGGTGCGTATGTGGACTGACCGTGTTGGGGGCACAACCTACACATGGTCCAGCATTAATAACTTCCTGGCGAATTCGCTTCAATCGACACAGTTCCTCGGTGACGTTTCGGCTCCGTCACCATTCTTCAATGGTTCGTTGGGTCAGCCTCAGCCGAGACAAAACTACTACATTGGTTATGGTCAGGATGAGTGGAAACTCAAACCGAACTTAACCTTGAACTATGGTTTGCGCTACGAGTACTACTCGCCACTGGACGAGAAGGACGATCGTCAAATTTTCTTTGATATCAACACGGGTGTGTTGCGTGATCCTACGACGAAGCCCTTCCAATCATCGAAGGCCAATTTTGGTCCGCGTGTTGCATTGACGTGGTCACCGAATCCTTCGAGTTCTGGGTTCTTTGGCGGAGGAAACACGGTGATCCGTGGTGGCTTTGGTATGTACTACGGACCAGGTCAAACGGAAGATCAAATTCAGCCCATTGAGTCGAACCGCATTAGCTCAACGGTCAACGGGGGCACCTTTCCGCAAGATACTAATGCGATTATCGCGGGCTTCGTAAGCAATCCAAACAATCGTTCGTTTCAGCCGCGTGCTTATGCGAACGAGTACAAAATTCCAGAGAGGATTTACCAGTACACCGTCTCGATCCAACAGCAGTTGCCTTATCAGATTGGGTTTACTGCCGCTTATGTTGGTTCAGAAGGGCGCAACTTGTTCTTGCGTAGCGTCGCAAATCGCATCCTGCCTGGCCAAACAACAATCGCCGATGGCACTACGCTGCCAAATACCTTTGGCGTAGTGAATCGCACGAACGCAGGGGGACAGGTCATCGCTGTGAATACGATTCGCGAGTTTTCGCTTGTCTCCGGCACGTCGTCAGTCCAAAACCCATACGCAGAGGTTGACTACAAGACCAGCGGCGGCGAAGACAGTTACAGGGCCTTACAGTTGTCTCTGGCGCGTCGATTGAGCAGTGGGGTGACGCTGAACGCTCAGTATTCATTTGGACGAAGCTTTGGAAACACTGCTGGATCAAACGAAGCTCGCACTGCTGCAAACAACGCACGTGCAATCTCCGATTTCGACTACGACAACGGTTACAACAATTTTGACGTGCGCCATACCTTTAACCTTAGTGCAATTTACGACCTGCCTTTTGGTGAGGGGAAACGTTATGACATGGGCGGACTCGGAAATGCGATTCTAGGTAATTGGGATGTCGGCACGATTGTAAATGCTCGATCAGGTTTGCCGCTCGAAATCGGAATCGTTAGACCTGACGTAGTTATGCAGTGTAAAAATGCCGGAGGTTGTGTGGTCCCAACCGGTGCCGGCGGAGCTACAACCACGTTCGCGAATGGTTTCGTCGCTCAACTCCCGGGCACTATCAACGCCGCGAATCCCTTACCTCCCGGATTTATTGCTGTTGTGAATACCCCAGATGGCGGCGCATCACGAAACGTGCGAAGACCAGATTTTGTCTCTGGTGTAAATCCTTATCAGGACGCCGATCGTCTCATACTTAACCCGGCGGCATTTACGACTCCTGCACCGGGTACCTTTGGCAACGTACCCCGCAATGCGTTGCGTGGTCCAAATTTCAATCAGCTCGATCTAATTTTCAACAAGCGATTCAGATTCAGTGAGCGCACCAATCTCGAATTTCGGACGGAGATCTTCAACATCTTCAACCATACGAACTTTGATATTCCGGGCTCTCGTTTGAACCTGGCTCTCCCGTCTGTAAGTCTTGCAGGAGGCGTCTACACGTTTGGCACCGGCAATGTTAACCAGCCTGGCCAAGCGTACACGCAGGGAGCCGCGGGTGGCACGTTTGGTTTGTTACGACAAACTGTGATTCGTGACGTTGGACTTGGTACAAGTCGTCAAATCCAGTTCGCCCTTCGGCTCAACTTCTAAATGCGTTAACTCTGGGAGGTCGTCAGAGTCAAAAACGGCGACCTCCCTTTTTCATGCTGGGTGGAATTCATATGTCATTAAGCGAAATGTCATTGAGTGAGCAGAAGAACCAAAATAGTCCAACCGACGACATTTACGACGACGGCTTTTTGAGAGTCGAACACAAGAACTACTACGTCGCTTGTGGGGGCACCCCTCTAAAACTGCCGCGAACGGAGTTCTTGATCTTCTCCAGGCTCACGCGTACGCCGGATCGCATCGTCACAGCAGGCGACCTTTGGGAATCTGTTTGGGGCGGGGATAAGCCACTGAATACTGAAAGCCTCCATGTTTACATTTATCGTCTGCGGGCAAAGTTGACCGCCTTTGGCCTTCAGATAGAGACCATGGTCAATGTGGGCTACAGGCTTCTGACGGTACCAAATCACTGAGGCGAGCCATAACTGCTGTTAACTAAGAGTTCAGGTGAAGTTCAGTTAGGTGTAACACTCGAAACCTAGATTCATCCCTACAACTTTGCTCTGATTACCTCAAAACAGCTTAGGAGACGCTAAATGTTTGCTTGGATAAGAAGCTTTCAACTCGTCCTGTCACTTGCAGTTCTCGCGTTTTTACTGGTCCTCGGTGGATGTGTGTCGGGCGGTGGAGGAACGGATTCAGGTCCCATCCAGTTACAGGGAGCGGGAGCGACTTTTCCCAATCCGCTCTATCAGAAGTGGCTAAGCGAATATGGAAAGGCTCACCCCGAGGTAAAAATTGATTACCAATCAATCGGGTCGGGTGGCGGCATAAAACAAATCCAGGCTCAAACAGTTGATTTCGGCGCTTCTGATACGCCAATGAAAGATGAAGATCTTAAAGCGGCGCCAGGTGAACTTCTCCACATTCCCACTGTCCTGGGTGCCGTAGTACTTACTTACAACCTCGAAGGCGCGCCCACGCTGCATTTTTCGCCGGAAGTAATTGCGGACATTTTTCTAGGGAAGATCAAGAAGTGGAATGACCCGAAAATTGCTGCTGACAATCCCGGCGCCAAACTTCCTGCGGCAGATATCACTGTTGTGCATCGCTCGGACGGAAGTGGCACTTCGGCAGTCTTTACCGATTATCTTTCCAAAGTCAGTAGTGAATGGAAGGAGAAAGTTGGAACTGGTCCATCACCAAGTTGGCCAGTAGGTGTTGGTGGTAAAGGAAATGAAGGTGTCACTGGCCAGGTGAAGAACACGCCAAGCACGATCGGTTACGTCGAATTGGTCTATGCAGTGCAAAACAAGCTTCCGGTGGCCCAAATAAAAAATGCGGCTGGTGCTTTCATTGAACCGTCGGTTGATTCTGTGACTGCCGCTGCAGCTGCGTCCGCTGCCAGTACTCCTGACGATCTTCGCGTTTCAATCACTAACGCCCAGGGTGCCCAAGTTTATCCAATCTCAAGTTTTACCTACATTCTTATTTACAAGAATCAGAAGGACGCCAAAAAAGGAAAGGCACTCGTTGATTTTCTCTGGTGGGGAATTCATGACGGCGAGAACGACGCCAAACAACTCCAATACGCGCCGCTTCCTGCAGACATCGTTAAGCGGGCTGAGGCTAAGCTCAACTCGATAACGGCCGGAGGAACTCCGCTTAGATAGAGCAGGCACATCGCATGAGTGCAACAACTCCCGGGAATATGGCTTACACGGAAAAGCACTCGCACTGGCGCCGGGTGCTTTCGCCTACTGGCAATACGGGCGACGCTATCTTTCGTTTGCTGATGTTGGGAGCCGGGTTGTTGGTAGTTTCGATTGTAATCGCCATGGTGATAGCACTCGCGTCAGATTCCATGCTGTCGATTCGTCAGTTCGGATGGGGCTTTCTCACAAGCAGCCAATGGAATCCAATCAAAGGTGAGTTTGGTGCGCTGCCGTTCATCTACGGAACAATCGTCTCATCGTTAATCGCACTCTTAATTAGCGTCCCATTCTCCTTGGGGATTGCTGTTTTTCTTGTCGAGCAAGCGCCGCACTATATCAGTCGGCCCGTCGGTTTCCTTGTCGATTTGCTGGCTGCGATTCCTTCAGTGGTCTATGGAGTGTGGGGCATCTTCGTGCTGGCTCCCTTTCTGCGCGTTTACATTGAACCTCCTTTAGCAAAGTGGTTTGGCTGGATGCCGCTGTTTCAGGGGCCAATTACCGGAATTGGGATGCTCACTGGCGGATTCATTCTCGCGATTATGGTCACGCCTATCATTTCAGCCGTTGTTCGCGATGTCCTCTCTGCCGTACCGGAATCGCAGCGTGAAGCTGCATTAGCGTTGGGCGCAACCAAGTGGGAAATGATTCGCGTAGTTTTGGTGAACGGTGCACCTGGGATTGCCGGAGCTGTAATTCTTGGATTGGGTCGAGCGCTGGGTGAAACGATGGCCGTCACAATGGTAATCGGCAACCGTCCGGAGATTAGTGCGTCACTATTTGATCCGTCCTACACAATTGCTTCCGCGATTGCTAACGAATTTACTGAAGCTACCCAAGATCTTTATCTCAGTTCGCTCGTCGAGTTGGGACTGATCCTTTTCCTTGTTACGTTCATCGTCAACGGCATTGCACGTGTCTTAGTTTGGAATGTAACGAGAAAGACCGGCGGCGTTGGAAGAGCAGCATAATGGTAACCAATGAGACACGCTGATCGAGTCCGACGCGCAATCAGCGCGTTCATGACCAGCCTCACAGCAATCTGCACGTTATTGGCGGTCGGAATTTTGCTGGTCATACTCGCGTACATTGCTCTTCACGGAATCGGATCCTTGAGTTTTAGGTTTTTGATAGATAGTCCTCGCCCTGTCGGCGAAGGCGGAGGAATAGGAAACGCAATTCTCGGTTCTCTAGTGTTGCTTGGTCTTTCTTCTGCCTTCGGGTTGCCGCTGGGAATCGCCGTTGGAATTTACCTCTCAGAAGTCGGTAAGGGACATTTTGCTGGTGTAGTGCGATTCATTGTGGATGCCTTGACCGGCGTACCCTCGATCGTAACCGGTGTTTTTGTCTACGCAATTCTGGTCCTGCCTATGAAGCACTTTTCCGCGTTTGCTGGCGGAGTAGCACTTGCGCTGATAATGATCCCAATCGTTGCCCGCACGACTGAAGAGATGCTCAAGCTCGTTCCTCACAGTCTGCGCGAAGGCGCATTGGCCCTGGGTGCACCGCAATGGCGCGTCACATTGGGAGTAATTCTCCCGGCAGCGGCCTCGGGAATCGCCACGGGTGCAATGCTCGCAATCGCACGTGTGTCTGGTGAAACAGCACCACTATTGTTTACAGCTTTTGGTAGCAGGTTTTTTAGTACATATCTCGACCGCCCAATCGCATCATTGACGGTGCAGATTTACAACTACGCACTCTCCCCCTACGACGAGTGGCATGCGCAAGCGTGGGCGGCGACACTCGTGTTGATGACACTGATCCTCGGAATCAACATCATGGTACGGTTTCTAGCGCGTAAGAGGTTCTAAGTTATGTCTGGGGTCTCGATGACCAAAATGCCGATTCAAACAGTCCCTAAAATCGAAGTTCGCGAACGACAGCAGCCAACATCAACTTCGCAAGAGGACACATCGAAGACGAAGGTTGCCGTTCGCGACCTCAATTTCTATTACGGCCGTACTCAAGCGCTGCACCATATCTCAATCGAGATTCCTGAGCGTGTGGTCATGGCTTTCATTGGGCCGTCGGGATGCGGTAAGTCAACATTCCTCCGCACTTTGAACCGGATGAACGATGTAATTCCCGCGACCCGAGTAGACGGGCAGGTTTTGATTGATGACCATGACATTTATGCACCTGGAACAGACGTTGTCGCACTGAGACGGCGCGTTGGGATGGTATTTCAGAAGTCTAATCCGTTTCCAAAGTCCATCTTCGACAACGTGGCCTACGGTCTTCGGATCAATCGATTGACCTCGAGAGGCAGTGAGCTTGCCGGTCGAGTCGAGGAAGCACTCAAAGATGCCGCGCTGTGGAACGAGGTGAAGGATCGCTTAAAGACCTCAGCGCTTAGTTTGTCGGGTGGTCAACAGCAGCGATTGTGCATTGCCAGGGCACTGGCGATTCGTCCTGAGGTACTATTGATGGACGAACCGGCATCAGCGCTCGATCCAATCGCAACCTCGAAGATTGAAGAGTTAGTGTTTGATTTGAAGAAGCAATACACGATCGTGATAGTTACACATAACATGCAACAGGCAGCACGAGTGTCTGACACGACGGCGTTCTTCCTGCTGGGCAAGTTGATTGAAGTGAACCCAACGGAGAAGATGTTTACAGCCCCGAATGAGAAATTGACCGAGGACTATATTACGGGAAGATTTGGGTGAGACAGGTCTTGGGTCTTTGGGTATCTAAGAGTAAACAGGATCAAAGACTAAAGCCCAAGTCCAAAGAGCAAATCAGCAATCAGCAATCAGCAATCGACAATACATATGGAATCCCACCGTCATCTTGACCACGAACTGAGTTCATTACGCGACCGGGTTTTGCTCCTGGGCGGCGAGGCTGAGGAGGCGCTTGAACGCGCCATGTTCGCACTAAGTGAACGCGACAGCGAGGTCGCGCGTCAGGTACTTGAAAATGACGATCGAGTCGATCAGCTCGAAGTAGAGATCGACCGACAGTGCATAGATATCATCGCGCTTCGACAACCTGCCGCACGCGATCTTCGCTTTGTAATCTCGGTAGCTAAGATGGCGCCGGTTCTTGAACGCATTGCTGATCATGCTTGCAATATCGCGCGTGCGGCGATTGACCTAAACAATGAACCCGAACTCAAGTCGGTTCTGGATCTCCGAAGGATGGCTGATCACGCCCTGCATATGCTGCGGGCTGCACTGGATGCTTTCACGTCGGGAGATGCGCTTGAGGCTCGCGAGATAATCAAGAGCGATCGAGACATCAATGATCTCTACAATCAGACTTTTCGTCGTCTTATAGAAATGATGGTCACTGAGCCTGCCACGGCTTCTCGCGATGCCCGTTTGCTCTTCGTCGCAAAACATCTCGAACGGATTGGCGACTATGTCACGGACATTTGTGAGCTGACCGTCTATATGGCCGAAGCCGCCTTCATCAAGCACACTAACTAACCATGACACGTCCAGTACTCATAATTGAGGATGACGCCGACATTAGCGAGAGCTTGAAGTACAACTTCGAGCGCGAAGGATTGGTGGCGATCACAGCGCCTACAGGCGAAGCCGGTTTAAGTGCGGCTCTTAACGAACGCGACCCCCCACGTCTGATCATTCTGGATTTGATGTTGCCTGGAATGAGCGGAATCGAGTTGTGTCGCAGATTGAGAAGGGAACCGGCGACACGACGAACTCCCATTATCATGCTGACGGCAAAAGCTTCTGAATCTGATCGCGTCGCAGGTCTTGATCTCGGAGCCGATGATTACATAACGAAACCCTTTTCTGTGCGCGAATTGCTGGCGCGCGTGCGAGCGGTGATGCGACGTGCAGATGAAACGATGGGCAAGACGTACGAGGACGACCACCTGCTCATCGACTTCGACGACATCCGCGTCGTTTGCGACGGCGCCAAAGTGAAACTCACCAACAAAGAATTTACGTTGCTCTCAGTTTTGGCTAGAAGTGCAGATCGCGTGGTTACTCGTCAGCAGTTACTCGATAGCGTCTGGGGATACAGTTACTATGGCGATGCCCGCACACTCGACGTTCATATTCGTCGTTTGCGACAGAAGCTCGAGAAGTGCGGAGACTGCATTGAAACGGTTGTCGGCGTCGGTTATCGTTTTGTTGGCTGTTCCACTCAGGCTGCCCAATCGCAATAAGTTTTAAGGAAAGTTTAGTGTCGAAGCGCCAAACTCTTTTCATTGCTGCTGGTTTGATTCTCACCTCGGTTTTTCTGGTCGTTTCATCCTCTACTGCACGCCTTGGATTTGCACTGTTAATTCTGATTGCCACTTCAGTTTGGTTGATTAAGACCTTTCTGACCTCATCGCAAAGTGAATCCTCTTATATAAATACTGCGGACTCCGATCAGACAGGGTCGCCTGAAGTGTTTGCCGTTAGCCAACTTTTTGAAGCTACGCTGGGCGGGATGCGCGAGGGTCTCCTCGTCGTGAACAAGGACATGCGCGTCGTTGCGGCAAATCGAGCTGCGCAGAGGCTCTTCAATCCCAAGCTGGAGTCCCAAAGACTTACAGAACTCACGCGAAATCCAGCAATCTACGGTGCATTCCTCGATGCCCTCAAAGGTGAAGAACGAAGCGAAGTGAAAGTGGAAACTCATGGTCCTGAACGGCAGGTGTTTGACCTTCGTGTTGTCCCGCTTGCGTCAAACGGTAGTGGACCGCAAGGAGCTCTCGGAGTCTTTTTCGATATCACTCGAACGGAACGTCTCGAGGTGGTTAGACAAGAGTTTCTTTCCAATGTGTCGCATGAACTGCGCACGCCGCTGACCTCGATCCTCGCGTTTGTCGAAACGCTGCAAAATGGAGCCCTGGAAGATAAAGAAAGTAGCCAACGATTTCTTTCAATCATTGCCAAGAATGCGTCGCGAATGCATGGATTGATCGATGACATTCTTGAGTTAACGGCAATTGAAGGTGGCAACGTGCAACTTAGATTGGCTCCGGTCAGGTTAGCGGAGCTCATAAACGACGTGATTGCTTCACTGAACAGCAAGGCATTGCCTCACCAGATTACGTTGGTCAACACAGTTCCTTCTGAAGTTACCGTGCATGCTGATGGGCGTCGTTTAGAAAGAATGATTACAAATCTCATCGACAACGGCATCAAGTTCGGCAGCGAAGGCGGGACCGTGACAGTGAGGTATGAGTCGAAGGAACGCGACGAAATCATCGTTGAAGACAACGGCGAGGGAATTCCAAATCAGCACCTCGAGCGACTGTTTGAGCGTTTCTATCGCGTCGATCGCGCGCGTTCAAGAGATATGGGTGGTACCGGATTAGGTTTGGCCATAGTCAAGCATCTTGCCTTGTTGCACGGTGGTGAAGTCACCGTCGCGTCTGAGTTGGGTAAGGGAACCAGGTTCACCATTCACCTACCAAAGTAGCTTCCCCAATTCCCGATATGCTTTAGCTTGTCGGAAGATTGGAGGTTATGCCGACTCACCAACCGACAAGCTGAAGCACATCGGACCAAAAAGCCTCGCTAGGTTTCTCGCGCAATCTTTGGCAAAATGCGTTGCCGTAGACAAAATTACTTCGAATTATGCATGGAGTTGCAAGAAAGTTTTTGATACGAGGTGAAGTGCAAGGAGTTGGTTATCGATTCTTTGCACAACGCGCCGCTGCTCGACACCAGGTTGTTGGTTATGTTCGCAACTGTCCTGATGGCACGGTTGAGGCGTTTGCAGAAGGGCCGGCAAACAGCGTCGAAGCTTTTAAGCACGATCTCGCAACCGGACCACAGTGGGCGGTTGTGCAACATCTGGAAGAGATAACTTTCGAACCGACAGGGCGCTTCTCAGGTTTTAGGATTGAGAGATAGTGGACCTTAGGTCTTTGGTCTTCGGCCTTTGGTCTTTATTGTTGCCTTCCGTCAAACAAACCGACAAATATCCAAGACCTAAGCC
>Ga0163163_10003119_pt1 | contig 14045 bp, 13 predicted proteins | sample S65metaG_FD_119766 | JGI IMG/M metagenome (GOLD analysis project Ga0163163, IMG submission 119766) | Switchgrass rhizosphere microbial communities from Kellogg Biological Station, Michigan, USA - S6-5 metaG | ecosystem: Host-associated > Plants > Roots > Rhizosphere > Soil | place: USA... | reverse complement strand
GACTGAAAGAGTTGAACGACTTTTTCGCCAGTTCGGTGGCAGTGTTGGTGGCCCACTTTACCTCCCACACTTCGGGGAAGGCGGACCAGTCACGGTCGGTGGCAAGAACAAATCTTTCTTCTTTCTATCGTATGAAGGGCTGCGCGAAAATTCAACGAACACATCGGTCCATTACGTTGAGACTCCGCAGTTCCGACAAGGCATCATTGCCGCTCGACCGGGTGGAGTGAGCGCTCGGATTCTCGCAGACCCACTTATACAACCACGCATCGGAGGCACACTTCAGTCATCATGCAAGGACGTGAATGGCGCATGTCAGGTCATTGGCCAGGCACTCGATGTGGGTTCACCCACAGGAGCTTTGGGCCAGTATGTAACTCTGGGAAATATCGCGGGTGGCGGTCTGGATGGCATTCCGGATATTCAAAAGGTCATCATAGCTGCACCAGCGATCAATAGACCCAACCAGTACAACGCTCGTTTAGATTTCACGCCGAACGCAAAAGATCAGATCGCGTTTAGTACTTACCTGACGCGTAACTTCTCGATTGGAAGTGATTCGTCTGGCGGCGCACGTCCACAGGCTGATATCACGAGTTCACCCCATAACACCGCGTTGACGTTTCTCTACAACCGGATAATCTCAGCAACGCTACTGAACGAGGCGCGCTTCAACTTTACGCAGTTTGCCTACAACGAGATCGTCTCCTCGAGTGATACAAACTTTGGTCTTCCGCGAGTTGAGATTGAAAGTCTACTGAGTAGTGGTGATCGGATTCGTTTTGGTGCCAACCAGGCCGAAACCACGCCCGGCATCTTTGCGGAAAAGACGTTCGAGTTCCGCGACGTCTTGAGTAAAGTCCGAGGTAATCACGCGTTCAAGTTTGGCGGCGAGTTTCGCAAAGAGCTGAACAACGACAATCTCAATGGAGGCTCGCGTCCGCTGTACACCTTTGGCGGCCTTTTCAATTTCGCCAACGACACTCCGCTCTTCTATCAAATCAACGCCGACCCTCGAACGGGCGGAGCCGCAGACGCGCAACGTCATTTCCGATCTGGTGGATATGGTCTCTTCATTCAAGACGATTGGAAAGTGCGTCCGAACCTAACTTTCAATATTGGACTTCGTTACGAATACTTCGACGTCCTTAAGGAGAAGGACAACAAGGTCTCCAACTTTGTATTTGGTCCAGGCGGTGGGCTGGTTGGCTCGAAAGTCGTGCCCACGAACTCCCTCTACAATCCGGACCGCAACAACTTCGCGCCGCGACTCGGCTTTGCTTACAGCCCAAAGTATTTCGGTTTGGAACAAAAGCTCGTTCTGCGCGGGGGGTTCGGTATCAGCTATAACCGCACCGAGGATGTAGTCTTCTCAAACAGCCGTGGAAACCCACCCTTCTTCTCGCGTTTTGCAATTTGCTGTGGAACCTCATCGCTCGACTTCGGCAGTCCCTTCGCGGGCGGCCAGATTCTTTACACTTTGGGAACAAGCACTTCGCCATTCAGTTATCCGGCAAATCCTGCGCTAGCTGTGGGTATTGATCCGGCAACCGGTGCGCCATTGGGCAGGACAGTAGAAATCTATGGCGCACTGCCAAACACACCGACAGCGTATGTGTACACGTATTCGTTTGAAGGTCAGTATGAGTTACCGTGGCATCTCGTTGGTACACTCGGTTATCAGGGAAGCTCCAGTCATAAACTCATTCGCCTGGTGAACCAGCTATTTGTGCAGCCAGTGATTCCGGCAAACTACTTTGCATTTGCAGTGTACATCCCGACACCTGATGTAAACGCCAACTACAATGCTCTGAACGCGCGTCTCACGCGGCGATTTGCGAAGGGCTTTTCGGTCGACGCCCTCTACCGCTGGGCCAAGAGTATCGATACGTTGTCGAATGAAGGACCCGGTGCCGTGACTAATCAGACGTTCCCACAGGACTTGAGTCAGGAGCGCGGACCTTCAGACTTCGACGTCAGACACAACCTTACAATTTCAGGATTGTGGGATCTTCCGTTTTTCAGAGACCGCAAAGACGCCTGGGGGAAGATACTTGGCGGCTGGCAGATTGACGGAATTGTCACAGCGCACACTGGTTTCCCATGGACGCCACACACTGGCCAGTGCGTACGTTCGGCCAACTCTCAAAACTTTGTTTGCCCGTCACGCCCCACACAGTACTTTGGCGGCGCGCTCGACGACACAAGTAACGATGCGTTCATTCGTCCCGGTGGAAACTTTCCTGGTGGAGGACTGGTCTATTTTAATCCAAATAATCCGGGGGGACTGTTGAAGCCAGGAATTGGACGAAATACTTTTCGTGGTCCAAAATACTTCGCAACCGACATGAGCCTTGCCAAACGAACTGGCTTGCCTTCGTTTCTCCATCTGGACGAAAGCGCATTCTTTGAAATCAAAGCAAACTTCTTCAACGTCTTTAACAACTTGAACCTTACAAACTTCGGATTCTTTTCGTCGACAGTGGATAACCCCGATTTTGGCCGAGCGAGTGGCGGGTTGGCTGGAAGAGTTGTTGAGTTTCAGGGACGCTTGAGTTTCTGATTCGTGCTCTGGGAATAGACTTCGCCGCCTGATGTGAGGCGTGGCTCTGCCCGCGCCGTCCTGCCCCAAAATATTCTGCGCGCGGCGCAGCCGCGCGCAGGAGTGAGGCACCAGTTTACGGCGGGGTAGGGCCACGCCTCACAGCAGGCGGCAAAGCCAACGGGATAACACGCTATCGTTCGCTGGTGGTTTTCTTAATATACGTCCGCTTTCAAATACTCGGTCCTGTTCCAGTGTTTCAGATGCATATCAAATCAAAACTACTCCTTGCGCTTCTACCCCTCTTCTTCGTCCTTTCACTTCTTGCAACGCCGGCAACCCATTCGAAGCAAGCCCCAAATGTCGAAGCGCGTGTCAACGCTTTGTTGGCTCGAATGACACTCGAGGAAAAGCTTGGTCAACTTCAGCAACTCGATGGCGAAGGTAGCGGGGACTTTCGCCCCGAACACCTTGAGTTGATTCGCAAGGGTCTCCTCGGCTCCACTTTGAACGTTCGAGGCGCCAAGCGCACCAATCAACTTCAACATGTCGCAGTCGAAGAGTCTCGTTTGAAGATTCCGAACCTGTTTGGTTACGACGTAATCCATGGCTACAGAACGATCTTCCCGATCCCCCTCGCTGAAGCCGCCAGCTGGGATCCAACTCTGGCTGAACGCTCCGCAAGCATTGCTGCGTCAGAAACCTATGCCGCGGGTGTTCGTTGGACCTTCGCGCCAATGGTCGACATTGCGCGCGATCCACGATGGGGTCGAATTACGGAAGGCGCTGGCGAAGATCCGTTCCTGGGGGCTGCATTTGCACGAGCCCGGGTGTTGGGCTTTCAAGGACGAGATTACAGCGAGCGCAACAAGGTTCTCGCTTGTGCCAAACACTTCGTTGGCTATGGAGCAGCCGAAGGTGGACGCGACTACAACACGACCGACATGTCAGAACAGACATTGCGCGAAATCTACTTGCCACCTTTCCATGCGGCCGTCGATGCAGGAGTTGGCACATTGATGAGCGCGTTCAATGATCTCAATGGTGTTCCCACTTCTGCCAATCCGTTCACCCTAACAAAGGTCTTACGCGGAGAGTGGAAATTCGACGGCTTCGTCGTTAGTGACTACACGTCGGTAAATGAACTAAAAAACCATGGGTTAGCCGCGAATGATAAAGACGCTGCTGAAGCCGCTCTCAATGCCGGCGTCGACATGGAGATGGTGAGTCGTCTCTTCAATCAGAATGTCCCGGCGTTATTGAAAGAAGGGAAAGTATCTCAGGCGACAATTGACGAAGCTGTCAAACGCATTCTTCGTATCAAGTTTCGACTCGGTTTGTTCGAGCACCCTTACGCAGATGAAGCGGCAGAGAAAGGCGCGATCCTCACAGCTGCAAATCGCACTGCCGCACGGGAGGCAGCAGAACGATCCATGGTTCTCTTAAAGAACGATCGTGAGACGTTGCCGCTAAACAAGAATGTCGGATCGCTTGCGGTCATTGGACCACTCGCCGACGACAGCCGCGCACCGCTTGGTTGGTGGAGCGGCGACGGCAAGGATACTGACACAGTGACCGCACTCGCAGGTATCAAAGCGAAAGTTTCTCCGCAGACAAAAGTTACTTACGCAAAAGGCTGCGACGTACTTGGCGATTCGGACGCCGGGTTCGCCGAGGCTGTTGCTTCGGCGCGACAGGCAGACGTAGCGCTGGTATTCGTCGGCGAAGCGAAAGAAATGGTTGGTGAAGCAGCGTCGCGCAGTACGCTCGATCTACCGGGACGGCAAATGGATCTTGTGAAAGCGATCCAGGCGACGGGAAAGCCGACAATTGTTGTACTGATTAACGGTAGACCTCCAACTATCGGTTGGATTGTGGAGAATGTTCCAGCAGTGCTCGAAGCATGGATGGCCGGAACAGAGGGTGGCAACGCAATCGCGGATGTTCTGTTTGGTGATGTGAATCCAGGCGGAAAGCTTCCAGTCACTTTTCCACGAACGGTAGGTCAGGTACCGATTTACTACAACCACATGAATACTGGCCGACCTCCCGAACCAAGTACCAGGTATAACTCGAAGTATCTCGATCTACCGTGGACGCCACAGTTTCCATTTGGCTTCGGCCTTAGCTACACACAGTTCAAGATCACGAATCTTCAACTTAGCGACGCGAGCATCGCTCGCAATGGACAGCTCAAGGTTAGTGTCGAGGTGCAGAATGTGGGCAAGCGCGCGGGCGATCAAGTTGTACAACTCTACATTCGTGACATAGCCGCCAGCATGACTCGACCAGTGAAAGAGTTAAAAGGCTTCAAGCGTATTTCGTTGAAGCCGGGCGAGACACAGCGAATCGAGTTCACCCTCGGCCCGGAACATCTTGGTTTCTACAATCGAGAGATGAAGTACGTCGTTGAGGCAGGTGAATTCAAGGTGATGGTAGGGTCGAGCTCGGAAGATGTGATCGAGAAAAGCTTCGAGGTGAAGTAAATCAGAAGACACCAGTCGCAGATCCATTTTCGTTTTCACCGATCAGCAGAAAAGAAATCTCTCGATGTTAGCGTTTCTCATTCTCTACTGAAATGCGCCTGCGTCGGCTTTGCACACAAAGTTGGTTTCTAGTCCGCGCGGCGGACGAATGAGAATAGCCCAGCGATTTATCGCTGGGACAGAGTTAATTGCTTTTTCAGTCCGTGAAACGGACGGCTGAACCGAAACATAATTGAAAAATCCCGCTATAGCCCATCGTTCAGCCGTCCGCCTCCCGGACTACACTTGCTCACTCCCGTGTCCCAGCAGTGAAGTGCTGGGCTATTAGCATTCGTCCGCTGATCGCGGACTGCAAAGCGAGATTTTTGTGAAAAGCTCCTCCTTACGGAAATTCGCAACTCAACTTCTACTCTTGCTGGTATGTGCTGGATACCTGTCGGCGCAGTCGTTCACTCCTCAAGATCAATCATTTCTCGACGATCTGCAGCATCGATCAGTTCAATACTTCCTTGATGAACCTAATCCGCAAACAGGTCTGGTCCCGGATCGTGCACGCGTCGATGGATCATCATTGGACGACAATCATCGTGATGTCGCGAGCACAGCTGCTACAGGTTTCGGGCTGACTGCAATCTGCATTGCCACCGAGCGCCACTGGATCAGCGGCAGTGAGGCGCGCGAACGTGTTCGAAACACGCTCCGTTTTTTCGCGAACAATGCAATTCATCAGCGCGGGTGGTTTTATCATTGGATTGATGGGAAGACCGGTCAGCGTCGTTGGAACAGCGAAGTTTCATCTATCGATACAGCGTTGTTGTTGGCTGGTGTTCTCACCGTCCGCCAGTACTTCCGCGACGATCAGGAAATCAGGGAACTCGCAACTCGTATTTACGAACGCGTTGATTTTCGCTGGATGCTGAATGGCGATCCGTTGCTTCTGTCGCACGGCTGGAAACCGGAGTCAGGTTTTCTGAAAGCGCGTTGGGACACATACAGCGAAGACACAATCCTCTATCTACTAGCAATCGCTTCGCCCACACACCCGATCACATCAAGCTCCTGGTACGCGCTGTGGCGCGATCGTTATCGCTATGCCGGCTATGCTTACTTCACAACCATCGGAGTTCCACTCTTCATGCATCAGTATTCGCACGCGTGGATCGACTATCGGGAGCGGCGCGAATTACGAGGCGACAAGATTGATTATTTTGAAAATTCGGTGAATGCCACATTGGCACATCGCAAGTTCTGCATGGATCTCGCGTACGAGTTTCCAGTCTACGGGCCAAACATTTGGGGAATCACAGCTTCGGATAGTGCGAAAGGCTATCTCGCGTGGGGTGGCCCACCGCGAGATCCTGCAATCGACGGGACCGTGGTCCCTTCAGCGGCAGGTGGTTCGTTAATGTTTACTCCTGAACTTTCAATCGCTGCGCTGCGTGCGATGCGCGAGAAGTATGGAGAAAAGATCTACGGTCCCTATGGTTTTATCGACGCGTTCAATCCCACCTCCAGTTGGTACGACCGCGATGTGATTGGGATTAACGTGGGGATAATCCTGCTTAGCGCTGAGAACGCCCGCACGGGAAATGTGTGGCGCTGGTTTATGCGAAACGTTGAAGTTCCGCGCGCGATGCAGAGGATCGGATTAGTAAAGCATGGATTGCGTAGCCAGTCGACAAGCAAGGGCTTGGTGAGAAGCCGTTCTGCTTTCGCACCTCATCTGGAAGGAAAGCGTGTGACGCATAGCGTCACATGAAATTAGCCCGGCGTTTCAACGCCGGGTAAAGCCAGGTGACAACCTGAGTCGCGTAGCGACGACTGAATTCATACGTCGCTGCGCGTCGCTATTTTGGAGCGCCGCTTACCCCGCTTTAAAAAGCTGGGCTAAATTCACTCGACGCTGATGCGTCGAATACTCTCGGGTAGTTTATGATCGGTTTTGCCGCTGACTTGGCTTCGCGGCGTGGCTCTATCCCGCAGCAACTCCGACTATTAGCCGGCAGAGCCTAGTCAGCCAAGTTCATTCGTACACTTTTTCAACTGACGCTGGTATTCGGCTTCATCGAAATGTCCCTTCGACTCTGCTATCAGACCGTCCGCGCCGATAATCCATTCCTCATACCCGCTGATACGAACAGTATTGCCTGTGCCACCTGGACCAGTGTGCGTGCCGTCGAGAGTCCAACGATAAACGGCATGACTTCCGTCGAGATTGATTCCATCCATTGTTACGACCATGTCGGGGAATGTCGCCATGAAATTCTGGGCAGCGGCGGCGATAGCGGTCGGGCCAACGGAAGGAACGCCGGCATTTATCTTCAGCGAGCCGCCTTCCTCATAAAATGCTGCAACACTCTCTGGATTTTGACTGCACCATGCAGCCGTGTACCTCGTCGCGAAATCCGTCAACTGCTTGACGTCCATTTTGGAGTTGTCCTTCCGAAATTCAAAGCCTAACCCGCAGCTTCAGCGCGTGCGCTTCGTGGTTCGAACTTTTTGTTTCGCAGCCGCCTTCGGTTTCAGCGAACTGACATAAGCGATACTCGCTGCAAAGTAGGTTTTCAATGCTGGCGTGTTGGCGAGGAGTTGATCTGGTACTACCACGTACTCTGGCTGCACGACACCGTAATGCGCTGCCAATGTCGTCTTGTACTTCTTAAGGAAACTCTCGCGCTGCGGCGTTGGCAGGCGGAGCGCGACGGTGCCGTCCTTGTGAAGTGCGCTAAACATATGCCCGTTCAGCGATGTGTAGGGAACGGTCGCTCCCTTGAGTTCAGCCTTGGGATGAGTAGCTACAAGCTTCTGGTATAGGGCCATGGCTTCCGCTCGATCCATTACCTCTCCTTTGCTGGCTGTCGCCCGTCATCAGCGCATGCACTCGCAATTAAATAAGAAGTCCATTCATAGCGAGTCCGCTTCACTCGCTTGTTGGGCTGAGTCGTTAAGGGAGTGAGTTACTTACCATTGCGGTCCTCACTAAAATAGTGATCAACGACAGCGATCATATTGCGTAGCGTCTCGTCGGTCGGCATTTGCAAATCGACCAATGCATCTGGCTTGACGTCTACATTATTGAAGCCAGCAAGTGTCGCGTTAGCGAGCCGGGCCACAACTTTTTCAGTTTGTGCCTGAGTCTCTTGAAGCTGCTGAGTGTGCGCAGCGAACTGGGCTTGCTGCTCGACGATGAAAGCCTTTTTTGTTTCGAATTCTTCGTTGTTCATCATGAGGATCTCCTACCTATTGCAAGAGAGCGTAACGAATGGCTTCAACAACACCAAGTAAGCAATCCAACGCATCAGCTGAGCGCGGTCAAGTTCCATATAGCCATGCAAAGGCTCAACCAGACATAGACTTCACGAGGGTAAGTCAACGGCAAACCAGCAGGCGAGGACGCCTGCGCTCCCGGCACTGGGTACACTCTTTGTTCGCATCGCACGACGAGAAACATCACCATGCCTGTTCATTTGATTTCTCGGAAAGTGTTTCGTGACGCTCTATTTGATCCAATCCTTTCTCTTCTTCTGCGGCATTCTTGATCGTGAGTGTATCGCAAGAAGAGGTTTTTAATTTCTCGGCTGGACCATAGGCATAGACAAGGTACTCTTCGCCGAGTTGGAACTGATAACTGCACTCCTCTGGCAGAGGTGTCCCGTCGAAGCCGGGCACCGCTCCAGTGCTTAATACTATTTCGTTTTGACTTGGGCCTTTCCAACGCTTCTGTAATCTGAGTGTCACAGCATAGGGATTCAGAGCGACCACCTTACCCTCAAACACCGCTGTTGCTTTATCAAAGGCTTGCCGTCGATCTGCTTTGATCTTCTCTTCGGATGGATGAGTCTCTTTAACACAAACACACTCGGGCGCGCGGAAGGGTATTGAGAAAAGAATTAGCACCGACAATGAGAGTAACTTCATCTCAAACTCCTTAATCCAAGATCACTTCAGCCGGACTTCGAGGCTCGGCTTCCAACCTGCCAACACAAACTCAGGTCGACTGTAATCGGCGATCAACTTTGCATCTTTAATCTTATCGAGCTGCCGCGACCAGGAAACACGCTTACTGACGTCAACTGACGAACCGTCTGCATTGCGGCTGTTGTACTCCCAGAAGTGAACATTGCCGCCCTTATCGGCATTGCTCCAACCTTCGGGAGCGATGTTGGTCAATGTAGTGTTGAGTAGCACGACTTCCGCGTAAGGGTAACTGAACGCCTCGTTCTGTGGTGAACGCGCAAACGTCGTCGGTTCTCTGGTTCCAATAAACGTGCTGTCAAGAAAAACATTGCCGTGAACTTCCTTAGGATTACGCGGCCACATCATCACACTGTTCGATTTGATCGTGCAGCGTTCGCAGAACAATGTACCGCGACCCAGAATCGTATCGCCTCCGCCAATTACGGTGCTATCGATCATGTAAATGCGCCCATTCGCTTGTAGTGCATCACCACTGCCAATCACTGTCACATGCGAGAGGATGTTGCGATCGCCCGTGATCAAGAGCCCTTCGGCTTGTCCGAATGCGGTGGTCTGCAACGTCATGTTGACGATGTGGATGTCGTTGCAATTGTCGATAGCCACGGCGGCGCGACGCGAAGGAAAAGTACCTGGTTCGGGATTTGTACGAATGTTTCCCGGATGCGGATTGAACACTTCGTTGTTAAGGTAACGAACCATAGTTTTGTCCTGGCTATCACCTAACAGTGTCACATTGTCCTTGTTGCGGGCGTATACGATCTCTTCGTAAAGCCCGTTGCGAACTCTAATCGTGATGTGGTTCCGGGAATGATCAGGCACAAAGTCCAGCGCGGCTTGCACGGTGTTGAAATCTCCTGTGCCATCGGCGCTGACAATCAACTGTGTGCTATTTGGACCGGGAGCCTTCAACTTTGGCTTGGTACTGAAGCGCCAAAGCTTGCCTGCGATACCTTGGAAATCATCGTTCGGAACGCTTAACACTTCCTTGTCAATCTCGATGTAATAAGTCTTTCCATACTCGAGCAGGTCGTGATGCGGATGGATCGTGGCTGTGTTTCCGTTGACTGTGATCGGATAGAAGTGGAACCCATCGGTGAAGCCGCCGATGATCGTGAGTTGATATTCGTTAGAGGTCGGCACCGCGCCCGCCGACGGCGTCCCAGGTTTCGTGTTCGCGTTCGTCGGCCGCGACCCACGTGCATAAGGGTACGGGAAGGCCAGGTAGTTCTTAGCTCGCACTGCCGGATCGACCGGCTTCGTTGGCCCAGGCGGAATGCTCATATCGAGCGTATCAACAGGTTGGTTGCTAGCAGCATCATAGATGCGGATCTTTCCTGACGTACCGACGCGAGGTGTGTCCTTGAATGTGAGCTTCAGCTGCACATCGGGATTGACCATCGTCGCCTGATCGGCAGGGAACAAAGAAACTGCTTGCGCTTCATCCCCTAAGACATCGCACCTTAAGAGACCGCTAACTACCGCACATGCCAGCACGATTGCGAAACCCATTTGGATAAAGACTCGTTTAATCACGGCGCTCCAGTTCTGTGTCCTTTGTCTAATTTGCGATCTCCTTATTTGTCCGGCATTGCCTCAGAAGCCTGAGCCGTAACGGGCTTGAAGTCGAATTTCCCTTTGCCTTCCTGGTAAAGCAGGCAATCGCTTCCAACACGGCAGCCGCTCACGTGCACCCAGTTGGCTGGCATCATCACGACCGAGCCAGGACCAAAATCTTTAGCCGCCGCCTCATTAGTTCCGGTGTACCAAACGCCACTGATGATCACGTTCTTAATCTCGCTACTATGCGTATGTAGCCCATTGTCAGAGCCAGCCGGGACCTTACGCATTTGTGTGTATGCTTCCTTCTTCGGGTCGCCTGAGATCAAAGCGAACTGCATCCCCTTTCTCTCAGGAAGGTCGGTCCACTTCAGGTCTGTGAACGAAAGCATTAGCGGCACGTTGCTACCTTTCTTCGGGAGGGTCTGTCTTGCTCCTTGAAAAGCGAACACCGCGGTTGAAAGACACGCTGCCGCTAACATCAACAAGCTTCTTATCATCATAGCCCCTCCGTTGAAAATGCATTGGACCTAACCAGCTAGCGCAATTTTGGCTCGAATCATCCAACCCAGCGCGTCAGCGGTTCGTCAGCGGTTCGCCCACGCAACTCAACAAAAACCCCGCTCATGACGAGGTCGCTGGAAGCGCTGGTCGAATGGTTGCTGCGCGATCAAGCTTTTCATCGGCCGTCGGTGCCTCTAAAAAATATTTGGCGGTTCTTGCGTCGAGTAGAGGTTGAAACTTCGCCTAGTCAGCTCTGACTAGTTCGGCTGTGGCGTCACAGGTCGACTTTGCGCGGTCGGCAGTGTCACTAGTGTCGTCACTTTGCCGTCTCGCGCGAGCTTCCTCACTCGCGGTCGCCAATCCACTTTGTTCTGCGAGTGCGGGTGCTCGTATTCCAGTACGTAAACGTCGTCTCCACGCACGGCCACACCTGTCGGCGACCACGGCGCCTCGGCTCGCATGACGATCGAGGATTTCCCATCCGGGGAAATCTTCACGACGGCGCGGCAGCCGGTCGCGGCCGCGAAGACCGTGCCGCTCGCATCGACTGCTAGACCGCGCAGGAAAGGGGAATGACTCTGCGGTGTCTCCGGCGGAAACTCCGCGTCACAATCAGGCACTGCAATCGGATGGGCCACGATGGAGAATGTCCTGTCAGCCTTCACCCTCACGATGGCACCAGGACACGCGAGATAGAGATTGTCGTCCAGTCCAAATGCCAGTCCCTTGATGCCACCGAGTTTTTCGACGGCTGCTTCCAGCTTGGGGACAATCGTCTCCTGCTTTCCGTCGGGCGTCAGGCGGACCACCTCCACGTTTCGCTTCGCGTAATACAAACTGCCATCGCGATGCGACGCCAGCGGCTGGCCATCGGCTTGAATCAGCGTTGCGTCCGGCGTATCCGCGAGCTGCAACCAGGGAGTGACTCGCTCTCCGAACCAGGCGGAGAGGTTGGATTGTGCAAAACTCCGCTTCGTGTCCAGAGCAAGATAATGAGCGCCGCCTATCTTCAATCGAGTGAACTTGCCCTGCGCATTAATCTGCCAAATCGAACCGGGCAATCGCTGCGCCGGATCGCCTGCCTCGCTGAAATAAACCCAACCCTTTGAATCAACGACAATACCGGAGCCGGGGTGGGCCAAAGTCATAGAGGTCGAGACAACGAACTGCATCAAAACGGCCAGAATGTAGCCAGGGTGTGTCTTCATAAAGGAATTCAACATAGGAAAATAAGCATGCCATCAATGCGAGAAGCAACCGAACGTTGCGTTTGATTGGCTCGCCCAGGTTACTCAACAAAGAAAGCGCCGCTCAAGGCGAGACTGCAAAAGATAGCAACGATACTGTCGCACGCCTCCGCTTCAGTGGAGATGTGAACGTCGCAGATAAGCACGCGAAATTGTAATTGGATGACTAAGGGCCGTCACAACACGGCCCAACCCTCGCACTGGCTCATGAAATAATCCGAGTTGACCAAGTACCGCTGACCGGTCGTAGTAGATGCGCTCCCCTGAAATACGATCAGCGTTGTCGAACGTGTAGATTCCGCAGAGTTGGAACTTGAGTGACCGGCCTGTTGCTGGAAGTCCACGCCACGCGCCCTGGTGTGTGCCTTGAATAATCACTTCAACTACCACGGTATCAGACGCGATGTGTTGGTGTTCTACCTCGATAGATAAATCCGGCAACGCGTTGATCATTTCGTTGTAATACGCACGCACTCCTTCCAGACCTTTGCGATAATCGCCCCAGGGTACATCGTCGTAATGAGCGTTCTGACCGAACGTTGTCATCAGTTCGTTTAGGTCGTGCCGGTTCTCGCACTGGATGTGTTGCTTGACAATCGCCAATCGCGCCGTCATGTGGTCAGCATTCACTGACATTGAAATACCTCATTACACTATTGCTTCGTTAAGCGCCGCGAGATTCATAGCTGTCGCAATGCAGCGGTCGAGTTCAGTTTCGACGTCGAAACGGCTTGCGAAGGGAACGTGCACCAATAACCATCCTCCCATGAGCCCTTCCCACCTGCCGCCTGCAACTTCTACCGCGTCGCCAAACTCAGTGCACTGCACTGAATCAAGGAATCCTTTCGGCACTAGCCAATCATAATGCCGAAACTGGGAGCGTTCGAGCACACGCAAGAAGCGAAGGGTGCCATCAGCCTGCATTTGAGTTTCGATAATGTCGCCCAAGTACAACTCAAGACCTGGCTCTTCATCGCCCCAGATGATTAATGGTGTCCATTCAAGGCGATACACATTTGGCCTAAGAAGGGTAACGGCGACAGTTTGACTCTCGGCATCCACGAAACTGATATGAAGTATTTCGGGATCACTCACGATGAACTCACATTCGGGGAACCAACGGCGCTACAGCGGCTCACCCAGGTTACTACCATCACCGAGGCCGACCGAAAAACAAGACATACCCGTCGGCATCCTTGAGCTCGAAACCACGCAAACCGTCATCAGTGTCTTTCAGTGGCTCGGAAAACTCGACCTTGCGCGAAACAAATTCGGCCGCCAGCGCGTCAGGATCTTGGACGCTAACGAATGCGTCCCAGCGCGCGATACCTTTTTTGACGTCTCGCTTGTAGTTCGGCAGTGGAGCTACACCAACGTCTTTGAGGAGGATCTGCGCACCGCCCCTGCGAACGATGCCGAAGAAGATGTCGTCAGGAGCAGGTCCCTGGAAGGTGATCTCAAATCCAAGTAGGTCTTGGTAAAACGAAATCGATGTCGGTACGTGGCTCACGATAAAAAAAGGTGAGATGCCGGAAATCTGTGATTGTGTCATGTGGACTCCTCCGTGCTTTACGCCCAACGCTGCGGTTAAGCGACTAGCCCATGAAATTGCGAATCAAGATACCGTATAACGAGTCCACTCCAGGGGGCTTATAAGTTGTTCGATGTTGCCGTTGAAATCACGCGGCTCGTAACAGCGATCTTTCAATCAGCCATTGGCGGAATTTGGTT
>Ga0163163_10003115_pt1 | contig 14053 bp, 7 predicted proteins | sample S65metaG_FD_119766 | JGI IMG/M metagenome (GOLD analysis project Ga0163163, IMG submission 119766) | Switchgrass rhizosphere microbial communities from Kellogg Biological Station, Michigan, USA - S6-5 metaG | ecosystem: Host-associated > Plants > Roots > Rhizosphere > Soil | place: USA: Michigan... | reverse complement strand
TTTAAAAAAGAATCTGCGAAGCAATTAGCGAAACTTCTTGTTATTTGAGCAAGGTTTTGACGGAACATAACGATCCACGAAATCACACGAATTATCACGAACCCAAATCACCAAAACTTAATTGGTGTTGTTTCGTGTGGGTTCGTGGACTGTTCGCTTTGGTTGCGGCTCTGCTGCGCTGCGTAATCTGCGGATGATATTCGCGCTCAGTTCATGCCGTGGAGATTTGGAATTGCTGACACTGGACCTTCAGGCTGAATGAGGAGTGTCTCTACCGGAACTCCGCTTTTGTATTTCTCCAGCAATGAATCGAAATTAACCTCAACACCGATCGGATTTGCCGCGAACGCATCACTGTGCATAAGGGTGTTAGCTTCAGCTGCGTTTGCACAACAATCAACCTGGAACTCCATTCGATTTCCATCCGGATCTCTGTAATAACATGACAACGTTACCCCATGGTGTATCTGCCAATAGGGTGTAACGCCAGCCTGTTTGAGACGGTCATACGTCTCGAGAAGTTCTCCGGTATCCGCAAAAGTGTAACCAACGTGATTGACTCCGACCTGGGAGTTCGCATCCATCTCAATACCATCGGGACTAATCACGGCCATGTTAGCGATTGCAAATCGGTGATGCTCGTCGTCGTAGGTAAGAAAGGCCATTGCAGGGTTCTGGTATTGCACTTTTGCTTCGAAAACTTTTTGGTACCAATCGACCATTTCATCAAAACGTCTGGTCATGTATACAACGTGGGCCAATTTAGTTGGCGGCATAGGTTTTTCACTCCTTCAAGGTCTGGGCTTGTTATTGTTTGCTCTGAGTAAGATCACTTCAGCCTTTCATACTCTTGTTTTGCTGCAACGAGAATCGGAATATCGACATCAGCATCCTTCCACAACGCGAAGAAGCTCTCGTAAGCTTTGCGCGCCTGAGCGGAGTCGCCCTGCAACATCCACGCACGCGCAAGTGACAGGTGAGCAAGAGGCCACAATAGCGAGAGCGTTGCTTCGCCGCGGTGGTCTAGTATCTTTTGCGCCTCGCGAGCGGCTTCGGCACCTTGTCTCAATTTTAGGTAGGCCATGCATCTCAGCGTTTGCAACCAGAAAGCGGCGGCAGGCTCGTAGCGCGCGGCAGGCTCAAGGAGATCGAGCGCATTTTTAGCATCCCCCTTATGCAGTTCCAGGGCGGCCCTGATTTCTGGGATCCAAAGTTGGTTCACCCTCGTGTCTTGCGGGTATTTTCGTTCAAGCTCCTGAAGCAGCGATTGCGAAGACGTCGCTTCGCCCACAAGCGCTAAAGCCATTGCTCCGCTTGTGAGCACGGTGCGGTTACGCTCGATCTTTAGCGCGCTCTCAGCAAGGCTCACGGCCTGTGCGGTATGGCCCAACCACGCCGCGCGAACGGCATGTTCTGCTGTGTAACTGGCGACAACCTCTCTAGCCTCGGCACGAAGTGCCAGTTCCGTCGCACGGCGCAAATGTTCTTCTGACTTTCGCCACTCTCCTCCGTACGACGCCGATTGAGTCTGCCAATTCACCGCTCGATATTCGTCAGGCCTGCCACTTGCCCACAAGAGTTGCTCCTGCAACGCCTGCGAGTCCCCAGCGACGAAGGCCACTGAATAGAGACGTTCGCGAATGCTGGTGCTATCCAACTTTTGTGCAAGCGCTCGTTGACAAACTTCACGAGCTTCGTCGAAGCGGTTGAGGGCCAACAGAGACTCGGCCAGATTTCCAGGCCAGATGGCAGTATTCGGATTCAGTCGTTGTGCCTCACCAGTAAGAGCGACCGCCTTCTCGAATTGACCAGTGATCGCATACAGGTTTCCGAGGTTGCCGGGTCCGCGGGCCTCACGAGGATAACTTTGGACATATGCTTCCTGCGCGTCAATCGCCTTGTCCAACTCGCCGGTAACGAATTGATAGTAGAAGTAAGTGATTCGCGCTCGCTCGTCCACGCTTACCCGATTACTCAAAGCGAATGCTTTGGACAAACATTCCGCAGCCAGGCCTGGCTGACTGGTATTGGAATATTGAAGACCTAGTCCTAACCAGGCGACTGCGAAGTTTGGATCTTTCTCGGTTGCCTGCTTGTAAAACTCCATCGCTTTGAAGAACTGCCCTCTGTCCTGTTCACTTCTCCCCGATGCGTATTCCTTGAGTGCCTCCAGCGACGACGTTGTGACTTCGAGCTTCGCGTCAAACTTCTGTATCGAACTCAACGATTCGCCGAGCTTCTGGCGCAACTCGCTCGCAGCGCGCGACAGCGCTTTGAGCACCTGATCCTTTCCTTCGGCCTCGACTTGAACGAGTGCGACCTGATCACCTGTCTGCCCATTCAGCGCTTCAAGTGTGATTGAATAGTTCCGATCAAACTTCACGATCGTTCCAGCAATGTAGGCCTTCAAACCCTGCCGTTGGCAGATCTCAAGCGCGCGATCGCGAGTTACGTGCTCGTCGGGCGAGAGACTCATGAGTTGCAAGGTCGCGCGTATGCGCTGATCGGGAAAGATGTCTAGAAATGGAGACTGTTGCAACTGCACGGCAAGACCCTGGCGCAGTGTGCCATCAAAAACTTCTTCACTGGTCTTGTTGTCGAATTCAGTCAGCAGAATTGTGTCCTTGTCGGTGAGGACAGTCCCTCTTCGATGCTTAACGTACCAGACACTGGCTACAACTCCAGCCAGTAGTAAGATTCCGAGTACTGCAATTGTGGCCCGATTGTGATGCTTAACTTGAGTGACGATGAACTCCGCGCTCGAAGCGGAAGGAGTCTCGGGAAGAGTCGATTTTAATCCGGTCAGTGTTTCAGCCAGGTGTTTATCATCAACTACGGTGCGATGACCGAAGAGCGCTGTTCGGTCATGTTCCGCATCAAGTTCCAGCTTATGCTTTAGCACCTGCAAGTCGTTTAGCAAGTCGTTCGCAGTTTGATAGCGGTCGTCGGGATCCTTTGCCAGGGCCTTGTCGACAATCTGTTCCAACCGTTCCGGAACATACTCGACGAATCGTGATAACGCCGCATGCGGTTCTTCCTGAATAGCGATGAGCTGCTGTGACAGTTCTTTTCCATCAAAGGGGACGCGGCCAGTAACCATTTCGTAGAGCACTACACCGAGGCTCCAGATGTCTGTGCGATAGTCGAGACTCTTCAACGCGCGCGACTGTTCGGGTGACATATAGTTGAGGGTGCCCATCACGATACCGGGTTCAGTGTGTGCCCCGGCAGAATCACCAACAGAGGTAGAAGTGGGATCTTGCTGAACCGGTTTCGCTAAACCGAAGTCGAGTATCTTTACTATGTCATCGCGCCGGCGAATCATTATGTTTGCAGGCTTAACGTCGCGATGCACGACATGTGCCTCATGCGCTGCATTTAGCGCGGCTGCAATCTGCATCCCGATGTCCAAAACCTCGTGGAGATTCAACTGCTTTCCATTGAGGTACTCGCGTAGCGTCACTCCCTCAACGTATTCCATCGCAATGAAACGCGTAGAGTCTTCCTGACCAAATTCATTGATGGTCAGGACATTTGGATGATTGAGAGCGGAGACTGTTCGTGCTTCGCGGATGAACCGTCGCAGCCATTTCTGATCGGCGGCAACTTCAGCAGGCAACAGCTTGATGGCTACTGTTCGGCCCAACTCGCTCGTATCCTGAGCAAGGTAAACTTGGCCCATTCCACCCGCGCTGATCTGCGAGCGAATTTCGTAGCGTCCAAGTTTTGTTCCGGGAGTTATTTCCATTGAGAGAAGCGTTGCTTCGTTTTGAACCTAAGGGCCCTCAACAATCCGATAACGGGCCAGAGTCACGAAAACTGTTGAATCGATTTCGCCAATCCGTGAGGATTCGTGGCGCAGTATCCGAGCTTCCACACTTCCTTTATTTCGAAAGCAGCGCAACAGGTTGGAACGAGCCGATAACTGGTTATCCAAGGTTCAATCGTATGAACGGGCCAACACGTTCAGGTTGTAGCGGCCGCACTCCAATTCGGCAGATTTAGCTGGCGAACGATATCTAGAAAACGAGCATCAGTACGCAGCTTGTCGTATTGAGGCCAGCAACGTGCGATCATCACAAACAAAGGATCCCGAGTTTCAAGCGACTGCTGCGCGAACGCTATTGCCTTTTCCATCTGGCCTGCTGCTCGGGCAGCGGCCGTCAGCATTGCAGGTTGAATGTACTCACGGAGTCTCCGAGCTTCCAGTTCAGCATAGACCGCCCTTGCCTTCTCCGGTCTATTCCAGCCGTCATAGATCGACGCCAGCGTTGTCAGTGCCCAACTGTGACGTCCCGATATCGCTAGTGCCTCCTCAGTAACAGACGCTGCTTCCTGATACTCACCTGACAATTCAAGCGCAACGGCCAGGCTCCATTTCGCGAGATATGAATTCGGGTCAAGTTCGACTCCGCGTCGACCATGCTCCACAGCTTCGGAAGGGTGTCCACTACTCGAACAGTAAAAGGAAAAAATTACGTGAGCATAGCCTGACAATGGGTCGGTGCGGATAGCGTGCAAGAGCTGTTCTCGAGCGTCTTCATGACGTCCCGAAACCCACTGGAGGAAAAACAATCCATACCATGCAATAGCCTGTGGGTAGTTGGGATTTAATTCTAAGGCCTTCTTGAATTCAATCTCGGCTAATTTATAATTTCTGTCATACAACAACGTCGCACACGCTAGTGCGTTGTGGGCCTCAGCCAAGTCCTGATCCAGTTCAAGCGCTCGACGGGCAGCCTCTAGTGCTTGCGGCATCACTTCATTGGGAGTCTTTAAGCCCGAATAGCCGGAAGTCGTGTACCCATCGGCCAAACCAGCCCATGCCTGGGCGTACGAAGGATCAATACCTACAGCTTCCTTGAAACATTCGATCGCTTTCGCGATGCTAAGCCCACGCTGGTACAGCAGGGCGCGGCCTTTCAGGTAGAGCTCGTAAGCGGCGATATGACGGGTTGGCGGTTGTACCTGTTCACCGACACTTTCAACATGAAGCGACAATTGAAGCCGTTCAGCAATAGTTGTGGCGATCTCGTCCTGCAAACTGAAGATGTCTTCAATCACCCGATCGTATCGTTCGGACCAAAGCTGATATCCGGTACCAGCGTCGATCAGCTGTGCTGTGATCCTGAGCCGATTTCCAGAACGTCTCAGAGTTCCCTCAAGGATGCTTGCAACACTTAATTTAGCACCCACGTCGCGTAAATCTTCGCTGCGTCCTTTGAACGAAAACGACGAACTGCGTCCCGCTACTCGAAGCCCGGAGATTTGTGCCAGAGCGTTGATAATCTCTTCCGTGATTCCGTCGGCGAAAAATTCCTGCTCCGGATCACCTGAGAGATTTTGAAAAGGTAGAACCGCAATTGTCTTTAGCGTTGAGCCGAGTGAATCTCGGCTGCTGCTGGTGGTTTGTGGTCCACTTGATATAGAGGTTGACGTTACCGAGCCAGACTCTCTGCTAGTCTCTAGATCGCGCCGTAATTCCTTGAGTTCGATCGCAACTTCCTTTATCGACTGATAACGTGACTCTGGATCTTTAGCCAGGCAGCGGCGGACGATCCGTTGTAGGTCTGCGGGCGCTTCAGGATTCAGGTCCTTAATTGAAGGCGCCGGCTCGTAGACGAGTTTGTGCAGAGACTGGATCACCGATGCACCTTCAAATGGTTTGTGCCTGGTTGCTACTTCGAACAAAACACACCCAAAGGAAAAAATATCAGAGCGGTGATCTATCTCAGCGGTTTTTCCCTGCGCCTGTTCTGGCGACATATAACCTACTGTGCCCATGATTAGTCCGGGGGATGTAGGTGAAGGTGAGGCCTGTCGACGGCGTGAGGTCGCGATCAGTGTGTCGTCTTCGCCTCCAGTGCTATTAGTTTCTACTTCACCGTGACCTTCAACTAATTTCGCCAAACCGAAATCAAGAATTTTCGCATGACCATCGTGGGTTACCATGAGGTTGTCAGGTTTGAGATCACGATGAACGATTCCAATAGCGTGCGCTTTTGCCAATCCTTCTGCAGCGTGTTGCAAACAACGCAACAACTTGCCTAAGTCAGCGTCTTCCTGGTGGATTTTCTCACGCAGAGTTAGTCCATCCACATACTCCATTGCTATGAAATGAGTTCCTTCGCATTCACCGATCTCATAGATATGAGCGATGTTTGGATGGTTGAGCGCCGCAGCTGATTTTGCCTCGCGAACAAAACGCTCCATTCGGTCTGAATTCGAGGCTAATTCAGCTGAGAGAATCTTGAGGGCTAACTTACGATCGAGCTTAGTGTCTTCTGCCAGGTAGACCTCACCCATTCCACCGGCGCCGAGTTTGGAAACAATGCGATAGTGCGAGATTTGAGAATTCAATGGAAGTTGCTCGCTCATTCTGGGCTGATGCGAGTCTTTCTCAATTACCTGGGCTGCAGGTAAGGGAGTGCACGACTAATCAGAACAAATCGATAAGTGACTTATAGCGACGGTAAGAAGAGCTGCGACTGGGCTCAAACTTGAGCAAATGATGGCGATTAGAACCCTGACAACCAGCTTTCGAGGAGGCATTCTAACCGACATAAATCAAACACGCTATCCGTGCTTGTTCAGACGTACGGTTTGTTTCAGTGCTGGGAATTAGATGGGCCGAGCACTCTCTACTCGGCCCCGTTTCAGTTGAAAAATGATCGACTCACATTGCGCGGGCCACGTACTTCGGAAACGTAACCGCCTGGTTAAGGATCACACCGAATTCCGTTCCGGACGGAACTTTTACCTCGCCGCCCTTCTTAACGCGGCCAGTGATTCCACCAGCGAGAGCTCCAATGCCGGCGCCGATTAAAAATCCCTTGCCGCCACCAGCAATCGCACCGATCACAGCACCACCTGCCGCACCACCGCCGATGAATTTGACGTTGCGATTACTTGTCTTCTTCGCGGTGACAGTTCCTTCGTTATCGCTGCTGCCACTAGAACCTGAAAGGTCAGTTAACGTTCCATTGATCGCTCGAATATAAGCATTCGGCAGTCTGATGGACGTAAAGACCACATCCATGGTTCCTGGTTCTCCATTTTTTTGAGCTCGCTGTATGTGCGTTACTTTGCCATTAACGCTGCTTCCCTGCGGCACAACCAACACACCGCCACTTGAATAGAGTGGATCCACCAGAGTCGATGTAAAGTATTCTCCCACGTGAGAAGTTTCCGATCCGAGTGCCTTATTTAGACGCACACGCATGGTTTGTCCGGCATGAATCGAATAAAAAACAGGCCCATTTCTTCTGGCAGTTTTTTTTGTAGTTTTTTGAGCAATTCCATTTACTGCGATTGTGAGTAAAACTGCGACTGTCGCAATTCTTCGCATTTTTCCTGTCATCTAGTATCTCTCCCTTAGCCAGCCGAATCACTCCGTCATTAATTAGCCAATCAATTCGAGCTGATGTGTGGTTTCAAACACGACCGTGCCTAAAACTTATACCGCATTTTCTATGCGCCAATGAATGGTAAAACTCCAAGCCTGAAGTCAGGACGACTTCGCATCAGGTGGGAGAGTCCATTGCCGATTGCCAATTACATTGCTGGTCTATCTAGACACAGATCCCAATCAGAAATCGTCAATCTGCAATCGACAAAGTTCTTATTTGAAAAAACTTGCGGCCATGCGTTGAAGATCATCCGTCGCACTACCATCTTTATTCTGATCTAGGATTGACCCGAGCATTCCCATCACGTCGGGTGCGTTTGACTGGGCTTCTTCCTGTTGCGCATTGAGCATGTTAGATAGACCAGCCGGATCCAAACCGTTCTTTTGTGTTGTTTGACCAACCGCACCCATCACCAGCGGAGCCAATGTCTCTAACAAACTGCTCGCTGAGTTCTGATCCATTCCAGTTGCTCCGGCCAAATTGCTTGCAACCGCTGGTTGGTCACCACCAAGCACATGTCCCAGAATTCCTGCGCCGTCCGCGCTCTCCGGCTTACCCAGGTAACTCATAACGTTGCTCAGGATACTGCCGTCATGATCATTGTTCAGCGCCTGATGTAAATCTGCGGCACCCTGAGGTTGCGCAGCGTTTCGTGCGAGTGCGGTAAGAATCAGCGGAACACCGATCTGCACCGCGGCGTTGGCGGTGCTTTCACTGACACCCAATCGCTGGGCAATAACACGAACGGCGCCACCAGAAACCTGTTGAGTAATAAGCTGAGTTAAAGCATTCATTGTTCTTTCTCCTTTTCAGCGAGGTTTACGTTCAACAAGGTTGCGGGCTGACTGGTCAAAAGACGAGCCTCGATTTCGAACTAAGCGTTTGAACGTAACTAAGCTATTTCAAACCGTGGCCGATGAGACTCAATTGCTTGGTTTGTTTTTCGGACTGTCTGTGGGGGGAGCAGGCTGACTGATTGTGTCTGGCGGAATGGTACGCTTGAGCTTTGGGTAACGCAATTCGTCGTGAATGCTTTGATCGCACTAGTCGACATAGACCTTAGATAGAGATCGATGAAGATCGGTCCAATCTTAGAGAACCAGCATTACCGACGATGATCACATTATAAAGAATCATCCACAGCACCGATCTGTTATAGGCAGGATTCTGCCATCTAAATAGGCAATCTGCTAGGTTGCTCTATTTCGATCATATCGGTATGCTTCGCCCCGGTCTCTTACCTGCGTTTCCCCGGAGCAAAAAACTAAATGACTATCTCGATCAGGTTCTTCGGCTGTTCGATCACGTTCAGCATAAACAGACTTATCAAGGTTCCCGTTGACCGGCTAGACCAGTTCGCGGGACCGCGTGCCTTTTATGAGTGATTAAGAATTCCTGGAGTACCTCTCGATAGCACTGATCGAGATAGGCCACCCTTAAGTTGGCAAGGGTGAGACGATAAAGGGACCGGTTTCTCCGGTCCCTTTTCATTTTAGACTTGCCGGAACACTCGCCAGTTAATTGAAGTCACTTTTTGGGAAACGCAAGTACAGGACACCAAAACAAAGCTGAGCCACGTGGAATAAACGAACAAATACGATTTTAGTTTTTGTCGGAAGTCGCTGTGCACCATTGGTTAATGTGGAGGACGATCATGCTTCCCAAATCTCGATTGCACGTTTTGCTTCTCACCCTGGTTCTCGTAAGTACTCCGACCTTAGTCGCCCAACGAACTACACAACAATCACTCGAGACCATCACGATCAGAACCAACGAAGGTACGCACTTGTCGTTCGACGTCTCACCTGATGGTCGCTCAATTGTCTTTGATCTATTGGGGCAACTTTGGCTAATTCCCTCGTCTGGTGGGGTGGCGCAGCCCATAACCGACGCGGTCCGCGACTCTGCCGAAGATTCAGATCCTTCGTTTTCGCCAGATGGACGTCATTTAGTCTTTCAGGGAGAGCGCAATGGACGTACTGGCTTATGGTTGCTGAACCTTGATTCACGAACGCCTCATCAGCTTACACAGTTATCCAATCCAGATGGCTTTGATGGAAACGCCGCGTGGTCAATGGATGGACGAACCATCGCTTTCACTCAATTGGTGCCACCCAAACCTGGTAACCGCCCTCACCGTGTCATTGCGTTGATAGACGCTACTGGCGAAAACGCTCATGAGCTTTCGATCGTCGGTTTAGAGGATGTCGATGTTCATGACCCTGTATGGGTCCGAGGTGGGCGTGATATCGCATTCGTTGCGACAAACTCTAAACCGCCACGAGGTGGGCGTGTTTGTCTCGTCCCTTCGAGTGGAGGCAAAGCGACACCGATAACAGGTGACTTGGTGAAGCCCCGAGCTCCCAGTCCCAGCCCGGACGGTCGATTCATTGCCTACTTCGCAGCTGACGCAGAAGGCCGGACGCAGGTCTTCATGCAGGAAATCGCCAGTGACAGGTCAGGCAAACAACTCACAAACCAGCTCGACGTCACACCAACTCGGATTCGCTGGACCAGGGACGGAAATAGTTTGTTGTATTCTGCGGATGGGCGTCTTTGGAAGATCGCTTCATCCGGTGGACAACCTACTGAGATCAAGTTCTCGGCGACCCTCTCAATAACTCGACTACTACGGCAGCTCCCATCGGCGCGTTTTCCCGAACCTGGCCAAAAGCAACCTGCAAGAGGCTTCATGGGACTCGCTTTGTCACCCGATGGACGTCGTATCGCAACACTCGCGCTTGGCAAACTTTGGATCACAGAGGTGGGAGGAAGCTCTCGTGCAGTTGCGGATGTTCCATTTGATGCAACTTCGCTCACCTGGTCGCCTGACGGTGAGGAGGTTGCATGGTCCGCCGGCGTAGCGGGTCAGGAGGATCTATTTGCAACCAATTTGCGGACGAGCGCGATACGCCGTGTTACTTCGTTGCCGGGGCGGGAGGTATTTCCCGCTTACTCTCGTGATGGAAAACACCTGGCGTTTGTGCATGTGCAGGATGACGGAGTACTTCGTGTAATTGATGCACGCGGCACCGACGTCGCTGATCCTGCAAAGACACAGAACCTTGGATCTATCGGTATGAGTTGGGCCAGCGCTCCGCAATGGAGTCCGGAGTCAGACGGACTGCTGGTGACCGGTGCGCCAAGGCCGAACCGACCTACACCGGCGACTTTTGTACCTCTATCTGGACAACGCCAAAAAGTGGAGCCCTTCCCCGATGCGCCAATCTTCCTTCAATGGCCCCGACAGCACACGATCGTGTTCGTCCGTCATGATCGGCTCTGGCAAGCTCACTTCGATTTTCCAACGCGAGTGTCTGAAGCGACGCCGCTTGGAAGAGACGCAGCCCTTTATGCCACGTCATCGCGAGATGGCACGCTGCTCTTCGTCTCTGATGGTGGACTCAAACTGCGTTTGCCAGGCGGAACTCAGAAAAAGCTAGGTTGGCCCATCTCGTACACCCCGCCTGTTCCAGAGCCGACACTGATTCGGAACGCCCGGATACTCGACGGCACTGGTAGATCGTTAACCGATCCTCGCGACATTCTGATTGAACAAGGACGCATTAGACAGATCGCTACGGCCGGCAGTCTTGCCACTGGCACGACTCACTTGCTTGATGTAGCCGGTCGCGTTGTCATCCCTGGCCTGATGGATCTTCACGCCCACACTTATCGGCCTGATCTGCTGCCTGGTTTCGCCTATTTCGGGGTTACTACCATTCGCGACCAGGGTTCCCCCATGGCGCCGCTCGTCTCCTATGCTGACGATATTGCCGCCCGCAAACTTCCTGGACCACGCGTTGGTTACGGCGGCTTTCAGTTCTACAGTGACTGGTCAATCGATGAGGAGCAGGGGCGTGGAATCGAACCTGAAGCAGATCCAGAGCACATCAAGCGAGCCGTTGATTTGGCCCAGGCTTTCGGTGCGCAGCACATCAAGACTCGAACCTTTCGTCGTTGGGACATCAACGCGCGAATGATCTCTGAAGCACATCTCAGGGGCATGCGAGCCACGGGACACTGCTCGCATCTCTTATCGCTGGTCGCCGCAGGCATGGATGCCAAGGAACATATCGGCATCTGCGAGCCGCGTGGCAATACGTATATGTATGACGATCTGATCCAGTTGTTCAAAGTCGCCAGGATATCTGTAGTACCCACCATTTCGTATCTTGATCTTGCAGTTCGATTGAACCGTCGACAGTCGCTACTCGAAGAGGACTCGGAACTCGTACCATTCCTGCCGGCGAAGGAGAATTTCAGTTGGATGTTCGAACTGACTCCCCCAGAATTGAAGGACTGGGAACTCTGGGTTCAACAGTCGCGCGAAGGAACGCTCAAGTTATGGCGAGCTGGAGTGACAATCGGCACAGGCACTGACATCTGGCAGATTCCGATCGGTGTGCACATGGAATTGGAACAGTTGGTTTCCGTGGGACTAAGTCCAGTTGAGGCGATACACGCAGCAACCGGTGCGTCGGCGCGGATACTCGGCGCCGACAAGGATTTGGGCACCATCGAGGTCGGTAAGTGGGCCGATCTGATTGTGCTGGATGCGGACCCACTCGTTGATATTCGTAATACGAGAAAGATCTGGCAGGTTATGCAATACGGTCAGTTGATCGATCGACCGGCAATACTCAAAGTGATGCGACCGCGCTAAATCTTACGCGATTCCAAACTAATAAATGTTTCCACCCGCCTGAGTCGAAGTCAGCGAGCCGTTGTTCACGTTGAGCGTGTACGCAACTCCACCCGTGCCGTGCCAACTCGACAGATTGAACGAACCACCTTGCGGAACCTTGTACACACCAATATTGAGATAAGTCAGCGGCACTCTGTCTGACACCACCTGGGCCGGGCCCGGCGCTTGAAGAAAGTAAGCTGCACCTGATCCAACCATTATCCCCTGTCCATTCGGGAGTACGAGTATCGCGGTTCTTTCGTCGATTCCAATACCTCGAGGTTGTGTGGACCAACCGTTGTCCACGATACGGGCAAGGAAAGCCAACGATCGTCCCATGCGATCTCGCGTAACGAAATGAGAGTCGTACAGCTTGTCTGCGCCCAGCGCTGACTGGAAGAGATCTCGTTCGAGGGTCACATAGCGATGGAATGGATTGGCGAGCGCTTGACTCGATGTCACCGATCCTATCGCTCCCGTGTAGATAAATTGACTCAATACGGCAAGCCCTGCGCTAGTGCCACCGACTGGTGCCTGCTTGGAATTGAGAAGGTAGTTCACTCCTGTTTGCACGGCCGTTCCGCGCCAGAGACTCGTGTAGGTCGACTGGTCGCCGCCGGCAATCCAAAGAGCTTCTGCGTTTTGAATGTGACTGCTGACGTAAGCCGAGTTTGCGCCGGCTACTGAAGTGATAATTATTGTTTCAACTGAATCCATTTGGGGACAGAGTTGTTGGATGTAAGGATTGTAAGCATCTGTGCCAGTGGTTCTGATAACGACAAAGTCGCCTCCACCCGCTCGCTGGCACATCCATTGAAAAGCCTCGTCAACATCTGTGCCGCCTCCCATTAACACTAACCCCGGACTAAGCGTGTTTGATGGCTGCGCGTCGGCTGGATTGCCGACAATGAACGACTGATAGCCAGACTTCGGTGCGGCCGTTGTTGATATGCAGGTGAATATAAGAATTGCTAACGCGAACGCCGACGCTGTGACGCGACGCAGTGACACGGCGACGAACGTTTCTGAAACGAGAGTAGTTGAATCGAAGGGACAGGTGAGCATGTGACATCCTCCTAAATTAATGAGTTTTTCCGGTACCCTCTAATACACTCTAAGAAAGGCAGGCAGCAAGATAAATATCCATGGCTTGTCCGATATGCTTCTTCAGCTTATCGATTTACATCATTTGCTCCTCAGGCCCGACAAGCTAAAGCATATTGGACAACCGATTGGTCAAGGGGATTCTCTCCGGTGTGAAACCTTGAAAGAGTTGTGTTAACTTTCCAGCGTTCGACATCGCCTGCAAGGGACAGTCGGCTGCGGCAATAGCTGCCTGAACTTCAGCGCATTAACTGACCCTGATCGAACAAGCAATAAGAGTTTTATAAGCCGTCGTCCACGCATTGGAGCAACTCCCACTCCAGTGGTGTGTCGAACGCCCTTACATCATGACGCCTGAAAGATTCCAACAGACTCTAAAGATCTATCACGCGGCACTGGCATGTGATCCGGCCCAGCGATCAACGCTTCTCGATGAAAAGTGCGGTCGAGATCAAGATCTGCGCCAAGAAGTTGAGTTGTTACTGGCTGGGGGAAAAACCGCCGAGGCATCGTTACTCTCGATGGCTATGAAGGAGTCGGTCAGAAGGCTGACAGACGAAAACCCGCGCGTGCTTGTCGGCCAGACTTTGGATCACTACGAGGTGCTGTCATTAGTCGGTAGCGGCGGCATGGGTGAGGTCTATCGCGCTCGCGATATCAATCTTGGCCGAGACGTCGCAATCAAAATACTTCCTGAGGGTCTCTCTTCGGGCGGGGAGCGACGACGTTTTGAGCGAGAGGCGCGCGCAGCTTCCGCTCTTAACCATCCCAACATTCTCACTATCCATGAAATTGAACAGGTCGATGATCACCGGTTTCTCGTCTCGGAATTCATCGAAGGTGAAACTCTACG
>Ga0163163_10003114_pt1 | contig 14057 bp, 12 predicted proteins | sample S65metaG_FD_119766 | JGI IMG/M metagenome (GOLD analysis project Ga0163163, IMG submission 119766) | Switchgrass rhizosphere microbial communities from Kellogg Biological Station, Michigan, USA - S6-5 metaG | ecosystem: Host-associated > Plants > Roots > Rhizosphere > Soil | place: USA... | reverse complement strand
ACATGAAATTTAGAAAATTAACTCTCGCGGCTCGCCGGTAAATTCGACTTTTGCGCAAGGCTTACGAGCTCGACCCCAGTCTCACAACCGAGACCGATAACTCCTCAAAGATTATTAAAACTCTTTGCGAGAGATAATCTCCGGTGGTAAAGTTTACGGTGTCGGATCACCCTGGCTACATGCTCTTGGCCCAATAGAACGGCTCACGACAATTTCTGAAGTGCAGGAATACTGTCTAATAGTAGAAGGCGCTTACCTTTCCGAATCAGAGGCCGAACACGCCCTGCGCGACCCCTTTATCGAAGACTGGGTTGAGCAGACCGGTTCATTCAAGATCCATAACATGGATGAGATTCAGATTTCACCCGGAGTAACCCTCGGTTCACTTGGTGTGGTAATGATCGATGACCGGGTTTTTGAAATTGCCAGTGTTGACCCCAATCATCCCTTAACAGAACACAAAGCTAAAGGTGTTGCCGAAGCTGTACGGCGTCAGGACATGTTTGACGAGGTTAGGACCGAACCGCGAGATGAGCAGTAAAACCGAAGTTGAGGCTTCGTTTCTCGATGCCCGAGTTACAGTCCTGGTTGGAGACCTAACGCAACAGAAAGTCGATGCTGTCGTAAACGCGGCGAACTGGACTCTTTTGGGAGGCGGCGGCGTTGACGGCGCAATTCATGATGCCGGCGGTCCCGCAATTCTGGAAGCCTGCCAGGAGATTCGCAGGACAACCTTTCCCAAAGGCTTACCCACTGGAGAAGCAGTCATCACAACGGCAGGGAACTTACCCTCGAAACACGTAATTCACACAGTTGGTCCGATCTACGGACGGAAACCAGAACATCAGCAAGAGCGCCTGGAGGCTTGTTATACAAACAGCCTGATTCTAGCCGTAAACAACTCTCTAACCAGTGTCGCTTTTCCATCCATCTCGACTGGGGCTTTTGGGTACCCGAAACCAGAAGCCGCCGCCGTTTCCTCTGCGGCAATAAAGTCGTTTCTCCTTCAAAATTCCTCAATTCTGGAAGTGCGTTTGGTCTTTTTCCTGCAAAAAGACGCTCGCGTATTTCTTGAGTACCAGAAATTCTAGTAGACTCTCCCACTTTGCGGCCTTTGCTGTGCCTGCTTTTATATATTTTGAAATTAGGGAAGATGAGAACCTGAGTACGAATGATTGACACGGCAGAAATAGAGAAGAGATTTACCGAAGATAATTCATTACCGACCCCTCTTTTACCGCTTGAGCGTTTGGCGTGGAACTACTGGTGGAGCTGGGCTCCTGATGGACCTGGTGTCTTTAGGGATCTCGATCCCGAGGTATGGGAAGAGGGTGAGCACAACCCGAGAGAGCTACTGAAGAAGACCTCGGCTTATCGTTTGGCGCAGGCCGCCACGGATCCAGTGTATCTGCAGCGCATCCGACGCCTTGACGAAGCCTTCAGCGCGTACATGGCGCCTTCCGCAACCTGGGCTGGAACTGGCCAGCTGCCCAAAATCACGCCTGCCCGTCCCGTCGCTTATTTTTGCGCCGAGTTTGGTGTTCATAATTCGCTGCCACTTTATTCGGGTGGTTTGGGAATCCTGGCCGGGGATCATCTGAAGTCGGCCAGTGACTTGCGTTTGCCGCTGATAGCGGTGGGCCTGCTGTATCGTTATGGATACTTTCGCCAGCGCCTTAGGAACGACGGCTGGCAAGAAGAGTATTACGGCGAGACTTGTCCGGACGAGTTACCAATTTCTCTCGTCAAAGATGCTGACAACACCCCAATTCAGATAGAAGTACTGATTCGTGACCGAAAAGTCTTGGCCCAGGTTTGGCAAGCGAACGTGGGACGGGTGCAGCTCTATTTGTTGGACTCGAACATTCCCGAAAATACTGAAACCGATCGCTGGGTAACGGGTCACCTTTATGGTGGTGACCGAGAGACGCGGATTGTTCAGGAAATGCTTCTTGGTATAGGTGGCGTGCGATTGTTGCGGCACCTGAACATCACGCCTCACGTTTTCCATTTAAACGAAGGTCATTCCGCATTTCTTACTTTGGAATTGGCTCGTGAGGTGATGATCTCGAAAGATTGTAGTTTGCACGAGGCCATTGCTCCCGTCCGCGAACAATGTGTATTTACCACTCATACTCCCGTAGCAGCGGGCAACGATGAGTTCGATTCAGAGCTGGTTCTGCGTTGTTTCGGAGAAACGTATCTCCAGCAACTTGGTCTAACGCAGGTTGAGTTTCTGGGGCTGGGCAGAGTTGACCCAAACAACAATCAGGAACGTTATGGATTAACACCGCTGGCGATTCGCATGGCGCGATCCACTAACGGTGTGAGCCTGAAACATGGTGAAGTGTCGCGAGCTCTCTGGCAGAAACTGTGGCCTGACAAGAAACTCGATGAGATCCCGATTACTCACATCACTAATGGAGTGCATGCTCCAACCTGGATTTCGCCGTTGCTGCGTTCCTTGTTTGAAAAGTATGTAGGCCAGGATTGGCACGAACAACTCAGAGACCGAGGACGATGGGAACACTCTGTGGGAAGAATCCCTGACGAGGAATTATGGATCGCTCACTCACTTTTAAAACAACGGCTGATAGCCTTCATCCGTTACCGCTCAGTAATGTCGCGCAAAGCTGCGAGTGAACGGGCCGATTATGTTGAGGCCGCACGCACAGTTTTTGATCCTCAAGCTTTGACGATCGGGTTTGCCAGACGAGTAGCAGGTTACAAGCGTTGGAATTTGATCCTGTCTGATCAGGAACGCCTCCTGCGGTTGTTAGACAATGAAGATCGGCCGGTCCAGTTTGTGTTTGCGGGCAAAGCTCATCCCCAGGATGAAGGTTCCAAAAGAGTTCTCCAACAATTAGCACAGTGGAAATATGACTTGAGGGTGCGACAGCGCGCGGTTTTCCTTGAAGATTACGACCAGGAGATTGCCCGGCAGTTGGTCCAGTCAGTTGATGTCTGGTTGAACGTGCCACGAAGACCCTTAGAAGCGTCCGGCACGAGTGGAGAAAAAGTTGCCATCAATGGTGGGCTCAATCTGTCTATATTTGATGGTTGGTGGCTCGAGGCATATGACGGCTCTAACGGCTTTGCTATCGGAAATGGTGACGACACCACGGACGTTGGCTTGATTGATGCTGGAGATGCTGAGTCGTTGTATCGAGTGCTGGAAGAGGAAGTAGTTCCCACTTATTATGATCACGACAGTTCAGGCGTGCCCCTGCGCTGGGTTGCAATGATGAAGCAAGCGATCAAGACTCTTGCGCCTCGGTTTAACAGCGATCGAATGGTTGAAGATTATGCCCGAAAGATCTATTGACGGAGATAGGTCCCATAAGTCCTATAGGCCCTATACTCTCTTTACATCAAGCAGATTCTCTGTCAACTTGACTTCAACCAATGCTAGACTACAAAACCGTCTCATATGCCAGGTTGGTTTAGCCCCGAATGAAATATTGTGCCGCCTGCAAAGCAAAATTCGATGACAGCGTAAGCTTTTGCCCCGTCGACGGAGAAGTACTCGAAGACGACCCCTCGTCGTTGGTAGATACCGTTCTGGATGGGCAATACCAGATGGAGGCCTTGCTGGGAAAAGGCGGAATGGGTGCTGTCTATCAGGCCCGTCACATCCTTTTGGGTGATCGAGTTGCAATTAAAGTCCTCCCACCTGAAGTTCGCTCCAATGCTGAATGGCTACGAAGGTTTCGCCGCGAAGGTCAGGCAGCCCGTCGTTTTAGACACCAGAATGCAGTCACAGTTTACGACCTGAGGACCGCAGCCGACGGCACCATTTACATGGTGATGGAGTACGTTGAGGGTCATACGCTCGACGCAGAAATTAAGAAGCGTGGCCGTTTCATTCCTCGCGAAGCTGTTGAAATCATGACCCCGATAATGAGCGTGCTCGATACGGCGCACGCAACTGGAGTCGTGCACCGAGATCTTAAGCCCGAAAACATAATGGTTGGGAATCCGACTGGTAATGGAGCTCCGGTCATTAAGCTCCTCGACCTTGGGATCGCCAAGATGCGAGAAATTGCCGGAGTCGACACTGCGGGAAACACTGCGTTGACCATGGCCGGCCAGGTTTTGGGTACTCCTTACTACATGTCACCTGAACAATGGGGCGAGATTCCGCGTGACGGAAATCAAGAAATCGACGGGCGCGCCGATATCTATAGCCTTGGCCTGGTTTTCTACGAAATGATTGCAGGCCGGCGATGCTTCACGGGAAATACTCTTCTCGAACTTCGACGCGAACACATCTCCACAAAACCGAGACCGCTGATTGATGTTGTACCTAACGTGCCAAAGGCCTTTAGTGATGCAATAGAGCGAGCCACGGCCAAGGATCGATCAGACCGACAGGCAACTGCCGCAATTCTGGCCGAGGAGTTGAAGGCATCGCTCGGGTCAGCATCTCCGGACAATCGTGTCACGGATCGTCTTCGCGAAATCGAAAATGCAGAGACCGTAGCTTTGCCAGGATCGCTACAAACTAAATCGGATACCAATGCGCCAACAATAATTACGCTTGACCCATCCGCAACGGTGCTACCCACCGCTGCAGAGCCATTGGCACGTACGATTCCCTCCATTGCACCTCAAGCGCCTCAGGTCTCGGAAACTTCTCTTGCATCACAATTGGAAGAGTCGAGTGTGACTGTTCCGCAAGTGCCAAAGGAATCAATACCGATATCCGTACCACGTCCGATGGTGGAGGCTCCGGCCAGAAAGAAAGGTGCCGCAGGCTTGATAATTGGTTTAGGTGTTGTTTTGGTCGTGGTGCTAGTGGCGATTGGAGGTGGGATCTTTCTTTGGAGTCGTTCGCGGTCCACTGAGACCTCAGTCGTAAAAAATGATTCGAAACTACCTGTAGCAACCGCCGCTCGCGACGTGAGCCGTTACTGGCTTGAACTTGAGAAACAGTCTGGAGAGTCGTCTCGCATAGCTGGATTGGTGCCAATAGCATCCGGACAGTCGTTCAAGATGCATTTTGTTTTTCAAGACGACGGCTATCTTTATATCGTTGGTCCCGGCGAGAACAATAAACCGACAGTATTTCTCAGTGCCAAACCTCTTCCGGCGTCAGGAGTGCAGAACAATAAGGTGTCGCGTGAACAGGAGTTCAGCTTTCCCAACGGATCAGGAAATAACCTAACGCTCGATACGAAACCAGGTACTGATAATTTCAAGATCATTTTTTCAAAAACACCTATCACAAATCCTGCATTCTTCAATGAGCATGTCACCGGCCAAGGGTTGACGCCGGCACAACAAACTGAACTAGACACCTTCTTAAGTAAGTATCAACAGAAAGCTCCCTTGACTGAGTTGGATGAATCGAACCGAAATGCTCCCTTTATACGCGTCAAGATGGTGGGGACTGAAACCAGTGACCCGCTCATCTTCGAGGTTCATATTCAACACAACTAGAAATGTATCGGCAAAACGCAAGATGATGTTTTTCTAACGTCGATTTCCTCTTTCACCCGGAACTCCGAACCCGACTTCCCCGGCATTAGGGCTTTCGGTTACGCGCTAAGGAGAAGTAACCAATGAGAGTCGCATTTGTTGTCTTTTGTTTGATCGGCGTTATGGTGGTAGTCAACGCCGCTATACCTCAGGATCAGGAGGATGTTCGCGGAGCATTTCTAACCTCTCGACCCAAAGAGAAACCTTCGACGCAAACGGCGCCAGCCAAAGCGAATCGTCGCAGGCCGAAACCAAACGGTCCGGTCTCGGGAACGGGAGGTGGTAAGAACACCAATACCCCCTCAGATTCGAGTGGTGATAAAACCGATCCGGTAGTTGTGAATAAAGCGCGGATTGGTTTGGGATTGACCTTGTTTACTCGCGACTCAAACGGACTGGCAGTACGAACTGATCCGACAAGGGTTTTTCACAAAGGCGATCGAGTTCGGGTTTTGTTGGAAACAAATACGGACGGATTTCTTTACATCTTCAACACCACGGACGATGGGCAACCCATCATGATTTATCCTGATGTGAATCTGGATGAGGCGGGTAATTATCTTCAAGCTCACGTTCCGTTCGAGATTCCTTCGAGTGCGGGTGCCCATGAAGGACTGCGCTGGCTGGTATTTGATGACCACGCGGGTGACGAAAAGCTCTATTTTGTTTTCACACGTGAACCCCTGAATGGAGTCCCAATCGAAGACGATCTCGTTAATTTCTGTAAAGCATCGTCGTCTGCCTGCCCGCTGCGTCCTGCTGCAGAGCTCTGGGAAATGGTCAAAAAACAACTAAAGCAGCCGCTGCAAACGGACCAAACCGCGCGTTTTGGAAAAGCCCAGACTGCCAGGGAGACCGAAGCCTCAACGCGAGGCCTGGGTCTAGCCAAAGATGATCCTCAACCTGCAGTAATCATGATGGCATCATCAATGAGTCCAACTCTGGTGACTACTCTGGACTTGGTTCACCAGTAATAATATTTGGCGCAATCCTTCGTGCGAGCGTTGGTCTCGGAGGCTGCGATTTTTTTGAGTAAGAATTAAAAGGGAGATGAAATGAGCATTGGAAGTTTGAAATTTGTCGCGTCAATACTGAGTGCCGGACTTCTGATGAATTCGTTTAGTGCTACATCAGCTGCGACTACGGCCGTTCGATCAACTTGGATGGTCCAACAAACCGATCAGGCAGATGTGGCGCTTCACGAAGGAAGACGTCTGCTAAAGCGTGGACGCTCGGACCTGGCGCTGGTTCAGTTGCGAAACGCACTTAACCTTTATACCAACGCAAAAAATCAGAGCGGAGTGGCGGCCGCTCACAATGAGCTTGGCGATTTGTATCTGCGACAGGGTCAATACACCGTTGCCTTGGACCACTACCAGCAGGCGCTGGACGGGTTTCTTGGCGTCGACAAAAAGAACGAAGCAGTCAATGCGGTCGTAGGAATAGCCGATGACAAGTTCAACGCCAATTTGATGCTGGCTAAGATCGGCGATGTTAATTTCAGGCTGGGTCGCAATTCGGAAGCGATGTCAGCATACGGTCGAATGGTTGTAAAAAAACCTGAAAGTGCTGGTTCTAAAGTGACACGGCGCTTCGGTGGGTTGGGCGGAATCATGGGAGGCATTTCGTCAGGCAATGTGTCTGTTGCTGCGCCTACGAGCGCGCTAACCATGGCGCTTGAGATGAAAAAGGAGCTGGACGAATACCGCGTATCAATTGTTTATGCCAGTTATGAGTTGGGGATGGGCCGTCTTGCTTACGCCGGCAACGACATGGAGACTGCGAAAAAGCATTTTGAAAATGCGCTTGAAGGTGCCGGCAGCAGTTTGGCCGGGGTGGCTAAGCTGGGACAAGTAAGGCGGTTTCGCGCCGCAGCGCGTACAAGCTTAGGTGACGTGGCAGTCCGTCAGTCTAAGTGGAAAGACGCCGCCAAGTACTACGCTGACGCCAAGAAGGGGGCTCAGGAAGACAAACGACTGGATTTGATATGGCCGGCCCAGCGAGGCATTGGCCGTACCTTCTGGCTCCAGGCTGCGCAGGAAAAAGATCCAAAGAAAGCTATGGCGCTCCGCGAATCGGCGGTCAGCAATTACCGTGAGTCGATTGCCACAATTGAGACTTTGCGACAGGGAAGTCTCCGAGCAGATGAAGCTCGCACAACGTTTCTGGCAACTATGAAGGACGTTTTTGACGAAGCGTCAAGCGCTTATGCTGAAATGGCGTTAGTGGCTAGTGCCAATGCTACGACACCGTTATCGGCGAAAGCGTTGGAATACGCCGGTGAAGGGTTCAAGATCAATGAACAGTCTCGTTCCCGATCCCTACTTGATCTGCTGAATGAGACGGGCGCTTCAATTACAGAGGGCGTCCCCGCAGATCTTTTAAAGAAAAAGCAAGACAATCTCGATCGACAGCAAGATATCGCTGACGTCTTGACTGGTATCAACATTTCTAACGAAGAGTTGAAGAAGAAACCTTCTGAGTTAGATGAAGAACTTGAGAAACTGCAAGGCGAATACGAGGAGATTGAAAATCAAATTCGAACTGCGAGTCCGCGATACGCAGCGTTGACTTCAAGTCAGGGTTTGACCTTAAGTGATGTTCAACAAAAGGTGCTGGACGATCGCACCCTGCTGCTTGAGTACGCACTGCAACCCGATGCCTCTTATTTATGGGCCGTTAGCAAGGCAGATGTCAGCCTTTTCAAATTGCCCGCCCGGAACAATCTTGATAAGGCGGCGACCGATCTAAGAGCGCAGTTGATTCCCTCAACTCTGCAACGACGGATCGTGGGGATCGATGTTATCGACCCGAATCGAGGCATCGGTCTGGCAGCGTCCGCACCTTCGGACGCAGCTCCATTTGTGGCAGCGTCGAACGCGCTTTACAAACTCGCGTTGGAACCGGCCGCCAGCACTTTGAGTGACAAGCGTTTACTTATCGTGGCCGACGGTGCGTTGAGCTATGTACCGTTTGAAGTCTTCCTCAAGACTGCGGCTACTGGAGATTTCTCATCATTACCATACCTCATCAAGTCAAATGAGATTGTCTATGCGCCTTCGGCCTCGGTCGTGGCTGCCATCAGGCAACAACGAAGTAAGGCATCGGGACGTGCGATGTTGATAATCGCGGATCCCGTTTTTAATTCGAACGATGCTCGGGCTCGCAAAGGAACGACCACCAACTCGGGTGACTCGGAACTTCGTGGTCTAGGCATACAGAGCGCGCTCGCCGATGTAACCGGCGACAACGCTGCAGCAACGGCAGATGCCAAGATGGAGGGTCTGCCTCTCGCTCGTCTTGCCGGCACTCGAGCGGAAGCTGAGGAGATCTCCAAACTTGCTAAAAGTTCGGGTGGCCAAGCCGACCTCTGGTTAGATCTGGATGCCAACGAAGACAACGTCGCGACCAGGGACGTCACGAAATATCGAGTAATCCATGTTGCAACGCACGGTTTACTGGATGCCGATAGACCACAATTCACTGGTGTGGTGCTCTCGCTTATTGGAAACAAGAATCACGATGGATTCTTGCGTACAGACGAAATCTTCAATCTTCGCCTTGGTTCGCCATTAGTCATGCTCTCGGCTTGTGAGACCGGTCTCGGCAAAGAAAAACGTGGCGAAGGCGTTCTTGGCTTAACCAGAGCCTTCATGTACGCCGGTGCTCCTACTGTCGGCGTGACTCTCTGGTCCGTCGCTGACAAGTCAACTGCCACTCTCATGACAGACTTCTATCGCCGCTTATTTAGTGCCGGTGAAGTCTCTACATCCGCTGCGTTAAGAGACGCTCAGCTGGCGATGATCTCAGACAAAAAATATAGTGCTCCTTTTTTCTGGGCTCCTTTCGTTTTAGTTGGCGACTGGAACTAACAGTCCTGGATAAAAAGACCGAGCAGGCGGCTGCGTCATTTCGCAGCCACCTGCCTTTTTCTTTTTATGGCATAAAGAACTGGTAGACCCGAGAACAAAAGTGTCATGGTCGCGGGTTCAGGAATACTCGACGCCGTAATGCTTGTTCCCTCTACAACCAGATTGTCGATCCTGTTGTTTCCGGTTGAGGATGTTGCGCCATTGAACACGATTCGAAAGGCTGCGTTAGGGTTGTTATTCAGACCGACTATGCTGCTGAGAGTGAAGACAATGGGAATGGCACCAAATGTAGTTGCCGGAACATAAGGTACCCCAAAGTTGATGAAAGTCGTTCCGTCGAGGCTGTATTGAAACTGATTGCTGGTGAACCCGGTTGAGGTGCCTTGGGTCGCAAAGCTAACTATGATGTTGTTAAAACCGAGAGTACTGACGTTCAGCGTGATGTTGTGGCCGTTGTTCGCGTTACTGGTGCCGCCTTGTAACGAGAGCGCGGTCCCCGCTAGATCGCCCAGCCGTGCGTTTGTTGTTGTTCCCGCTGCAAACAGGACATTTACCACATTTAGATTGTGAGAAAGAGTTCCGTTGCCGTGATCGACATTTAAATCTGAGTCATTGAAATTCCAGACTGCAAGTTCATCTGCTCGAGCCACGTTGAGCGCGAATAACAGAAATAGAGTGGCAAAGAAAAGGTGAAGAGTTAGCCGTCGAGTGAGACGACGATCATTAATCATCATAGAACTTTCTCCTTGTTGAGGTTTAGACACAGAATGTCCTGGTTGAGAAAGCTGGAGTTTTTTAGAACTCGTGAGGCTATTCAGAAGTGTGTCTGGCTTTGAGGATAGCCAATACTTTCTCGGACAAGCCACGCACAATATTCTCTTTGAGGGATTCGGTCAATAGGAAAGTTGTTTTTGGTTTTGTTTCAGTCGTTGGTCCTTTGATCTTTGTCTTGAGAGTCGTAAAACGTCACGAGCCACCGATCAAAGCCCCAACACCAGAGGCCAGTTTGTCCCAACCCTTTTAGTAAGATAATATCGAACCACTACAAGAGGGGCAGGGATAACATGGGCAACAAGTTTCTCAGAATTGACGACAACCAGAGTCTTGAAGATGTGATCTCGAATTCCAGTTCGCAGGCAGTCGTCATCTTCAAGCACAGCAACTCGTGTCCGATTAGCACACGAGCTTATCGAGAGATGGAACAGTTTGATGGTCCAGTGAATTTAGTGGAAGTACAAGCGGCTCGAGACATTTCACGGAAACTGGCCGATTTAACGGGAGTACGACACGAAACGCCGCAAGTAATTGTATTGAAGAACGGTAAAGCAGTTTGGAATGCGTCGCATTTCGATGTAAAAGCTGGAGCCGTCTCCGAGGCATTGCAGGCAAACAGCTAATATGGTTGAAGTAAGCGGTCTTCAAATAGAGCCTCGCGAAATCAAGCACGAAGATGATTTCAATCTGAGGATTACATGGGCCGACGGACGCGAGTGCCAGTTCAACGCGGCGGTGCTGAGGCGTGCTTGTCCCTGCGCTCAGTGTGTCAATGAGTGGACGGGCGAAAGAATGTTGAAGCCCGGAACAATTGCCGACGATCTCGAGATCAAAAATCTTAGTTTGGTCGGCAGATATGCGTTAAATTTCGAATGGAGCGATGGACACCAAACCGGTATATATAGTTTCCGCTATCTTCGGGAGCTGTGTGAAGGCGAGGAAGTCTGAGGTTTGAGATTAGTCTATGAATGAGCGAGATTTTTTTAACGAGAAAGAAGAAGTGAAGAAGGCGACATTTAGTTGCCCCCACTGCCGCGAACGAGGTGAATACGACGTACGTTGGCTGAAGCGCACTCGCAAACCCCAACCACCTCGCGGAGCAAACGAAATGGATAGAGCGCGATTCCAGAAATCGAGAGATTACATGGTTCGCATCGATGACATGCTCGCTTGTAAAAATTTGCGTTGTCGCAGGCGATTTGAGATTCCCATGTCGCAGTCTGTGGTTTTTATCTAGTTTCTACAAAAATCCCTGTCACCTCTTGCGGTTGAGCAGGTCTCCTACTCAATTCACTCACCAACGCCTGAAATCATTGATGGTACTTCAAAGGGACAATCGTCCTCGCGGGTTGGCAAGTTCAGCCGGCGGAAAATTCCCCACCACGAAAGTTAAAAAACGCAATTGCAGAAGTTGGGTGGTGACGTCCTCACTTCAGCACGGCGCTTGCACTGACATTCTTTGGCGATTGTGCAGATGATTGTTAGACCAATCGGGGGCAATAAAGCCTAGTCTATTCAAAAGGGCCGAAAACAATGAAACATTCGCACGCAACCTTGCTCGGTGAGTCCCTATTTGAATTGATCTTTTCTCTCATTGAAGTGCTGCTGCACGCATTGATAGGGGGCTAAACGAGTAAACCGTCCGACAACAGTCGGAAAAACCGGACATTTTTGAGAACCAGATGATTGATACCCAACAATTCGGTATGGCGTCTAAAGCCTCAACATCGTTCTTAACCCCCTTGGAAAGACGGCTAGCCTTAAAAGTTCTGCCCAGGATTCCATCCTGGCTCGAAACTTATCACCTGACGATGTTGACCCTATTTTGGTCGGCGGGAATTCTTTTCTTTTCTTATCTGGCAGCCTTTAACCTGCGGTGGTTATGGATGGTGTCATTGATGGTATTCATGCAATACGTCACAGACCATTATGACGGCAAAATTGGAAAATATAGAGGCACCGGCTTGGTTCGCTGGGGCTATTACATGGATCATTTCCTGGATTACATCTTTCTGTGCTCAATCATCATCGGATACGGCTTTATCCTTCCCGAACGGTCACGCTCCCAGATTCTGATAATGCTGGCTATCTTTGCCGGTTACGAGGTGAGTACCTTTTTAGCTTTTGCTGCCACCGACCGCTTAAAGATCGCTTATCTCAAGTTTGGTCCGACAGAGTTTCGCCTCGGCTTGATTATCATTAACGCTCTTTTGGTGGCGTACGGTACTCGAAAGATGGTTTCAGGTCTGAAGTATGTGAATATTGGAGCCGCTATCGGTCTGGCGATTTTGGTTTTCAGAACTCACAAAGCGATTTGGGAGATTGATATGAAGCAAAAACGATTGGAATCAAGTCAGATTAACTAGTCCTGTCTCGCTAAACGCCAGTTTTCTCCTTTTCTCTGTACGATTTGCGATCAAAACTCACCATATCGGAAAAAAATTTCGTCTAGGTGGCCCTTTTTTGGGGTCAGATGCGCGTTAACGGTTGTGGCCTCTTCTTTGCAAGGCATACAGCGTCAGACGTTCTACTTAAGAAATCGGGAACCGTGAGGCTGGAAATTCGTTCGATCAGTTCATAACCATAACCAAGCGGTATTACTAAAATAAAAAGCAATGTCAGAAAAGAAAACAATACGAATCATCAAAAAGGGTGACAAAACCGCGTCAACGACGAAGGTGAAGTCAAAGCCGGCTCGAGAGACGGCGCGTGATATGGTCGACACGGTAACGAACTGGGTTACCGAGTTTCAGCAAAGACGTAGGGTTGAAACAACTCATGCCTTACGAATGCTCTCCAAAACGCCCCGAGGCAGCGAGGCCTAATACAAGTCCAAAAGGCCCCACTATTATGTGGTGGGGCCCATCTTGCCTCACTCTCCGCGCTTTCAAATCACAAATTAGTTTTGGTTGACAGCCGAGTTTCGGTCGGACTAGCATCCGTCTACTTTCAGGCATGAAGGCTGGCGTATGGCAAGAAAAAGTTCTTCGTCGAAACCAAAAAAGAGAATTGAAACCCGAGTAATCTTCGACCAAATTCGCAAGCCGAATGCACCGCCGGGACACCCTTTGTCTCGGGCAAAGCCAGACGAAATTGCCCGCCCATCCCAGCGGAAAGCGAAACACAAACGGCCTCCATCAGACAATGGGGACGAAGGACTCTGATGTCGTCTGCGTCAAATTCAGTAAATGAAACTGCGGTTGGCTTGGCGTTCGTGGATCACGCTCGCAATTACCTCATCCATCATTATCTGCCAAAAATTGAAAGGTGCCTCGAAAAACTTAGCGATGACCAGATCTGGCTGCGAGCCAATCCGGAATCAAACAGTATCGGAAATCTCGTTTTGCACCTTTGCGGAAATGCGCGGCAATGGATTATTGCAGGAGTCAACGAGACTACGGACGCTCGACAGCGTGATAAAGAGTTTCAGCAGGTACAAATAATACCCGCGCACGTCCTGCTAGCTTTGTTGCGTGAGACTGTTTTTGAAATTGATCAGATTCTTAGTACCCTGGATCCCCAGACGTTACTGACGGTTCGAAGAATTCAGGGCTTGGAAGTAACTGTTCTCGAAGCCATTTTCCACGTGACCGAGCATTTTTCAATGCACACCGGCCAGATCATCATGCTCACGAAGATTCTGAATAAGTCGGATCTTTCGTTCTATGATTTCTCGACGGGGAGACCGGTTCATGGTTGGGAGTAATACCGACGTGCATCGTCAACTGCGATCTTCCTAAAACTTGCGTTTCGTGTTTAATATAGTCTCGTTCCAGTTCGACACCGTTAGCCTTAAGATTCACTGTCCGCCCTGAGGAGGCAAATAGCCAGATGACCTACGTTGTCGCCGAACCATGCGTTAACTGTCGCTATACGGATTGCGCCCTGGTCTGTCCCGTCGAAGCCTTTCACCTTGACGACGATATGCTT
>Ga0163163_10003113_pt1 | contig 14059 bp, 12 predicted proteins | sample S65metaG_FD_119766 | JGI IMG/M metagenome (GOLD analysis project Ga0163163, IMG submission 119766) | Switchgrass rhizosphere microbial communities from Kellogg Biological Station, Michigan, USA - S6-5 metaG | ecosystem: Host-associated > Plants > Roots > Rhizosphere > Soil | place: USA... | reverse complement strand
ATCGGCTGCCGGCTTCCTGCGCGGATGCATGTGATCGACATTGATACGGGCAAGCAAGTTGGGTCGTTCGAGATCATCGGTGATACCGACGATCTCTTCTACGACTCCAAGCGAAACCGCGCTTACGTGATTGGCGGTGGCGGATCTGTCGATGTTCTCGCGCGGGAAAATTCAAACCATTACAGTCGCATCGAACAGATCAAGACGGCGCCAGGCGCGCGTACTGGTTTATTTGTCCCGGAATGGGCGCAATTGTTCGTAGCCGTACCTGAGCGCGACGGGCAGCGTTGCGAGGTATTGGTTTACGACGCGAAGTAAATGAAGAATCTGATTGGGGTCATTTCTAGCGTTCATTGCCTTCCCGTTGCCGTCCAAAAATGCTTACGCTCTGCGGGCTGACCTTCGACGAGGGTTGGAGTTGGCGCCTGCTGTTCGTCGGCGATGCCGAGTGGGTCGGCGAGTTTCACGAAGAACGAAACAACGGCAACCGGATGTCAGGTGGAGAGCACAAGAACACTATCGATCTGAGCTCGCTCCGCGGGTGGTGACGCATCCGCCTCCTTAGCCGGAAGGATTGGCTTGACTTTTGATGCCTGTCCACATAATATCTGTTCATGGCAGATATCGACACTCGGGCGCTTGATCGCGAGCTGAAACGGGGATCGGCCGAGTTGCTGATCCTTTCCCTGCTTGACGCCCGGCCGCGCCACGGCTATGAGCTGGGCAAACTGATCCACACCCGCTCCGGAGGTCAGTTGACATTTCATATCGACTCGCTTTATCCCTTGCTCTACCGTCTCGAGGAGCGGGAGTGGATCAAGGGGACCTGGGTCGAGAAGCCGGAGGAGCGCCGCCGGCGCTTCTACAAGGTCACTGCGGAAGGTCGACGCGTCCTGGCTCAGCAGAAGAAGACATGGGAAGCTTTCGTCGAGGCTGTGCGTCGTGTCACGGAGGACGAACATGCCTGACTGGAAAGCGCATGTGCGCCCGCGCCTCGCGACGCTGCGCCTCTCGCCTTCACGTGAGGCCGAAATCGTTGAAGAACTCTCGCAGCACCTGGATGATCGTTACCGCGAGTTGATTGCCGGTGGAGCGTCGCCTGATGAGGCCACCAAGTTGGCGCTCGGCGATTTCAGAGACGGCAATCTCCTGGCGCAGCATATGGCGCCGCTGCGGCAGGCGCACGCTCCCTCATCGATCACACCGGGAAGTCCCGGTGGCCATGTATTCAGCAATCTCTGGCAGGATTTGCGGTACGCCGCCCGCGCGCTGCGCAAAAGTCCGGCATTCGCTGCGGTTGCCATCGCCACGCTTGGCTTGGGAATCGGCGCGGCTACGTCGATTTTCAGTGTGATTCAGAACGTCCTGCTGGCGCCATTTCCCGAGAAAGGCGCGGAACGCATGGTGTTTCCGCGCATCCACGGCGCATTGCAACCCCAGGACCGGGGCCGGCAAATGTTCACGCCTGCGGAAGTCTTGGGATTCGCCGAAAATAATCACGTCTTTGACGGGTTCGCTGCCGCCAACGGCGAACTGATGCTTTATCAGCACGGCGAAGGCGCCGAGTTGCTCTTTGGAGCGGACGTAACGCCGGGCACTTTCGAATTCTTTGGATTGCCTCCGCTGCGCGGGCGAGTGATGCAGCCAGCGACTACGAGCCCGGCGCCGCGCCGGTTTTCGTGATGGCTTATAAGACGTGGCGAGAGCGGTTTAACGGCGATCTGTCGCTACTCGACAAGACTTTTGTATTGAATGGAGCCGCCCGGACATTGATCGGTATTATGCCGCCCCGATTTGCATGGAATGGAGCCGACGTGTGGGTTCCGACAAAGCTGGCGGCGGGAGCAAAGGCTGAATTCTGGACTTTCCTCGGCCGCCTCCGGCCAGGCGTGTCGATCCAGCAAGCGGAAGCGGATCTGACAGTGATCGGCCATCAGATGGCGACGCTCTATCCTGAGGGCTATCCCGACCGCTTCACCGTTCAAATCGCGAAGCGCGCCGATTCAGTGGTCGGCCGTTTCAAGGCGACGTTGTACACGGTGCTGGCAGCTGTGGGTTTGCTGCTCCTGATCGCGTGCAGCAACGTGGCGAACTTAGTGCTGGCGAGGGCGACGACGCGAGAGAAGGAGTTTGCCTTGCGTGTAGCGCTGGGAGCCGGACGCGCGAGACTGGTCCGGCTGCTGATGGTCGAGAGCCTGCTCCTGGCGATGGCCGGGGCCGCGCTAGGGACATTGCTCGCCTGGGGTGGGCTGAAGTCGTTGGTTGCAGCCCTGCCACAGAACCTCATTCCGGCCGAATCGGTGATCGAATTGAATGCGCCGGTGCTCGCGTTTACACTATGCGTTGCGGTATTGACGCCGCTGATTTTCGGATTGACACCGGCCCTGCAAGCGTCCCGGCCGGTTTTGAATGACGCCCTTCGCGACAGCGGCAAGGGTGTAATCGGCGGATTTCGGGGCAGGTGGGTACGCGATTCGGTAGTGGTCGCGGCCGTGGCGCTCTCCTTGACATTATTGATCGGCGCCGGCCTGTTGATGCGAAGTTTCGTGGCTCTGCGCGAAGTCCGCGTGGGAGTTCAGGCGGATCATGTGTTTCAGACCATGCTCGCCCTGCCCGCGGGCCGCTACAAAACAGCGGAGCAGAGAATGGAGTTCTTCCGTCTGCTGCTTCTTCGATTGAAAGCATTGCCCGGCGTCGTAGATGCGACGGCATCCAACGCAATACCACCAAACGGCATCGCCCTAAGCAAGTTGGAGATCGCCGGAGAGACGCACACGAAAGATTGGCGAACCCTGTTTCAGACCGTCAGCGAAACGTATTTCCGGGTCTTGCGAATCGACCTTAAACAAGGACGCGGTTTTAGCGAGACCGAGGTCAATCAGGGGCGCAGAGTGGCCGTAGTGAACGAGACTTTTGTGCGGACATTCTTGGCTGGAGGAGATCCAATTGGGCGACGCATACAACTCGCGGCCTTCAATTCGTCTGCGGATCCGCCGCGGGACAAGTTGTTCGAAATCATCGGTGTGGTTGGCGACGTCAAGAATCGTGGACTGCAGGCACCAGTCGAGCCGGAAGTGAAGGTACCGTACACGATCGCGGGAGAGGCCGTCCGCGCTTTGATGGTGCGCACGGCTGCACCTCCGGGGGCGATCGTGAACACCGTGCGCCAAGCGGTGTGGGCCGGCGATGCCGGTGCCGCTTTGCTTAACCCCGGCACGCTGGAAGATCGAATCAACGGAGAGATGTATGCCGGGCCGAGATTTGGCATGGTGTTGATGTCGATTTTCGGAGGCATTGGTCTGATTCTGGTGATGCTCGGCGTTTACGGCTTATCGGCGTACTGCGCGACTCAGAAGACGCAAGAGATTGGTGTTCGCATGGCGCTGGGGGCGCAAGCATCGGACGCTCTCACTTTGGTCGTGAAGGCGGGATTGCGGCTCGTTTTGGCGGGCATCGCCATCGGAATCCCACTCAGTCTTGTTCTGGGGCGAGTCATCGGTACACAGCTCGTGGGCGTGAGTGTATATGATCCGTTTACGCTGCTGGCGACCACAGGACTGTTGACGATGACGGCGGCCATCGCGTGCTGGATTCCGGCACGAAGGGCGGCGCGCGTCGATCCAGTGGTCGCGCTCCGTTGCGAATAACCGGCCGTCAGACGTCTGATGACGCGCATTCGTCATGAGACAGGACCGTCGGCCGCCACACAACATGACTCCCCTTGGGCCACCTGGCGTTCCACAACTGTCCGCCGCAGCAGCGCTTGTTGATTTCTCAAGGTGGCTCACGATGGGCGTATCGACGCCAAGCCTCATTGTGTCGAAGTGAAAATCGACGCCGCTCGCTGAGTGAGTACGTTCCGGTTTTCCGATTTATACTGTTACCGATGCCTGACATTATTCCCGCTCCCGTACATGATGCCGATGTGTTTGGTGGAAATCCGAGAGAGGGTATCGCTCTCTGTCTCTCGGGCGGCGGCTATCGGGCGATGGTTTTTCACATTGGCTCGATCCTTCGACTGAACGATCTGGGTATTCTCGGAAAACTAGACCGCATCTCGAGCGTCTCCGGTGGATCCATTACGGCCGGGGTTTTGGGCATGAATTGGGGACAACTCGGATTGTCCAAGACCACGCCCAAGGCTGACCCGGTGAAGCTAAAGCAGTTTCTAGTCGAGCCGCTCAGGAAAATGGCTTCGACGACGATCGACGAAGGCGCAATATTCGGCGGCATCTTCCTTCCCGGCACGATCAGCGACCACGTAGCGGACAAATACGCCTCGCTGCTATTCGGCAAAAGCACGCTGCAGGATCTGCCGGACGATACCGCCGGGCCGCGTTTTGTGATTAATGCTACGAACGTGCAGTCCGGTGTTTTGATGCGTTTTTCGAAGCCATACATGCGCGACTATCGCGTCGGGCAGGTGCTGCACCCTCAACTTCCGCTGGCTCGTGCGGTGGCGGCATCTTCCGCATTTCCTCCGATCCTCTCGCCCTGCGAAATCGACGTCAAGAAATACGGATTGAAGTTCGAGCCGCCAGCCGAAGACGAGGACCTCAACACGTCGCCGTACAACGAGCACCTGGTATTGTCCGATGGCGGCGTCTACGATAATCTCGGTCTCGAAACAGCTTGGAAGGAATACAAGACTCTGCTGGTCAGCGATGCAGGCGGACACTTCAAGCCCGAGCCTGACCCCAAGCATGATTGGGCGCGCCACGCATACCGCGTCCTCGATCTCGTCGACAGCCAGGTGCGTGCGTTGCGCACGCGCGACCTGATCATCCTCTTCCAGCAGCACGTCCGATCGGGAACGTATTGGAGCATCCGCCAGGACCTGGCGAGAATCGGCCAATCGTCGATCCCCGCGCCGTCTGCGCACACGACCGAGCTTGCCGACATCGCGACGCGCCTTCAGAAGTTGGACGACAAACTTCAGGAGCGATTGATCAATTGGGGCTACGTCGCGTGCAGCGCCGCACTTCGCAAGAACTACAGTGCCATAGCGGACGTAGCGGAAATTTTACCGTATCCGGGAAGCGGAATTTGAGTCCGTCCAGCGTTCCCTTCCCGACCTGAGCGCTGAATCCCGTCCGGACCTAGGCGTGCTATTAACTAGGTCATGATGATTGACTCTCCTGACTTTCGGGCAACAAAAATGCCGCTCAGCCACGGAGCCGGCCACATGCCCGTACTCGGCTTTGGCACTCTGATTCCCGATGCAGCCGCGACGATCAGCTCTACCAGAGACGCACTAGAGGCGGGATTTCGACACTTCGACTGTGCGGAACGATATCGGAACGAGCGTGAGGTGGGCGAGGCGTTGCAGGCAGGACTCGACGCCGACGACATCGCGCGTGAAGACATTTTTGTCACCACAAAGCTGTGGAACACCAATCATCGGCCCGAGCGCGTCGGACCAGCCTTCGAGGCGAGTATGGAGAGACTTGGGCTCAACTATCTGGATCTTTATCTCAGTCACACTCCATTTGCGTTCCAACCGGGGGACGAGCAGGATCCGCGGGATCAGAACGGCAATATCATTTACGATCGCGGCGTGACTTTGCTCGAGACGTGGGGGGCGATGGAGAGTCTAGTGGATCGTGGCAAATGCCGGGCCATCGGACTGTCTGACATTTCCTTGGAAGGACTGATGCCGATCTACGAATCCGCGAGAATCAAGCCGGCGGTGGTCCAAATCGAGGCGCATCCGTATCTGCCGGAAACGGAGCTTCTGGAATTCTGCAAGCAGAATGGCATTGTGTTTTTGGCTTTTGCGCCATTGGGTCACGGAATCAGATCGGGACCGCTGGAAGATCCAGTCATCACGGCGATCGCCGCACGAGTTGGCAAGACGCCGGCACAGGTGCTATTGGCTTGGGCGGTGCAGCGTGGAACGGCGTTGCTTACCACTCCCAGGACTGCGGCCCGCGCACAGGAGAATTTCGACATCTCTGCACTTCCGGAAGACGCGTTTGATGAAATCAATCGAATTCAAACCAGGCAGAGGTTCAATGAAGTCGTGAAGACCGGTAGTCCCGGTTTCATTCCGCAAGGTAAGTGATCATGCAAGAACAACAAATACGTGAAGCTCTGAATAAGCACTGGCAGGCGTCGGCAGCCGGCGATGCCGACGCTGAACACGATATCTACGACGAAGACGCCATTTGTGACTATCCTCAGTCAGGTGAACGAATCCTCGGGCGAAGCAATTTGCAAGCCCTCCGGAGTCATCATCCGGGCAAGCCGTCGGGCTTCAACGTGAAGCGAATTCTCGGGAAGGGTGACCTCTGGATCACGGAATACACAATCACGTACCAAGGGCGGCCAACATACACAGTGAGCATTATGGAGTTCCGGGACGGTAAGGTCATCCACGAGACACAGTATTTCGCCGATCCTTTCGAGGCGCCAGCGTGGCGGAGCCAGTGGGTTCAGTTGATCGCATGACGACACGCTGATGCGAGATTAAGATCCACCAGTTGAGTCGGTCCGCCGACATCGGTCGATCGCACCTCGATGCCGGCCTTTCCTTTCAACCTCTGGACGATGGCACCGACCATTGGCGGCCAGCGCTGGGACAGGTGCTTCGAGCTTTTGAATCTCGGGTCGTGCTTCAGCAGGCCGGCGGCTCGCTTCCGTTAGGATTCAGCCAGCTACGACTCAGCCAATATTTTCGCCGGATCGATCGCGGCCGCGCGGCGCGCGGGTAGACAGCAGGCCGCGAGTACGGTGACGGTTAATACGATGGTCGCGAGTATCAGCGTCATAGGGTCTGAAGCGGACACGCCATACAGCATCGAACTGAGCCAACGTGTCACGACCAAGGCAATGCCCGCGCCGATCCCGCAACCGAGGCCGGCGATCACCGCCCCGCGCTTCATTACCAGCCATAGGATATCGGCGCGCGACGCCCCGAGGGCGATTCGCGTGCCGATCTCGCGCATACGCTGGCGCACCATGTAAGCCATCACCCCGTAAATCCCGACAGCAGCGAGCGCCAGGGCGGTTGCGGCAAACACGCCAAGTAGCCAAAGCACGAGCTTTGTCATGCGGAATCCATCCGCAACGATGTCACGCATCGAACGCGTCTGGAGGATTACCATTCCCGGCTCAATCGCTTTCAAGGCGGATTGCACCGCCGAGGTCGCTGCCGTAGGCTCGCCACTTGTCTGCACAAAGAAGGTGATCTGATTACCGGGCTCGTTTTCGAAAGAGAAGTACATGTCGGCGCGCGGTTGCTCGCGGATGTCGGCGCGTCGAATATTTCCCACGACACCGACAATCTCAGCGCGACGCTCGCCGATGAGGACTTCGCGGCCCACTGCCGATTCGTTGGGGAAAAAGCGGCGTTCTATGGCTTCGCTGATGATGACAACCAGACGGCCCGTGATGTCGCGATCATCGAACAGCCGTCCTGAACGAAGGGGGATTTGTAGCGCCTGGAAATATCCTCCGGAGGCGACTTGCCAACCGACTTCCGGGGGACGTTCGCCGGCTGCGACAGGCTGATCGGCACGTTGGAATCCGACCGTCCAGTTATTTCCCGTAAGGGGAGTTACCGCGGCAACTCCAGCGGCGCGAATTTCCGGCATGTTTTTTAGCGCCGCGAAACCACGTTGATACAACGCGCGCCGGGCACCCACGTCGCGATAACGATCCGCGGGGAACTGGACCGTCATGCTCAGTACATGATCCGCCTGGAATCCAGGATCGACGGATATGAGCCTGGTCAACGTTCTCAGAATGAGTCCCGCACCGATTAACAACACAATCGCGAGTGCCACCTCTGTGACCACGAGCGCCGCCGCGGATCGTCGGGTCTGCGCGCCTGCGGTGACTCGAGTCGGGGAAACGAGCGATCCTGAACTACCGCCGGTTCGCACTGTGAACGCGGAGGTGAGTCCGCATACGATGGCGGTTCCGACGGTGAGCGCCAGAGCAAACGCGAGCACATTCAGATTCATGTGAATTGTCGACAGTCCCGGCACACTCAGCGACTTGGGAATCATTGCGACGATGGCCTTGGTCATCCAGAGTCCAATCAGGATTCCGGTCGAGCCTGCCACTGCCGCCAAGGCGACACTCTCCGTCAAAAGCTGCGCCATAAGCCGCGCGTACCCGGCTCCCAGAGCCATGCGAACGGCCATCTCGCGCCGGCGTGCAAGCGATCGCGCCATGAGTAGGTTCGCGACATTGGCGCTGGCAATGAGGAGCACGAGCGTCGCGGCTGCCAGCATCAGAACAAGCGCGCTGCCGGTGTTACCGACAAGCGCTTCGCGGAGCGGCACCGGGTAGTATTCGGATCCACGATTTGATGTGGGAAACTCCTGTTCCAATTGACGCGAAACCAATCCCAGATGCGCTGCCGATTGCTGCAAGGTCATACCCGATTTGAGTCGCGCGATGGCGAACGTCCATCCGGACTTGCGTTCGGCGGGAGCCGCTGCGGGCAGCAGCGCCGGAAAGACGATATCAACTCGTGAATCGGGAGGAAAGGCAAATCCGGGAGGGAGCACTCCGATGACTTGGTGCTCGGCGTCGCCAATCTTGATTCCCCGCCCCAGGATCGAGGGATCGGACCCGAGATGATCGCGCCACATTTCGTCTGTGATCAAGATCACGTGGGCGGCGCCCTTCCGAGAGTCGGCGGACTGGAATGCGCGTCCGAGCGCGGGGTGCACACCGAGAGTGTCCAGAAGTTCGGGGCTTCCGGCCAATCCATGAGCGCGGAACGGTTCGCCCAAGCCTGAGACCGTGCTTTGGAAGGTATCGTAGGACGCGAAACCATCGAATGCTGTCTGACGATGCGCCAAGTCGATGTAATCGCCGATCGCTATGAAATCCTTAGTGATTCCCGTCCGTTGATCCCGATGGCGGATCACAGCGAGTTGGTCGCCAGCCGTATACGGAAGCGGGCGCAGCAGCACTGTTTCCACGAGCGCAAAGACGGCGACGTTCACACCGACACCGAGCGCGAGCGTAAGCACGGCGGCCAGCGTAAAGCCCGGCTCGCGAAGCATCAGCCGGAAAGCCTGGCGAATATCGTTGGTAAACATAGACAGTGGCTCCTTGGGCAGAGTTCCGAATAGATATACGCGCCAGGACTCGGCCAGCAGACCAAGCGCTCGTAGCGCAAACGGAAGGCGGCGACGGCGGCTGTAGGCATCGGACGCGCGAAGATCCTGGCAGGCGGGCTCGAAGAGTTCCCGTCTTGGCCCGGGCGGTAGAAAGCGACCTAAGATTTCGCACCAACGCTCGTTACGCATTGGACCAGCGCTCTCGCGTCGCCGCGATCTTGATCGTTTCGTAAAATTCGCAGGCTTGCTTCCACTGCTGCGAACCGGATGGCGTGATCCGGTAGCGGCGTTCTGTCACTGCCTGATCGCGCACCATGATTTGCTCGTAGGAGCCCTCCACGATTCCGTCGCGTTCCATGCGCGCCATCATTTGATAGAAGGCCGGCGCGCTTCGCCGATGCCCATACGAAGCGATCACCTCGCGTATCGATCGCCCGGACGTCTCGCCACTCAGCAGGATGCCAAGCACCAGGAATTGTAAGTGCGTGATGGCGGGTAGTTCACGTTCGTGCATAATGCGACATTATGCAGGATAGACGGCGTGCGTCGAAAAAGGTTGGCACGCTTCCTCAGATTTCTCGAGGCAATTTGCTTGAGGTGCTTCTGTGTAATAATTCGTTGCTGCCTCCGTCTTCAAGACATGTTTCGTGATGTTCGCTATGCTCTCCGCACGCTGCGCGGCTCACCGGCTTTTGCGGTGACGGTGATCCTGACGTTGGGGATCGGGCTGGGGCTGAATACGACGCTGTTCACGTTGTTCAACACCTACGTCCTGCGACCGTTCGCGGTGAACGATCCTTACAGCCTCTACGAGCTTCGTTGGACCACCACGAAATCCCAACGGCCGATGTTCACTTGGGATCAATACCAGGACCTTAAGAAAGCGCAGCCTGCTTTCTTCGACGACACGATCGCATTCTCACCCTTCCTCGCGCGCCTCGAGAACCGGAACATGGTCGGAATGGCAATCTCCGGGAACTACTTCCTGGCGCTCGGCGTCGGCGCCTCACCGGGAAGGCCGATCCTGCCTGAAGATGCTTCGACTCCGGGAATCGGGGCTGTTGTCGTGATCAGCCAGCAACTCTGGAAGAACGAATTTGCCGAGGATGCAGGACTCGTCGGGAGAACGGTCCGCATCAGCGGCAAGCCTTTTGAAGTAGTGGGGATCGCTCCCAAAGATTTCGGCGGAGTAGCGCCTTTCCCGATAGATTTTTATGTCCCGCTCACAATGCAAAGTGCGATTGTCCCCGGTCCTGACGTATTGGGACCCGATAAGCCGTTCGGACTGATGCTGATCGGCCGCTTGAAACGGTCCGTAACGGTCGATCAGGCGCAGGCCGCGCTGACCACTCTGATGCGCCATTCTACAGAGCAACTGCCTGAGGCGGAGCGCGCGATGAACGCGACGATTACCTCGCGGTCGACTGCAGTGTCGCTGGATCCTGAGATTCTTACTTTATTCATTCCATTGTTGGTGGTCTTTGGATTGGTCCTGTTGATCTGTTGCGCGAATGTGTCGAACATGATGCTGGCGCGTGCGCTCGGCAGGCAGCGAGAAATTGGCGTGCGGCTGGCCTTGGGCGCCGCACGCTCGCGATTGGTCAGGCAATTATTGTCGGAGAATCTGCTGCTCTCGCTAATGGCCGGCGCGGTGGGCTTTGCGGTGTCGATCGGAACGATTCGTGGAGCGCAAAGGATCCTGGTCGCCACGATTCCGCCGTCGCTGAACATAGTGCACATTCCGCCCCTCGATCCGGACTATCGGATGTTCTTCTTCGTGCTCATCACAGCGGCTTTGACAACGATCGTGTGCGGGCTGGCGCCGGCGCTGCAGGCGACTCGAACTTCGTTGACAGACGCGCTGCGAGGCGAGTTCGGCATGAAGATTTCGGCGTCGCGGCTTCGATCCGTGCTGGTAGTCAGCCAGATCAGCGTATGTCTCATTCTTCTAGTGCTGACGGGAATTCTGCTTCGCGGAAGCTCGACATATCAGCGCATGGATCCGGGCTACAATCCCCACGGCATCGTATACCCATTGTTCATTGGCCGCACGGACGGCTCGAGTACTTCCAAGGTGGCGCAGGAATTGGTGACGTCGCCGTGGATCGACGCTCTGGCCGCGACATCGCATGCACCGTCGCGGGCGGTAGTGCAGGTTCCCATGAGGACTGCACAGAGCGCGGATTCCATTCGAGCGGCTTACAACATCGTGTCGCCCGAATATTTCGGAGTGCTCAACATTCCGATTCTTCGGGGTCGTAATTTCCGAGGCACGGAAGGGGACTCCGAAGCTCCGGTGGCGGTCATCAGCCAGGCAACGGCGCAGAAGTTTTGGCCTAATGAGGATGCGCTGGGGAAGTCGATCATTTTGGATAAGAAGACCTTCCCGGCGAATGATGCTCCGCAGGCGAGCCAGGCGGTGGTGATTGGGATCGCGAAGGACATCGTAAGCGGATCGATGACTGCGGGCATGGATTCGACCATGGTCTACTTTCCGACGTCCCTGAAGGCGAGGCGCGCGATGACGTTCCTGATTCGAGGAAAGAGCAACATGTCGGCAACGATGCATGAACTCGAGAAGATGCTGGCATCGACCGTTCCGGATCGGCCCGTCATTGCCACTTCGCTTGATGACATGATGATGACGCAGCTGTATCCATTTCGGGCGGCGGCGTGGTGCTCGGCAATGCTGGGCGGACTTGCTCTGCTGCTGACGTTGTCGGGAATGTATGGTGTGTTGTCGTATCTCGTAGGTCAGAGGACGAAGGAGATCGGAATCCGGATTGCGCTGGGTGCGACACCGGGGATCGTAGTGCGGCTGGTACTGTCGCAGTCCTTGAAGTTCGCAGCCTGGGGCGTGGCGGCGGGTTTGGTCTTTGCTCTTAGCGGGTCGCTAGTCCTGCGCCATTTCCTCACGATGATCAATGCGTATGACGTGATCTCGTATGGACTGGGAATCGCCGCGGTTGGTATGGCTGCGTTGGTGGCGGCGTTTCTTCCGTCGAATCGGGCGGCGCGGATTAATCCTGTCGAGACGCTGCGGGGGGATTGACACCGTGGTCGCCTCAGCCTTGGCCCAGGCTACTGTCCACAGTCCTGAACGCGTGCGAGCAACATCTCCCGCTCCCGGACATTCTCGGCGAGTGATGCCGCGCGTTGGAATTCGGCGCGAGCATCGGGGAGGCGGCCGAGCTTGAATAGAAGCTCGCCCCGAGCGCTCGGGAGGCGATGATAGCCCTTGAACAATGGCTCGTCCGCGAGACTGTCTACGATCTCGAGACCCGCGGCCGGGCCGTGGGCCATGGATACGGCCATCGCCCGATTCAACTCGATCACCGGCGAAGGAGTGACTTCGGCGAGCGTTCCATAGAGTGTCGCGATTTGTGCCCAATCGGTCTCATCAGCAGTTAGGGCTCGCGCATGACAGGCGGCGATTGAGGCTTGCAGCGTGTACGGACTGCGCGCGCCGCCAAGCGTTAAGGCTCGATCGAGAGCGGCCAGTCCGCGGCGGATGAGCAGTTGGTCCCAACGCGCCCGATTTTGCTCGAGGAGCAGAATCGGTTCGCCTTTTGGTCCCACGCGAGCGGCAGTTCGCGACGCTTGAATCTCCATGAGCGCGACCAGTCCATGAACTTCGGGCTCATCTGGCGCAAGCTCGGCGAGGATGCGGCCCAGGCGGAGCGCGTCTTCGCACAATTCCGGACGGAGCCAATCGTCGCCGGAACTCGCCGAGTAGCCTTCGTTGAAGATTAGATAGACGACGCTCAGGACAGACGCGAGGCGCTCAGCCAACTCTGCACCGCGAGGTACCTCGAACGGCACCTGCTTTTCCGCCAGCGTTCGTTTCCCACGAACGATGCGCTGGGCGATGGTCGGCTCCGGAACCAGGAAGGCGCGAGCGATCTCGTCTGTCGTCAGTCCACCGAGCAAGCGCAATGTGAGTGCTACGCGAGTTTCGGACGAAAGCACAGGATGGCAGGCCGTGAAGATCAGACGGAGCAGATCGTCTCCGATGTCGTCGTCGAGTGCCTTGTCAAAAGCGGGCATTGCTCGCTCGAGTGCGGTCAGGGTGGCTCCCAGTTCCTGATGCTTGCGAGCGAGCATTTTTCCACGGCGAAGGCGGTCCAGCGCGCGGTGCTTGGCGGCTGTCATGAGCCATGCTCCTGGATTTCGCGGAACGCCTTCCTGGGGCCATTGCTCGAGGGCGGCCACCAATGCATCCTGCGCGAGGTCCTCGGCCAAGCCAACATCGCCGACCATGCGGGCGAGGGCGCCGATCAGCTTGGCTGCCTCGATTTTCCAGATCGCTTCTATCGTGTTGTGTGTTTCGGTAGCAGCCACTGCTACCGATAACAACACGCTTAACGTTGCAAGGGCAACAGGGAGCGGATGGGTTCCTGACGGAGGAACAAGCCGAGCCAAACCAGCATTCCGACGACTAAGGGTGCGATGAAAGCGGGATCGTTGACGCGCACGTGGGTTGCGACGGCTCCGCCCAAATATCCGGTGAGCAGGATCGCGCCCAGAATCGAAGTCCGCGGGATGAGGTACAGTAAGGCGGCGCCGAACGCGCACACGCCGATGGCGGGCATGACGTTTTCCGGATATCCAAACTTGGCGAAACCCTCGCGCAAGTCATCGGAGCGGAAGAACAGGACGTTCAGTCCGCTGGTCAAGACAAAGAGTCCGGTGAGCCAGCTGAGCGCCCGTCCGGTCCAGGTCAATTTCTTCGACATGATTCTCATTCCTTTTCTTTAGTTGAAAAACTCTTTGAGCACGGGCGCGATGACCTCGGGCTTTAACATATGCGTTTGTCCGGGAAGAGTCGTATGCTTCGCGTTGGGAAGCACTTCGGACCAGGCATGCATGGCATTTCGCATCCACTGTGGACTTTTGCCGCCGTCCGCCACCAGTACGGGCATCGACGCCGAGGCCCATTTCTCCTGAGGCAGGGGCTTGCAATGGCTGAAGTCCTGGAT
>Ga0163163_10003111_pt1 | contig 14066 bp, 9 predicted proteins | sample S65metaG_FD_119766 | JGI IMG/M metagenome (GOLD analysis project Ga0163163, IMG submission 119766) | Switchgrass rhizosphere microbial communities from Kellogg Biological Station, Michigan, USA - S6-5 metaG | ecosystem: Host-associated > Plants > Roots > Rhizosphere > Soil | place: USA: Michigan... | reverse complement strand
GAAATGCTCGCTGGTCGACCACCGTTCATTGATCCACTGCAATCGGCATTGCTGGTCAAACAAGCAACAGCGGCTCCCCCTCCGTTACCAAAACTGCGCCAGGATATTCAGCGTCCACTCGCGTTGGCTGTCCATTCACTGTTAGCTAAACGTCCGGAAGACAGACCGCGGACTGCGGCGTCGGCGAAGATCATGTTGGAGCGCAGTCTTGTTCAGCCGGAACGAACCGTGCCTGAAGTCGAACCGCTTTCCTGGATGGTCGCAGCCGCAAGTCCTGCGAGAAGCATCGTGTTTCGCGTCGGAGCGCCTTTGGTTCTGGTTACGATGTTTGGAGCTTTGTTGGCCTGGGGTTACACCGGTGAAAGCGCATCCACACCGACCAGTGCGAAGCTTTCATCTTCGCTCGCGGACAGTAATCCGCAAATAAAGCCGGTGTCCTACAAGAGCGAACTGCCCGTAAAGGCATTGACTCAACCACCAGCCGTTAAGACGATTTGGAATCCTCTGACATTGGAGCAGGCGCGACGCGTGGCTGGTAAGTATGCGCGTGGCTCGTTAGGCTCGGTTCAGGTTGTCGACACAGACGAAGGTCAGGCGATCATTGCAATCAACAATCACCGCAAAGAAGGAAAGACCAGCTTCTTCGTTCTCAAGCGTTGGAACGACAAGTTCAGAATCAGTGCGAGAGGCGCCTTGGACACGGAAGGTTTCAGCAGGGCAGCGTGGTCCACGGAGTTGGTTGATGCGGACGAAGATGGTTATCCCGAAGTGATTTTTAGCGGCAGAGATTCCAATGAGGTGCGAGGTCAACGACGATTCATCTTGTTTGTCCCAGAAGACAATCGTACTTACTCCATGCTCACTAACGGAGACACGACGGCAAGAGGGACGCCTCGCATCACATGGCTTTCGAATGCCGCAGGAACGGACGCGGCGCCCTATCGCACCGCGCTCAGACAGAAGGCGAAGCAACTTGTTGCGAAGAAGTGAATCGTGACCAGTAACTAATTCTTCTACTGACAACAGGCCCCGCAAAATGCCAAGATAGCTTCTGGTTTTAAATCTCGCTTCAATTCATCCTTCATGACTGAATGACTGGTCCCCGCTTTGACAATGCTGCCTGCGAAACGCTGGCCGGATGTATCCAGGAGATCGAACGTAACACCGATTCTGAATTGGTGGTTGTGGTGCGCGCTCGCTCGGCAAGCTATGCTCATGCCGACTACCTGTTTGGAGCTGTCCTGGCCTTCGTCGTATTGCTCGTAATCCTTTTTGTTCCTTTCCCATTTCCTGAATACTTCGTTCCGATCGATGTCGCCCTGGCTTTTGTCATAGGATCAATAATCTCGTGGCGGAGCAACTCAGTGCGTCGTTTATTCTCCACTGAGAAGTTTCGTCGCAAGTCAGTGCGAACAGCGGCAGCAGCCATGTTTTATGAAGCGGGAATAGCAAACACCAACGCCGAGATGGGAGTACTCATCTATCTCTCGCTGTTGGAACGTCGCCTCGAACTTATTGCCGATCGTGGAGTCTTGAAAAGAGTGCCTGCTCACGACTGGAACCACGAACTCTTCGAACTTCACAAGGTTGGCGAGAATCCAGACGCTAAGAACTTCCAGGAAGCAATTCAACGGCTTGGGAAAGTACTCGCCACGCATGTTCCCGCAACTGGCGAAAATCCGAACGAACTTCCCGATATGCCTCGGTTCGAACTCAAATGAAACGCTGGTTAACGCCTAAAACCATCCATCGTGCCTCGATCGTCGTCGCAGTGTTCGGACTGTTGACGTTGTTGGCTGTCGATGTGTTTGGTCGAGTCGGTGGTGGTCACTCTTATAGCGGCGGGAGTCGTGGAGGCGGAGGTGGCAGCCATGGCGGGGGCAGTGGTGGAAGCGGCGATGGTGGCGCGCTCTTGTGGTTAATCTTTGAAGCAGTCAGGTTTCTGGTCTACCTCACTGTCACTCACCCACTCATCGGAATCCCTGTCGACATTATTGTCATTGGAGGCATCATCTTCATCGCCCGAAAAGGAAGAGGTGTGTCCGCCGGCTTTTCGTCGATGGCAAGCGTCGCATCTCGGTTTGAGACCGAATACTCACCTAAAATGGTAAGCCAGGGTTTTGCTCAGTTGAAGAAATTCGATCCCAACTTCTCGGAGATTGTCTTTACGGATTTTTGTTACGCACTCTACGGCAAAGCTCACGATGCGCGTGGAGGAGGTTCAAAAAAGCTCGAACTCTTTTCTCCATACCTGGGCGAATCAGCTCGCGCATCCCTGCTACAGCGAAACCCTCCAGGTCTCCAGGAAGTAAAGGGAGTCATAGTCGGTTCAATGCAGGTCGCTCAGATTCAAGGACTCGAAACACCAACGGTCTACGTGAGTCTTGTATTCGAGAGCAACTACACGGAGGTCACAAAGAGCGACGCACAACCTCCCACAGAAATGTCGTATTACGTCGTCGAGCGCTGGGAACTTGAACGCAAGCGTGATGTGCTTTCGCCAACACCGGCACAAGCTACCGCTTTGCACTGCCCGCGCTGCGGTGCGCCTTTACAACGCGATACGGTTGGAGCTTGCGCCTTTTGCGGAACAAAAATCGACAGCGGCGAATTTCAATGGTTCGTACGGAGCATCAGTCTGGAGAGCAAGGAAGCGCGAGGTCCGCAACTGATCTCCGACGTTGACGAGGTTGGTACGGATTTTCCGACTATAGTCCAGCCAAACTTTGCTGCGATCCGAAGTGAGTTTGAAAGAAACAATCCGCAGTTTTCGTGGGGACAATTCCAGGAGCGCGCTCGGCTAATCTTCAACGAGCTACAGGCCGCGTGGTCTTCGCTGAATTGGGAAAGGGCGCGACCTCATGAAACCGATAACATCTTCCAGATGCATCAGTACTGGATCGACGCATACCGACGCCAGCAATTGCGGAACGCAGTCGAGAACTGTGACATAACTGCTATCCAACCTGTAAAGATACTCGAGGACGCTTTCTACCAGGGGATAACACTCAGAATTTGGGCCCAAGGCTTCGATTACACTGTCGATAGCGGCGGCAGAGTTGTCTCCGGATCGAATCGCAATCTGAGAATGTGGAGTGAGTACTGGACGTTTATTCGGAACAAGCAGGCACAATCCAGCGAAGCTCGAACCGACCTGAATTGTCCAAACTGCGGCTCTCCATTGAAAGTGAACGCAACCGGGATTTGTGAATTTTGCGGTGGCAAGATAACCTCAGGTGAGTTTGATTGGGTGTTGTCGAAGATCGAGCAGGACGAGTCGTACGCTGGTTGAGCAAATGACAGGTGTAGTGACATCTATTTGGCGCTCTCAGGACATCGAACAGCACTAAGCGTTTAGTGGTGGCCTGAGGTGGCGCTTGTCGCGCTACGGTGTTGGAGATACTGGTTCGCGCAAGAAAGCGGTTTCAAGCCGCCGCACTCCAAAAGCCCCACTCAGTTTTTCGAAGCCATAAAAATGGAGTTTTCAGTGAAACGTCGTCTTTTTATCTTTTTGCTTCTGTCTTGTTTGCTGTCGCCTTCCGCCCTTTACGGCGAGGTCGTCACGCAGCGTTCTTCAACCCGACCGGTATCACAGACACCTGCAACTGCTGCAGCACCTGCCAAACTCCCCGAAGCGAAGTTGGTAAGTCAGGTTCTTCCAAATGGTTTGGAAGTGATCATCCTGGAGGACCACTCGATTCCACTGGTGACGATTGCACTCGCAGTCAAGAACGGTTCATACACGGAGCCACCTGAACTAAATGGTCTCTCGCACTTGTATGAACACATGTTCTTTAAGCAGAACCGAGCAATTGCCAACGCTGAGGATTATCTGCACGCAATCGGACAACTCGGCATTGCTTACAACGGAACTACCCGCGAGGAAGTTGTCGAATATTACTTCACGACCACCAGTCCGAATTTGCGGACGGCAATGCAGTTTATGAAGGATGCGGCTCGCTACCCGCTGTTCGACGAGAATGAGTTCGCGCGTGAGAAGCAGGTCGTGATAGGCGAGATTGATCGAAACGAATCGAACCCGTTCTTTCCGCTCAACCAGGAAATGAACAACCGGATGTTCTCGAAGTACACAAGCCGGAAAAATCCGCTTGGCAATCGACAGACTGTATCCGGCGCGACAACGGACATGATGCGGCTTATTCAACAGCGCTACTACGTACCGAACAACTCCGCGTTGGTTGTTACGGGTGACGTTACCCCGTCAGATGTGGTCAAGCTGGCGCAGGAGTTCTACGGCGACTGGGCTCGTCGCGAAAAGGATCCGTTCGTTGAGTTTCCACTCGTCGAACATCCACCACTCACGAAAAGCGAAGGTGCAGTAATCACGTCGCCAGTCCAGAACGTCATAATCAGTGTTGGTTGGCACGGACCTTCGATCGGGAAGGACAATCCAGCAACGTATGCTGCCGACGTCTTCTCCTTCATCATCAGGCAGCCAAACTCACGGTTTCAACGAAATCTCGTGGACACTGGCCTTGTCACGGGTGTGGACCTCGGCTACTACACGCAGCGTAACGTAGGTCCAATCCAACTGGTTGCTCAAACAACTCCAGAAAAAGCACACGCAGCACTAAAGGCGATCTATAACGAGGTCTCCCATTTCAACGACAAGGATTATTTCACTGACGAGCAACTCGAGAGTGCAAAAGCTTTGCTGGAGGCGGACGATCTTTATTCACGCGAAAAACTTGACGACTACACTCACACACTCAGTTTCTGGTGGGCCTCAACTGGACTGGAATATTTTCGTGGCTACTTGCCACGTCTGCGTTCCACGTCACGCGCCGATATCAGTCGCTACATTTCGACTTACATCCAGGGTAAGCCCCATGTCGGTTTGGCATTGATGTCACCGGAGTCCCAGGCTCGAATCAAAGTCCAACCTGATGAGTTAATGGGAGGGGTTACCGTTACAGCGAATTCGAATTGAGCGAACAGATCATGAAAAGAACTATGAGCAAGTCTGAACAAACAGCGGATATGCAGGATTACAATTGGATTAGTAGATTCCTAACGAGCTTTTTACTAATCACCGTTCTGGTACTGGGTACTACGCAATCCTTACGAGCTACACAGGCCGGAAAGCCACAAGTTCGAAACGAGCCGCCGCAGCAAACCGTCCAGAGCGTCGTAGCCAAACAAGCTTCGTTAGTGAGTGAGTTTGAAGTCAACGGGCTGAAGGTTCTGATGAAGAGACGTGAGGGGAGTTTGACCGTCTCAGCGGGATTATTTGTTCGGGGTGGTGCGGCAAATATCAACGCGTCGAATGCAGGCATTGAATCGCTGATGTTGTCCGCCTCGACGGAGGCCACTACCGGTTTCCCGCGCGAGAAAATGCGTAGCGAGTTGTCGCGGATGGGCACAGTAATTGGAAGTAGCGCGACGAACGATTACTCAGTCTTGTCGCTTGCCTGCACGAGAATGCATTTTGATCGATCGTGGCAATTGTTTACCGACGTCATTCTGCGGCCTTCGTTCACTAAAGAAGACGTTTCGCTGGTTCAGGATCGAGCGGTCGTCGCGCTAAGCGACGATACCGACAACCCGGATGTCTATCTACAAAAACTTCAGGAGAAGGTTGCCTATGCGGGCCACCCATACTTGAATGACACGGACGGAACTCCGGAGACTATCGCGAAACTGACGCCAGAAGACCTGCGCCGTTACCACGACAAGTTGATGGAGACATCTCACCTCTTGTTGGTGATTGTCGGAGATCTGGATCCGGCTGAGGTCAAAGATCTTGTCGCCTCTAGTATTGGAAAATTGCCGCGCGGAAGCTACAAATCCGAACCGATGCCGCAGCTAACCTTTGACAAGTCGACTGTCGAAATTACGCCGCGTGCGTTACCGACGAACTACATCCAGGGATTTTTTGCTGCACCGTCGCTCACGTCACCGGACATTTACGCGATGCGGGTTGCCAGCTCTTTGCTACGAGATCGAGTGTTCGAAGAGGTTCGTATAAAGCGAAATCTTTCTTACGCTCCTGATGCGTTTCTACGTAATCAAGCTGCGAATGTAGGTGGTCTCTACGTCACGGCAGTTGATGCCAATCAATCTGTGAAACTCATGCTTACGGAAATCAGCAAGCTCCAGCAACAACCGGTGCGAGCTGATGAGATCCAGGCAGTCGTAGCGCAATACCTGACGACCTATTACATGGGACAGGAAACGAACGCTGCCCAGGCAGGCGAGCTCGCGCAGTACGAACTAATTGGCGGTGGCTGGCGAACATCGACGGACTTTTTGGAGAAGCTAACCGCAGTTACACCGAGTGATGTCCAGCGAGTTGCGCAAAAGTACATGCGCAACATTCGATTCGTTGTGCTTGGAAATCCCCAGAGCGTGGATACTGGTGTATTTATGGGGCAGGCCGAATAACTGAAAGCGAGGTCTTTGGTCTTGGGTCTTTGGGTCTTGTAATTTATTGGTTGGCTGAAATCCGAAATCCGAAATCCAAAAACCTAAGTCCATCCTCACATCGTTTCCCTCAAATATTTCTCATACAATTTCTTATCTAGTCGCTGAAGGATGCGTGCTTCCGTCGCTGCCATTGTTTGATTGCCACTTTCAAAATAGGCGAGAGCCAGGTTGTAGTGCGTCTCAGCGCACTCCGGGTCAATTCGAGCGGCGTCTGTGTAAGATTCAATTGCCTCTCGTAGACGTCCCGCGTAGTAGTAAGCATCTCCCAGCTTGTTACGAATCTCTGCACTGTCTGGCTCAAGCTGCAGCGCTTGTTGATAGGCCCGAATCGCTTCCTGACTCTTACCTTGCTTTACCTTGCAGTAGCCTACCTGCATCCACGCTTCGGCCCGCCTGGGATTTCGATTGACGGCATTTTCAAAATAGCCGACAGCATTGTCATAGTTGCCCAGCCACATCGACTCCAGACCTGTGAGATACAGCGACTCGGCTACTTCAGTTTTGCTCTTCGCTGACAGCTCAGCTATCGGACGCAGTTTGTCTGTCTTTAACTGAGCAACACGGCTCGCACCGATCGCTAAATTAATGTTCTGGCCGTTTGTGACTTTGATTGTGACCACGCCAAGCACTTGTCCGCGCATATTAAAGACAGGACTGCCGCTGTTTCCGTGTGAAATCGGAGCAGTGATCTGAATGACCTGGCCAACATTCGGTACTTCCCGTATTGCGGAAACAATTCCGTCGCTTACGGAACCTTCGAGCTTGAGTGGGTTTCCAATAACAAATATCGGCTCGCCCTCATCAGGCAAAGCTGTTGCCAGTTCGATTGTGTGTACACGCTCGCGAGGCATGTCGACGCTTAGCACTGCAAGATCGCCTTCTTCGTCGACAGCGAGTGTTCCATTTACGGGGTAGACACGCCCTTTGCCATCGAGGGTTTTCACCTCAATACGACTTGCACCGCGTACGACGTGAAGGTTTGTGACGACTGCGCCAGGACCGGTGAAAAAGCCGCTGCCCGTCATCAACGCTTCATTAGTAGAGTCGTAGGTTGCGATAGCCACTACTGAAGGTTTCACGCGCCTGACCAGGTCTGGAAGAATTGATTGGGCGTGTGCAACGTAGGCAAAAAACAGGAGAACGAAAACTGACAAGAAACGGGGGTATTTTGTTTGAGTCATGGTCGTTATTGAGAATCGGGACCGGGGGGCTCTCAAAAATCGGCCGGCCAAATGGATCTCACCGCAAGTTTAAAAGATTATTCGTTCGAGAAGGGGAACGACATCGGAGAGAGGTCAGGAGAGCGACCTCAGCGTCACGACATATTACCGCAATAAAAAGTCTGAGTGGAAGATTTTTCGAAGGATGGCTTAATTGTTCTAGAAGAACCCATCAGCGGGTGACCGAGAGCGAGGACGGTTGTGTTCTTAACCTCTAAAAAAGGGGCCACTGGCTTCAGTGACCCCAAATAAGCAACGCAAACGTGAATCAAAATGCTAAGGCACAATTTGAATTGTTCCGACAGTCGGACCCGTTGGAGATTCGCCTATTGTGCTCTCGGCCGTGATGAGTAGTCCGAAGTCCTGCAATGCAGTTTCCGACTTGATCTCGGCTTCGTTACGGCCCGCCGTGTTTACTACCTCTCCGAGCTTCACGAACTTATTGTCTGGAGAAACTGCCCACAGGATGAATTTCTGGTTGGGCGCTTCCTTCAACTCATGGAACCGCATTCTGACCTCAGTAGGTCCATCCTTCCGCGGGGTTATGAAAACATTCGCGCGCGCACCAGCCATCGGTCCTGCGAAGTCGACTTTGATTTTGGTGTCGTCTCCTTTTTTGTAGGCTGGAATGTTTAGCATCGCTACCTGATAGCCAGGAGCGCTGACGGGCGCGGTCACCGCGGCTACTTTCTCACCTCGTGCGCTGCTGAGCGGTATCACTGTGTAACCCTCAGGCACAGCGCTCCTAAACACTACTGCGGTGTTCGGATCATAAGCTGACAGTGATGCCTCAGGAGACGCAATCAACATAAACTTCGTCAGAGGCGTGCTTGCGGTCAACGTTCCAGTGCCATTGTTAATTGCAACAGGTCCGATTGGTGTCACCGCGCCAGTGTCGTCGACTGCATAAAGTGTCAATGACGTAACGTCCGCTGGGACGGCCGTCAGGTTGAGTTTGATTCTTGTTCCGGCATCATCGCGAAGAATTGTTGCCACACCTTTGGCGCCAGTGATGTTCACTGGATTCAGGTTAATCATCACTTCTTTCTTCGCGGGATATTCGATGATTGTGTAAGTCCCATCTGGGTTTTGAACCGCCTTGGTAACGGTGGTCGTTGTCTCTTGACCTAGAGCGAACGCAGCGGTCGCCAGGCCGAAGACCGCAGCCGCCACGAAGCTCAAACCTTTCCTCTTCATTCTCATGCCTCCTTGTCGATAAATCGCGATTTTCTTTCAAGCGAGGGAAAAGATGTCGGGAAGACGCACTCGGGCTCTATCAATGTTTTGGCAACTAGAGTGCCGCTACTGGGGATGACTAAAACCGCTGAAAATGGGAACAAAAGGCAGGAAACCGCGAAACAGAACGATACACGGATGTACTGAAGTATGAGTGCGCCGCCGGGCAGTAGCCCGACTGTAAAGGAGGGCTAGAGTCGTGCAGGCTGACAAGCTGAAAGGCCTCCTGCAAAAGTCCACGAGTGACTAGCGGCTGTGGATTTACTCAAAGCTCTTTCTTCTTCAGCATCTCGTTCTCCACTCCTCCGGAGTGGAGGCCTTGAAATTAATTGTGTTCGAGTTCTGACTTTTGCAGGGACTAAAGCATCGCGGACATCAGACATTAGTAATTCTTTACTTCAGCAATCGCCTTCGCGACGTCCGCCACTTGAGGCAAAATCACGTCCTCAAGCACGGGTGCATAGGCGACGAAAGTATCGAGAGCGCAAACACGCTTCACAGGCGCATCAAGATGCTCGAAGAGTTCACTCGAAATTCGGGCCGCGATTTCTGCGCCATACCCAAACGACAACGAGTCTTCATGAGCAACGATGACACGATTGGTTTTCTGCACAGTCTCGGCAATTGCATTCCAGTCGTAAGGAACAAGGCTTCGCAGGTCGATAACCTCTACGCTGATACCCTCCCGATCTGCCTGTTTAGCAGCAACCAGTGATCGCTGCACCAACGCTCCGTACGTGATGATCGACAGATCCGTCCCCTCGCGAACTTTCTTTGCCTTCCCAAACGGAACCATGAAGTCATCACCCGGATACTGCGATTTGTTGTAAGCCTGCCGGTACAGATGTTTGTGTTCCAGAAACAAAACCGGATCATCGGAACGAATTGCGGTCCTCAACAACCCGTTCGCGTCCAGGGCGTTTGATGGATATATAACTCGCAAACCCGGGATCTGCGTGAACGTCGAAACACCCGACTGCGAGTGATAGACGGCGCCACCTTTTAAATAGCCACCAATCGGAACACGTATGACTACAGGTGCCTTCCACTCATTTCCAGAGCGCCAACGCAACAAGGCAAGTTCGTTTCTGATCTGGTGCATGGCTGGCCAGATGTAGTCGAAGAATTGAATTTCTACAACTGGTTTTAAGCCACGCGTTGCCATTCCTATTGCGCGACCGACAATGTTTGCTTCCGCGAGCGGCGAGTTAAAGACGCGAGCGCCGCCGAACTTTCTTTGCAAATTCGCAGTAACCTTGAATACTCCGCCTTTGCCTTTGACGTTCTCGATATATTCTTCGCGCGAACAGTCAGCAACGTCTTCACCGAAAACGAGAATGCGCGGATCGCGTGCCATTTCGGTGTGCAGACACCGATTAATCAGGTCAACAATCGTCCCGGCGTTCCCAGATAACTCAAGTCCGTCTTCAGTATCGAAGGCTTTTGACGTCGGATCGACATCAGGCGAAAAAACAAACCTGGTAACACTATCGACAGGCGGTTGATTAGCCTCCAATGCCTTGTCGGCCGCTTCGGCGATTTTTCTATCGACTTCATCCTTAATTCTTTGGAGCCCGTTCTGATCAATTACGCCTTCATCGATCAATCGCGCGCCAAACCGCTTGACCGGATCGTGCTCTGCATCTCCAGCAATCTCTTCAGTGGCTCGGTACAGTCGTTCGTCATCGGACAGAGAATGTGAATAGGGTCTAATGACTTTGGCGTGCACTAAAGCGGGACCTTTTCGCTCACGGCAATATTGAACTGCGCGTTGCATAGTCTCAAGCGACTCGATGGGATCAGTGCCGTCACACTTTTGAATATAGAGCGAGGGAAATCCTTCAACGAGTCTTGAAGCGTCGCCGCCGGCAGTTTGCACTTCAACCGGGACACTGATCGCATAACCGTTGTCCTCAAGTAGGAACACCACTGGAAGCTTTAGATTGCAAGCGGTATTGAGCGACTCCCAGAACTCACCTTCACTGGTTGTGCCGTCACCAAGTGAGACATACGTCACTTCGTCCTCATGAAAGTCTTTGACGCGATTCTTTAACTCTGCGATGAGATTGACTCGGTAGTTAGCTTCTGCACAGCCGACAGCTTGAAGCAACTGTGTACCTGTCGGTGATGACTGCGAAACGATATGGAGTTTGGTATGGCCCCAGTGTGAAGGCATTTGACGTCCATGTGAGTTTGGATCATCTTCAGCGCCTACAGCGGCCAGCAACATTTCGAGTGGAGTCATTCCCAGTTGTAGGCAGAGTGCCCGATCGCGGTAATAGGGATAGAACCAATCGTAACCTGCTTTCAGCGCCATGCCGGCGGCAACTAGCACTGCTTCGTGTCCGGCCCCACTGATCTGGAAATAGATCCGATTCTGTCCTTTCAGTTGAATCTCTTTATCGTCGATTCGCCGCGACGCATACATAGTGCGGTACATCTCGAGGAGTATTCTGCGGTCCGGTAGCTGTTGACCCTGCGATTTAGCAAAAGTCCGTTTGACTGCTTGCATTGGTATTGCACCGGGGACCGCGGTTGGCTTGGGAACTTCAACAGGAGTTGGACGCGGGGCGAACGCGGGTTCGGCAGTCAGCGGCTGCTCGACCACAGCCTCACTGGATTCCGTTTCCGATTTGCGCACGAGCTTCAGTACTTTGGTGTCATTCATAGTTGCTAGCCAGGGTCATTCGATATTCTTCAGCCATGCCGGGGTGGCCGTGACGTTGGGCAGTCTCGATACCTCGTTCGTAAGCCTGCCTTGCCTGGTCACGCTGGCCAAGTCGTTCATAAGCGCTCGCGAGCATGCCATACGCGTTACCTTGATCGTCCGAAACTTCAAGGTAACGATTCAAAGTCTCAATTAGCTCCTCGTTCTGGCCTGACTTTTCATACTCCTTAGCGAGGCCAAACATAATTGCAGTGTTTCCCGGGTCACCAGTCAACATCTGCTTGAACAATTCTATTCGAGAGGTTCCCATGTGTGCGCACCCCGCTAAGCTTATTGCTGGTAAAGTTATTTCCCGCCGATGATCAATTTAGCGATCGTTTGTAACTGCATATTGGAAGTGCCCTCGTAGATGGCTCCAATTTTGGAGTCGCGCCAGTATTTCTCTACCGGATAGTCCTTCACGTAACCGTAGCCTCCATACAACTCAATTGCTTTCGATGCGACGCGCTCGGCTACACGCGACGAGTAGAGTTTTGCCATCGCGGCTTCCTTGACGAAATTGATCCCGGCGTCTTTCATGCGAGCAGCGTTGTAAACGAGCAAACGCGCCGCTTCCAGTTCCGTTGCCATTTCAGCCAATTGAAACTGCACGCCCTGGAACTGGTTGATGGCCTTACCAAACTGCTGGCGCTCGCCGGTGTATGCCAAAGCACTCTCAAGGGCGCCGGCAGCGATGCCAATCATCTGTGCGCCAATCCCAATGCGTCCCTCGTTCAATGTTTCAATCGAGATCTTGTAACCTTTCCCCGCTTCGCCCAACACGTTCTCCTTTGGAACTTTGCAGTCTTCGAGAATCAGCTCCACAGTCGACGATGCACGAATCCCAAGCTTGTTCTCTTTCTTTCCAACTGAGAAACCCGGAAAGCTTTTTTCCACTGCGAAGGCTGTGATGCCCCTGTAACCAGCCTCGGGATTGGCATTGGCAAACAACACAAAAATCTCCGCCTCAATACCGTTTGTGATCCAAAGCTTTTGGCCGTTGAGTAAATAGTGGTCGCCTTTATCAACCGCTTTGGTTTGCATCGCGAACGCGTCCGAACCAGAACCAGGCTCGCTCAACGCGTACGCGCCAACATTCTGACTCGCAAGTCGAGTCAGATACTTTTCCTTTTGTTCCTGAGTTCCCCAACGGATAAATGCGTTATTGACAAGGGTGTTTTGAACGTCAACAAAAACACCGACGGATGCGTCAACGCGGGAAAGTTCCTCGACTGCCAGAATGGCGGTGAAGAAAGTGGAACCAGCACCACCAAATTCTTCCGGCGTTTCGATGCCCATCAAACCGAGATCAAAACATTGCTTGATGATTGCCGGATCGAGTTTCTGATGCTCGTCCATTTGTTCGACGCGTGGTCGTAACTCACCTTCCGCGAATTCCCGAACACTGGCACGAAACATCTGCTCGTCTTCAGAAAGTGTGGTTAGTGGTCGACCTGATAATTGCTCAATAGCTATTTGGGATTGACTCATCAGATACCTTGCTTTGTCTGGGAATGGGAAGCTGAACGCTGCATCATAATCAAGCCAAAACTAAAAAGGCAAAAGGCGATTTTGGCTTTTCGTCATTGACCGCTCGCCCGATGGTTTGAGTAGCCAAATTTGCTGTTTTATTTGAAGGTTTAGTTCAACGCCGGGGAGCCTGAAAGTCGTCGGTCCAGCCTCGGCCTGTTGCTTGCTGCAACCTCTCTTTAATGTGGTACCGTGAATCAATGACTGAATCTGAGCCGTCGTCTGTGAAGAAAAGCCGACGCAGATTTGCGCCACTTGGAATACTTTTTGGACTACTCGGATTGCTGCTATTCGGTTACTTCGTGCGCAAGGCAGGCGTCGGTGAAATTACTGCTGGAATTCGCCGGCTCGGCATTGGCTTCCTATTTATTCTCGCCATCTCGAGCGTTCGTCACATCGTTCGATCACTTGCCTGGATGAAGTGCGTTGAGGCTCCCTTTGTCTTGCGCTTTCGTGATGCGCTTGCCGCGCGACTGATGGGTGATGCTCTCGGAAATATCATTCCACTCGCCAGCATGGCAGTTAGCGAACCATCAAAAGCAGTCTTCGTGAAAGATCGAATACCTTTGATGGTTGGTTTGTCAGCTCTGGCAGTCGAAAACATCTTCTACAGTCTCTCGGTCTGCTTGTTCATATTTTCAGGAACGGCAACGCTGTTGCTGAGTTTCCCACTACCAAAGGCGTTGCGCTACACGAGCATTGGCGCGCTTTTAACCATTGTCATCATCGTTCCACTCGGTTACCTGGTTCTTCGTCAGCAAGCTAAGTTCTTGAGCGGTGTAATTGGTTTTTTGGGATCGAAAGGGATTGCGCGTTCAGCAATGGCGAAGATCAGGCCGCGCGCTGAAGTGCTCGAAGAGCGAGTCTACGGTTTCTACAACCGTGGTCAGCGCGGTCTTCTGACTATTTTGTTATTGGAGTTGCTT
>Ga0163163_10003109_pt1 | contig 14066 bp, 8 predicted proteins | sample S65metaG_FD_119766 | JGI IMG/M metagenome (GOLD analysis project Ga0163163, IMG submission 119766) | Switchgrass rhizosphere microbial communities from Kellogg Biological Station, Michigan, USA - S6-5 metaG | ecosystem: Host-associated > Plants > Roots > Rhizosphere > Soil | place: USA: Michigan... | reverse complement strand
TTTCCTGTACTCGGAACCAACCCATCGCTTCCCAACAATAAAGCTTCAGCAGATTTTGCTGCCCAACCCAAAAAATGGCTGAAATCATCCCTGTCCTTCCATAGCTGAATGGATTGCATTAAGCGTTCCTCATTTCTTTCCGAATCTTTTATTCCAACTATATTCGGGTGATCACTTAACTTATCGATTATCTGAAGAGGGATAGACATGTGGGTTGTTGCCGGAATATTATAGATCATCAAAGCGCCTTGAATATTTTCTGCTAATTGTTCAAGGTATTTCAGCATCGCTGATTCTGTAAGTGCATAATAAGATGGCAATGTGGCAACAACTACATTCACACCATTATCAAAACTGTGTTTCGCCAGGGCAACGGATTCTGCAAGGGCATTCGCTGAAATCCCGGCGTACAAAACATCACTGTTCTTTTTTAGCCTGCCTGCCAATTGCAGAAATTCAATTTTCGTTGAAAACGGAAATGAAGTTGCTTCTCCCGTCGTTCCTAAAATGAAAGGATGCACTTCGCTTTGATGAAAATGGTCAAACATTCTTTCAACAGCACCGTGATCCAATTTATAATAGGATGTTAAAGGAGTTACTGCAGGAATAACCACACCGCTATATTTCTTTACTGTATTCATCAAAAGGCCTCCTTGTAAATTTTTATTGCATCGTCCAGGCTTACTTCACGAGGATTGTTCTTCAGTAAACGCTGGATTTTCATAGCTTCGTTCGCCATCACAGCAATTGCATCTTCCTTTACACCTGCCTCTCTCAATCGTAACGGCAATCCACACTCTTCAATTAATTCTTTTATTTTTTGAACGCCTCTCTTTGCAGTGGCTATGTCGTTAATGTCTCTGTCACATCCCAATGCAATTGCTACGGTTGCATATTTGCGAGGAGAGGCAACAAGGTTGAACTCCATCACATAAGGTAGCAACAACGCATTGGAAAGTCCGTGTGCCAAATGAAACATACTTCCCAAAGGATAAGAAAGTGCATGAACAGCAGCTGTGTTCACCGGCCCAAGACAAATACCACCATATAGGCTACCAAGGGCAACCGCCGTCCTGGCTTCTACGTTATTTCCATTTTGTACAGCCTGCACGATATTGGAAGAAATCAACTTCATTCCTTCAAATGCATACAGGTCAATCATTGGATGCGCAAACTTATTTGTATAAGCTTCGAGGCAATGGGTTAATGCATCGATTCCTGTTGCAGCGGTTATTGAAGGGGGAACAGAAATGGTTAGCAAAGGATCAACAATAACCACATCGGGCACTAACCAGGGACTTATGATTCCTTTCTTTTGACCATCATTATCATCAACTAAAATAGCATTTGGAGAAACCTCACTACCTGTGCCTGAAGTAGCTGGAAGGCAAAAAAGGTTTTTATTCCTTCCCTTCAGCAAACCAATTCCAACATATTCCTCCAGCGTTTGATCATTCTCCAACTGAGCGGCTACAAGTTTTGCAATATCCAGTACGCTCCCTCCTCCAATACCGATGACTACGTCCGGGTTGAACGAAGTAAATTTTTGCACCAGGTTTTTAAAATCACTGAAGTACGGCTCCTGGGTTATGGATATGTCAGTATACACTTCAATGGATTTATTCTCCAGTTGTTGTATAGTCGCATTCAATTTTGTAAGCAAGGGCTCTATCGTAATGATCAAAACCTTTTTTGCATTAACACGCAGAATCTCATCTACCAGTTGATCCAGTTTTCCCCTTCCAAAAACAAGTTTGCCAGGAAAATGAATGGACAATTCACCAATCTTTGTATTTGCCAGTAACTTCTCCATTTAATTAGAAATAAATTCTTTCACTGTCGGAATATTTAATCGTTCACACCACCCTAAAAAGCTTTCATAGATCCCGTCGAGTGTTTCTTTTTGTTTGGGTGTTAACTGTAAAACATGCGCCCTGCTTATGAGGCGCACAGGTAACCCTCGTTTCTGCAAAAAATATTTTGCACTCATTGGATAAGCTTCGTGAATCAGGTGATCTACTTTCGTTAATTCGGATTGAAGCCATTTTACTTCTTCCATTTTTTCAGGATTATTGGCATTGTCACACATCCATACCATTACTTCAGGATAAAAATTGCCGGAAATGGAAGACATGCCCCTGGCACCCATTTGTAATGAACTCATGCTGTTAGGAGTATGTGCGTCGTAAAATTCAAACTCAGGATGACCTTTGACCAGGTCCAGTTTCGCTTTCACCTGTTTGAGTTCAATGGAAGTGTCCTTATGATACGTAATGCGATTACTATCCAATACAGCTTTAAAAACTTCCGCACTCAATATTCGTTTGTACGGAGCAGGGCATTCATATAAGCCAAGCGGAATCTCGTCAGTCAGGTGAAACATCTTTCCAAAGTTCCGAAGCAACACATCATCGCTTTCATCCACTTTGGCATAGTGACCTGTAATGAGCACCACGGCGTCAATACCTGTATCATAAATCTGTTTTGTGAATTCTGCTTTGTCTTCAATCGTCAACCCAAACGACCCGGTTGCAACGACAGGCACCCGGCCTTTTACACAACCAACCACGTGTTTTGTCAGTTCAAGCCGCTCATCTTCGCTGATACTAAACATTTCGCTGCTCAGGCAATTGGCAAAAAAACCCTTCACACCCGCAGCCAAATAAAATTCAACGAGGGATGACACAACGTCTAAATCAACCTTTGCTTTAAGATTGAATGGCGTGATCATGACCGGGACAAATTTTTTTTCATTGTTCGACATAACATTCATTTTCACTTAATGACTTTTAAAGGTTCAATTTTTCTTTCTTCGTTAGGAAGTTCAAGAGCTAACCGTCTTTTTCTTGCCGTCAATAACAATCCAACAAGGAAAATCGTTAGCGTACCAATCACAATTACCATGTTATTATTTAAAGGATTTTTGAGAAACGCATATTTATCCGGCAATTTCATTGAAAGGGTCATCCACAAAATCACTGCTACACCGATGGACACAGCTGTAAACGCTTCTGCGCTTTTTGTTCTCCTGCTTATAATGCCCAGCAAAAAAAGACCCAGCATGCCGCCTGCAAAAATTCCAGACAATTGCCACCAGGCATCCAATAAACTTTTCACTCCTATCATGGCAATACCGGCAATTAATCCAAGCAATCCAAAAATTACAGTGCCCAAATGAAGCATGAACAAATTGCCCTTCTCGCTCAATTGCTTTTTGAAGTAACGTTTGTAAATGTCCATTGTAAAAACAGTTGCAGATGCATTCATACCAGAACTAATTGTGCTCATTGCGGCAGAAAGCAATGCAGATACGATCAACCCGATCAAACCGGTCGGGATTTTTGTCACCATGAAATGAGGCATTACCTTGTCGCCATAATCCTGCGGCTGTAGTTGTGAAGCCAATTGAGTTATTTGGGATGCTGAAGCAGATGATCCCAACTTCTCTGTTGCCACCTGTTGTTTCACTATTGCAATCAACTCCGGGTGCATTTGATAGTAAGCATACAGGGAAGTACCGATGATGAAAAACAACAGCGAGGCGGGAACATATAACCAGACACACATCCACACAGATTTTGACGCCTGCTTAGACGATTTTGCTGTATGATACCGTTGAATGTAATTCTGGTCCATTCCAAAATTATTCAGGTTGATAAAAAACCCGTAAAAGAGTATGACCCAGAAAGTAGATTGAGTAAAATCAGGAGAAAAACTTCCCAAACTGAATTTGTGATCGGATGATGCAATTTCAGCAATCTTTGAGACTCCTCCCATTTCTGAAATAATCAAAAACAAAATGAGCACAGCACCTAAGGTTTTGATAATACCCTGTACAACTTCAGTCCAGATCACTGCTTCCATTCCGCCCAACACTGTATAAAGAATGATGCACACACCCATCACGATCATGATCGTTGCCATTGGATAACCTATTAATGCCTGCAGACTCAATGCTATCCCAAAGAAAATTGTTCCCATTCGGGCAATCTGTGTAAGTAAAAAACAGATCACAGCATATGTTCTTGCCCAGGGCCCAAAGCGGTTTTCCAAATGTGTGTAGGCAGAAACTTCACCGGTTCTTCTGTAAAACGGAACAAAATATTTAGAAGCGATCCATGCTGCAAAAGGCATCGAGATACTGAACACAAACGAATTCCAGTTTGTGCCAAATGCCTTTCCCGGAACTCCTAAAAAAGTATTGCTGCTTAAAAACGTCGCATAGATGGAAAGGCCAATTGCCCAACCGGGAATTGAACCAGACGCAGTGGTGAACTGCTCCGAGTTTTTGTTCTTTTTTGAAAAGTAAACACCAACCAATATCATGGCAAGTAGGTAAAAAAGAATAATGCTTATATCAAGTATTGGCAAACTATTCATTTATCAAAATTTAGTCGGCCGTTATTTCGCCCGACTGTGGTGGTTTATATCCTTTCATTGAAGGCCACTTGCTATCAACTATTTTTTTCCCGACAAGCTTTGATGGATCAATCCTTACATATTTTATTTTTTGTCGTCTCCATGTGTACACTACATGTACCATTCCATCACTGCTTTGAATAATGGATGGATATGAATACTGGCTGATCGGTGAATCTTCCAATACCAGTGCAGCATACCAGGTAATTCCATCTTTGGACCACGAAAGATTAAGAGGTGTTCGTGCACCTTTACCGTTCTTCACTGAATCCGGCGGCAACACATGATTATACACGATAAGGTGGCGGCCATCTTTCAGTGTTACAGCATCAGTTCCCGAGTTGTTGTTTGGTAGATTTGTTCGCTTGAGTGAGGACCATGTGGCTCCATTATCATTTGACCAGGATTGCATGATCGCCCTCTCTCTACTTCTTGCCAGGATTTGAAGCTTACCGTTTTTATGAATAAGAATTGATGGTTGGATGGCATTGGTTGTTTTCCCATCATTGATCGGTCCAATCATTTTCCATGTTTTGCCGGAATCGGGAGAAGATTCAAAATGTACTTTCCATCCATCGCCTTCCTTGCTTGATGGTGATAATAATTTTCCATTGGACAACATCACCGGTTTATTTTTTACCGGGCCGATAAATCCTTCAGGCAAAGCTTTTGCTGCAGACCAGGTTTTCCCGTTGTCCGATGATGTTTTTATCCACCCCTTCCATGTAGATGGACTCGGACCAATTTTATAAAACAACAATAAATCGCCACCAGGTACCTGGTATAATACCGGGTTCCAGCAGGGATAGCGAAGCGTGTCATTAACAATCCCATTTGCAACCGAAACCGGTGGGGACCATTTACCATTTTGTTGCCTGCTTATCCATATTTCAACATCGGGGTTTCTTTCTTTTGTACCTCCAAAAAAAGCCACTATCAATCCTTCCCTGGTCTCTGCAATGGTGGCTGCATGACATTCAGGAAATGGTGCTTTATCATAAATAAATTCATCAACGATAATTCCCTGCTTCCATGGTTTTTGCGCATACAGGTCACCGAAACATATCAGCATTAATAAAATAGCCGGGTAGTATTTTAGTTGTGTCCGCATGTTAATTATTTGTTTTTTGCTCGGCAGTCTTCTTTGCTTTAACTGCATCAGTATAGGCTTTATACAACTGTCTCCAGTTTCTGCCGTTGCTATTTAAATATTGCTCACATTTGGTTTTATAGATTTCGAAGATGGCGGAGATCTCCTTCATGTTTTTGTAATCAATGGCCTGCTCTCTTGCCTGCTTCAGGTACTCTAAAATTTTCGCTTCTTCCTCTGGCTTCAGATCAGGAACAATTGCCTGGTAACCTTTTAGTGTGAAGGCAACTTTCCCAATCGTGTATTTATCGAGAATACTTTCAACCTGTTCAGGAGAAAGTTCAGTTTTTAAAACATTCATCAAAGACTCGTGAACCGATTTTGGTATTGCAGAACTTGCAATGACTTGCCGGTCCAATTCTGAAAGAGGATTTCCTGTGGCCGGGTTAATTCCTGCCGGCACCGTTGCAGGCGTATGGCTGTTGTGCCAATCACGAACTGTTTGCAGGTGGCTGGTGATTGCCACTTTTACCTTTTCTTCTTTTGAAACATTATTGAGATTGAGATCGGCTACCCATTCTGTCGCTTTTTTTTGCAGCTCGAGATCTGATTTTGTTTTTGCGTCGGCGGCACTGAACGAAACAGTGTTTGCCTTGTTATCGTTCTGCGCAAACGCAATTGTCGTAGTCAAAAAGACAAGGGCAATTGGCAGCAAACTTTTTAATTGTTTTTGCATAGTCAGTTTTATAATTATTAATTATTTAACCGCAAAGACCACAAAGAAACACGCAGAGGAGCGCAAAGACTTTGCGTCTTCATTGCGAGCACTTAGTGTTCTTTGCGGTTCGTCTTTATAATCAACATCACTTTTTAAAGAACTAAATCACTTTCCCGTTAACCTGAAATCAGCAACATTGAAAGAATAATCACCACTGCCCACTTCAAGCACTACGTTGCCGTTGTCGATCTTCACAAATTTTACTCCCTCTGAAGAGGTAACTGCCTTCCCACCTTCTTTCACTTCTATATTTTCTTTAGCAGGGATATAAACAACTGCAGTTGCATTGCCGGGAACCGAAATATTCCAATTGAGTTGACCATTCTCTTTTTTCCATTGAGTTTTAATCGCCCCATACGGGGATTGATACGATGCATTCACATAGTTCAGATCAACGCCGAAAGAAGGTTTCATCATGATCGTTTTAAAGCCAACCTGCTTTGCATCGGAATGAATACCTGCAAGATCTTCATACATCCATATCAGCAAGTCTCCTAACAACATCACGTGATTTTGTGAATTCATCTTCGGATCGGCTGTATTCCCGTTCCACAATTCCCAAATGGTAGTGGCACCATTCTTTGCCATATAACCCCAGCTAGGATAAGTATCATTGCTTGCCAGCTTGAAAGCAATATCTGCACGGTTATATTTTGTTAACCAACGCATGAGCCATTGCGTTCCGATTACACCTGTACTGATATGACCCCTGTTCTCAATTAAGATTTTGTCTGCAATATTTTTGAACACCTTTTCATCATCACCATCAGGAACCAGGTTAAAGGCAAGTGCCAGTATGTTTGCAGTAACAGTGTTGTTACTATATTGCCCTTTTGCACTGTTGTAAAATTTTTTATTGAACGCTTGTTTCACTTTAGCCGCATCGGCAGCAAAGGCGTTTATATCACCCGTGTTATTTGATATTGTTGCAAACTTTTGCATCATGTTCAGGAAGTAGTAGTAATAAGCCGTTGCAATCACCTTTGGATCGGTGATTCGTGAAGAGTCTTTACTATGGATCAATTCTGGGGCTTCCGGTGGTACGCACCAGTCACCATAACTGTCCTTGGTCATTATGTAATCCTTCAGGTATTTTGACTTCATGTAATTCAACCATTTCTTCATGGAGGCATAATGCGTTACGATGGGACGTTTATCGCCATATTGTTGATATAACATGTTAGCAATTGTGAGATAAGCACCAGGCCAGGTCATGTTGTCCTTGTAGTAATACCAGAAATTAGGAGCAACATCAGGAATGTTTCCTTCAGCTCTTTGTGCATCATGTATATCTCTCAACCATTTTGCATATAGCTTACTATTGTCAAACAGAAAGCTTTCCCCATAAGCACCCATCGTTCTGTCGCCAAGCCAAGGTTGTCTTTCGTTCCGTTGAGGACAATCTATGGGCATGCCTTTGTAATTACTATTGATTCCCCAATAGGCGTTCCGGTGAATTTGGTTGATAATTTCATTTGAAGTTTGCAAAGAACCGATGCCCGGTATATCATCATACACCACCTGGCCCTCAAAATCATTCATCGATGGTGTGCCAGGATATCCCGTTACTTCAACATAACGGAAACCATGGTACACAAATACAGGGTGCCATGTTTCTTTTCCTTCGCCTTTCAGTGTATATATGTCAGTTACCCGTGCATCACGAAGATTTGCTGTGTATAGTTCACCGTTCGGTTGCAAACTTTCTGCAAATCTTAATTTTACTTTGTCACCCTTCCTGCCCTGCACCTTCATCTTTATCCATCCAGCCATATTCTGACCCATGTCAAGAATATATTTTCCCGAAGAAACTGGTTTGATCGAAACCGGCCGTATTCGTTGCATTACTTTCATGGGCTCATTCATCTGCGCTTTTACAATCCCTCCCGGGGACTTCACCAGTTGAACGTTCAACCATTGCCTGTCGTCAAAACCCGCTTCGTTCCATCCATTCAATTCTTTTGTTGCATCATACTCTTCGCCATCGTATTCATTATTCGTGCGGATGGGACCATCAGCGGTAACTTTCCATGTGGCATCGCTGCTAATAATTTGTTTGGTGCCGTCTGTATAATGAACCTCCAATTGCAAAATCATTTTAGGAAAACCGAAGTTGTGCCATTTTTGAGGTTTATAATTCTGGCGCATGGTAAAGAACCTTCCATTTCCCAAAACGGCTGCGATTGCATTTTTTCCTGATTTCAGGTTTTGAGTAACATCAAACGTGTTGTATAAAATAGTTTTGCCGTAATCAGTTGGCGCAGGCGCCAACACCTGGTCTCCTATTTTTTGCCCGTTGATAAATAATTCATAAAGACCCAAACCGGAAATATAAACGGTTGCTCTCTTGATGTTTTTATTCGTGCTAATTTCTTTTCTAAAATATCGTGCAGACAGTCTTGCAAATTGGTTGACACTATCCCAGGAAAATGCCTTGTCCAATCCTATCCATTTCGCTTTCCAATCGGATACCTTGAGCAATCCTGTTGTGAAGGATGCCGGTTGTGTCCAATCATTTTCTCCCTTGTTTGTCCAGACTTTCACCTTCCAAAAACATTCCTCCCGGCTGGTTAATATTTTGCCATTGTATTCAACCAAAACAGATTGATCGGAATAAACCTTGCCCGAGTTCCAAATATCACTTTCGTTGTTCAATAACTTTCTTAGTGAGGAGGCAATAATAATTTGGTAAGCCATTTGTTTTAACCCCCTTTGTTGGCCATTAATCTGCCAAGTGAATCTCGGCTTCTTCACATCAATTCCTTTTGGATTGACCAGCATCTCGCATTTTAAATTGTCAACGGTGATACCATCCAAAGCAAGCGACTGCATTGAAACAAACAAGAAGGCAACTATGTAAAAAAAGTTTTTCATGATCAGTTATTTATTGATTGACCAGATCGAAAATCAAAATATAATGTGATTTGTAGTGAACGACCGGGATCTTTCTCATAATCGTAGAAAATATTTTTCATTCCCATTGGCCCGGTTGTTTCTGCCCTTTGATTCTTTGTGCCAATACTTGTGATGCCTTGCATAAATGAAATATCTCCATTAGGGAACAGCGGTTCGTAATTATGCCATTGGTCCGTTTTAAACGCTGCAGAATACAAACGCAGAAACAAGTCTTCATTATCGGTATAAACAGTAAATGGTTGTGTTGTTGTAATGAATTTACACCAATACATATTCGAATGATACCCTTTGAATTCAGGATAAATCCAGGTTTCCGCTGTTTCAGTGTTATTATACTGCTTGTTCCAGATACCAAATTGATTTCCCTTCATCCGGTTCTTCCATACACGATAAGGTCCATTGCCCATGTATTGAACTCCTTTTACCTGGTTTTCCGGAAGAGAAAAATTTACACCATCAAACCAGGTAAAGTATGCCGCAGGAAAGTAATACACCTGCATTTTGATGACGCCCGAAGGATAAATTGTCCATTGTAACCTGTTGTACGCCTGTTTGCGATCAAATGTTGATGCAACAATCAATGTATCATTGTCGAAACGATGTGTGAAGTTTGCAAAATTATTCACAGCTTCCTGCACAACTGGTCCATTGTTAAAAGGGATTACACCATTCGTGTTTTTTACTTCAACCAATAAACCATTCAGTTTGTGAATGCGTAACTGAACTCCGGTTGCATTGATATGAAAAGTTGAGTCCTCCTCAACGATTGAAGGCTTGCCAATTGATTTTACCTGGAGAAGTTTTTTTGCAAATACATCCGGGCTGGTAATTGGAAAACTCCATGTAAAAATATTTCTACCATCACTGCCAAATGCGGTTATATACAGAACATCAAAAGCATTCCAGTTCGAGGGCAATTTCAGTTTTAAAAAGCCGTTCTGTCCTGGCTTGATATCCGGGGAAAGTATGCTGCCGTTCTGTTCACTAAATTTAGAACCCCGTAAACTTTTCAGCTTCCAATTGAATTTACATTGAGAAAGATTGGTAAAGAAATAATGATTCTCAATTGTGAACGATCCATCAAAACCCTCAGTAATCAGTTTCTTTTCAAAATGAACAGGGCTCCATATCTCCTTGATGGCATAATAGCTTCCCTCCTTTTCATGAAACGGCCCGACAATTCCATCTGCACCATGAAATTTATCCGTGTCTATCGAATCATTTTTGTCTTTGCGAACAACGCCTTCATCAGCAAAAGCCCATAAAAATCCGCCGGCACTCAACGGATCATTGCACATCTTTTCCCAGTAATCTTCCAGCCCTGCTCCATGACCTCCATCATACCAGCCGTGCAAAAATTCCGTAGGCATCACAATTTCCCGACCGGCATTGTAGTTGGAAATGCCATAGTTGTACTCACGATAATGTTGTGTTTCTATTCCATTAAATAATTGCCATGGATGAATAACAACACGTTTTTGAATATCATATTCATCGAACAAATGGTCCAGCTCAAAATTGTGCCCACCCTCGTTGCCATTACACCAGATGATAATTGATGGATGATTAACATCATGTGCAATCATTTCTTTAACAAGGTTAGTTCCTGTTGGCGTATCGTAATGACCATGCCACCCGGCCAGTTCATCGAGTACAAATAATCCCAGCGAATCACAGGCGTCAAGAAAGTGACCATCCGGCGGGTAGTGAGACATGCGAACTGCATTCATGTTCATGTCTTTCATCATGAGTACCTCTTCAACACTCAATTTTTTGCTGGTGGTTCTGCCTGTTGTCGGATAAAATGAATGACGGTTGACGCCTTTCATTTTTACTTTCATACCGTTCACGTAGATGCCGTCTCGTTGTTTTACTTCAACGGTGCGAAAACCAAATTTTTGAGAGGTGGAATGAATGAGTTTTCCATTCTTGTACAAACTGAAAACTGCTTTGTACAGGTTTGGAGATTCGGGTGACCAAAGTTTAGGTGAAGAAAATTTTGAATTGATAATTGTTTTTTCTGAAGCAACAGGCATTGAAAACACATTTCCAAATTTTACATTGCCAGCACTCAATAATTGCACTGTTAATTTATCTCCGCCCCTTGTGACGACTTCGGCTGCAAAATTTCCGCTGGCCCTTGCATCGATGGATACTTTATCAATATGTTCTTTTGGAAGTGCTTCCAGGTAAACGGGTCGAAAGATGCCACCGAAAATCCAATAATCACCTCGTCTTTCTGCAGCATTCACTGATTCGTTTGCAGAATGTTTTGATACTGTTACTTCCAACAAATTTTTTCTGTCAAATTTCAATAAGGATGTAATGTCGTACTTAAATGCGTAAAATGCTCCCTGGTGAATTGGACCAGCCATTTGCCCATTGATCTTTACTTCCGCATCAGTCATCACACCTTCAAAAACAAGAATGATATTTTTGTTTTTCCATGATGAAGAAACGGAGAATTCGTATTTGTACAATCCCTGTTCTTTGCCCTTGACATCGTTCTTATCCAGGCCATAATTGTATTTTCCAAAGCCCTGTAACTCCCAACAGGAGGGAACAGGAATTGTTGTCCATTTACCGGAATTCATTCCATCGGTGCAAAAGAATTGCCAGTTGACAGTGTTATCGCTTCCAGTGCCCGAGAGGTATTTGATTTCAGTCTCCTGGGCTAAGAGACAAAGGTTTGAAAAGAGAAAAAGAGGGACAAGAAAAAGCGTGGTTGGATTGAGTGCCAATAACAGTGTTGAATGTTTGTACTGTGAGGGCCGAATAGAATTGTTACAGCACACGAGTGCGACGCAACAGTCGTTCAATCGACGTTCATGTCGCCTGGTCAATAACCAAAACTTTCTCCCGGAAAACCATTTCAATCTTATATGACTAACATAATCCTTCAACGTCAAAGTTTTTATTTCAGCCTCTTCAGTCTTTCAAAATAATTTCATCAATCCGATGTTTTGAACGAACCGATATAGTACACTGCTTTTTTATCCTGATCACCACCTTTCGGCAAATCGTAATCCTGGTCAGTTGGTGTGTCCGCATCGGGAAAACGACGCACATGACCAGTGCGAAAAACAACACGATCTATTGATGTTAATGGTGCAAAAAATAATCCCGGCGATAAAGCTTTTCCATTGACCGTTACTGTATAAAAACGGGTATCACAATTCAACTGCACTTTGATATTGTATGTTTCATCAGCATTGTACTTCATCAAATTGCGGTTACGGTACCCCGCCTTAGTGATAAAATTGCCTGCTGAATCAAAAGACAGTCTGACACCTGCATTGCCTTTCCCATCGGTAAATTCTATATCCAACCAGCCGTGATCATTTTGTTGTGGTGTAATAGCAAACTCTGTTACGATTTTTTTTGAGGAAGGAATTACTCTTTCGGCTTTTGCATAATCAAAAGGGTCCCAATCTTTCAATGCCAATGCTTTTGTTCCACTGTTTAGTTTGTCAATGGAAACCGGCGTCCAAAGTCCGCTATTGTAATTCCATAAATTCAATTCTTTGTTTTCAGGCATTTGATTGAAAACCTCGTTAACATGTTGGGTTATTTTATCAGTAACCGGAACCGGTATTCTTGCTACCCAGATATCTTCTTTATTCATGCTATAGGTTACCCAAAGATTTCCCTCCGGTGGGATACCATCACCTTCTGTAATTCCACGTACATATTGAGGACCGTAAGATTTATAGGCACCACCATAACGCATTGAAGTGATCTCCCCATTTACAAGCAAAAGATTTTTATAGTTTAATCCATCATCACTAACGGATATAGCGAGAGGCCAGCGGAATTCAGAAGGATTGTAAACCGTTGCATATTTGCCATCTGAAGTTTTTTGTCCCCAGATCTTTGCATTGCTGTTTACAAATTTTGGTGCACGCAATGGACTGTATAACCACGTCTTTCCCTCGTCCTTGCTAATAGAAGTCAGTGCATTCTTCCAAAGCCCAACTACTCTTCCATCGGGCAAATGATACCAGCTAAAAGCTTTCAAATCTTTTTTAAGTGGAATTAATGGATCATCCCTATCTGCTTCTTCCACCCACTGTTGTACTTCAAGTGGTGTTGATAATAATTCATCGCAGGCTTCAACAAAGCCTTTTTCCTTGCTTGATTTATAAAATGGGTGAGACGTATTCTTCTCATTCCATTGTTTGTTGTAACGTATAAAATAAATCGTTCCCAAACTTCCATCTTTATAAATTTCACGAACCGCACGACCAATCCCATTTCCATCATTCGGATCATCATGATCACCAAGGACAATTCCATAATAGGCCAGTGTCAGCAAGCGTTTTTTCTTCGACACATAAAAACCCATTCGCTGATGATTAACCGCGTATAAATTGCTCGCCACTTCCGTTCTTCCCGGTTTGGTTGTGCCATTAGGAATTTTGTAAGGCGGAAAAATAATTGCTGGATTCGTCCAATGGTATCCATCTTTTGAACTCATCAAAAGTGTTTGGCCAGGTGGTACATGTTCGCCAACAGGATTACTTAAGTACTGTAAATAAAATTGATTGTTCCAGTATGCCAGCATGGGCTGATGACTATAGGTCCAGTTAGTGCCACCTGCCAGGTCGGGATGTTCCCTGTTTGCTCTGAACACCTGTACATTATGAATACCAACTGCAGGAACCAATTGCCCGTGGTGATAATCGACATTAACAAGAGTTGTTCCGGTGTAGCGAACAGTGTCCTGCGCGTTCGCCTGTGGTGATATAGCGGCAGCAAAGAATGCAAAAAAAAGAAAGAGAATTTTTATTTTGAATCTGTTTTGTTTCATTAATGATTATAGTTCAGTTTATCTTATTGAACCAAACGCCATTGCTACTATTA
>Ga0163163_10003108_pt1 | contig 14068 bp, 13 predicted proteins | sample S65metaG_FD_119766 | JGI IMG/M metagenome (GOLD analysis project Ga0163163, IMG submission 119766) | Switchgrass rhizosphere microbial communities from Kellogg Biological Station, Michigan, USA - S6-5 metaG | ecosystem: Host-associated > Plants > Roots > Rhizosphere > Soil | place: USA... | reverse complement strand
AGGTGATCGCCGTCGCGGAAGATGAACGGATAGTAGGCGATGCCGAGGCGCGGATAGTTGCGCGCGGCGAACGACGGCCCGCTGATAATCATGTCGACCGTGCCGAGGGTGAGGCCCTGGTTGATGTCGGTCTCCTTGCCGAGCGTGCTTGCCGGAAATACCTCGATGTCGAACTTTCCGTTCGTGCGCTTCTTGATCTCGGCCGCCGCCCAAACCGACTCGGTGTGGTACGGCTCGCTCGTCTCGTAGACGTGCGCCCACTTCAATTTCTGCTGCGCAGCGGCGGGCCCGGCGGCGATCAGGACGACCGCCGCGGCGACGGGAAAGAGCAATTTCGAGAACCAACGCATGACGCCTCCTTGGTGATGTTGAAGCCGCGCGTCGATGGCGCAGCCCGTAACGAACCTGTGTTCAAGCCTCCACGACGACCTGCACCTTCGTGCTCTGCGACTTGTCCTTGGCGAGATTGAAGGCTTTCACGGCATCCCTGAGCGCGAACTGGCCGGACAGAAGCGGCCTCACGTCGACCCGGCGCGACGACAGGTAGTCGACCGCCCAGTCGAATTCGATTCCCCAGCGGAACGCGCCTTTCAAGTCGAGCTCCTTCGCCATCAGCTCGTTGACGACGAACGGCAGCGGCTCGTGCGGCAGCGTCCCGACCTGCACGATCACGCCGCCGCGCTTCGCGGCGGCCACGCACGACTTGAGCGCCGCAAAGCTGCCCGACACTTCATAGCAGACGTCGAACTGCGGCGTCGACAGCGCGTCGATGTCGCGATCGGCGCGGATCGTCCGGTCGGCGCCCACTTCGCGCGCCTGGGCGAGCGGACGATCGAGGATGTCGGAGACCGTGATCGATTTTGCGCCCGCGAGCCGGGCCGCGATCACGGTGAGGCAGCCGATCGTGCCGGCGCCCGTCACGAGCACCGACTTGCCGACGAGATCGGCGCCGCGCTTCACCGCGTGGAGTGCAACGGCGAGCGGCTCCGCGAACGCGAGCTCGCCGAGCGTCACGTCGCCGCCCACCGGATAGCACTGCCGCTCGCCCATGACGAAGAACTCGCTGAACATTCCCTGCACGTGCGGAAAAAGGCTCGCGCTCCCCAGGAACCGCATCTTGCGGCAGAGTTGCTCGCGTCCCTCGCGACAGTAATCGCATTGCCCGCAGGCGTGCGAAGGGCTGACGGCCACCTTGTCGCCGACTTTGACGCGTGTGACGCCCGCACCGACCGCCGCCACCGTCGCGGATGCCTCGTGGCCGGGGATGAGCGGCTCCCGCACGACGAAGCTGCCGTTGCGCCCATCGAAGTAATAATGGATGTCGGAGCCGCAAATGCCACCCGCACCCAGTCGCAGCAGCACCTGGCCGGGTCCGACGTCGGGCGTGTCGACCGCTTCGACGCGGAGATCTTCCTTCGCATGTATCCGGCAAGCCAGCATGACGCCCTCCTTTTCGGGTCGACGGCGCGTTTGTCGCCGCGCCAGGTTTCAATGCAGTGTGTCCCAGCCTTTGCTGAACCGCTTGTACGCCTTGTTGAGATGCCGTTGCATCGCGGCCCGCGCGCCCGCGACGTCGTGCTCGGCAATCGTCTTCAGCACCGCGCGGTGCTCGGCCATCGCCGCCGTCCACAGCCCCGGCGTGTCGTAATGATGCTCCAGCCGCTTGTACAGCGGTCCCATCCGCTCTTCCCAGAGCATCTTCACGACCGCGACCAACGCGCCATTACCGGTCGCCTCGGCGACCCGAAGGTGGAACAGTCGATCGCCGGCCAGCGGCTGCTTCTCGTGCTCGAACTCGCGCTGCATCTGCTCGAGCGCTTCCTCGATCGCGGCGATCTGCGACTTGCTCGCCGACTTGGCCGCGAGCGCCGCGCATTCGCTCTCGATCGTGTAGCGCGCGCGCATCAGCTCGAACGGTCCCGCCAGCGCGTGCACTTCCGTGCGCACGGGAGCTCCGCCACTCGGCTCCTCGCCGTCGGGCTTGACGCCTGGACCGAGCACGTAAATTCCGGACCCGATGCGGACTTCGACGAGACCTTCGACCTCCAGCGCGATGAGCGCTTCGCGCACCGACGGCCGCGACACGCCGAGCTGCTTCGCGAGATCGCGCTCGGGCGGCAAGCGCGCACCCGCGACGAACTCGCCCGCTCGTATCAGCTCCCTGATCTGATCGGCGATTTGCCGATACAGCCTGCGTGGCTCGATACTCTGGAATGGCATGGGGATGCGCGCAGGGATCGGCTGCACGCTCTTCGGACGGGCTTTGGGTCTAGGCTAACCCTGCGGGCCACAACTGGTCAAGTGGTAATACCAATTCGGGTTCGCGCAGCGTACAATCGCGGCTCCCGAAATCGGAGTGGATTTTCGGCTGCGAAGGACGAGCGACATGGGTGAACGTTTGGAAGGCAAGACGGCGCTGATCACCGCGGCCGGGCAAGGAATCGGACAGGCGACGGCGATCGCGATGGCACGCGAAGGGGCGCGGGTCTTCGCGACCGACCTGAAGCCGCATCTCCTCGAGCACTACTCGGGCATGCCGGGCATCGTCACTCGCTCGCTCGACGTGCTCGACGATGCCGCGATCGCGCATCTCGCGGACGAATTGCCGCCGCTCGACATCCTGTTCAACTGCGCGGGCTACGTCCACAACGGCACGATCCTCGACTGCGAGCCGAAGGACTGGGACTTCAGCTTCAACCTCAACGTGCGCGCGATGTACATGACGATCAAGCGCACGCTGCCGAAGATGCTGGCGAAGGTCGAATCCACCGGACGCGCCTCGAGCATCATCAACATGGCCTCCATCGCGTCGAGCGTCAAAGGGCTCCCCAATCGCTTCGTCTACGGCGCGTCGAAGGCGGCGGTGATCGGACTCACCAAGGCGATCGCGGCCGACTTCGTCACTCGCGGCATTCGCTGCAATGCGATCGGGCCCGGCACCGTCGACACGCCGTCGCTCGCGGAGCGCATCAATTCGTATCCCGATCCCGTCGAGGCGCGGAAGATGTTCGTCGCTCGCCAGCCGATGGGCCGCCTTGCGAAAGCGGAGGAGATCGCGCCACTCGTCGTGTTCCTCGCGTCCGACGAGGCCGCGTTCGTCACCGGCAATATGTATTCGTGCGACGGCGGCATGACCATCTGAGCCTGCTGTTAACCATCGGATAACGCGTCCGACATCGTTGCTGCTCGCTTTCGATCCTCACGTACGTTCGTGTACGCTCCGGTCGAAAGCTGCGCGGCGCCTCGCCGGACGCCGTTCTCCTCCGTTTCCAGCAGGCTCTCCATCGCAAACGTCGTACAAACCACCAAGGGGAAATCATGAAACTCGTACGCTACGGTCCCGCCGGCAAGGAAAAGCCCGGCCTCATCGACGCCGACGGCCGGCTCCGCGACCTCTCGCGGAAGGTCAAGGACATCGACGGCGTTTCGCTCGCACCGGCGAACCTGAAGGCGCTCGCGAAGCTCGACACCTCCAAGCTGCCGCTCGTCAAAGGCAAGCCGCGCCTCGGGCCCTGCGTGGCCATGCCGTCCAAGTTCGTCGCGATCGGCCTCAACTTCACCGACCACGCGAAGGAAACGGGCTCGCCGATCCCCGAGCATCCGGTCGTGTTCTTCAAGGCCACGAGCTGCATCAGCGGTCCGAACGACAACGTGATGGTTCCGAAGGATTCGACGCAGCTCGATTGGGAGGTCGAGCTCGTCATCGTCATCGGCAGGAAGGCGCAGTACGTGAGCGAGAAGGATGCGCTCAGGTACGTCGCCGGCTACTGCGTCGGCAACGACGTGTCGGAGCGCGAGTTCCAGCTGAAGAAAAGCGCGTCGCAGTGGAGCAAGGGCAAGGGCTGCGACACGTTCGGCCCGCTCGGGCCGTGGCTCGTCACCACGGACGAGGTCAAGGACGTGCAGAACCTCGGAATGTGGCTCGACGTCAACGGTGAGCGCCGGCAGACCGGCAACACGCGCACGATGATCTTCGGCGTCGCGGCGGTGGTCGCTGACGTGTCGAAGTACATGACGCTGCTGCCCGGTGACGTGATCACCACGGGCACGCCGCCGGGTGTCGCCCTCGGCATGAAGCCGCCGGTGTGGCTCAAGGCCGGCGACGTGATGACGCTCGGCATCGACGGGCTCGGCGAGCAGAGGCAGAAGGTCGTTCCGTTCAAGGGCGGTCGCTAACGCCGCTTGGCAACGGGCGCGAGCGGGACACTCCCGTCGCCAGCCGTCTAGATCGGGCCCGACATCACCAGAAGTCGCGGGGTCTGCGAGAGCGGCGCGATCTCGATTGCGCCGCCCGCCGCGTCGTGGGCGCCGGTTTCCGAGACCTCGATCGTCGCGCTCCCCGGTGCCACTCCATCGATGTGTACGACGGCCAGTTCGACGGTCTCGCCCTGCAGCCATCCCTCCTCGCGTTCCACCTTGATGGCGATTCGATTCGCCGTTTCCTCGACGGAAGCCTCGAACGCCGTTTTGCCGCGCGGGCTTCCTGCCGCGGGTGAGGCATCGCGCAGCTGGATGAGCTCGGGATCCGCCGAAAGCGTGAATTCGACGGATCGCGCGCCGCTCGGCATGCGGACGGCGATGACGACATCGTGCGTAGCGCCCTGCTCGATGAACGGCGGCGCGCTCACGATCAACCGCGGGCTTGCGTCCCCGCTGGCGATGCGAACGGGCGACGATTCGGGCGGCGGCCCGCTCGCGGAGGTATGGCCACGGCCAGGCTCCGGGGTCTCCCTGGGGTGTGGAGCAACGACGGAATCCAGCCGCGACCGTTCTGCGGAAGGGCGTGTGACCGATGCTTCGGTCGCCCGTGTCGCCGGCTCGACGAGGCCTTCGTCGGCTGTCAGCGCGACGAAGCCGGTCGACAGCAACGCCGCCACGACAAGGACAGGAAGCGTTCTCGTGTTCATCCGCGACGCGTGACCGAGCGCCAGCTCATCGCAGCGGCGCCGTTGCTGTCCTCATTGGCTCTGCGCCAGCACTAGGCTGCGCAGCGTGTTCGCCTGGTCGGTCAGAAGTTTGGCCGTCTCCGGTTTCGTGTTGCCGGACAAGAGCAGCAGCTGCAGGTTCTGCGCATAGCTCTGCAGCAGCGACGCCGCCTGGGCGAACTTCTGCTTGCTCGCATCCGTTCCGAGGCCAAGGGTATAACCCTCGGCGATCGCGAGCGTCGCCTTGTCGAGGATCGGCAGCAGCTTGAAGTCCGCGCCCTTGATGATGAGGAACGCCGTCTGGTTGCGGAGAAGCATCGACGAAGGATTGAGCGGGAACTGGCGCACGTCGGCGCACAGCGGACCGCATTCGAGGCCCGTGCCCCACGGCGAAGCCTTCGCGCGCTCGATCGATTCCTGCGCGTCGGCTGCCAGCACGAAGCCTTTCGCCACGGAATCGAGCGCCGCGGCGGTGAACTTGTCGACGTAATCCTGATGCGACGAGTAGAGCGTGCTCAGCACCGCCGTCGTGAACGGCACATGCGTGCCACCCAACCCGCACGTGTCGGCCGCTTCCTTCGCGAACGGCACGTCGATCTCCGCGCTGCGGATGGCGCCGATGGCGTTGCCGAAGCTGTCGCGCTGCACCCCGGCCGCCGGAGGGTTTGTCAGCACGAACCGCCCCGCAATGGGCGGCGCGATGCCGTCGCGGATCCACTTCACCATCGCGTCGATGGACGACGCGTAGAAGTAGCGCGTCTCCACCCGCGACCGTGCCGGCGTCGCGCACGTGTCCTGCGCGAGCTGCGCGATGTCGCGTTGCAGCAGCGCCGCGCGCGATAACAGGGAATACTGGTCGGAGTGCGACATCCCGGCGACCGGCCACATGCGGAAGATGTCGGTGTCGGCTTGCGCGGTGGAGATCTCGTTCGTCTGTCCTGCGAACTCGGTCTCGCTCAACACTTTCATCACCTTCGTGGGCGCGTTGTTGCAGATGATCTCGCCGCCCTCGGACATGATGATGCCGTCGTACACGGGGTCTCGCGGATGGACCGCGTTGGCGTAGACGCCGAGGCGACCCGCCGACTGCGATTCGCCGACCCCGATCACGCGCTGCGCGCTCAACCCGCCCAGGACCGCGGGCACGTTGCGCACCGCGGCGGCGGCCTGGGAGAAGATGTCGTAGGAAAGAACGTCGTTGGGCAGCGTGCCGCCCGCATTCACATTGAGCGTGCCGTAGCGCGCCGGGCTCCAGTTGCGCAGACCGTTCGGCAGGCTGTTGAGCCCGGCGTTCTGCGCCGACACCTCGACGTACGCATAGCCCTCGCGCAGGTAGAAGGCCTTGGGCTTGAGCCACCAGACCGGCGTGTCGTAGCCGTTCGTCACATTCGTCCATTCCACGACGACCGTGCCGTTGAACTTGGCGGGGTCGGTGGGCCGGATCACTCTCATCCGCGACTTGTACGGCACGTTCGGCGTGACGACGTTGGCGACCGGCGTGCACCGCGCGGTGTTGCCGACCGCACCGCCCGGATTGGCGGCGTCGTAGCGATTCGCGGTGCCTTCGAAGAAGAACTCTTCCTCGACGAAGCCGAAGTTCCTGAGGACGATGTCCGTCGCCCAGTATGTGTAGTTGCGGCTCGGCGAGCCGGGCGTGTCGCCGGGGATCGGGCCGGTGACGGCGGGCGTCGGAACCACCGCTTGCGCGGTGGCCGCGCAAAGTGCGGCCACCGCCACGAGCGTGCGTCCGCAGCGCCAAATGCGCGGAAGGATGATCGAGCGATGCATGTAATTCCTCCTGTGTGATCTCTTCGCCGGGCCTCGTTCGCGGGCGCACGCGGGACGCGCGGCCGGCGCGGAGTGGCGACCATGCGAATAGAACGCCGTACTGATATGGCGATTCTTGCCCGCACCCCCGCGGAAGTCAAGCGCGCCGACCCCGACATCGGGCGCACGAAGCAACGCGACGCTATTCCTTGGTGAGCAGCAAATCTTCCATGACGAGGAACCGCAGGTCCGACCCGAAGAACATGTCCAGTGCATCGGTCGGCGTGCATACGATCGGCTCGCCGCGCCGGTTCATCGACGTATTGAGCACGACGGCACGCCCCGTGCGCCGCTCGACCTCGCGGATCAGCCGGTGGAAGCGGGGATTCGCGGCTTCGCTCACGACCTGCGCACGCGCGGTGCCGTCCTTGTGCACGACCTCGGGGATCCGCGCGTGCCAGTGGGGCGCGACCGCGAAGGCAACGGTCATGAAATCCGCCGGATGATCGGACTGCAGGACGTCTCGCGCGACGCTTTCCAGCATGCTGGGACAAAACGGCCGCCAGCGCTCGCGATACTTGATTTGCGCGTTGATGCGCTCCGCCATCCCGGCACGGCCAGGATCGCCCAGGATGCTGCGGTTGCCAAGCGCCCGCGGCCCGAACTCCATGCGGCCCTGAAACCAGGCGAGCGGGTGCCCGCCCGCAATGATCTCGGCCGCCCGCGCCGGCGCATCGTCGAGCCGCGCCCATCGCGGACGTTGCCCGTGATCGCGGCAGGCGGCAATGCACTCGTCCGTGCTGAAGGACGGCCCGAGGTAGACGTGCTCGAGCCTTTGCACGCGCTCGCCGAGTGCCGTCGCCGCGAAGGAGGCGGCGCCGACGGACGTTCCGGCATCACCGGCCGCCGGTTGCACGAACAACGACTCGAGATGCGGCCATTGGAGAAGCCGATGGTTGAGCTTGACGTTGAGCGCGACGCCGCCGGCAAAGCACAGGCGGCCCGTCTCGCGAACGATGCCGCCGACGTAGTGTTCGATGAGCCCGAGCGCTGCATGCTCGAGCAGCTTCTGGGCGGCAGCCGCGTAGTGGATGTACGGCTCGTCGACGTCCTCGCTCGCGCGCACCGGCCCCAGCCAGCGGACGAACGCATCGCTGAAGTCGTACGTCCTGCCGTTCGCGCGATGCCGCCTGCGACCGATCACGTTGATGAGCCGCGTGTTCACCTCGAAGCGGCCCGCGTGGCAACGAATCAGGCGCGAGAGGTCGATCCGGTGCGGATCGCCGTAAGGCGCCATCCCCATCACCTTGTACTCGCCGTCCTGGATCTCGAAGCCGAGGTATTCGGTGATGGTGCCGTACAGCCAGCCGAGCGAATCCGGGTCGTAGAACTCCTTGATCCTGTGAATCCTGCCGTTCTCGCCATACCCGAAGAACATCGTGGCGTATTCCCCCTTGCCGTCGATGCTGACGATCGCCGTCTTGCCGTCGAATCCGCTCAGGTGATAGGCGCTGCTCGCGTGGGCGAGGTGATGCTCGACCGGCACGAACCGCACGCGCCCCGGGCCGATGCCGACCTCGTCGAGAAGCGTGAGCACGCTCGCCGTCTTCCGGCGCAGCTTCTGGTTGCCGTCGTACAAGGCCCGCAGCGCGCGTCCCGGCTCGTACCAGTGGCGGCGGGCATAGTGCCATCGCGCCGGGCTCGAAAGCCCGACGGCCGAATACGGATAGGCGACGACGTCGATCTGCTCCGGGCGAAGGCGGGCCTGCGCGAGACAGAACCGGATGGCGTTGATCGGCTGGCGGCGCTTCGCATGCTTGACGCGAATGAAGCGCTCCTCCTCGGCAGCGGCGACGAGTCTGCCGTCGACGAACAGCGCCGCCGAGTTATCGTGCAGCGCGGGGCCGGTTACGCCGAGAATGTTCATCGGTTTCGGCCGCCGCGATCGCGCCGGGCGCGCACCAGCGCTGCGCGCCGGGGGCCGCTGATTCGTCGCCTGGGTTAGCTCGGCTTGACCCGAATGGCGATCGCGTAGCAGAGGATCGCGGGCTCTTTGCTCGAGAACATCTGCGAGCGCCCCTGGTCGAGGCAGTACACGTTGAGCAGCGCATCGGCGCCTCGGGCCGCCGCCTCGTTGTTGAGGGCCGCGACAGCCTGTTCGCGGGTTGCAAACGTGGGTAACGCGAAGGCCGAGCGCCATGTGTCACCGCCCCACAGACGGCCCACGACCTCGTAACGATCCGCAACCAACTGGCTGAAGGTGTACTGGCGCAAGTCCGACGTACGAGACTCCGGCGCTTGCGCAAGGGCCGGGGTCTGCAGGACGACCAGCGTGCTCGCAAGGAGCGCGCAAAGCCGTGAGCAACGGGTGTCCATTGATCTCTCCTTCGCGGGACGGCGGATGCACTTCATGGTACCTCACCGCGCGCCGGCCCGGCCTTCCACCGGGTCCATCCGGCCACGGGAGCCGTCGCTTGCATTTTATTTTATTTTTGATAAAGTAAAGTAAACTGACGTAGCACGAAGCGCCTCAGTTCCGGACGCCCCATGGCAACTCGAAACTACCACTCCGAATATCGCCGCCGCCAGCAGGCGGAGCGCAGGGCGCACATCGCTGCCGCCGCCGCGGCGCTCCATGCGAGGAAAGGTGCGAACGGCACGAGCTACGCCGACATCGCCGCCGAGGCGCGCGTATCGCTGCCCACCGTCTATGCGCACTTTCCCACACAGCGCGAGCTGCTCGAAGGTTGCACGAGTCACGTCGCCGCGAGCGCGCCGGTCGTTCCCGCCGACAAAATCCTGGCAGCGCCCGACCTCTCCGCAGCCGCCGGGTTGCTGGTCGAAGCCGTCATGGAACGGCACCTGCACTTCGAGCCGTGGCTTGCCTGGCGGGAAGATCGCGTCATCCCCTTTCTGGCCGAAATGTCCGCCGCTTGGCGCGAGGAGCTGGGCGCATTGATCGCCCGCGTCCTGAAGCAGCATCTCTCCCCCCTCGAGCATCGCGAAACGGTCGCCGGGTGGGAATCGGTGCTGTCGTTCGATTTCTGGTACCGCCTGACACGCGGTCACCAACTGTCGCGTCCTGCCGTGCGCCGCGTGATCATGCGAAGCCTCGACGCGATCGCCCGCCCGCAGGAAGCGCGCCCAACCAAAGCGAGTGCAAGGAGAAAGCGATGACATCATCTGCCGTTGCGTCGATCCACGAGATTGCGGAGGACACTTACCGCATCAATGTCGCGATGCCCGACCTCTTGCCCGGCGGGTTCTCGTTCAACCAGTACCTCGTGGTCGACGACAAGCCGCTCCTGTTTCACACCGGCCCAATAAAGCTCTTCCCGCTCATCCGGCAGCAGATCGACACAGTGTTGCCGGTATCGAAGCTCCGCTTCATCGCGTTTTCGCACGTGGAGGCGGACGAGTGCGGCGGCCTCGCCGACTTCCTGGCGGCCGCGCCGGGGTCGCGTCCCGTTTGCAGCGATGTGGCGGCGATGGTGTCGGTGAGCGATCTTGTCGACGTCGAGCCGCTCGGCATGGCCGACGGCCAATCGCTCGACCTCGGGCGGCACAAGCTCGTCTGGCAGTCGACGCCGCATTTGCCGCACGGCTGGGAATGTGGCTACTTCTTCGACACGACGACCGGAACGCTTTTCTGCGGCGATCTCTTCACCCAACCGGGCACCGGTGCGCGGCCGCTCGTCGACGACGACATCCTCACGCCAAGCGAAGCGTTCCGCAAGCAGATGGATTACTACGCGCACGCTGCTGACACTTCGCGTCTGCTCGACAAGCTCGCGGATCTGGGGCCGGCGCGCCTCGCCTGCATGCACGGCAGCGCGTGGCAAGCGACGGTCGCGCAATGTTGCGGAAGCTGTCCAGCGCCCTGGCGCAGCACTAGCCGGCTCGTGATCCGGGATCAGCGCCGTCTCGGAACTCCCTTTGGGTCGAAGGTCGAACGCTAACGCTTGCGAAGCGAGATACCGAGCAGCACGATACCGAGGGCCACGATCGCCAGGGTAGTGGGCTCCGGCACAACTGCAGCAACCTCGACAGGCGCGAGCGTCTGCGTGAACTCGGGCGACGCGCTGAGCGGGCCGTTCGTCGTCATCATGGCAAGCACGATGTCCTCGACGGTAACGACGTTCCCCCCAGCGCCGACCGCGCCATCGTTCGGAGGCAGACGCGGCGAAGGCTTCGCGTTCGAAGCGATTGTCGCGGTACGGGTCGCGCCCGCGGAGCCATTGCAGGAGGCTCGAGCCGAGATACGCCGGAAAGAACAGCACGCCCCAGTGCTCGTATTGGCGCACGTGCACGTGCTCGTGCTCTCGCACGCGACGCAGCGCGTGGTCGTCGCGACCGATGATCACATGGCCGAGCGTGATGGCGTCGAACTGCAAACGTCGCGGAAGCAGTCCGACAAGAAATGCGACACGACCGCCCGCCGCTTCGATTGCGCCGTCGATTGCGCGCAGTCGCGCGCCGGTCACCCACGCGGCGAGGGCAAGCGCCAATCCGACCAACGTCGCAGGAAGCGCCCAGGCATAACGAAGAACAAGAAGCGAGAAGCGCATGAGCCAGGACGCGACAACGCAACCCGCAGCCGCTCCGCCCGCGCGATCAGCCGGGCGCGCCGGCGCGCACGCGGAGCCATTTCTCGAGACGAATGCCATCGACCGCTTCGCCGTACATGCGCGTCTTCAGGAGCCGCTCGTGATACCCGTGCTCGTTGTAGAAGCAGCGTGCCGCGACATTGTCGCGACGCGCATCGACGCGAATGCGCTGCGAGCCCGCTGCTCTCGCCACCGCTTCGAGCCAGCGCAGCAGCGCGCTTCCCACTCCGTGCCGCTGATGCGACGCGTGAACCGCGAAAAGCACGAGGTACGCGTCGTCTTCGAGGTATTCCATGATGCCGAATGCGATGAGCTGCCCGTCGCGCCGGACCACGGCTGCATTGGTGTCGGGATCGGCTATTGCTCTCGCCACTCTTTCGGGCCGCCAGCGCCACTCGAGCCCGTACTCGATGAGATCGCGGGACATGACGGCGATCGCGGCGGCATCGCCGCGCCTTGCTATCGTGACCGCGGGCTCGACGGTCATCCGTCGTCTGCGCCGCCTTTTACGGCGCGATGTAGGCCGTCTTCACCGCGGTGAAGAATTCCGCGGCGAACCGCCCCTGCTCGCGGGGCCCGTAGCTCGAGCCTTTGCGCCCGCCGAACGGAACGTGGTAATCGACGCCCGCCGTCGGCAGGTTGACCATCACCATCCCTGCCTGCGCGTGGCGCTTGAAGTGCGACGCATGCTTGAGCGACGTCGTGACGACGCCCGCGCAAAGACCGAACTCGGTGTCGTTCGCGAGCGCGAGCGCCTCGTCGTAGTCCTTCGCGCGGACCACGCACGCGACGGGGCCGAAGATCTCTTCCCGCGCGATGCGCATCGCGTTGCTGGCGTTCGTGAAGAGCGCCGGCGAGAGGTAATAGCCATTGCTGCCGCGATTCAGCCGCTCACCGCCCCATTCGAGCTTTGCGCCCTCGCTCTTGCCGATCTCGATGTAGCGCTGGTCCTGCTCGAGCTGGCTCGGGTCGACGACGGGACCGATGTCCGTTCCCGGCGCCAGCGCATCGTCGACCTTCAGCGCCTTCAACTTCTCGGTCATTGCCGCGACGAAGCGGTCGTGAATGCCGGCGGTGACGATGAGGCGCGACGACGCCGTGCAGCGTTGACCGGTCGAGAAATAGGCACCCTGGATCGCGCAGTTGACGGCGGTCGGAAGATCCGCGTCGTCGAGCACGAGCAGCGGGTTCTTGCCGCCCATTTCGAGCTGCATCTTGGCCATCCGCGCGATCGCCTTCGCGGCGATCGCACGCCCCGTGCCGACCGAGCCCGTGAAACTGATCCCCGCCACGTCGGGGTCGTTGACGAGCGCTTCGCCCACGACGGAGCCGCGTCCCATCACGAGGTTGAAGACGCCCTTGGGAACGCCGGCCTTCACGAGGATCTCGCTCAATGCCCACGCGCAGCCGGGGACGAGATCCGCCGGCTTGAACACGACGGTGTTGCCGTACGCGAGCGCGGGCGCGATCTTCCACGCCGGAATCGCAATCGGAAAATTCCACGGCGTGATGAGGCCGACGACGCCGATCGGCTCGCGGGTCACTTCGACCTCGATGCCCGGGCGAACCGACGGCAGTTTCTCGCCTGCCAGCCGCAGCACCTCGCCTGCGAAGAACTTGAAGATGTGGCCGGCCCGGGCAGCTTCGCCGACGCCCTCGGGAAGCGTCTTGCCTTCCTCGCGCGAAAGCAAGCGTCCCAGCTCGTCCTTGCGGGCGAGGATCTCGTTGCCGACACGATCGAGCAGGATCGACCGGTCCTGGATCGAGCCCGCCGCCCAGGTCGGAGCAGCGGCCTTGGCGGCGGCAATCGCGGCCTTCGCCTGCGTCGCGTCCGCTTGCGCGTACTCGCCGATCACGTCGTCGACGTTCGACGGATTGCGGTTGGGCGAAGCCGAGGCGCCGGCTACCCATTCGCCGCCGATGTAGTTGCGGTGAAGCTCGGTCATGATTGGGCTCCTTCGAAAGCGGAGGCGACGCTCTTTAGATGAGACCGCGTCGTGCGAGATTGGCCATCAGCGCACCGGCGCCGAACGTCCAGGGGCGGATCTTGTCCGAGTGATCGACGCGATTGACGAGCGCGCCGAGCTGCGGTGTCGAGATGGTGACGACGTCGCCGACCGCGTGCGTGAAGCCCTGGCCCGGACCGAACCGATCCTTCGTCGGCGCGAACATCGTGCCGAGAAAGAGGACGAGGCCGTCAGGATACTGGTGGTTGGGCCCGATCGCGTGCGCCACGAGATCGAGAGGGTCGCGGCTTATCATCGACATCGAGCTCGAGCCGTCGAGCGTGAAGCCCTCGGGACCCTGCACCTTCATCGCGAGCTCGCAGCGGCGCACGTCGTCGATGCCGAAGCCGTCATCGAAAAGACGGATGAACGGCCCGATCGCGCACGACGCGTTGTTGTCCTTGGCCTTGCCGAGCAGCAGCGCGCTGCGTCCTTCGAAGTCGCGCAGGTTGACGTCGTTGCCAAGCGTCGCTCCCACCGTCTCCCCCCGGCTGTTGACGGCCAGCACGATCTCGGGCTCCGGGTTGTTCCATTCCGACTTCGGATGAATGCCGATATCGGCGCCGAGACCGACCGCGGACATCGGCTGCGCCTTCGTGAAAATCTCCGCATCGGGACCGATTCCGACTTCGAGATACTGCGACCAGGCGCCCGCCTTCACGAGCGCCTCTTTCACGCGCTTCGCTTCGGGTGAGCCGGGACGCACGCTTCGCAAGTCCTCGCCGATGGCCGCAACCAGCGATTGACGCACCGACTCGGCCTT
>Ga0163163_10003105_pt1 | contig 14074 bp, 21 predicted proteins | sample S65metaG_FD_119766 | JGI IMG/M metagenome (GOLD analysis project Ga0163163, IMG submission 119766) | Switchgrass rhizosphere microbial communities from Kellogg Biological Station, Michigan, USA - S6-5 metaG | ecosystem: Host-associated > Plants > Roots > Rhizosphere > Soil | place: USA... | reverse complement strand
GTTGAAGCCCAGGACGCATTCGGCGAAGCGACCTACAAGGGCCTGCTCTTCGTGGGCAATGGTCTCGGCGCGCTGCTAGCCGCGGTCGGCATCATTCGCGGTCAGCGCGCGTTGGGCTGGCTGCTGGGCCTCTTCATCGCCGGAGGCGCGATCCTGGCCTACATCGCGAGCCGCACGATCGGATTGCCCGGGCTCCCGGCTGAACCTGATGCGTGGCTCGAGCCAATGGGTGTCGCCTCTCTGATCTGCGAGGCCCTGTTCGTGCTGCTCTTTGCGATCGCGCGAGGCACACCCCAGATCGCATCGGAATGACGGCGCACCAGCTCGACGATTCCCTGGCGCCGACGTAGATCGCTCTTCCCACTCCTCACCCGATAAGGGCGACCGAAGTGCCTCAGCCGGTTCACTACCTTCCGATCGTCACGACCGCTCTCACGGTTCCCTTTTCCTGGAGTCTCTGGACCCGCTATCGCACCCGCCCAACCGCCACCCATCTCCTGTGCTGGAGCATTGGAGTCGCGATTTACGGAGTCGGTACGCTGACGGAGGCGTTGACGACGCTCACCGGGTGGCACGCGGCAATATTTCGCACCTGGTACATCTCGGGGGCGCTGCTTGGCGGGTCACCCCTGGCACAGGGTTCGGTCTACCTGCTCCTTCGCCGCAAAACGGCCAACCGACTGACCGTGGCTCTCATCACCTACGTCAGCATTGCCGCGATCTGTGTGCTCCTGAGCCCGCTGGATTATTCGAAGGTCGAGGTCCATCGCCTCTCGGGAGCGGTGCTCGAATGGCATTGGGTGCGACTCCTCAGTCCGGTGGTGAATACCTATGCGGTCATCTTTCTGATCGGGGGCGCGATCGCTTCGGCCATTCGCTACAGCCGCAAGCGAGAAACCCGGCACCGGTTCATCGGCAACGCGCTGATCGCGATCGGAGCGATCCTGCCCGGTATTGGCGGAACCGCTACCCGGCTGGGTCACGTGGAAGTTCTCTATGTGACCGAGCTGATCGGATTGTCGCTCATCTGGTTCGGATACCGGCTCAATATTCGCCCGGTGACTCCCCCCAGCCGGTAACGCCCCTGTCGCGACCCCGGGCTGGTACCCGCCCCCTCGCCCCTTCCGAGATTCTGCGTATGGCCGATGATCTGCGTGGCACCTTGGTCCGGCAGCTCGACATGGCCTGGAAGCTGGCCGCCATCCATCTCGACGGCCTGACCACGGAGGAATGTCTCTGGCGGCCGGCTCGCCGGGGTTTGCACGTTCACCAGGACGCGAACGGCCGATGGCACGCCGACTGGCCCAGCCACGAAGGGTATGACCTCGGCCCGCCGAGCATCGCCTGGGTGACATGGCACGTCGAGTTCTGGTGGTCCATGGTTCTCAACCATTCGTTCGGGGACGCCACGCTCTCCCGGGAACGGATCACCTGGCCGGGCAACGCCGGCGCCGTCATCGACCGGCTGGGCGCGCTGCATCTCGAGTGGCGGGACGCGCTCGAGCAGCTGACCGAGCAGGATCTGCAGTTGGCTGGGCGCACCCGATGGCCGTTTCAGCAGCGGCCCTTCGGCGATGTCGTCGCCTGGGCCCAATGTCGAGCTCACCAAGAACGCCGCTGAGATCGGCTATGCGCGTTTTCTCCATGCAGTGCGAGGCGACGATGCAATTTCATCTTGAGCGCTCGGTCGACGTGCTCCGTCGTACGCCCGGTGTTCTGGGCGCCATGCTGGGCGATATCGACGCGGCATGGAGTCGCACGAACGAGGGTCCCGAAACATTCAGTCCCTTCGATGTTGTGGGTCATCTCATCGACGGGGAAGAGACGGACTGGATCCCGCGGGCCGGCATCATCCTCGCCCAAAGCGCCAATCCGGTGTTCGAGCCGTACGACCGATTCCGTCACCGCGCCCGCAACGCGAAGCGCTCGCTGGAGTCGCTCCTGGCCGAGTTTGCCGAGCTCCGGGCCGCGAATCTGATCGTGCTGCGCTCCTGGCATCTGACCGAGGCGCAACTGGATCTCCCGGGCGTCCATCCCGGGCTGGGTCGAGTGACCCTGCGACAGCTGCTGGCGGCCTGGGTGGTTCACGACCTCGGCCATCTCGCGCAGGTGGCGCGGGTCATGGCCAAACAGTATCGGGACGCGATCGGGCCCTGGGCTCCCTTCCTTCCCGTGGTGACCGACCATCCCACTCCGCGTTCCTGAGCAGAGAAGATTTGCCAAACTCTGTGTCATAAAGTACTTTGATCGAATAATAATCTCTTCATTGCCCCGTTCAGCTCGGAGGCACCGTGGCGCCTTCTCCCGAAGCCAGTCCATCCCCGGATCATGGGGTTCCACCGAGCGCGTTTCGCCTCACCCTCACAGACGCGCTACGGTTCTGGGAGCCGCGCCGGATCCTGTACAACCTGGTCCTCGTTGCCCTCGCCGGAGTCTGGGTGGTGCGAACCTGGCCTCACTTTCGGCCGGCTGTCGTCGCTCCTCATCTCCCGGAGATTCTCGTCCTCGCCGGACTCGCCAATCTCTGCTACTGCGCCGCCTATCTGGTGGAGTTTTCCCTGCAGGATTCCTCCGGACGGGACACCTGGCGCCGCTGGCGCTGGATTCTGTGGGTGGCGGGTACCCTGTTCGCGCTGATCCTGGCCCAGTACTGGATCGCCGACGAGATCTATCCGTCGGTGCTCTGATGGGGTGACCAGGGTAGGCTCGTCACCGGGGAGCGCGGGCCGCGCGGCTGGGGAATTCGGTTTTGTCACCCACGAGATCCGACCCGGACGGTTCGCCCATGCTGTATGTTTGGGCGGGAGCGCGGAGTCATTTCGGACCCTGCGCCGGGCCTCGAGCATCGGGCTTCATCTTCAGGGACAGGGTAACGCTCGCAATGTCCGCTTCTTCACCGCCCGAGCCCCGCGGCTCCGGATCGCGTTTTACCCAATGGGCACTGGGCTGGGCGAAATCGATAGCGGTCGCGCTGGTCGTCTGGTTTTTCCTCAGCACCTTCCTCATTCAGGCGTTTCACGTGCCGTCCTCCAGCATGGAGCGGACCGTGCTGGTGGGCGACTTTCTCTTCGTGAACAAGTTGCTCTATGGCGCCGAGATACCACTCACCTCGCGGCACCTCCCGGCGATTCGAGAGCCGAAGCACGACGAAATGGTGGTGATCCATTCACCCATCGAGAATCTGCTCCTGCTCAAGCGCCTGGTGGGCCTTCCCGGAGACACCCTGGCGATGAAGCAGGGGCGCCTGCTCCGGGACGGGGCGCCGCTTGCCGAACCCTGGGTCCAGTTGGCGGAGCAGCCGCCGAGTATCGACGAGGCCACCGCGCTTCAGATGCGGAGCTGGCAGCTTCGATACTATGTGGGCCAGGACACCGTCCATTACCACCCGGACCTCCGGAATTGGGGGCCGCTGGTCGTCCCACCGGACTCCGTCATGACCCTGGGTGATAACCGGGACGAAAGCTTCGACTGCCGCTACTATGGATTCATTCCGCGGAAGAACCTCCGTGGGAAACCACTCTTCATCTATTTCAGCTACGATCCGTCGTCCTGGCGTCCGCTGCCTTTCCTGACGGCGATTCGCTGGGGCCGCCTGCTTTCATCGCCCCGGTAGCCTCCCGATGACCGGTGAAGTGCACCGCAGTGGACGGATCGGCTGGCTGCGCGCCGGCGTCCTGGGCGCCAACGACGGACTGATCTCGACCAGCAGTCTCATCGTGGGCGTGGCCGCTGCCCAGCCCAGCCGGTCGGCGGTCCTCATCGCCGCCGTTGCCGGCCTGGTCGCGGGGGCCCTCTCCATGGCGGCCGGGGAGTATGTCTCGGTCAGCTCCCAGGCGGATACCGAGCTCGCGGATCTCGCTCAGGAGCGGGGCGAGCTCGCCCTGGCGCCGGAGGCGGAGCGTGATGAGCTGGCCGGGATATACATGTCCCGGGGACTGCAGCGCGACCTGGCGATCCAGGTGGCGGGCCAGCTGATGATGCACGACGCGCTCGGCGCACATGCCCGGGACGAGCTCGGTCTCCACGAGCTGACCCGGGCGCGACCCATTCAGGCCGCCATCACGTCCGCCGCCTCCTTTGCCATCGGCGCGGGCGCCCCCACGGTGCTGGCGGCCGTCGTTCCGATTGCCTTCCTGGTATGGGGGGAAGTGATCGTGAGCCTCGGACTGCTGCTTGCCCTCGGGTGCGTAGCGGCTCGGCTCGGCGGCGCGCCGCTGCTCCGGGGCGCGGTACGGGTCGTGTTCTGGGGGGCCGTGGCGATGGCGTGTACCGCTCTCGTCGGGCGGCTCTTCGGCGCGGTGGTGTAACGAGGCCTGCAGTCTTCGGCACCTGCTTCGGGTTCGGACTCCTCTCTATACTGACCGGGTGGCTGGATAGACAGCCACCCGTGTCACCCGCACGTCAGGTTGAGCCGCACGGGGGTCAGGTTCCCGGGATCGTGTCCGAGACGAACGCGCTCCGCTGGGTCGCCCCGTCATGCGGCCGTATCCCGATTCCGGTGTCGAGGGTCCCACCGACCCGGCCCGCGGTCCGATAGAGGGGAAGGCCGGGGTGGAGGAGCCAGGCGGGATCGAGCCCGGGCGTACCCGACAGATCCGGGACGACCAGCTCATACTGACCTCCGGTGAGTGCGGCATACCCGGCCGTCATGGTGACGGTCACGAACCGGTTCGAACCCTGCTGATACACGACACTCGCCGAGCGGTCGAAATCGGCCTGAGGCACAAACCGCGCGCTGGGACGCAGGAAGGGCGCGGCCTCGGCCAGAGAGAACGCCGGCCGCTCCAGTGCCGCGGGAAGCGCCAGCGTGCGGTCCGTGGGCGCCCGGAAGTACACCCGGGCGAAGCGGCTGCCGGTGGTGGTTGCGGTCGACGCAAACAACGCCTGGAGGTCACCGGCGCGAAGCCGGTCCAGGGGCAGCGCCGAATACGGGCGGATGGCCGCCGCCGATGCGCTGGGTACCGGTGAGAACAGAATCTCACTCGTTTCCGAGAGCAGCTGGACCCCGATGCTCGGACTCTCGAGGCCGATGCCCTCGAGCGTGAGGGTCGCGGTGGCCGGCGCAAACGCCTCCGCGCCGGCGAAGTCGAACACGGGCAGGGTAGTGCTGTCCGGCAGGTCGACGTCGCGGCGCAGGATCATCCTGGTTACCACCGCCTGACCCTGCGCCCCCGTGATCCGCGTGCCGATCAGGTCGTGGGGTCCTCCGGGCAGGGACTTGAGCGCGAAATCGGCTCCGGCGGCGAGGGTCACCTGGGTGTGCGACTGCAGGCCGCCGCTGATCGTGGCGAATTCGTCGGCATCGATACCGGCGACCGTGCCGAGCAGGGTCTTGGACAGGGCGAGGTCGCAAAAGAGGGCACGCGTGTTACCCGCGTTCGCCAGCTCGGCGGGTCCGCCATACAGGACCGAGAGAATCGAGATCCCGAGTCCACCGCGCGACTTGGTCGCGATACCGCCGCGATTGCTCTGGAAGGCGTGCTGGAAGGTGACGATCCCCCCCACGAGCGCCGGCTCGGCACGGGTCCAGGGGCCATCGCCGTCCTGGAACGCGACCCAGTCCGGTTCCAGGCCGCCGCAATACGCGACCTGCACGGTTTGGGGCGGTGGCGGCGTGACCGGATCGGGGGGCGCCGTCACCTTGTAATCGGAGCAGGCGCTGAGCGCCGCGCACACGAGGCTGAGCCCGCCCAGGATGCTTCGAGCCCTGGTCATTGTCGGAGACGGCACCGGTACCTCCCTGAAAAGCCTGCCAGCGTGAACCGCGGCCGACAGAATACCCTGATCGGGACAAGCCGGGGATCGGGACGCTCTGACCTCGCCTGTCCGACTTTCTCCCCTCTTGGTGTCAGACCACGTCCTACAGCTCTTGGCAGCGCGAGTTGTCTCGCCATATTCCCTCGACACGACGGCGTGGTATTCATCCGCGGACCGAAGGATCCCGATGAACGGGGAGCTCGCTCAACTGATCGCGATCGCGGCGCACGGCAATGCCGCGTTGCTTGCGCCGGACTCCCCGGCAGGGTTGTGGACCGGCAACTCGACCCTCCGGTACGTCAACCGTCTCTCCTTCGTCCGCTCCCCGGCACCCGCGGGATCGACCGGTCCCATCGCCCTGGATATTGCGTCCTGGTGGTGCGAGCTCCGGCAACGGGGTCTGCGTCGCCTGACGGTCGTTCGGACCGGTCAGGCGATTCCCGGGAGAAACCTGCCGGAGTACCTCGACGCGGCCTTTGCCGGCGGCGTTCATGCCGGCCTGCTTGCGACGTTTGATCGGGGCGCCGATGAGACCTGGACCGCACGGTGGGAGGTTACCGAGCCGCAGCATCCCAACCAGGCGATCTGGAGTGTCACCTACCACGGCGCCACCGTCACCGGACCCGGCGCGGTTCCACCGTCGACGCCGCTCCATCAGGCCGTGCTGGAGCTGGCAGAATCGCTTCGGCGGATCGGGAGCTTTGCGACGGGAAACGGTCTCGAGGAGTGGAGTCCCCGGTTCACCGACGCGCTGGCCATGCTGTCGGCCCCGAGCCCCACGGTGCCGTACTATCCCGACCTTCTGCCGGAGCGGGGCTACTCGCTCCCGGCTCGCCGGCTGATGGCCGCGGCCGCCGGCGGGTGGGTCTTCGGTGGAATGGGGTCCTGGAACGATTCCGTCCCGAGCGCCGCGGCCGAATACGAATCCGTCACCCAGGCCCATTTCGAGGCGGAGATGAACGCCTTCGTGACCGCGGCGAATCCGCCAGCAACGCAGGTGCCTTCGACCGGGGGAGCCTTATGAGCGCGTCATCCAGCACGGCGTTGCTGGTGGTCGATGTCCAGCAGGGGCTGGACGACCCCCGCCTCGGAGCCCGCAACAATCCCCAGGCGGAGCAGCGGATTGCCGATTTGCTCGCGACCTGGCGCGCGACCGGCCGGCCGGTGATTCATGTCCAGCACCTGTCGCTGGAACCGCACTCGACGCTGCGGGAAGACGCCCCCGGCCACGCGTTCAAGGCCGAGGCCCTGCCGCTGTCCGGCGAACCGGTGTTCCGCAAGCACGTCAATAGCGCGTTCATCGGGACCGAGCTGGAGGCGTACCTGCGGTCCCATGGAATCGGGGCGCTCGTGGTCGCCGGACTCACCACCGACCATTGCATTTCGACCACCGTTCGGGTGGCCGGGAACCTCGGTTTCTCGGTCACCGTGGCGGAGGATGCCACCGCGACCTTCGAGCGCCGCGGCCCCGACGGTGCCCGGTACGACGCCGATCTGATCCACCGCGTGGAGCTGGCGAGTCTTCACGGCGAGTTCGCGACGGTGCGAAGCACCCGCGACATCCTGGCGGACCTGTAGGAGCAACCTTCATTCACCCGTGGATGAGTCACTGACACCATGAATATCCTGATCAAGTCGATCGAAGCCGAGTACCTCCGCTACAAGACGCTGGCCGAGAAAGCCCTCGCCCAGGTGCCGGAGCCCCTCCTGTCGGCGCCGGGCCCGAGCAACGGGAACTCCCTGGCCACCATCTGCTGGCACATCGCCGGCAATCTGCAGTCCCGGTTCACCGACTTTCTCACGTCGGACGGCGAGAAGCCGTGGCGCCAGCGGGAAGAAGAGTTCAGCGCCAGGACCGTCACGCGCGACGTGCTGATGGAGAAATGGCGCACCGGATGGGACGCCCTCGCCACGGCGCTGTCGACGCTCAGCGACGCGGACCTGCACGTCTCCGTGACCATTCGGCGCCAGCCACTGGCGGTGCACGAGGCGCTGAACCGCTCTCTCGGGCATATCTGTTACCACGTGGGGCAGATCGTGTACGTGGCGCATGCCATCTGCGGCCCCGACTGGAAATACCTGACGATCCCGCCCGGAGGGTCGGACGCCTACAACGCCCGCCCGGCGTTCGAGAAACCGCTGGCGTATGTCGAGGGGGCCGGTGCCGCGGCGCCGAAGGCCGGCACCGCTCCGGGGAAATGATCCGTTGGTGACCGAATCGTGGGGAACGCGTCTCGCTCGCTGGCGGTTCAACTGGTTCCCCGCCTATCGAGGAACCGGGGCCCGGGTCACCTTCATTCGCCGCGATTGGCTCGAGGTACGGGTCACCGTGCCGCTGTCGTGGCGGACCCGGAACTACGTGGGTACCATCTTCGGTGGCAGCCTGTACGGCGCGGTGGATCCGGTGTACATGCTCATGCTGCTCCGGACCCTGGGGCCGGCCTACACGGTCTGGGACAAGGCCGCGACGATTCGGTTTCGGCGTCCCGGGCGGACCCGTCTCTTCGCGGCGTTTCGATTGACCGAAGGCGTCCTGGAGGAGATTCGCCACGAGCTGACCCGAACCCCGAAGGTCGATCGGGCCTTCCAGGTCGAGCTGGTGGATGCCGCGGGAACCGTGCATGCGACCATCGACAAGGTCATCCATGTGAGTCTGCGCGCCGCGGGTACGGATATCGCCCCTGCGGGCTCGCGTTAACACGGGTATGTTGGCTTTCAGACGGCGAGGCAGATCGTGATTCACCTGGCTCCAGTCCCACTGGAAGGTCACGGGGTGCGGCTCGAGCCGCTCGCGCCGGCCCACGAAGCCGCGCTGACCGCCGCCGCGACCGATGGACGGCTGTGGGAGCTCTGGTACACCTCGGTGCCCTCGCCCTCCGAAACCGGCGCCTACATCGCGACCGCTCTCGAAGGACAGCGGGCCGGCCACATGCTGCCCTGGGCGGTGCGCGAGCTGGGCACCGGCGCCATCGTGGGGAGCACGCGATATCACGATATCGTCCCCTCCATCGATCGGGTCGAAATCGGCTACACCTGGTACGCCGGGAGTTGGCACCGCAGCCACGTCAATACCGCCTGCAAGCTGCTGCTGCTCGGTCACGCGTTCGATACGATCGGGTGCAGGGTGGTGGGGTTGCGGACCGATAACTTCAATTTTCCCTCCCAACGAGCCATTGCCGCGCTCGGCGCTCACCAGGATGGCGTCATCCGCCATCATCAGGCCCGGCGGGACGGAACGGTTCGCGACTCGGTGCTGTTCAGCATTCTCGCCGCGGAATGGCCCGACGTGAAACGGCATCTGACCACGCGGCTTTCCCGTCACGGCCTGAGGCCAGCCCCATGAGCTACGTCGATCGTCACCTCCTGAGCGGTGAGACGGTCACCTTTCGGACCCGCTTGCACTGGAAGCTGTATTGCCTGCCCGGACTCGTCGTGGTCATCCTGCTGGCTCCTCTGACGGTCCTGGCGCTCAATTCCACGACCAAGCTCCTTGCCCTGCTTCCCGCCGTCGCCGCGCTGGTCATTCTCGCGGTGCCGTTCCTGAAGCGACGCTCCTCCGAATTTGCCGTCACCACCAAACGGGTCATCATCAAACTCGGAGTGCTGAACACGCGCTCCGTGGAGCTGCTGCTTCCCAAGATCGAGGGCATCACCGTGTCGCAGAGCCTGGGCGGCCGGCTGTTCGGCTATGGCCAGATCGTCGTCATCGGGACCGGCGGCACCCAGGAGCCGTTTCCCGGCATCCAGGCTCCGCTCGACTTTCGGCAGGCGGTGCAGGCCGCAACCGACGGGAAGACCTGAGCGCAAAGCGCACTCAGATGATCGTAGTACCACCCTTCACGGAGGATATGATGCAGTTCGCACGGAGGCTTTTTCTGGTGGCCGGTGTCTACGGGATCCTGGCACTCCTGCCGCAATATTTCCTGGAGGCCCGGATCGGGCGGGACGATCCACCGCCCATCACCCACCCGGAGTATTTCTACGGCTTCATCGGCGTAGGCCTCGCGTGGCAGGTGCTTTTCCTGATTATTTCGCGGGACCCGTCGCGCTACCGCCTCGCGATGATTCCGGGGATGCTCGAGAAGCTCGGATTCGGCGGTGTAGCCGTCATCCTGTTGTTCCAGCATCGGATTGCCCCGGTGACCGCGGGGTTCGGGTTCGTCGATCTCGTCCTCGCGCTCCTGTTTCTGATCGCCTTCCGGCGCACCGCCCCCGTCGCCGGCGGGAGAGTGTCCATGGCGGGCTGAAGGCTTCCCCCCAGACCTGGAGAGCTGGTCCCATGAATCTTCTTCGCGCCCTTGCCGCTCCCGGTTCGCTCGCCCTGCTGCTGTTCACCGGGGCCCGCCCGGCACTCCAGTCCGGACGGGGCCTGATGCACGGATATGTCGCCTTCGACGACTTCACATATAACCAGGTGTCCGAGGGCGCCATCCAGGCCAGGATCGAGCTGCGTGGCAACACGCAATTCAATCACGCAACGTATAAGGCCGAAACCGATCGCCATGGGTCCTGGGATATTCCGGCGATCGGTATGGGCGAGTATACGCTTCGGATCACGGCGCCCGGCCATGTTCCCTATCAGATCGAGCTCTATATCCCCTCGGACTTCGAATGCCGTTTGGCGGTCATGCTGAAGAAGGGGGGCGGGTAGAGGGTGGGTCCGGAACTCGCCGATTCGCTATCATTCCGGATAGAAAGGAGATGACCTATGTCCGCAACCAGGTCTCTCTCGATCGTGCTCGTGTTTCCGGCGCTCATCGGCGCCTGTGCCTCCACCGCACCGGACCACCCGTCGGTCTGGGGTTCGGACCAAGCCAGCCTGACCGTCAACGAGAGCACGACAACCGTCCGGATCCTGGCCTCCGGCGGCTGCTACGGATCCTACGGCGAGATCACTGAGGCCATTCCGCCGAGAGACTTCACCCTCACCGGCACCTATGTGCAGCTCACCGGTGTCGCTCCCGGCAGCGTCCAGTATCCCGCCCTGTTCACCGGCACCGTCTCCGGGAACCACCTGACGCTCAGCATCACCATCTCCGCCCTGCAACAGGTTCTGGGCCCGTTCAGTCTCACCCAGGGCGTGACCAAGGTCTGGTCGGCCTGCATGTATCCCTAGGCCGCGTTTTCCGGTGGATCGGATTCGCCTCGCACTCCTCTCCGAAGTCCCTGCGCTCAACCGGCTCATCGCCGAGTCGGCCCGGAAGCTGAGTCGGGGGTACTACGACCCTGCCGAGATCGAGTCGCTGATCACCTATGTGTTCGGCGTCGATACCCAGCTCCTCATCGACCGCACCTACTATGTGATCGAATCGCACACGGACCTCGCGGCCTGTGGAGGGTGGAGTGGACGCCGTACCCTTTTCGGCGGAGATCAGGCGAAAGACCGGCTGGATCCGGTCCTCGACCCGGCCACCGAAGCGGCCCGGATCCGCGCGTTTTTTGTCGACCCGGCGCGCGCACGAGAGGGGCTGGGACGGCGATTGCTGATCCACTGCGAGGGGGAGGCGCGAGCCGCCGGCTTTCGCCGGGCCGAGCTCATGGCAACCCTGCCGGGACAGCCGCTGTACCGGGCACTCGGCTACGAGGATCTGGAACCAGTCGTCGAAATCTTGCCCGACGGACGGGCGGTGAAGTTCGTGCGAATGGGACGGGCCCTGACGTGAGGGGTCTGCATCGACCCGGCCGAGGTCAGGTGGCGTCATCCCGGAATTCTCCGTAAGCTCAAGCCGGGTCCGGGGCGCCGGCGTCGGTCGGTTGCCTGCACCTTCGTGCTGGCGGAGTGACCCTCATACGTAGCCAGAGCTCGACGTCCGGGAGATCGCTGTGGTCGATATCAGTTTCGAGGGAGACCGAATCCGGTTCGAGGTACAAGGCTGGGACAAGCTCTGGGCCCTCAGGAGTCAGCTCGAGTTTCCGCTGGCCCACATCGTGAGCGTGCGACAGGATTCCGAGCCGGCGCTCGGCTGGTGGCATGGGTTCCGGCTGGCGGGAACGAACATCCCCGGCCTGCTGACCGCGGGAACCTTTTATCAGCACGAGGGCGCGATCTTCTTCGATGTACACGATCCGGAGCGAACCATCGTGTTCGAGCTCGAGCATGAACGCTATCGCCGGCTGGTCGTCGAGGTGAAGGATCCCGCGGCCACGGTCGCCCGGGTCCAGGAGGCCCTCCACCAGCGCAGGCCCCATGGCTGACATTTCGCATCTCATCACGATCGCAGCCCCGCCCAAGGTGCTGTTCCCCCTGGTGGCTACCGGGCCCGGGCTGGCCGAATGGTGGGCCGAAGATGTCGTGGTGCGGCCGGACGGCGCGGTCGATCTGGGTTTCTTCAATCGCGCCACGCTATACCGTCTGCGGCCCCAGACCCAGCTCTCGCCCAACCGCGCCAGCTGGGTGTGCGAAACCGGGAAGGAATGGGAAGGCACCCGTCTCACTTTCGAGCTGGCTCCGAGCGGGACAGGGACTGCCCTGCGATTTGCTCACACCGACTGGCGGGAGGCCACGGACTACTTCGTGTCGTGCAACACCACCTGGGGCGGGCTGATGTTCCGGCTTCGGGCGACGGCGGAAGGCAAGGCTCCCGGCCCGCTGTTCTCGAGGGACGGACTGGGATATTAGCCGACCTGGTCCGCGTGAAGTCGATGGACCCGATGGATCTCCTTCGGAATTTCCCATGCCGGATTTATTGATCAGGATCAAGAAGAAGACCGACGGCGGTGCCGCACTGAGCTGTCAGCGGGCCGACGGGTCAACAACCTGGCAACGCCAGGATGGCCGGCAGGGGAGATTCTTTCCGATTCACGATCTCACGCACTATGCGGTGGAGACGGTGCTGGGCCATCGCCGGGGATTCTATGGCCTGGTGGCCGACGGCTGGGATCTTACCGACTTCGGGGCGCCATGGCCGAAGGGTCGTCTGCCCGCGGATATGGATCCCTCCGAGCTGCTGGTCGGATTCCTCGACACGGAGCGCGCCGGCGGCGTGGCGTGGACCGCGGCGGACTTCAACGACAAGGCCAGCCTCTACGCGGCCCAGCGCCGGACCCCGGATACGTGCCGGATCACGCCCGATCAGCTGGAGGAGATCCGGACCCGGCTGTCCGATCTGGTCGGCCGCTGGCGGGCCGTACCGGCGGGAGAGACGCTCGAGCTGGTATTCCAGCGAACGCCTGAGGGGTGACCGCGGTCGCCGGATCGGCCTCGGCGGGTTTGCCTTTGCCCTCGAGCCGACATTGCTTCCCATCGTACTGCAGTCACCGGCCGGGGACCCGATTCCTCGGCAATCCTCTAGCAACGCGGAGTATCTCGATGTTCTCTCATGGCGTGCTTCTGGTCTTTCGGCTGCTGCACATTGTCTCCGGGGTCTTCTGGGTCGGAGGGATCCTCTTCCTCGCGCGGTTCCTTTTTCCAACCACGCGGGCGCTGGGTCCCGCCGCCGGTCCGGTCATGGATCATCTGATGCGGGTCATGAAGGTCCCGCAGGCGCTCCTGGGTGCGGGCGTGCTCGCGGTGCTCTCCGGTATTGGGCTCTATTGGAACGATTCGCTGGGGTTCAAGGGTGAGTGGATGAGATCCTCGACCGGGATGGTCTTCGGCACCGGTGGTCTCCTGGCGATCATCGCACTGACGATCGGGGCCACCGTCAACGCGCCGGCCGGCAAGCGCATGAGTGCCCTGGCTGCGGAGATCCAGGCCCAAAAAGGGCCCCCCTCGCCGGCTCAGGCGAGTGAAATGCAGCGCCTCCAGGGGCGCATTGGCGTGGCTCTTCGCGTCGTCACGGTCCTGCTGCTGCTGGCCGTCGCCGCCATGGCCCTGGCTCGGTACATCGCCTGACATCGGGGCGTCGGCCCGGACGCCTGCCCGGTTCCCGGCCCGGCCCAGGGCCGGCTGTCGATTTTGGCCGGGCTGGTTCGTCGTTTCAGTAGAGCAGGGTTTGGCATCCGGTCCGACGGTCCGGAGACCCGGCTCCCAACTGAAGGGATGAGCGACCATGCGATTCATGGTGATCGTCAAAGCCGACAAGAAGTCCGAGGCCGGTGTCCTTCCGACCAGGGAGGAGCTCGCCGAGATGGGCAAATTCAACGATGAGCTGGTGAAGGCCGGCGTGATGCTCGCCGGGGAGGGACTCCATGCGAGCTCAAAGGGTGCCCGGGTCCGGTTCTCGGGCGGCAAGCCGACCGTGACCGACGGTCCCTTCGCGGAAACCAAGGAGCTGGTTGCGGGGTTCTGGCTCTGGCAGGTGAAGTCGAAGGCCGAGGCGATCGAGTGGATCAAACGGGCCCCGTTCAAGGATGCCGAGATCGAGCTTCGGCAAGT
>Ga0163163_10003101_pt1 | contig 14082 bp, 18 predicted proteins | sample S65metaG_FD_119766 | JGI IMG/M metagenome (GOLD analysis project Ga0163163, IMG submission 119766) | Switchgrass rhizosphere microbial communities from Kellogg Biological Station, Michigan, USA - S6-5 metaG | ecosystem: Host-associated > Plants > Roots > Rhizosphere > Soil | place: USA... | reverse complement strand
TGACGCGCATTTCAGCGCCATGCCCGCCGATCGAGGGCAAAGCCAGCGGAGAAAACAGACGATCAAGATCGCCGATACGTCGGCCGCTCACCAATGCGATCGCACCGCCCGACAGTTCGTGCAGCCGCGCAAGCGAACGGAGCAGGGTATCGGAAACCTGCACTTCGTCCGGCGACGGGCCGATGTCGACAATCGTACCGTCGACGTCGAGGAGCAGGGCGATCTTTTTCAAATCCAGGCCGGCAAAAACATCCATAACGGGGTCGTTAGCAATTACCTGCACAACTATAATACCGTTCAGTATAAGAAAGTTCGGTGGGCCGCCCGGTCTTAGCGCGCCCGCACCTCTACGTCGCCATCGACGCCGGTAACGACCTTGAATTCGCGCTCGAAGACCTTTCCTTCATTGCGCGCGATCGCGCGATATTCGCCTTCCGCCAAGATCACGCGTGGAAATGCGCCGATCGATTCCTTGATCACATCGCCGCCCGGTGTGAGCACTGACCACGCGGTGTTGGCGAGCGCCTCGCCGCCCTGATCGGTAACCAATTTCAGAGTAATGGCTGCGGCACGGTGGGTGACGGTGATGTCGGTAAGTTTTCCGGCCTGCACTCGAATGTCGGAACGGACAACCGAATTGGCGTCACCGTAATTCGAGACGATGTAGTAAGTACCCTCAGGCACGACCACGACATCGCTGGTCATCACGCGCTCAGCGATCGGCCGCCGATCACCCGCTTCAAACTGGCTGCCCTTGTAGACGTCAAACGAAATCTGCCCAGCAGGAATGCGAACATCCCCGACCTTGCCTTCGATGCGCAGGCCGCCGGCCGGCAAATCGAATTCTTCGCGCACGGTCGATCCGCGCAAATCGACCGGCTTGACGGCGGTCGCCAATCCAAAACCGACGTGAACGATATATGCTCCAGCCGGAAGGACGAGCGTCGGCGCCGGTGACTTTTCTTCCTTGACGAGCTTGAAGTTGCCGTTCGTATCGGCCTTCGCATTGTAGATCCGCCATGTCAGCCCGCCGCCGATCGGCTGCGCGTCCTTGCCGAAACGCGCGCTCAATGCCAGTGCGACCTGCCCTGCCGGAATTGGGGGAATCGATGCGGTGGTCGGAGGAGCCGCGTTGTGAGTCGGCGCGGGATGCGTCGGCGGCAAGCTGCTCGGCCCGAAGATATCGGTGCGCGTTGATGGCGACGGCGAGATCAGCCCTGTCGAGGGCACCGCCGAAAACAGCGAATTCTGCGCCGGCGACTGGCCATGCGCTGACAACGGATAGATCACAATTAAAACCGGAATAAGTCTGAGCACCGGCCGTAGCCGGCCACACACGGCGGCGGTTGCGGGTGCCCTGTCCATGACGCTGATGTTTTCGGCTCAAATCGCGGCGATTTCAAGCCGGTTGGCCGTTTGTTTGTGACCTCGTTAACGCTGTGCTAGTCGCAACGGCGCAATTTCGAAAGGTCACCAATGCCAGACGCCCTTGAGCTTCTGAAAACCCGCCGCTCGGTAAAGCCGATGGAATTGGCGGGACCGGCACCGGCTCCGGGCGAGGTCGAGATGCTGTTGAAAATCGCATCACGGGTCCCTGATCACGGCAAGCTGACACCATGGCGATTCATCGTCTTTGAGGGCAACGCACGCGCCATCGCCGGAGACACGATCGCGGCCGTGTATCGCGCCGACCATTCTGAGGCGACCTCCGAGCAGATCGAGTTCGAGCGCAACCGTCTCTCTCGCGCGCCGCTTGTGATCGCAGTCGTCAGCCGCGCCGGTCCGCACGTGAAGATTCCGGAATGGGAGCAACAACTCTCAGCTGGCGCCTCCGCAATGAGTCTCGTCTTCGCTGCGCATGCCATGGGCTATGCCGCGAGCTGGATTACAGAGTGGTATGCCTACGATCGTCGCGTTCTCGATACGCTTGGCATTGCACCGCACGAGCGCGTGGCCGGCTTCGTTCACATCGGTCGCCCGGCAAAACCACCGGAAGACCGCGACCGGCCAAAACTCGATGCCATCGTCACACGATTTGGCGCTTGAGGAACCAATCGAGGTAATGCGGCATTTAACGTTTGCGTAATGCTGCGGGCGCAGGCTTCGTCACGTTTCTGTCACAAGATTCCGCCAGCTATGCCGCTGGATTGACACGGCCCCTGCGTAAAAGTCGGGCATAGGAGAGACGACGCGTGGTTTTCGAGGGCCTATTTGCGCGAGCGCGCACCGGCGATCGTGCGGCAGAAGCCTCGACGCAGCCTTACCCGACGACGGTGCGCCCGACCATTGGGCTTGCGCTGGGTGGCGGTGCCGCCCGCGGATTTGCCCATATCGGCGTGATCCGCACCCTGGAAGCACATGGCATCGTGCCCGATGTGATCGTGGGCACTTCCATCGGCGCCGTGGTCGGCGGCTGCTACGCCGCCAAGGAAATGGACAACCTGGACAAGTGGGCGCGCACGTTAACGGTGCGCGGCGTGCTCGGCTATCTCGACATCAGTCTGTCCGGGTCCGGCTTGATCGGCGGCGGACATCTGGCTGCGCAACTTGAAGGGGGCTTGAAAGAAAGCCGCGTGGAAGATCTTCCGATCCGCTTTGCGGCGATTGCGACGGAATTCAACACGGGCCATGAAATCTGGCTTACGCGCGGTCGCCTGAGCGACGCACTGCGTGCATCGTATTCGCTTCCTGGAATCTTCCCACCTGTTCTGATAGGTGGACGCTGGCTGGTCGACGGCGCTCTGGTCAATCCGGTGCCGGTCTCGGCAGCGCGCGCTCTAGGCGCCCGACTGGTGATCGCGGTCAATCTTAATTCCGACCTGTTCGGCCGCGGTACAATCATCGCAAATCATGGTCCCGACGAAAACGAGACGGCTCCTGAGCCGGCGAAAGTCAACGGCTTTCGACGGATGTTCAGCGGGGAGCGCTCGCTGCGACGGCAGTTCTTCGGCCGACGCGGCAGGCCCGGGCTACCGACCGTCATGGTGGAGGCCTTCAACGTCATGCAGGACCGCATCACGCGCGCACGGCTCGCAGGCGATCCGCCCGATGTCCTGATCAGCCCCCGGCTCGGCGGCATTGGCTGGTTCGATTTCCACCGCGCCGCCGAGGCCGTGGAAATCGGCAATGAAGCCACCACAAAAGCACTTGATGCGGTCAGTGAGGCGGTGACCGCACTCTCGCAGCCGGGTGAACCCGGCGTCGGGTGAACCAGCTAGGCAGTGCGGATGTAGTCGCGCATCGCCTCGGATTCACTTTCAATCTCTTCGACGCGATGCTTGACCACGTCGCCGATTGAAATAAGTCCGGTGAGCTTTCCGTCGGCGACCACCGGCATGTGCCGGAATTTCCCCGCCGTCATACGCTCCATGATGCTGGAAACCGACTCATCGCCGGTGCAGGTCGCGACATTGCGCGTCATCACCTGGCCAACCGGCAGATTGAGAGCTGTTGCACCATGCTCGGAGAGCGCCCGCACGATGTCGCGCTCCGACAATATGCCGGCGAGGCGATCTCCTGCGCCGAGGATAACCACCGCACCGATGCGGCACGCGGAAAGCAATTTCGCCGCCGCCGCGAGATCGGCCGTGGGTTCGATAGAGACGATGTCGCCGCCCAAGTTTCGTTGCTTGGCGGCCAGGATCGTCTTCACGTTCATGGCAGCCTCCCTATGCATGCAAGATCGCTTTTCGAAACGCGATCATGCGCAAAATGCCCAGTGTCCCAAGGGCACGCCGTGAGTCTGGGCCACGAGCAACGATCCCGCCGGGCCATCGGTTCCGTCAACACGCAATTCCGTGAGGTCAGCTACGCGCCGGGCAATTGGCTAATGCGGCGTTGCAGCAGTGTCCTCAAGTTGGGGCAAATCCGGGCGCCGGTCGAACCAGGAGAACAAGAGCAGCCCGGCAAGAAATCCCCCGATATGCGCTTGCCAGGCGACTGGCTGCTCACTGCCGGTCACGGGAAATGAGCCAACCCCGAAGAGGATATTGATACCGAACCAAACCACGAGGAACAGCAGAACGCGCGGATCGCGCAAAACGCCCGTCAACGGTATTGCCGGCACGCGATAGGCGCGATCGTCTCCGCCGCGAAACAGCCCGAGCGGCCCACCGCGCTGGAATGCAAACCGCATCGCCGCGGCCATGGTGCCGGAGATCGCCGCCGATGCACCGATCATCGGGTACTGTTCGCCAGGATGCGTGGCGAGATGCAATCCCGCGCCAGCTGCCGACGTGACGGCGAGAAAGGCAAGAAAGCGCCCCGTGCCGAAGCGACGCGCGACCGCGCTGCCGAAAGGCAGGAACCATGCTGCGTTGACTCCGAAATGAGTCCAGTCCGCGTGGATCAACGCATAGGTGACAAAAGTCCAGATGTCGGCCCCGCCACCCGGCAAGGAGCCGCCAAGCACGACCGAACTGTCATAGCGGGCCGGAATGAAAGCAAATGTCAGCAGGAATTCGATGTCCTGCTGTTCGGTCAACAGCAAGATGCGGGCGAGATGCACCAGCGCCAGCACTGCGAGGACAGCGAGAATAACCGGCGGAATATTGAAAATCGGTTCGCGATTCACTCACGAGATTCCGGTGGGACGACCGAGTGTCGCCGCCTAGCCACCCAGCCGCAAGCCACCCGCCATACAAATAAAAAGGGAGGGCTGACGCCCTCCCTTGAGCCACGTTGCGGGGTTATTGCCGCCTTTGCGGCTGGTCACATCCCCTCGCCTCCCCGGGCTCTTAATTTGCGTGTGTCAATTTCTCGGCTGTGTTCTCGAGGTGACGAAAGGGACCACAAGCAGCCGTTGTTGCCAACCCAACTCTCATTTTAACGCTAACCGCGGAGCACCGCCGCCAAATACCGCGCGGGGCACGATCTCTGCACGACATCCTGTGTCGCCACGCCATGCCAGCGTGCCTGTACCGATCGGGGACAGGCACGGCACCTTTAACGTCTCGTGGCGGCACAGGATGTCTCGTGAAGCACAAATCGACCCGCCTCATTTTTGAATATTGGAACCGGCTGCGCGGAAATCGTCCGGCACCGTCGCGTTCAGAAATTGATCCGGCCGCTATCCGTCACGCGCTCAGCGATACATTCATGCTCGGTGCCGACTTCATTGACGGAATTCGGTTCCGACTTGCCGGCACCCGCATGTGCGCCCTTTTTGGTCGCGAAATTAAAGGAGAGCCCTTCAACGCGTTTTGGAACGAAACAAGCCGCGCGCAGATTGCGGACATTGGCAGCGCGGCTCTCAATGAGGCGGTTGGTGCTGTCGCCGGGGTGACTGGACGGACCGCGAAGGGGGCAGAAACTGAACTGGAACTGCTGCTGCTGCCAGTTGCCAACGACGGACGCACGCGCGTTCGCGCTCTTGGCTCGCTCGCGCCGCTGGCGCCGCCTTATTGGCTTGGCGAAGACCCAGTCGTAGAACTGGAATTGCAGACACTGCGCCACGTCGGCGTCACGCGGACCGATGCTGCGGTTCCGCAATTTCGAAGCGGCGCCGGCCTGCGTATGCGACATGGTTTTCTGGTCTATAGCGGCGGCCGGGAAATCAGGTCCGGCGACGCCACAAACTAACGCAACGTTAACGATAGGCTCCTAGGCTTCCTGGCTGCGGAAATAAACGTTTTCCGACCCCGGCAGCTATGGCAGTCCCTTTGACCAAATCGGTAATTCTGCCTCTGGCCGAGGAACGCCGGCGCCATCAGCGCGTGAAGGTTAACTTGCTCGGGCGCTACATGCTGGCAGACCGGCGCGAATACCCCTGTCAGGTTGTCGACATGTCCCCCGGTGGAATGGCGCTTCAGGCTCCCATGGCCGGTCAGCCTGGCGAACGCGTCATCGCCTATGTCGATCATCTTGGGCGCCTCGAAGGAAAGATCGCGCGCACTTTCGAAAACGGATTTGCAATGACGATCTCGGCGACTCTGCGCAAGCGCGACAAGCTCGCGGCGCAGCTCACTTGGCTCGCCAACCGGCAGATCCTCAACCTGCCTGAAGACCGCCGCCATGGCCGGTTTGCACCGCGGAACCCTATGGCGCGCCTCGTCCTGCCAAATGGGACCAATGTCGCCTGCCGTGTGATCGACCTGTCTCAGTCGGGCGCCGCGATCGGAATCAGCGGCGATTTGCGGCCGCCGGTTGGCGTCGTGGTCACAGTTGGCAAGACGCAAGGCCGCGTCGTGCGTCACATCGAAGACGGCTTTGCGATCGAATTCATGCGCTTGCAGCACCCCGACTTCGTTGAAGAAAACGTGACCGGCGAATAAAGTCACCGCGCCGTAAATGCGATGCGCGGAATTGCGCGCCCGCGGTAATAGGGTGCTAGCTGCAGCGGCCCCTAGCGCGCGGGCCACGACGAAATCCCGAGGCTGCCAAAAGTAAACATCCGTCCAGGACGCCTATGCCGGCGCATGATCGCGCGCGACATCCGTTAATGTCTAAAACTTTAAGCAAATTGTATTGGCTGGTATTTTAGACAACTTATATTTGAACTTGAAAAGTATTTGATCGGCGTTTTACTTGATTTCTACTTAAAGTGACTTCCGCACCTTAGCCCCAATACAAGTCGTTTGTGGGAAATGTGGCCCCAACAAGACGGGAAGGGGCCACAATGGCTAGGCGTCTCAAACAGACCCTGCGGACCGGCGCCATGCTGGCGGTCGTGGCTGCAGCTGTGCTCGCGGCTTCGGTGAGCGCGACAGCGGCCCGAGAGCGCACGGCGTCGCTTGGGAACCCGTTCCCGCAAACGGATCAGCCCCTCTACATCGCGGTCGGGGAACCGACGCGCCCGCCAATCGGGTGGGTGGAGTTCTGCGTCGAATACAAGCCCGAGTGCTCCACCAAGCCATCGGCGCCGCGCGACGTGGTGCTCTCACCCAAAGCTTGGGCCGACATGGTCAACGTCAATGCTTGGGCAAACCAGGCAATCAAGCCGATCACTGACATGGAGCATTGGGGCGTCATCGAACGCTGGAACTATCCCGAAGACGGTTACGGCGATTGCGAGGACTACGTTTTGCTCAAGCGGCGCATGCTGATGCAGGCCGGGTGGCCGCGCGAGGCGCTGCTCATCACCGTCGTGCGCGACAAGAAGGGCGATGGTCATGCCGTGCTTACGGTCAAGACCGATCGCGGCGAATTCATTCTCGACAATCAGGAGCCGCAGATCCTGTCGTGGCAGCGGACCGGCTACCGCTTCGTGAAGCGTCAGTCGCAATCTGACCCCAACGCCTGGGTGCTGCTTGGCGAACCGCCCACCGCGCCGGCGATCGTTTCAGCGCGCTAACAGGAAAAGGAATTCGCGTTCCCGGTCACGTCCCCACCCCTCCCCGTCCCCAGACCGGGTTCGCGAGCGGCCGGATCTCCCCCAAGATCCGGCCGCACATTTTCTGTATGAGGAATCCAAAGGTTTTCAAGCAGCTTCGTGACGGCTGGCGACGTCTCGCACGTGAACGCAACGGCAACCACCGACTGATATCGGTGGAAAATCCGCGGAATTTGTTCGTCGTGCGTTCGTGGGCGGGAGTGTACGTAATGGTGTCCGCTTTACCCTCAAAAGCGGACATGTGCGGTGCAAACAGGAATGTCCGCTAAGGGCCAAAAGCGGACATTGCACACGCACAAATAGAAAGACCGCCTCGCGGCGGTCCCTCCGAAATTTCATCTGGCACTAATACAGCGCCGCTAGGCATTTTGCCCCGCACAAGTCGCGATTGGTCAAATACCCACGAATCTCATAGGACTTATGCCCCGCGCATAGCGCGCATAAGGAGCAACACCCATGCTTGACGTGACAGCGTCAGCAAAGCCAGCGGCACCAAAGACGGTCACCACCAAACATTTGGCTTATGCGCTGGCGGAGCAGCATCAGCTCAGCAAGAAGCAGAGTTTGGAAATGATGGAAGAGCTCGTCGGCATGATCACCAAACACCTGAAGAAAGGTGAGCGCGTCAAGATCGCCGGGCTCGGAATTTTAGTGGTGCGGAATCGTGCCGCCCGCATCGGTCGCAATCCCGCGACGGGCGAGCAGATTCAGATCAAGGCGAGCAAGAAAGTCGCTTTCCGCGCCACCAAAGAACTCAAGATGGCGATCTGATCGCAGGGCGAGCGCGTCTATCATAATGACTAGCAGAACGGCCACTGTGCTGTTGCTGTTGGCGCTGTCTGCCGGTGCGGTTTCGTCTGCCCCGATAACGTCCGACGAAGTTCGCGTAATTGATGGCGAATACGATCCGACTGCATCATCAGAAGTCGGATGTTCGTTTGGTTGGCTTCAATGCACCTGAAACTCGCCGGGCAATCTGCGAAGCGGAGCTTGAGTTAGGCGACAAGGCTACTCGCCGACTTCGCGATCTTGTGCAATCGAGCAAGCTCGACTTTGAGTTTCTCGCTTGCGCGACATTGCCGCCATTCTAATCAGCGAAAATCTGGCGGTGCCATTTGTGTGCGGGCAAACACGCTGTCCGCCTACTCCCAAACCCTGGTGCAGGTAGAGTCGGCCCGCGAATTGGGGAACTGGGAATGATGTCCGACGTTGATGTTTGGGCACTCGATCGCCCTATAAAAAATGTTGGGAGGAATTACCATGCGCGTTTTGAGCATTTTGATTGCAGCAGGTGCCGTGCTTTCGGTGAGTTCTATATTTACTCCGACGGAAGCGGCCACAAGAACTACCGTCATTAGCAGCGACCCGCCTCGCTATAGCACAACCGCCAACCAACACCGGTCTTCAATCGCAAAGAAGCGCGGCGCCAATGCCTATGGTTTTTGCCCTCCGGGCCAGGCCAAGAAACCAGGCAGAGGAAGCGCATTCCGCTGCTAATCGGCAGAGGCAGTGATGGCAATTGTTGATCGAACGGCACGCAGACCTGCAGACAGATTCTCTGTGCGACTGCTTGCAGCTCTGCTGCTAATTCGTATCGGTGCATCGGTATCACGCTGGGCGGTGCGACGCGTGTTCAACTAAGAAGTACTTGCGGCGTTGGGTGTGACGGCCATCACAGCCGGCTTCCGCTGGAGATGTCAGTTTTGAGATAGGCGCTTGGGGTCCCCAAATCCGACAGGCGCCCGGAAATGAGGGTCGCTGGTCAAGACTAGGCCAGCGGCCCTTTTTTTGCCGAATGATCACTGAGCCAACCATGAGATAGACGTCGCCGGAACAGATCACTGCCAGCTGGCACTCCCGCACCTAGAGTCGCGGGCGAGAATCGCGGTACAATGCTTGCGGGGGTAAGGGCGCTTGTGGGGGCACTTACTCATGCTTGTTGCCAACGTTTCAGTGACGCTTGCAGTAATGTGGCTGCTCGTGGGCGCTCTTGGCTTAAGCGTTGCACCGAGAGAATGGCGGGGAATGCTGCTATCCGCCGCCATGTTGGCGGGTGCCCTCGCCTATTTTTTTGCGGTGGCCTGATGAAAACCAATTTGTCGCCGCACCCGTTGGCGAATATCGCGCTCGCCTTTCCTCACATTGTCGAGATTGTTTCGGACGAAAAAAACATCCGGACCGTATTTGTTTTAGTCTCCGGATTTCACCGCCAACGCGGCATTCGGGCGAAGCGGATTGAACGCATTACTCGCGACGAACAAGTTTTCTTACGTTATTGTTTTACCCGACGTGCTATTGCCGAGCAGTTTGCAGCCGAGTTCTCCGGCAAGTTGACTGTCAGGGACACTCAACAGTTGCTCGCGCCTTCAAATTTGAAACATTCCGTCAAGGCGAAAGCACAACGAAATGGAAACGGCAGAGAAATATCGCCAGCGGGCCGAAGCTGCCGATAGCGCTGCGGAGGCAGCAATCGACGACGAGGCAAAACGGATGCTCAGATCAGCGGCCCAACGATGGCGGCAGCTGGCGGAGATTGCGGAACGGGTAGAAACTTTGGAACGGAACACTAAGCCGCAGTGAAGCCGCCACCCCGAGCGAATTTGCGGCGTGAGCTTAACAATTGGCTGGTCACAATGCGGGTCAGAACGCCCCGTCGACAATGCGCGTTGCCGCCGGGGCTTTTGGGTTCTTTACCTTTACCCACATTTTGAAGTGGCCGGATCGGTAAAACGACCCACGTCGTTTAGACACGATGCCCTCAAGGCCGAGAACACACCGCCTCATACATTTTATCGCCATGGCCTTCGGCGTGTTCGACATATTGGATGCCACCGCGCGAACGAATGAGCAGCTTCGCCAAGGCACTCTTGCGATCGACCAATGGACGGCGTCGTAGATCATCACCGTCGAGCATCAACAGATCGAACGCACAGGCGACAGCAAACCGATCGGCAGTGCGGCTGTGCAGGGTATCGAACTCGGGCAAACCTTTTTCATCAAGACAGACAACCTCTGCGTCCAATACGGCAGTGCCCTTGATCCGTTCCGCTTCTTCGACAATGCGCGGATAGCGGTCGGTCCAGTTGTTGCCGTTCAGCCGCACCCGACCGCCGCGCACGTGGATTTGCAGCCGATAGCCGTCGTGTTTGAGTTCATGCACCCAACCAGCGTCACTCGGTGGTCGAGCGGCAACCGTAGGACGGCATGGCAGGATGAAACCGGCAGGCGTATTTCTGGGCCTGCCGCGGAGGGTATGCTGCAACATGGATCGGATATAGCAGCTAAAATATGTTTTTCCATTCCTGGAACCAGTTGGGACTCGACCGGGTTTGTTTCCATGAATCGGCGATCCCCTTACCCCCGAACGCCGGTTCTACGTTCTACGGGCCGCACCCCAATCCATGAGGAGCGGCCCGTTTTTCTTTTCAATTCCATTGGCGTCTGAACAGAAGCGCGACCGTCACGTTGACTTTATGGATCGCGCAAAGCTCCTCGACTTCCGCAATGCGCGGTTCGGGGGCCAAGGCTTGGGCAACAACCTTGGTCCCTTTTTTACGCTTCGTCCTTCTGGGCAAAAGAGACCGCTGCTTGTGGCTTGGCCCGCTAGGGATAGCAGAAAGGCCAACGGCTCCGAACGCCCGGTGGCCTTTTAGTTTGCTATGACCGACGCAGAGTGGTCGTCGCGTGTCGTGCCACACTACGCGGCGACTGCCGCTTCCACGCAACTTCATCGAGACACGGCATTCAACGCAAGGACGACCAAAAAGAGGCCGCCCAAAGACCATCCAAATAATCGCGCTGTTGCCGTTCGCCCATAGCTCGAATAACGCGCACCGTGAACAGACGTTCACGACAAAACTTCTGACGCCATTTGGAACGATTTGAACCTTACCCGACGTTACGAGTTATTCGGGCTACACAGAGGAGGAACACTCATGCTTAAGAAACTCGCTTTTGCGACTGTCGCAGTGGGGCTTTTGATGTCCACGGCCAGCGCCGAGTATTACATTGTTCAAGAGAAGGCGACCAAGAAGTGCAAGGTCGTTGAAACCCGCCCGACCGAAACGACCTGGATTCAGATTGGCCCGGCGGCATTCAAGACCCAATCCGACGCCGAAAAGCAGATCAAGACCGTTTGTGTCGAGAAACGCTAGCCATATCTAATAAGTCTGAACTAGACGCGATCGATGTGATCAACGTCGGTCGCGTCTGCCATTTCATAATGCTGGCAAAATCTCAACTGGCTTGGTCGCGCATTGAGCCTTGTGGGTGGGTATGCAGGTTCGCAAGCAATTTTCCGAGAAGGAGATCGTCGATCTGACGGCAGCAGCCGTGGCAATCAACACGTGGAATCGGCTTTCGATTGCGTTCCGTGTCCCGCCGCAGGTTGACACCAAAAAGGCAGCCGCCTGATCAACCGGATCGCTTGAGGCCCTTGGCGTAACGCTTCGCGCGTTGCACGTAGATATCGGCGCCGGCGCGGATCATTGCGACCGCCTTCTCATCGAGCGTGCGGATCGCACGTGCCGGCGCGCCGACAATCAGCGAATTGTCCGGAAAACTCTTGCCCTCGGTAACGACACTTCCTGCGCCCACCAGTGAGTTGTTTCCGATCTTTGCGCCATTGAGCAGGATCGCCCCCATTCCGATCAGGGAATTGTCGCCGACCGTACAGCCGTGAAGAATAACGTTGTGGCCGATGACGCAGTCGCGGCCGATGGTCAGCGGAAACCCGGGGTCGGTATGCAGCGTCGCATTGTCCTGAATCTGCGACCGCTCGCCGAGCTCGATCCATTCGTTGTCGCCGCGCAAAACAGCGCCGAACCAGACACTGGATTCAGGCTTGAGCCGCACGCGGCCGATCAGCACGGCCGTCTCCGTTACGTAAAACTGGCCATCGCCGGGAAGTTCGGGCGCCTGACCGTCGAGCTCGTAAATAGGCATTCCGCCCTCCGGGAAGGCGCGAACTTGCCCGAACATGGCTTTCGAGGGAAGCGCTCTAGACGAGCAGAAGTGTCTGCAGGGTCGTGACCAGAACCAGGCCCGACATCAGGCTCCAGAAGCCGGCGATCAGTGTTGCAAGGAAAACGAATTCGAAACGACGACCTTCCTGGCGCTGACCCAGGATCGTGTTGCGCATGATCAGGAAAGGCGCCGCGACCACAAGCAAGGGGATCACCGCGAAGGTTGCCGCGGCCGGCCCGTTGCTCAGCTGATTGAAGCTCGGCAAACGGTCAGTGACGAGCCGGTAGCCGGAACTGAGCATGCCCGCGACGGCAAAGCCGAACGCCAGCGCGAACAACATCTGTACGGACTCAGAGGTCATCACTCGCCTCAACGCAACAGTGCGGGCCATCTGTTGCAAACCGGCGGCGCGCACGCCAGCCAATCCTTAACGAATGGTAAATGCCAGCAGCCCCGTTCGCGCGGCGTGACGTGGCATAATCCGCGCGATTCGCACGCAGGAGTCGTCCGTGGCTTTTCTCGCGCAGGAACCCCCTAGCCCCACTCGGAGAGCCTCCCCGCGGCCACGGCACGTCGGCCGTAGCCCAATCACGGCACCACTCCTGGTATTTGGTGCGGTGGTGCTGCTGGCCGGTCTCTACGTGACCTACATTTTGTGGCCGCGATGGCCGCAGGGACCAGTGTCCCTCAACGCGCCATCGCTGCCGATCGTCGTGTCTGGCGTAACGTTCAACGTTGAGCCGGCGGCAGTTCGGATTGCCGTTCAGCGCAAGCCCGGCGTGCAACAGCGAGTCGATCTCAGCTATCTTTGGCCGTCGCTGGCGCCGCCTGACCCGGCCGTCAAGCCGACCGTCGGAGCGCCGCTCGATCCGAACGAACGCCTGTTCGTCACCATCTCATCCGGCGATGCGACACTGCCGTTGATGGACCGCGTGCAGACGATCTACCCGCGCTATCTTGTGGCGCAACCGGTCGCCGGCTTTCCCGGATTGACCTACCGCGGATTTCGCGATGACTCGCCCTACCAGGGAGAGGACCTGGTTTTTGAATCGAATGCACCCGAACATTTCCTCGCCCGCTGCTCGCGCAAAGGCGTAACCAATACCGGCGTCTGCCTGCTCGAGAGGCGCATCGGCAATGCCGACATCACCTTTCGTTTCCCGCGAGACTGGTTGCCGGATTGGGATAATGTCGCGAAGAGCGTCGATCGCCTGGTTGCGAGATTGCATCCCGCCACTGACGCAAATAATAACCGCTAGTCGACTAGATCGACGTCCAGGATCGGCAATTCGAGAATGTATGAGCGCCGCCCTTTCTCGATCTCGAGAAACAGCACCGCTATGAACTCGTCGCCGATATAAACTTCCAGCGAGTCTGTTTTCTTGGGCCGCGGCACGACACGGATGTTCTCGTTGTCGAATTTGCTGCGCAGATAGGCGTTGAGCGTCGGCACCGGCTGGATGCTGGGATCGTTGCCGACCTGGATGACCATACGAAAATTGTAGGAGCGCTCGCCGTCTTCGTCGTCGACCGTGAGCTCGCCGAGGTCATCGGGTCCCACAAAGATCTCAGCGTTGTCCCGCCCTTTCGGCACCACGCGAATCTGCGCATTGCCGAAAAGCTTCTTCAAATAGCCGTCGAGTTTTCTGACTTCCTGGACGTCCAATGCGTTACTCCTTCTTAAGGCACCGTTTCAATGCCCGATCGAAGGGCGCAGGGCAAGCGCCATGCAAAAGACGTCAGCCGTCCAGCATGATGCCGTAGAGCATCTGGTCCATGGCGCGCGA
>Ga0163163_10003100_pt1 | contig 14087 bp, 8 predicted proteins | sample S65metaG_FD_119766 | JGI IMG/M metagenome (GOLD analysis project Ga0163163, IMG submission 119766) | Switchgrass rhizosphere microbial communities from Kellogg Biological Station, Michigan, USA - S6-5 metaG | ecosystem: Host-associated > Plants > Roots > Rhizosphere > Soil | place: USA: Michigan... | reverse complement strand
GTATCGAGCGCCAGGTATTTCTTATCGCCAGGCTCGCCTTCGTGATACCAGCGCGGTGACATTACCCAGGTGTAGTTGTTGTCGAAGTCTCGTTTTTGGGGGCGCGGAATGGTTGTCTGATTCCAGGGATGTCTCCGGTCGATTGGGTTACCGAGCGGATCAGTTTTGACAAAAGTTTCCGAGTTTTCCCAGTCATCGTAATAACTGCTGCCAAGTAGTATGCGAATACCCAGGTTTATATCAACAAGGTCCGTCGTAACGAGCTTTCCATCGACTACGACACCCGGGGTCACATACATCGCGTTACCCCAGTCGTTCATGTTTTTGTAGGTATAGTCGCAGACAGCAGGATCCTGGAATGAACCCCAACAACCGAGCAGGATACGCCGTTGGCCCACCTTCTCGTAGCCGGGCATCGCATCGTAAATGAAATCGAAAAGGTCGTCGTGTAATGGGACTACTTTCTTCATGAACTCGCAGTAACGCATCAAACGAACGAGATAATCGGTGAAGAGTTGCACTGTCGGCACCGTGCCAACTCCCCCCGGATAAAGCGTGGAAGGATGAACGTGCCGTCCTTCCATCAAACAAAACATCTCGCGCGTGTACCGGCTCACCTGCAAAGTTTCGCGATAAAACTCACCGGTGAATGGGTTGAGTGCAGTCATGATGTCGGCGATGGTCCGGTAACCATGGTCAGCCGCATGTGGTGCTTCTTTTGTTTTCGCTTTCTCCCAAACACTCGGGTTTGTTTCGCGGACCATCTGCTCGCAAAAATCCACGCCCACCAGATTGTCCTGAAAGATGTTGTGGTCGAACATGTACTCGGCTGCCTCACCAAGATTCACAATCCATTCGGCCATTGCCGGCGGCCGCACATTGAAAGCCATGTTTTGCGCGTAAGTGGCGCAAGTTGCGTGATTGTCTCCACAGATTCCGCAGATACGACTGGTGATGAAGTGGGCGTCGCGCGGATCCTTTCCCTTCATGAAAATACTGTACCCGCGAAAGATCGAAGAGGTGCTATAGCATTCCGCGACTTCACGATTAGCAAAATCGATCTTTGTATAGATTCCCAGGCTGCCGACAATTCGCGTAATCGGATCCCAATTCATATCGACAAGAGTGCGAGGTTGAGACGGGGTTTTAGTAATAGTGGAAGTACTCATGACGCTCGCTCCTTTGTCTGCAACGAAGGTTGGGCCCTGTAACCAGTCGTCAATTCCGGACGGTTGTGGCGCCACCGCGGTTCTTTGTTCACGGTTGCGTTGGTCATACTGCGCAGCGCTCGAATCGCCGCACCATAGACGCCAACCACTCCTGATGAAACTTTTGCCCCGGGCGGCTCATCCATGAAGGGCATAAACTTGTCTGGAAAACCGGGCATCGTGCATCCGATACAAATGCCGCCGACGTTAGGACAGCCACCAATTCCAGCCATCCACCCACGCTTAGGCACATTGCAATTCACAACCGGGCCCCAGCAGCCAAGTTTCACGATACATTTTGGCGAGCCATACTCATCGGCAAAGTCACCTTGTTCGTAATATGAACCACGATCGCAGCCATCGTGAACTGTTCCTCCAAATAACCAGGTAGGTCGACCGGCATCATCGAGCGGGATCATCGGCGCCAATCCGGCTGCTACATATAGAAGATAGAGGACCGTTTCCATGAAGTTATCTGGTTGAACAGGACAACCGGGTACATTAACTATCGGAATACCAGCACCCGATTTCCAATCCCAGCCCAAATAATCGGCGAGTCCCATACATCCGGTGGGGTTTCCCTGCATCGCATGAATGCCCCCATACGTCGCGCAGGTACCAATAGCAACGACCGCCAAAGCTTTGGGAGCGAGGCGATCGATCCATTCTGTCGTCTTAATTGGCTGGCCGGTCATGGCATCAGTGCCCATCGCCGCCCAGTAGCCCTCGCCGCTAATATTCTCATTCGGAATCGAACCCTCAACTACTAAGACGAAAGGATCTATTAAGCCTTGTTCAGCCTGGTAAAAGTACTTCATGAAATCGTCACCGACTTCATAAGCCAATACCGGATTATGCAAATGGACTTTGGGAAGACCCGGTATCGCACCGAGCACAACATCTTCGACGCTTGGTTGCGTTGCCGCAGTTATAGAGACCGAGTCGCCATCGCATCCCAGCCCAGCTGTTATCCATACGATGTGAATATCCTTTACCGCCGGGGGCCTTTGTGTAACGCGGCCATATGGCGCTATTTCCGCAGCCATGTACTCTCTCCTTTCTAAAAGAGGCGTTTTGATTCTGGGCGAGAATCTTCTTCAAGGAGCAGTCGCTTGTGCTCGTTGCTATCAAGTTGCACTCAATCTCGGTAGTGCCTTATCGGGCACTACCGATAACTCCGTATCCGAGCGGCGGCGTTCCTCAGCGTTGACTGTTTCAGGCACACAAAACCCGTAACTTTGAAACCCGGCGAGTTGTGGTGCACAAGCCAAAGTAAAACTCCAACCAAATTGTAGGGAGCAAGGGGATTATTGAGCGGGAACAGGGATTAGTCTATTCGTAGACATACGTAGTTGGACTACGAAAGCTCCGTATTTTTATGGAGAATGAGTGTCTTAACGGTAACAGCGTCAGCCTTCCATTGGAATGATGCCTCGGCGCAGAGCAAAACGAATGAGCTCAGCTTGCGAGTGCATGTCCAATTTGTGCATCAGGTTGGCTCGGTGAGTTTCTGCTGTACGCGAACTTATGCCCAATCGCACGGCAATTTCGCTATTGGTCCTTCCTTCGGCAGCAAGGTGTAGGACCTCTCGTTCGCGTGCGGTCAAGGTTTCGTATCGATCAAGACTGGTAGCCTGGGCTCGTTCCTGATAGACCTCAATGGCTCTGGCAGTAAGTGGTGGACTTAAGTAGCGGCGACCCGCAGCAGCTTCCCGAACAGCCTGAACCAGATCAGCAGATTTTGAATCTTTCAAAACATACGCTGAAGCGCCATTACTCAAAGCTTCAAGCACGTAAGCCTCATTCGCGTACATGGACAAAATTACAATTTGGGTGTTGGGAGAACGTTTCTTTATCTGTTTGAGTACGTCGAGACCATTTAGACCGGGCATCATCAGGTCGAGCACGAGAACTTTGGGTCCAAGCAGCTCGACTGTTTGCACTGCCTCCAAACCATCACCTGCCTCGCCTACCACGTGTAGATCTTTTTCACCCTCAAGTAGCGCGCGCAGTCCTTGACGCACGATGTGATGATCATCTGCAAGAACAATGGTGGTGGCCGACTGCTCCATTCAGATCTCCGTCAAATCAGAATTGATAATATGAGGCTTTGCCCAAAAGTAACATGCCAACCGTAAAGTACCGTTTTCTTCTTTGTGCGGCCTTTGCGCTTTCTGCGTCTGTGGTGATGAAAGTTATAAGAAAGACTTCCACCACAGAGACACAGAGTCCACAAAGGTTGCACAGAGGAAAAAATGGAAAATACAAATTCGCTGGCGGTAATGTACTTCATCGCTGACTCTCACCCAGACTCGGCGTTTTGTGCAAAAGACTGGGCAGACTCTCAGCAATTTCATCTCCAACATTCAACTCAGCGATCAACCGGGTTCCGGAACCGGATTGAGATTCAATTTTCAGCTGCCCCCCTAACAAAGCAGTTCTTTCGCGCATGCCCGCAAGACCGCTCGTGTTTCGCTTTGTAACTCCTTCAGGGTCGAATCCCTTACCAAGATCCTCGACTTGAATCGATAGCTTATCCGAATCAGTCCACAATCTCACTGTTGCTTCATGAATTTCGGCATGCCGAGCAACATTAGTCAGTGCTTCTTGTACGACACGGTAGGCGGCGGTTTCGACTTGCGGAGTAAACCTCCTCTTCTCAAGTCCGTGATGTCTGAAATTCACCTTCACCTTGGTTTGTGCAGTGTAATTTTCAATATGCCAAAGAAGTGTGGGTAATAAGCCAAGGTCGTCTAACATGGCGGGCCGTAAAGCAAGTGACAAATTTCTCACTCGGACCATCAGGTCATTAACCAGATCTCTCGCCTGACTGATGCTGGAGCCCACTTCCACTAAAGGCAGTCTGGTGCTGACTTCGAGCGTCAATTTAAGACCGGTTAGTACCTGGCCTATCTCATCGTGAAGTTCGAGCGCAATATTCCGGCGCTCAAGTTCCTGCACCTCCATCAACCGGCTGGAAAGAAATTTCAACCGCTGAGCATAGCTCCTGAGAGACTCTTCGGCTGTTTTGCGGGTAGTGATGTCGCGAATCACGCAGATGATCATGCTCGATTCGGCCACCATCGGATTAAGCATGATGTCAATCGGAAACTCGGTGCGATCTTTGCGCATTCCATAAAATTCATGTGGCGGAGTTACAAGGGGAGCGTTGAGTGCGAGTGATCCATTTCGAAGGTATTCGACTATCAACGGGTTCGAGATAAGTGTTGTAATTGATTGACCGATCATCTCGTTTGGCGAATAACCAAACATCCGAACGACTTGTGCGTTGACGCTGATGATCTCACCTGAATCACGTACAACCACAACGGTATCAGGAGCTGATTCGAACAGGCCACGCCACATTGCTTCGCTCTTCTTAAGAGCTTCTTCTGCGGTTTTCAGCTCCGAGATGTCGAACGCCACTCCATGTATGAACCACGGACGACCATCGCTGTTACGGACCATCTTTACTTCACAGTGAAACCAAACTGTACGTCCGTCGCGTGAGATTACACGGTACAGCGACTTGAGTGACTTACCGTGTAAAAATAGATCGGCGGCTTCAGTGCTCCAACGCGCTTTATCGTCTGCATGAATTTGTTGGTACCAACGAACTGGATCCTGTAGCCATTCCTCCTGAGAGAAACCCAGGATCGACTCAATCTGTGGGCTCACATAAGCTTCACCGATACCCCGGTCGAGAAAAGCCAGAAATACAACTGCAGGAATCTGTTCAACCAATGTTTGATAGCGAGCATCGACCTCTGGCAACGGAGCCAATTCCCATTTCACAGCCGCGTTTTCGGCATCGACTTGCGATCGGCTTGCGATCGGAAATGCCCCGGCGAGCTGTCGTAGTACATCCTCAGCTTCAACCAGATTGACGCTCTGCATCAGATCGGCGAGGGCGCCGTCGAGATCAGATTCGTCTGAAACGCGAGTGTCAGAGCTGCGGGAACTCATTTTTTTAGTTTAAGAGCCATTGTCGCCGGTTTCTCTGATTACCGGCGTCGCCAGGCAGGCTCCTTATTAAGAGAAGCCTGGGTAAACCTGCGTAAAGCATGAATTGCCTTTCCATAAGTCATCACTGCGTGAGATGAGAGCAATGAGCCGGGGGGCTGATTCATAAACGGCATGAATTTATCGGGAAATCCTGGCATCGTACAACCAATACAAATACCACCAACATTTGGACACCCGCCAATTCCAGCCATCCATCCGCGCTTGCCAACGTTGCATTGGACCACTGGTCCCCAACAGCCTAATTTTACAATGCACTCTCTTGCCCCGTAGTGTTCTCCGAACTGACCTTGCTCGTAATAACCACCGCGGTCACAACCTTCGTGAACCGTTTGCCCAAAGAGCCAGATTGGACGTAAAGCCTCGTCAAGCGGAATCATCGGAGCTCGGCTGACTGATTGGTAAAGGAGGTACAACAACGTTTCGGTCATATTGTCAGGAACCACCGGGCATCCAGGCACGCACACAATCGGAATGTCGCCCGCTGACCGCCAATCCCAGCCCAAATAGTCAGGAAGGCCCATGCATCCGGTCGGATTACCCTCCATCGCGTGAATTCCACCGTACGTTGCGCAAGTGCCGGCCGCGACCACGGCCCAGGCTTTGGGCGCCAAACGATCAATCCATTCACATGTTGTAATTGGTTGTCCGGTTTCTCGATTGGTTCCAAATGAAGCCCAGTAACCTTCGGCCTTGTTATTCTCGTTGGGAATTGAACCTTCGATTACGAGTAGAAATGGATCAAGTTTACCTTCCGCTGCTTTATAGAAAATCTCCATGAACTCGTCGCCGTTTTCATACGAGAGAAATGGATTGTGCAACTTGACGCGAGGAATCCCTGGGATGCCTCCTAGCAAAATGTCTTCCAAACTTGGTTGAGTTGCTGCGGTCATGGCGATGGTGTCGCCATCGCAACCCAGTCCGGCGGTTATCCAGAGAATTTCTATTTGCTGTATTGCTCCATCCGAAAATGTAGCGCGCTTTTCCATCATGATTAAGCAGAGGGGGCGGCTATCGAAGGTGAAGCAACATTAGGGCCGAACTGCTAAATCGTCAAGAAACCTGGAGCGCGCCGGCCCGGCGGCGCTTTACATTCGAACTTCTGTTCTCGCTGTTGCGTTATAACAAAGCGCCGCCGCGCCGGCGCACTCCATAGTCATGACTTCGAAGTGTTATCCTTTACTCAAAAATGACCGATTCTCAACAAACTCAGATCCTACCGGATGAGGTGCGTAACAGCATTCTTGGCGTGGGTAGCCTCTTGCGAGAGCGCTATCGCCTCGACAGCGAGCTTGGCCGTGGCGGAATGGGAGTCGTCTATCAAGCCACCGATCTTGAATTGCAAAGACAAGTGGCAGTCAAAGTTTTATCCTCAAGTAGTGCTCATTCGGACGCCCGAGAACGCCTCTTAAGAGAAGCGCGAGCTTCAGCGGCATTAAATCACCCACATATCGTAGCCGTTCACGATGTTGGCGAGACTTCGGGTCAGCCTTTTCTGGTGATGGAGCTGGTCTCCGGACCACGTCTATCAGAGGCACGACCAAACGAGCTGCGAAGAAGCGTCGAGATATCGCTCCAAATCTGCGACGCGTTGGAGCACGCACACGCAAACGCAATCGTCCATCGCGATCTGAAACCTGACAATGTCTTAATGTCGGGATCTACCGAGTCAAGCATTGTGAAACTCGCTGACCTCGGTCTTGCTTTGCCCGCTGACGCAGCCAGAATTTCGCGTGCCGGCTTAATTGTCGGAACCGCATCTTACATGGCGCCCGAGCAGGCATTGGGCCAAGCGGTTGACGCGAGAACTGATTTATATGCCTTCGGCGTGCTGCTTTATGAATTGACGACTGGACGACTTCCCTTTACTGGAGATGATCCTCTGACAATCGTCTCTCAACATGTTCATGCGCCAGTTGTCCCGCCCAGAGTTCTGTGTCCATCACTACCTCGCCGGCTCGAAAGCTTGATCCTGAAACTGTTGGCAAAGGATCCTGCTCATCGCTTCGGTTCAGCAGCGGAGGTACGAACCGCTTTAATTGATGCTTTGTCCGAAACTGATGAAGTTGATGCTGAGGCCGCGCCGAGTGTAGCCATTCTCGATGCGCTTTCGCGCGGTCGACTCGTAGGACGTTCAGTTGAGTTGGCTGAGGCGAGCGAAATCTGGCAGCGAGCACGCGAAGGTAAAGGCCACGCGGTTCTATTAAGTGGTGAACCAGGTGCTGGTAAGACTCGATTAGCGCGAGAAATAACTATTCAAGCCGCCGTGGATGGGGCATTGGTCCTAAGCGGCGGATGCTACGAGTACGAAGCGACCACTCCTTATCTTCCTTTCGTCGAGGCGTTTCGGCGCTGGGTGCGAGATGAGAAAGACGATCAAAAGTTGCACGATCTGCTCTGCGACGCAGCTCCCCAGATCGCCAAACTCGCTCCCGAAATCGAAACTCGGTTAGGACCATTTGCAGACCGTCAGGAACTGGCACCACACGAAGAGCGCCTGCTGTTTTTCGATGCGGTCTCGCAAGTATTTTCGACCATCGCGAAACGACAAGGACTGCTCTTCTACGCGGACGATCTTCATTGGGCCGATCGCGGCACGCTTTGGCTGTTGGGCCATCTATTAAGACAGCTGAAGACTGAAAGAGTACTGATCATTGGGGCTTATCGCGAAACTGAACTCGATCGAGCCCACCCACTCGCGAAATCATTGGTCGATTGGAATCGCGAGCGACTAATCACGCGCATCGCGCTCCGACGGTTCAACTCGAATGAGACTGGAGCACAAATTGACGCGCTTTTGGGAGAACACGTCAGTGGCGAATTTGTAGCGGCGGTCCATCGCGAAACCGAAGGCAACCCGTTTTTTGTGGAAGAAGTTTTGAAAGCGTTAATCGAAAGCGGTTCGGTACGACGTGAGAATGGCCATTGGCAACGCTGTGATCTGGATCAGCTTTTGATTCCGCAGAGCGTCAAAGAAGCCATTGGACACCGACTGGATCGTGTCAGTCAGGAGTGCAATGACGTACTTCGAGTAAGCGCGATACTCGGCAAAGTCTTTAGTTTTGACGAACTAGTGGCCGCTGCAAACCAACCCGAGGAGCAGTTGCTGGACGCGTTAGACGAGGCAGTTGGAGCACAGCTTATCTCGTCTAACAGTGACGAATCGTTCATCTTCACCCACGACAAGATTCGTGAAGTGCTGTACGAAGAGCTGAATCCTATACGGCGTCGCCGGCTGCATCGATTAGCAGCGGAAGGTTTGGAGCAAAGATGCCAAAAAACTGTTTGCGCAGTTGAAAAGCTGGCCCATCACTATATCCAGGCAGGAGACCACGAACGTGGTTTGTTCTATGCGAAGAAAGCTGCCCACGAAGCGGAAAGGGTCTTCGCTTTTGATGAAGCAGTAGCCGCGTACACCAAGGCTCGGGATTGCGCAGAAGCACTCGGCCTTATACCAGAACAAGTGGCCCAGGAAGAAGCGATCGGGAAAGCATATATGCTTCACGGCGAAACTGTTTTTGCTGGCGAGCACTTTGAACGAGCGCTTCAAATTGCTACTGAGCCGGCAGTGCGTGCCAGATTGCAAACCGAAGCGGCTGCGTCCCTGGTTACCAATGGCGATCAGCGAGGTTTGGAATACATAGAGCAAGCATTGCAGTCGTTGGACCCAGTGGCGAACCCGCTGGAAACAGCCAACGCCCTATCGACTCAAGCACGCTTTCATCACCTCGCCGGTCGTCACAAGAAGGCGATCGAGATCTTGATGCGAGCAAATGAGTTAATCGTGCCTACGGCTGAAGGCGAGGAGGTAAGTTCTTTTGCCGCGCCGATGATCGCGCAACTTTATGCCTATCTGGCAGGCGGGTATCAACATTACGGTCTCTACAGGGACTCAAATGAGTGGGCCAACCGGGCTGTCAAGTTCGGCACGAGCCACAACGTCTACTTCGCTGAGGCAACGGGGTATGAATTCCTGGGAGAAAATACGGTCCATACAGGCGATTTCACGTTAGGTTTGGAGTATGCCGAAAAGGAATTCGCGTTAGCCGCAAAACTACAATCTCGAGAGCGGAAAGCCTGGACTCATTTTTTTGCAGCTCATTGTCACATGGAACTCGGCCAGCTGATGGAAGCCGAAAGGAACTTTGAAGATGGCCTGGCGCTTGCCGAGTCAATTGGCGAGAACCGTCTAAAGTGGCTACATAAACCGAACCTTGCGGTGCTGCTGACTAGAGTCGGACGATTTGATGAAGCACTGAAGTTAGCTTCGGAGAATTTGGCCGAGGTTCCGTCGTACCTGGTCTACTCGAGATTTGAAGCGCTCCGTTGTTACGCTACGGTTCGATATCGTCGGGCGTTGTCCGGTGCTTTTGGCGATAACGAGTTAGACGAAGCGGAGCGAATATGCCGCGAAGCGTTCGCGTTTGTTGGACCAACCGAGTCTAAGGTTAGCAAGCTCTGGCTTGGTCCATTATACATTGACGTTTTTGTCGCGAGCGCAACATTTGCCCGGTCGGCGGGTAAATCGGAGGTTGCGGAAGAGAAGCTAAATGAGGCAAGAGAGCACCTGGAGTTTTACCAGGCCCTCGTAAAAGAGTGTCAATCACCTCGCTTTAGTCGCGAAGCCCAGCGCCTGCACACGCTGCTTGAAACTTTTTCGGGTTAAACGCCCTCGGGGCGGAGGATCCTTTCATTTTCCATTTCTTCTCAGTGCAACCTTTGTGTCCTCCGTGACTCTGTGGTGGAGCAAATCCTTACCACAGAGACGCAGAGATCTCAGAGGCTGCACAGAGAAGAAATGGAAAATGACAAGTGAAAAATGGAAAATGGAAAATGAAAAATACGGGGCCTTACCGTATAGACTGTTCTTCTCGCATCAAATGAGCCGATCTCCTTCAACCGACACTGCATCCTGACGATAGTGACAGCCGCGGCTTTGTCGATTGTGCTGTGCCGCCTGGGCCACAATCAAGGCCACTTCAATTGCGTTGCGCAAACCTATTAGACCATCCGACAGTTTCGTGGTCCTGTAGAAAGTCTCGATTTCATTCCACAGATGTCGCAGCTCTCTGATTGCACGCGAGAGGCGATCAGCATTTCGCACCAGTCCCACGTAATGCCACATGATGTTCTGAATCGTCTGCATGTCCCCTTGAATCAAGGCGGGATCAGGTTCAGCACTCAAACCACTCTCATCCCAACGGGGAATACTGTCGAACGGAGGCTTCGCACTGGTTGAGGAGTCCAGGGTTTCTTCAACTCGAATTGCAGCACGGTTGCCCCAAACTAGTCCTTCAAGCAGCGAGGTCGAGGCCAGGCGATTAGCACCATGAACTCCGGTGCAACTAATCTCGCCGATGGCATACAGGTTTTCGATATCTGAGCGACCCCATTCATCGACTAGTACTCCGCCACAAAAATAGTGAGCCGCGGGAACAACCGGCACGGGCTCACGGGAAATATCGAGCCCAACTTTTAAGCACTCGTTGTATATAAAGGGAAAGCGCTCGCGTATCGTCTTGGCCGGCATATGCGAAGCAATATCAAGCAAGACATACGAATAACCCTTGCTCTCCATCTCGTGATGAATGGCCCGTGCCACCACATCGCGTGGCGCAAGGTCCTTCCATTCGGGCGAATAGTTGGCCATGAATGGTTGCAGCTCAGGCGTAAGCAGCACTCCTCCTTCACCTCGCACTGCTTCACTGATCAACAGCCCTTCCCTTCCCGGTGCTGCGAGCGCTGTCGGATGAAATTGCACGTACTCAGCATTCGTGATTCGAGCACCGGCGCGATGGGCCATCGCCAGACCATCACCCCGCGCACCTATTGGATTAGTAGTGTTCCGATAGATCCTTCCCAAACCACCCGTGGCGAGGATCGTAGTGTTTGCCAGGTAGCGATGAACTGTCTTCTCATTACGATTAAATACATAACTGCCGTGACATGAGATTGCACGATAGTTATCCAGTGGATCGCGTGAATGATGAGGAAACGTGATCAAGTCAACCGCAGTGACGTCGGTTTCAATCCGAATGTTAGGACACCGTTTGACCGCCTCAATCAGTCCGGTAATGATTGCCTGGCCTGTCGCATCACCAACATGAAGAATCCGTCTGCGCGAGTGCGCCGCCTCCTGGCCCCACACCGGATCGCCTTCCTTATTGTGATCGAAAACGACCTGGGCCGTTCCTTCCAAAATCTCGTTGAGTAAGGGTGGGCCTTCATCCGCCAGGATACGCGCTGCGATCGGTGAGGTTACGCCAGCCCCGGCTGCGATAATGTCCTCGTAGAGTAGTTCAGGAGTATCGTCTGGACCACGTCCAATGATTCCACCTTGTGCATAACGAGTATTTGACTCTCGGCTCTCATGAGCGCGAGTGATCATGGTGATCTGGCGACGCGGATTTCGAGCCAGTCTGAGAGCTGCAGTTGCTCCTGCTATGCCGCATCCGATGATAAGAACCTCTGTCTCAGCCAATGTTTGTGTCCCCGCCAGTGAAAGGTAAATGGGTCCTAATCTGAACCTTCTATGTGCTGCCTCTGAGATTTCTGTTTCTCTGTGGGGGTTTTCTTATGACTCGCTCACCACAGAGGCGCAGAGAAAAATGTTCAGTCCTTATTTCCAATCTCGAGCATTCGCTCCACGGAACTCAGCGCCCGCTTCCGCACGTCCTCATCGATAATGATTTCGTATTGCTCGTTGGTTAATGATTCCAAAGTGTCCTCGAGCGTGATTTGATTCATGTGCGGGCAACGCACACTGCACAAGCGCAACATCTCCTTATCTGGATTAGCTGCCGCCACATTGTCTCCCATTGAACATTCCGTCAACAGCAAGTATCGGGGCGCGCCAGTCTTCTCGACATGTTTGATCATGGCCGTTGTACTACCAGAGAAATCTGAGGCAGCCACCACTTCAGGGCTACACTCAGGATGGGCCAGGATCAAAACATCGGGAAACTGCTTCCGCACATTCTGAATATCTTCTACAGTAAATTTCTCGTGCACTTCACAGCGTCCGGGCCAGCCAATCATTTGATAGTCGAGTTCACCGGCAAACTTGTTTTTGGGATCGCGAGTTGGGTAGATGATCTTTTTGCCAGTCTCTCGGGCCACATTTGCCGCGAGGTACTCATCCGGAATGAAGATGACGGTTTCCGTTCCCAATGATTTGACGACATCTACTGCATTTGAAGACGTGCAACAGATATCCGATTCGGCCTTTACATCAGCATAGGTATTGATATAGGTGACCACCGGAACACCTGGAAATCTTCGCTTTAACTCTCTTACATCTTCGGCTGTGATACTGGCCGCCAATGAACAACCGGCTTTGAGCGATGGTATGAGAACTTTCTTCGAGGGGTTAAGAATCTTTGCAGTCTCAGCCATGAACTTAACGCCACAAAATACGATGATGTCTTTATCAGTCTTGGCTGCTTTCCTGCTGAGTTCGAGCGAGTCGCCAACAAAGTCCGGGATGGAGTGGTAAAGAGCGGGCTCCATGTAGTTATGGCCCAGGATAACGGCGTTCTTCTCTTCCTTAATTTGATTGATTCGTGCCGCCAGCTCAGCCTTTATTCGCAATTCAAAATCCGGCACTGTGTCGGCCAGCATTGCGTGCAACTTTTCATACATGCCATCCGTCGTTGTTTCGGTAATCATTCTCAGCTTCCCTCTTAAAATGTTCGCAACCATTGAGCCTACGGTACGCCTACTTCCCATCTGATCCGGATCAGCTCAAATTACTTGTCGACGCTCTAATGCCCGGAAATCCACTCCAAACTAACATCAAAAACCTTTACCGAGTGAGTCAACGCCCCGACCGATATGTAGTCAACTCCAGTCAACGCAACCTGCCGGACACTCTCAATCGTTACATTTCCGGATGCTTCAAGCTTTGCCCTTCCGCCTGTAATCGCGACGGCCTCGCTCATCATTTCCAAAGTCATGTTGTCCAGCAAGATGCGCTCGACCCCAAGCCCAAGCGCCTCGCGAACATCATCGAGCGTCCGCGTTTCAACCTCGATTTCCAAACCCGACGCCTTTTCGCGCACCCGTTGAACCGCTGCGGTTATCGAGCCGGCAAAATCGATATGGTTGTCCTTTATTAATACCATGTCGAAAAGGCCGATTCGGTGGTTCTCTCCACCGCCGAGTCGGACGGCGAGCTTATCCGTCTCGCGCAATCCCGGTACAGTCTTGCGAGTGTCGAGGATAACGGCCTTTGTGCCTGCCACTGCATCCATGTATTGCCTGGTAGCAGTCGCAATTCCCGACATTCTGCCAAGAAAATTCAAGGCCGTCCGTTCGCCGGTCAAGAGTGCGCGCGCTGGTCCATTCAGGTCCACGAGTACGGTCCTGGTGTCAACCAGGGCGCCTTCATCAACGTTCGCATCGAAAGTAACTTGCTCGCTCAAGTGCCGGAACACTCGTCGCGCAACTTCCAGTCCCGCTACAACGCCTGTCTGTTTGGCGACGATTTGACCTCGCAAAGAAGCATTTGCCGGGACAATAGAGTCAGTCGTGGCATCGCCAGGGCCAATATCTTCCTCCAGTGCTCGCCGGATGTTCTCATCAACTCTTTTGGATAGCTCAATAGTTGTCATCGTAGATCAAAATAAAAGGCGTTGGACCAACTCTTCGCCGTGTTCGATCGGTTCGACTAACGACGCATCGTCATTATCCGCACTGTTCACGCGATTTGTGACCGGCGCTCCAATCATCTTGGCAGCATCGAATGGGACCATCAGCGTATGTAAGCGTTCAATTGTGACACCTGCATTTAACCATTCTGCCTCTGCGTCGCGCGGCAGAATAACTGGCATTCGATGATGGATAGTCGCGAGAAGT